>Ga0207707_10000160_pt1 | contig 70695 bp, 58 predicted proteins | sample KBSC83BmetaG_FD_184336 | JGI IMG/M metagenome (GOLD analysis project Ga0207707, IMG submission 184336) | Corn rhizosphere microbial communities from Kellogg Biological Station, Michigan, USA - KBS C8-3B metaG (SPAdes) (version 2) | ecosystem: Host-associated > Plants > Roots > Rhizosphere ... | reverse complement strand
GCCAGGTTTTGTTCAATCCACCGAATGTGGCGGGCTGGCCCGGAGGGAAACATTGGATAGACAGCTCCAGCCTGATGCTGCGCTTGCAAATTCCCCGCATACTGTATACTTCGGATGCGATTAATATGAACCCGAAAGAAGATGATGATCTGATGATGGGAATGAAGGAGCAGGGAACCCGCCTGCAGTCCGGAAGGTCCGGGAAAAGACAGACTTTGCGCAACGGGGAGAACGAGCGGAGACGGCAGTTCATCCGGACAAAAATCAACTGGGAAAAATTCCACGAAAACTTTCAGGATGAGGCCGCGGAAGATTTATTTTCTGCTGTCCGCCAGGTGCTGCTGCAAACCGAAACGCCAATACCGGACGCCGTATTGAAGAAATACTTAGATGAGACGAACCACAACAGCCTGTTGCAGTCAGCTGCCATCCGGTACATGGGAACACCCGAATATCAATTGTGCTAAACAATTAATAATTATCTGTATGCTGATCAGGAGAAGGACATTTCTGCAAATGGGTGGGCTGGCAACCAGCTCATTCCTGATTCCGCAATTCCTCAAAGCGTTTGAAGGACCGGGCAAAACGCCTGCCGGAAACAAAGTCCTGGTGATCTTGCAACTGAGCGGCGGCAATGACGGGTTGAATACGGTGATTCCCGTTCGCAATGATATTTATTACCGGGAACGCCCGGTACTGGGGATTCAAAGGGAGAAAGCGATTCAGCTGACGGAAGAGGCAGGCCTTCATCCGGAGCTGACCAGTTTCAAAGCGTTGTATGATGAAGGGAACCTGGCCATCCTGAACAATGTAGGATATCCCAATCCGGATCGTTCGCATTTTCGCAGTATGGATATCTGGCAATCCGCTTCCGCCAGCAGCGAATTCAAAAATACGGGATGGCTCGGCAGGTGGCTGGATGAACAGTGCCAGCATTGCGATAAGCCCACCCAGGCCCTGGAGATGGACGATACCCTGAGTCTCGCGCTCAGTGGCGACCGGATGAAAGGCATTGCATTACAGGATCCGGCAAGATTATACGATAGCTGTCAGGATCCTTTCTTCCGGCAGGTTTTGCAATCCGCCAATGTGCATCCGACCGATGATTCCGGTTCTTATTTATACCAGGTGCTGGCGGAAACCATGTCCGGCGCAGATTATATTTTTGAACAGAGTAAACTGCATGCCGGGAATGCAGTTTATCCGGATTCCGGGATCGGTAAAAATCTAAAAACCATTGCATCGCTCATTTGCTCGGATATCAATACCCGGGTTTACTACCTGAGTCTCGGAAGTTTCGATACGCATGTAAACCAGGGAGAACGCCAGCGGAAATTGTTTTCAGAGATGAATGAAGCGGTACAATCATTCGTTTCCGATTTAAAATCCAATCAGCGTTTCGACCAGGTGCTGCTGATGACTTTCTCGGAATTTGGAAGAAGGGTTTCGCAAAATGCCAGCGGCGGAACGGATCACGGCACAGCGAATAATATGTTCCTGATCAGCGGAGGATTAAAAAAAGCAGGCCTGTTAAACGATATGCCGGATCTCGCCAGCCTTTCCGAAGGGGATCTGCGCTGGCTCCTGGATTTCAAAAGCGTTTATGCCACCGTATTAAAAAAATGGCTCGGCGCGGATGACGGAAAAATTCTTGGGGGGAGTTTTGAGCACCTGGACTTTATTTAATTGATAATTTATAGTTGATAATGGATAACGAATAGCGGGCACTTACCTCGTTATCAACTATCAATTATCAATTATCAACTATTCTCACCTGATCAGCACAACCACTCCCTTTTTCAAATGGGTTTTTCCCAGATAGTCCTCTCCTTTGATCTCCCATACATACGTTCCCTCGGGCTGGGGCTGACCGTTGCGGGTGCCATCCCATCCGTCGCTGGAATTATGGCTGCTGTAGACAAGCTGGCCGGCCCGGTTGTAAATATTGAAATACGAGATGCTGACCATTCCGGCGGAAACGGCATGGAAGCGGTCGTTGCGGCCGTTATGATCGGGGGTGAAAGCGTTGGGAACATAAATATCCGGCCCTTTATAGGCTTTGATAAAGATCGAATCATAGGTGGGACAGCCAAAGGAGGTATAGGCTGCAACAACGTATTCCATGTCTGCATTCAGCGTGGCAACAGGATCGGGAGAGCCGGGATCACTCAATCCGGTTGCCGGAGTCCACTCATAAAAATCGCCGCCTGATGCATGCAGTTGCAGCGGCTGGTCAAAGGCTACGGTCGTGTCATTTCCCGTTCTTGCGTTTGTCTGGTAAATAGTTACGATGGCCTGCAGGGTGTCTGATGAACAGCCAGCCGCATTCTCTGCAAAAACTTCCGCCGGATATTTACCTCCCATCGGATAATAGTGGATCACGCTGCCGCCGCTGTCAGATCCGCCATCGCCCGTAAGCCAGTACCATTGCCGGATGGGGACAGCCGGATTGATATTTTCCGCACTCAGGTGCACGGGAGAGCCATAACAGGCATCCTCAGCCGAAATATTCGTGACGGGTTTCTCCATAGCGTTAAAACTGATGGAATAGGGATCGGAAACACAGCCTTCCTGTGTTATGGTCCTGAGCTGGATCTGCTGCTGTCCGGCAGGAAAGGTTTTGGTTAACTGGGGCTGGTCTGTCCGGATTACGCTTTCTCCCTGATTGAAATCCCAGTCCCATTCGGTAATACTGCCATATTCCACCCGGGAAGCATCATACAGGGTTGCAGGCGCATCCGCGCAGATCGTTTTGGGAGAAGTTGTGAATCCGGCCACGGGTTTTGATCCGATGGTAATCTGATGCCGGAACGTGTCTGAAAGGCAACCATTGTTTCCGAGGATGTTGAGTTTAACGGTATAGTAACCGGGAATGGGATAATCATGCGGAGGAGGAGTCGGGCCGTCCGTATAAGTCGTACCGTCCCCAAAATCCCAGGACCATTTTAAAATGGATCCGAAAGAAAGAGAGCTGTCTTTAAAACTGAGCGTTGCCGGTGCACAGGTCTTCTGACCGGCAGATAAGGAATATCCCGGATTCAGGGAGGTGCAGATTTTCTGCACATTGCTCCTGCCGCCGGTAGCTGCGCTAAAACCCCAGAATACTTCCGGGTTGCCATGAAAGATATCTTTCACCAGGTCCGTATGCGTTTGAACGCGCTGCACGCCGTCGATGGCCGCGGAGAGAATGAGGGCGGATGCATCCCAGGTGATCCGGAATACATGCCACTGGCAGTCTTCGATATTGCCATAGTTCTCAAAAACCGGCACGGGTCCGTCCAGTGTATTGGTGGTGCCGTTTACCAGGTCGCCATTTTTATAAATACCCGTATGATCATAAGCAGGATCATTAAAATCGGGGTTTTGCCATGTGTCAATCGGGATACCGATTGAAGGTTGCACACCAACAAAGCCAAGGCCCTGACCGGTGGTTCCGATACTGGTACCGATGGGCTGGAGAACGAACACCATACCGTCGGCGCCGTCGGCGTCTTTACAGCCGAGGAAAACATTGAATTTGTAATCGAAGGATTGGGTCAGGTCAATTTTGTTCTTATTCCAGACAGATCCTGCCTGCGTTAATGCGTCGGGCGTGAGTGTATAGCAATTACAGTTGTCCTGTACTGCGTTCCCGTTGATGATATAAGGAATTTGTTCCTGGGCCTCGGAAAAGAGGTAAAAAAAGCCTGATAACAAAATGATCAGGGTGCAGCGCAATCCAATTTTCATATGGGGTCATTGACCGGTCGGGCGATCAGTTCACTTCATAGGAATTCAGATCTGTGCTGAAAGGAAATCTTTGCGGAACAGGTCCCGGGCCCGAAAGGGATCCGGAACCCTCCGGAAGATTTATTTACCAGCCCTGTTTTGCGACTCCGGCTTTAATTGCCGCCAGCGCCTTTTCTTCTCCGAGTAAGGTGGTCAGCTTATTGCCTTTTCCATCATGCCCCTGGGCCATATAGGCTCCCTTGGCTGTTTTGCTGATCACGGCATCCATGATCGGAACATTTTTCTCTTTCGTCTTAACGTTATAAGCTGTAAGTGTTACTTCGGGCATATTTAAAATTTTTTAAAGGTTCTGAATGATCAACAGGCTTTCCTGATGATTTAAAGGTAGAGAAATATTCTTAAACGGGGAGTTCGGCCTGTTAAACGTCCAGCCGCGCATATTTTGCGTGGGATTCAATGAATTCCCTGCGGGGAGCCACTTCATCGCCCATGAGCATGCTGAACACCCTGTCTGCCTCCGTGGCGCTATCAATGGTCACCTGCTTCAGGGTGCGGGTATCCGGATTCATAGTGGTCTCCCAAAGCTGGCTTGCATTCATCTCTCCAAGCCCCTTGTATCGCTGAACACCCACGCTGTCATCCTTTCCCCCGCCAATTCTTTCCACCAGCAGACGCCGCTGGTCCTCATTCCATGCATAGGCCTGCTCCTTTCCTTTTTTAACGAGATAGAGGGGGGGCTGGGCGATATACACATAACCCTGTTCAACCAGGGCGGCCATATAGCGGTAGATAAAGGTCAGGATGAGGGTGGCGATATGGCTGCCATCCACGTCCGCATCCGTCATGATGATCACTTTGTGATATCTTAGCTTATTAAGGTTCAATGCTTTAGGGTCTTCGGGTGTGCCCACGGTAACCCCAAGCGCCGTATACATATTCCGGATTTCCTCATTTTCGTATATGCGGTGCTCCATGGCTTTTTCCACGTTGAGGATCTTACCCCTTAACGGAAGAATGGCCTGAAAACTCCGGTCCCGGCCCTGTTTGGCGGTACCTCCCGCAGAATCCCCTTCCACTAAGTAGAGCTCGCAACGTTCGGGGGCCCTTTCGGAACAATCGGCCAGCTTACCCGGAAGGCCGCCTCCGCTTAACACGGACTTTCTCTGGACCAGCTCCCTCGCCTTACGGGCCGCTGCCCGGGCCTGGGCGGCCAGGATCACTTTCTGGATAATGCTCTTGGCTTCCCTGGGATTTTCTTCCAGATAGGCTTCCAGCACTTTGGAGACCGTGCTGTCCACGATTCCGCTTACCTCATTGTTTCCGAGTTTGGTTTTGGTCTGACCCTCGAACTGGGGTTCCGGCACTTTTACGGAAATGATGGCGCTCAGCCCTTCGCGGTAATCATCCCCTTCAATTTCCACTTTGGCTTTTTCAAAGTGATTTTGTTTGTCGCCGTAACTCTTGAAAGTGCGCGTTAGTGCGCGGCGGAATCCAGCAACATGGGTTCCTCCTTCAATCGTATTGATATTATTGACGTAGGAATAAATATGTTCGCTGTAGCTGTCGTTGTACGTAAGGGAAATCTCCACGGCAACATGTGTGGCTTCATCCATTCCGTTCACATAAATCACTTTCGGGATCAGGGGATTCCGTCCGGCATTGCTATCCAGCATTTCGAGAAATTCCACGATTCCGCCTTCACTGTAAAAGGTTTTGGTATAGGTAACATCCTGTTCGTCTTTTTCCCGGAGATCGTTGAGTATAATTCTCACGCCCCGGTTCAGGAAAGAGAGCTCCCGTAAGCGGCTCTCCAGGATATCCCGGTTGTATTCGGTCGTAATGAAAATGCTGGCATCGGGATGAAAGTGAACAAGCGTGCCGGTTTTATCACTGGGGCCGATTTCCCGTACCGGGTATTGCGGAACGCCGATCTTGTAGGCTTGCTCAAATTTTTTCCCATCCCGCTGAACGGTGACATGCAAATCGCTGCTCAGCGCATTGACGCAACTCACACCCACACCGTGGAGACCGCCGGAAACCTTGTAGGTATTCTTATCGAATTTCCCGCCGGCGTGCAGCATGGTCATCACCAGTTCCAGCGCATTTCTTTTTTCCTTGGTATTCATTCCCGTGGGAATTCCCCGGCCATCGTCTTCCACACTGACGGAATTATCCGGAAAAATAGTTACCGTAATATTCTTACAATAACCTGCGAGCGCTTCATCAATGGAATTATCCACCACTTCATACACGAGGTGATGCAATCCCTTTACACCGATATCCCCGATATACATGGCAGGCCTTTTCCTGACCGCCTCCAGACCCTCAAGCACCTGAATACTGTCCGCGCCGTAACCATTCGTTGCAGGAGATAAAACCTGCTGTAATGTTTCACTCATATTTACTTGAAAAACCGGTTATTAGATATAAAATAACAGGGTATGCAAATGTACGAAAATAAGGGCTGAAAACCGGGGTTAAAAACGGTTATTTTGAACTATTTTTGCAGGTTTTTCAGGGTTCTTTCCGGGTGAAAAAATGACAGTATTCTGATGATTCCACCATTTTATCTCTGCATTGCACCCGGCTGTAAAACTTTTGCGACGTAAATTTGTGCCCGAATATGCATCAGCCCCCCGATATACTTTCCCTGGCCTATAAACAGCCGGTCATGTACGAACAGCTTCAGCTCATCCGGGAGAAGGAGCGTCAGATCCCCGGATCGGTTCAGTATTCGATTCAGCGCTATCAGAAAAATCCGCAGTGGAGCCTGGACGACCTGGGCATGATGAATTACCATTACCAGAAAGCCAATCCCGCGGAAAATTATTTTGAACTGCGGTTCTGTATTGCCGGCAATGTTTATTGCAAACAAAAGGACAGCGAATGTGATTCCTGCCGGCTGAATGCATCGCGGTACTGCACCGAAAGGCAGGAGACGGTTGATGTACTGGGATTCCGTTTTTCCGCCGTGCACCTTTCCCAGTTCGTGAAGCCCCAGCAGATAAGCGGAACCCTCACCGACAACGTGCTGCATTTTAAACATCCTTCCTCCTTCTCCAAAATATTATCGCTGTGCAGCCGCACCCGGATGGTGCTGGAAGCCATATTGAACCATAGTTATACGGACAGTCTCGAAAATATTTTCATCAATGCCCAAACCCAGATGCTCCTGCTCTACAGCCTGGAATGCATGCTGGGGGAGAACGAGGTGAGCGGGTTTCAGTGCAAGTTCCTGGCGAATGAGGATGACCGGGAGAAAATTACCCTGGCCCGGAAGATCCTGCTGGAACATATCGGCGAACCCCTCACCATCCGCGAACTCAGCCGCAAAGTGGCCATCAACGAGTGTTACCTCAAAAAGGGATTTAAAGAACTCTTCGGCACCACCATTTTTGATTTCTACCAGAGCCAGCGGATGGAACATGCGCGCTATCTGCTGTACGAAAAAGGTCTCAGCGTAACCGAGGTTTCCATTATGCTGGGATACTCCTCCATCTCCCATTTCAGCACGGCGTTTAAAAAACATACCGGGTTGAAGCCCTGTGAGCTGCTGTTTCACTGAGAATTGTTGTTGTATTAAAAGCCTGGAAAGCCCCGGGGGATGGACTCCGCAACCGGCGATGGAATCAATATATTTCTGTTATCCAGAATCTATCTTAAGGTTATTATCAGGATATCTGCAGGTATTACCAGGAAAAATACCCTTTAAAAATCTTAATATAACCTTAGAACCCTAAGATAACCTTAAGATTACTTATTTTTCAAATTAGGATTTTTTGCCATTCAGAGATTAATTTCAGCTTTTTGCGATGATGTAAATGTTTTTAGACCGTCTGAATCCGTAAACAGGTAAATTTTTTTCTGGTAACACTCCAAAATAGTTTCGATTAAATCTGGCAAAGAATCAGCCATTGAAATGACAGCCTGGAAATACGGATTAATTGGTGAAAAAAGCATAAACATTTTGTGCACCCTCATTAGCTATTCCATTTTTCCATTCAAAAAAGGTATAAAGTACTTGGGGGAAGGGAACTTGGAATGGTTTTATCACTCCTTCCACTGAACTCCTTATTCTGAAGTTCCTTGCCGTTATAGGAATATTTATTTTCAGCATAATTGACTGGATACTTTGGACGGTATTTCCCATGGTGAGCCGAAACGGATAATGTATTTCCCTTATTGGACTGATTAGCCATTAAAATACTGTGCTATAACGCTATAAATTATAAATAACTGAAGAAAGGTGATAACAATCCATTTAATTGTGAGCAGCTTAAATTTGAAAAGCACTAGTAAGTTTATTGCAAAATGTAAGATGACGAATGCGATATATAATCTTATTGTTGCATTAGCATAAATACTATTGGAGCCGTATCCTAACAAAAATGCCGTGATAAAAAATGAAATAACTATCGCTATAGATATAGCAATATTTATCAGTAACATTTTAAAAACTTTCGTGTGGTTTTTCGACATGGCTTGTTGGTATTCATCCCTGCTTCTTCAATGGATGATAAATATCTACCCGCTCTGATTTACTTATCGCATGGGTAATACTCCTGTTCTGTTTGATGTTCTAATAATGTTTCCATGACTAAACTGTCTTGCGTAAGTTTCAGAATTTTGTTTTTGATGATTGGTTTTAAGGTAAGGTGAGGGTAATCAGCTGTATTTGATATGGAACACCATCTGCCAATAATTGCATTGCTACTATACTTCATTTTCTGCGTTGTGCCACACGAACCACAGAGCAATCCCAACATTATAATTATACTCTTCATATTAGTAGTACCTGCTCCATCCATATATGAAACGTCAATACGTGATGCAACTAGCTTTACATAATTGTTTTTAGTGTCCGTGTTCTTGCTAATATCATCAGCAGTCACTTTACTACCATAAGAGAGCCAGTTACAACAAATTTAACACTGTGTTCTCTGCGATTTTACCAACTTGTGATATTTTTTGGCTGTTTGGTCCATATCCGTTGTCTAAATCAACTCGCGACACGCTGAAGTCCAACCCTATCGGTGTCCCAACTTCCTAACTACACAGTTATTGAGCGCAGCAAGGATAGTCAAACAATTTTTCCTGCCCCTTTCTCACAACTCGTAGTTTCAAACTGCCTTCCTCTTTATATAAGCTGTCGTTTGGGAGTATGTATGACCAAACATCTTGGTTTTCTACAACGCAATAGCATACTCGCAGTGTGTCTTTCTTAGTCAATTCTTCAACGAAAATGCTGCCAAAACACTCAGTTTGACGCTCCTGCTTTTTTAATACAATTCCGCGTATTGTCATAGGACTAATATTTTCCGTAAGATAATCATCACAGTTAAAAACGCAGCCCCCAACTAAGGCCATGGCAACGAGTGTTAAAAAAAATTTCGGATTCATATAAAAGTTCATTTTATTGTCTGAGTTGTTTTATTTTTTGCTGATCGGCATTTATCTTTTGAATAATTAGATTAAGGAAGTTTGTTGCTGCGCTTATTACAGCTGTTGATTTTCCATCTTTGTTACTCTTTAAGAGTTTGGATATTTGGGCCCCCAATGAGGACGCCAAACCATTTAATCCGGGAATGGCAATTCGCTCCAGCCCTAACGCCTGCAGTTGATTTGCTTTTTTTTCACTGCTGAGTTCATAATTGTTTAGGATCGCGGAAAAATCTTTCTTGTTTTGGTCATTTTTGAAAAAACTACCGACCAATTTCTGGTTTGCATAAGCATTTTGTTCGGTGTTAATATTTTCATAGGCATCGTCTTTGCTTTCACCCGCATTTCTTCTAGCATTGTATTCTCCAAGGTAATTTCCATAAAAATTTATGTCCCCTTCCGCTTCAATTTCGTCTCTGTGTGTGCTTTCATGCCCTACCAGGCCAGTCCAAAATGCAACGTTATTGTTATCATGCAGGCTACTATTAAAATCAACATTATTCCCTAACGTAATAGCGTTGATGCCGGATGTCGCAAACCCTCCCTCCCGCCATTTTGTATTTTGAATGATTTGGCGTGAAATCCCCAAAGCACCTTCGAGAAACCCGGCTATTGGTGCAGTCACAGTATATTCATAATATAAATTTCCGCGTGAATAATAAGTGTGGGTTAGGAAGACTTCGCCAGGAATGAGCCCATCTCTATCTATGTATCGAATTGGATTATCAAATGCATAGTTGTAAGGTGAAATTCCATGCAAATTATCCACCATCGGATCTGAGGTTTTCCATCTTCCAATCTGCGGATCATACATTCTTGCTCCGTAGTCGTAATCTTCAAGGCCGCTACCATCGCTGAACTCTTTATTCTGCAGCTCCTTACCGTTGTAGAGATATTTATTTTCAGCGTAGTGGGGTTTGAGTGCTTTAGTAGACAGTCCTGCGATTTGGAGTCCGAACGGATAATAGTGCGTCTCCTCCAGCAAAGGCCCACGGCTGTGGATCACCTGTAAATTGTCAAAATACACATCTACCGGACTTTCATTGCTCACATAAATATAAACATATCCGCTCTTGGGCGCAAGGATATTCTGCATCGCCGCGTCCCCATAATGGCTCTTGACCGCGTTCGCCGTTCCCACCTGGCTGATACGGGAGCCCGCATAGTTGAACTGCTCATCGAAAAATACGCAGTTGATATAGGCACGGGGTACCGTGGGCGCAGCCGGATTATCGTGGCCCGTGATGAAAGCCGTCAGCGGACTAACCACCCCTGATGTATTGGCATTGAGCTGCGCAACGGTGGCATGGCCCGCTGCCGGGCTGGACGGAGTTCCCAACATACCGTTCAGGATGTCCAGCACGATGATCGGCAGATTGCTGGAAGCTCCCCCGGTATTCATGTCGGCATAATAGGATTTGCCGAATATATCCAGCTTGTCGCCCGCCATCACTTTGAGCGTAATGCCCAAGCCGGATCTATTTGTGTTGGAGGCATTGGTCCTATATACTTTCTGGCTGAGATCGGTCTGCTTGATGACGCTCGTATTGCTGCAGTTCGGATTATTGTTGACCGGGGGATTGCCATTGTTGTTCGGGTAATCCGTGATGCCGGCTGGTTTGGGTACCACCTGGGCAAGCGTGATGCTGTAATAACCCTGCTCCACGGCAACGGGGTCCGTGTCGGGACCCGTTCCTTCCAGGGTAACAGCGGGGTATATGTTCTGTTCCTGCTCTTCGGTCAGTACCATGCGCACATTGCCCAGATGGTCTTTGATAAAATAATCATATACAAAACTTTCGGGTACGGAGCCGACGGCTTTGATATAACGGATGCGTCCCTCTTCGTGCGGAACGAACTGTAACAAATTTGTATAATTTGGATTATCGGGATCGGCGGGACTGATAGTTTTGCTTTCATAAGTAAAGCCTGATAAATAGTTTGTGGTGGTGGTAATGATTTTGCCGGCAACTGATATATCTGATACCGTTTTCTGCAATTTATTTCCTGACGCATCGTATATGTAACTGATATTTCCTTTACCTGTGATCGGAATGTTTTGCGGCAGGTTGAGGTAGTTGTACGTCATATTGGCAATGCCTTTATTATTATCCGTCGTCATATTGCCGTTCTGATCGTAAACATAATCATCACCGGTTCGGTTTTTATCCGTAAAATCGCCAAGCTTGTTATCCGTCGAGCCGATCGAAGGGTCTTCCGTTACCGTTTGCAGCCTGTTGCTGGCATTGTTGCCGAAATACTGGTAAGTGAGCTTATCCATCTGGATGGAACCTCCCAGCTTGAATCCCATCTGGTTCATTGTTAAAATATTCCCGTTGGCGTCATAGGTAAGGTTGTTGAGCGTAAAATCCATTCCGGATGTTGGGTGGGCGCTTAATCCTATTCTTCCGTCAGCTGACAGCCCAATTGGAAACGGCGTCGATCGTTTCCTCCAGATCTCTTGTGGTGAGCGCATTATTTAGAAACCAGCTTTCGAAGGCAGAGGGCGGAAGATAAATTCCCTGGTCTAAAAGGGAATGGAAAAATTTTCTGAATGTTTCGGTATTGCTGGTGGAGGCCGAAGCGAAATCTTTTACCGGCTGGTCCGTGAAAAAGATGCTGATCATGGAGCCGGACTGGTTGATCACAAAAGGGGATTCTTTTTTCTCCAGCGCTTTTTGTAATCCTTCTTTTAAATGCATTGTCTTTTGTTCGAGTTCGGAATAGATCTGCGGATTTTCTTTCAATATTTTTAATGTTGTGAGTCCGGCGATCATGGCGATGGGATTCCCGCTGAGGGTGCCGGCCTGGTAAACCTTTCCGAGCGGGGCGATCTGTTCCATGATTTCCCGGCGGCCACCGAATGCACCCACGGGCATTCCGCCGCCGATTACCTTGCCATAGGTTACCAGATCGGCCCTGATGTTCAATTTCTCCTGTGCACCACCGGGCGCGAGCCGGAAACCAGTCATCACTTCATCGAATATCAATAACATATTTTCGGCATCGCAGATGGACCGGAGTTCTTCCAGGAATCCTTTTTCCGGCAGCACGCAACCCATATTGCCGGCAACGGGTTCCACGATGATGGCTGCAATTTCTCCGCGATATTGTTTTACCAGTTGCCGCACAGCTTCCGGATCGTTGAATGCACAGGTGAGGGTATCCTGCGCCACGCCGGCAGTAACGCCCGGTACGGTTTGTATATCAAAAGTGGCGAGCCCGCTCCCGGCTTTCACAAGAAAAGAGTCGGCATGTCCGTGGTAGTGCCCTTCAAATTTGATGAATTTATTTTTTCCGGTAAAGCCCCGCGCCAGCCGGATCGCACTCATGCAGGCTTCGGTGCCGCTGCTCACCATGCGGATCAGATCCACATTCGGCACCATACTGCAGATCAGTTCCGCCATTTCCACTTCCAGTTCCGTTGGCGCACCAAAGGAAGTGGAGCCTGCTACTTTTTCCTGAATGGCTTTTACCACGGGCTCATAAGCATGCCCCAGGATCATCGGCCCCCAGGAAGCGATATAATCAATGTATTTATTTCCGTCCGCATCGTAGAGGTAGGCGCCCTTTGCTTTGCTGATGAAGAGCGGTGTTCCGCCCACGCTTCTGAATGCACGCACAGGAGAGTTCACGCCGCCGGGGATGGTCTTCTGCGCTCTGTCAAAAAGTCCTTTACTGATGGGTGTTTCCATATTATTGATTCCGGAACAATTGATTACATTCATTACAGAACTACCGCAAAATTAGCCGGTTCGATTTGCGGGTCCGCAAATATTATGAAACGCGCTCCAGCAACTTTACCGCATCCCTGGCAAAATAAGTTGCAATGAGATCGGCGCCGGCGCGCTTCATGGAGGTGAGGGTTTCGAGGATTGCTTTGTTTTCATCGATCCAGCCCATTTTGGCGGCGGCTTTGATCATCGCATATTCTCCGCTGATATTGTAGGTGCTCACGGGTACGCGCACGGCATTTTTTACCTCCCGGATGATGTCGAGATAAGAAAGAGCGGGTTTCACCATTACGATATCCGCGCCTTCTTCCACATCCTGCAAAGCTTCTTTAACAGCCTCCGTGCGGTTGGCATAATCCATCTGGTAGGTTTTTTTATCTCCGAAACCAGGCGCAGATTCGAGTGCATCACGAAAGGGTCCGTAAAAGCAGGAAGCATACTTGGCGCTGTAAGCCATGATACCGGTTTTTGTATACCCGTTTTCTTCAAAGGCTTTCCGGATGGCTCCGATACGGCCGTCCATCATATCGCTGGGTGCAACAAAATCGGCTCCGGCTTCCGCGTGACTCAGGCTCATCTTTACGAGCGCTTCTACGGTTTCATCATTTACGATCTCTCCGTCCTTTACAATTCCGTCGTGGCCGTAAGAGGAATAGGGATCAAGCGCAACATCGGTCATGATCAGCATTTCCGGAACGGCATCTTTAATGGCGCGGATGCTGCGTTGCATCAGCCCGTCTTTATTCCAGGCTTCTTTTCCGGTATTGTCCTTCAGTTCGTCCCTGCTCTTTACGAAGATCAATATGCTTTTTAATCCCATTTTATATAATTCCTTCACTTCGTTTACGGTCACATCCAGGCTGTTCCGGAAATATCCCGGCATGGAGGCAATCTCTGTTCTCACCTGCTTTCCTTCATCAATGAATAAGGGCACGATGAAATCGTTGGGAGAAATGGTGGTTTCTGCAACCAGGTTCCGGATGGAAGGATTTGCTCTTAGTATTCTGCTTCTTTTTTGTAAATACATTTTAAAAAATTGATAATTGATAATGGATAATTGATAGTTGAGGATGGAGATAAGACGGATGGCGTTATCAATTATCAACTATCAATTATCAATTCCTTAAGCCCATTCCCGCGGATTCAGACAGACCTGCAGCAATTCATCTTCCTTCGATCCCGGCTGCGGGTGGTAATCGTAGACCCAGCGGGCACGGGGCGGCAGGCTCATTAATATGCTTTCGGTTCTTCCCTTTGTTTTGAGTCCGAATAAAGTGCCGCGGTCGTGGATTAAATTGAATTCAACATATCTTCCTCTTCTGATTTCCTGCCAGTACATCTCCCTGTCGCCGTACGGAATATCTTTTCTTTTTTCAACAAGAGGAAGATACGCTGCCAGAAACGCATCTCCATTTTGTTGCTGAAAACTTAACAGCCTTTCAGCATCCGCCTCATCGGCAGGCCGCAGATGATCATAGAAAATTCCCCCGATGCCCCTGGTTTCTTTATTACGGTGGGTATTGGAGAAGTATTCGTCGCAGTTTTTTTTATACTGCGGATATAATTCCGCCCCGAACGGGTTCAGCACATTTTTTATCGTCTGATGAAAATGGCAGGCATCTTCTTCAAATAAATAATAAGGCGTAAGATCGGTGCCGCCGCCAAACCATCTGTCCGTCACATAGCCACCTTCGTCATATAATTCGAAAAACCGCCAGTTCGCATGCACGGTGGGGACATAGGGATTCAGGGGATGGATCACCAGCGAAAGCCCGCAGGCAAACCAGCTTTTCCCTTCTATCTCCAGCTGTTTGCGCATTACATCGTTCACCGCTCCAAACACCACGGAACTGTTGACCCCGCCCTTTTCAAATACATTTCCGTTTTCCATCACCCGGGTCCTGCCGCCACCGCCCCTGCCTTCCGTTCTTTCCCATTCATCGGTCCGGAATATCGCCTTGCCGTCCGCTTTCTCCAAAGCAATACAAATTGTATCCTGTAATCCGTAGACGTATTCAATCCAGCGGCCGCGGAATGCTTTGGTTGATGTTTTGCAGAGAGGCATGATGGATGAAGTTTTTGGTAGCGAAATGGGATTGGATGACGGTTGACGGATGACGGTTGACGGACTTTATGTGAATCAGGTTAACTAAAGTCAGACAGGGTCTATCACCTGAAGTCCGTCAACCGTCATCCGTCAACCGTCAACGATTCATTCAACGTCCCCGAATACACATGCCCTTTCACCGCATCCACAAACGCTCTCGCATGATCTACCGGCACATTCGGGAGAATTCCATGACCGAGATTGGCGATATGCTGCTGCGGGCCGAATGCATTCAGCATCTGCGTGACTTGTTTTTTTAATTCGGGAATGGGCGTGAGTAAGCGCGCGGGGTCGAAATTCCCCTGCAGGATGACCCGGGAGCCGGCAAACTCCCTGGCCGTTTCCGGGCGGATGCACCAGTCGATGCCGATGGCTGCCGTTCCTGTGGCTGCCATTTCAGCGAGTGAATGCCAGGCGCCTTTTGCAAAGAGAATAGTGGGCACTTCATCTTTCAATGCCCCGATGATCTGACGCATATATTGCAGCGAGAAAATTTCAAAATCATCGGGACCCAGCAAACCGCCCCAGCTGTCGAAGAGCTGAACCACGTCGGCCCCTGCTTTCACCTGCTGACGGAGATAGGCGATGGTTGTGTCAGTTAGCATTTGCAATAAGCGGTGCGCAAGTTCAGGCTGCTCATAGCAAAAACTTTTGGTGAGATCGAAGGTTTTGGATCCCTTTCCATCCACCATATAACAGAGCAGGGTCCAGGGGGCACCCGCGAATCCGATCAGTGGTGAGCGGCCGTTCAGTTCCTGTTTAATTAAACGGATGGCATCAAATACATAGGCCAGTGAATCCTTTACATCGGGAACACGAACTCTTTTAACATCCGCTGCGGATCTGACCGGCGCCGGTAATACCGGACCAGTGTTTTCAATCAGTTGCACTTCCAGTCCCATAGCCTGCAATACTACCAGGATATCCGAAAAAAGAATGGCGGCGTCGACCCCTATAATGTCCACGGGCTGCAGTGTGATCTCCGCTGCCAGCGCAGGCGTCTGCACGCGTTCGAAAAAAGAATATTTATCCCGAAGCTTCCGGTACTCCGGAAGATAACGCCCTGCCTGCCGCATCATCCATACCGGTGCGCGTTCCGTGTTTTCGCCGGAGAGGGTTCTCAGCAATAAATCATTTTTCAATTTGTTCATGTTATGCTATGCGTGCGGCCATAGTCAATGGCCATTTGTAATAGTGCATTCTTATCCGGTTTTGGGGAAAGCAGTACTTCGCCGTCCGACAGGTTCCGGATGGCACTGGCAGTCGTTTCTCCCAGGGCAAATAAAATCGTTTTGGAAGAAGGGGTATTCAGGGAAAAAAAACTGTTTACTGCGGTGGGACTGAAAAATAAAACGGCATCATAGGTTTTTGCGATCCGGACAGGAGTGAGAAGCGTCTGATAAACGGCTAGTTCCTTCAGCAGAATGCCTGCCGCTTTGAGTTTATCCGGCAATATATCCCTTCGCTGATCACCGCAAAAAAACACTGCCTCTTTAACCTGACCCTGCCGGGTGATCTTTTCTGCAAGTTCTTCCGCATCCCCGGCATAATCCACGACGGCAGGTTCACCGAAAAAAGAAATCACCAGCTTCTTAGTTTCGCTACCCACGCAAAATATTTTCCAGTCCGGCGGACGCTGCAAAACATTTATCACCGCTCTTACCGCATTGCTACTGGTAAAGATAACGCTTGCTGTTTGTCCGGCATAAGCACGAATACGGGCGCGCGTATCGTCATCCGCATGCAATACAATTTTTATAAAGGGGATCACATCCACCATGGCGGCGGAATGATCATTTGCGGAAACCAGGCTTTCATTAATGACCAGGGAGCCGGTGGATAATATGGTAAACCCGTCAGCCATTTTTTATCTCATTCAGGATTTCCAATCCGCCGCTTTCCAGCAATTCGTGTGCAGCTGAAATGCCCAGGGAAGCAGCCAGTTCCACCGAAATATTTTTCTCAATACTAACCTGTTTTTTCCCGTCGATGCTGGTCAGGTTACCACGGAAATACACTTCTTCATTTTCAATTTCTGCCAGCGCGCCGATGGGTGTGGAGCATCCTCCCATTAAAGCAGATAAAAAATCTCTTTCTATTTTAGCACTGAATGCCGTGTGTTCATCATTGAGTTTTGCACAGAATGGAAGCAGTTCATCGTCATTCCCACGACAGACGACCAGCAATGCACCCTGGGCTGGCGCCGGAATCATCCATTCCAGTTCTATGGCGTTCGGTGGACGCAGGCCGATCCTTTCCAGTCCTGCTTCGGCAAAAACAGCGCCCTGCCAGTTGCTCCCGGAAAGCTTTTTCAAACGGGTATTCACATTCCCGCGAATGGGTTCGATCCGGTCGTCCGGAAAGCGATGCAGCCATTGCGATTTTCTCCGGAGACTGCTGGAAGCAATAAGGGCGGGGGCGTGATGCGATGAAAAAGAATCTACTGTTTCTTCGCGCAGCACCAGAATATCATAAGGGCTGTCCCTTTCCAAAATGGCGGCTTCCACAATTCCCTTTGGCAGCTGAACAGGAACATCTTTCATGGAATGCACGGCCAGGTCAATCCGGTGATTCAGCAGCGCCTGATCCAGACTGCGGGTAAAAATACCCTGAACACCCATGGCATATAAGGGAGTGGCCAGGTCGAGATCTCCTTCGCTTTTAACCGGAACGAGTTCCGTCGCAATACCCTGTTTCCTTAGTAAATGCTGTACCCGGGTGGCCTGCCACAAAGCGAGCTGGCTATCCCTGGTACCTATCCTGAATATTTTAGACATGGTTAACTGGTTTATCCTCCTGCGATAAACTCGTTGATCGCCTGAATATACTGGCAACCGCGCTGATTTTCTTTTCGCATTTTTGATGCCATACCATTTAATACGCGCTGGATCTTCTGATCGGTGGCCACGGTTGGCGTGCGCGTGCTGGTTGAATGTTCAAACAGAGGGGAACTGTAAATTTCGCGGAGTTTTGTTTTTACTTCCTTTAATACCGGAACATGTTTGCGCATTTCATGCCAGTCAAGCAGTTCCCGCATATGTCCGGCAATGATGGCCTGCGCCTTGGGTACTTCTGCAGCGCGCCGCTGCAGGGTTTCGTCTTTCATCCGGGACAGGCTGTCAACATCGATCAGGGTTATGCAGGGCAGTACAGCCACTGCTTTATCTACGTTACAGGGAATAGAGAGATCGATGATCAGTTTATTTTCCTTTATGGATTCGAGTTGTTCTGCAAAGATTACCGGTTCCGCCGCATTGGTGGCCACCAGGATGATATCTGCTTTTTTAATTTCTGCAGAAAGTTCGTCCATGGAAGCGAAGTGCAGATTCAGCGCGGAAGCCAGGCTCTCTGCTTTTTCGTCTGTCCGGTTTATTAAAGTGATATTCCGGGTGCCCAGGTAATCCACCATATTTTTACAGGCATTGCTGCCAATCTTTCCTGTTCCCAGTAATAAGATATGCTTGTCCCGGATCTCCTGAATATTCTCCCGGATATAATGTACAGCGGCAAAAGCTACGGATACGGTGCCGTCGCTCAGGGCCGTCTGGTTTTTAATGTCTTTCGAAGACTGCAGCACCTGGTTCAGGATTCTCTCCAGGAAATTATGTATGAAATTTCTTTCCCGGGCGAATTTCATTGCCTGCCGGATCTGACCAACGATTTCGTAGTCGCCCAGTATCTGCGAATCGAGACCGGCAGCTACATCAAAAAGATGGTGAATGGCTTTTAACCCCTGTTTGCAATAAGCCATTTCATTGAAAATTTCTGCCGTCCCTTCCGTTTGGGAGCACAGCAAACGGATGAGCTGTTGTGGAGTTTCTGCAAATCCGTAAATTTCTGACCGGTTGCAGGTGGATAATACAAACAGGTCCTGCACCCCGAACATCGGCGCATCCTGCAGGATTCGCTCGTACTGGGCTGAACCAACAGCGAATGAACCGCGGATTTTCGTATCCGTTTTCTTATAATTGATGCCAACTACAAAAAATTTTGAAAGATCGGCTGTCTGGTTCCTGCTCATTCCGGGGTTTGATAGTAGAAACGCAAAATTAGTTTGCGGGTGGCTTAACTCCGCATTTTAGTGTCATAATAATGTCATTTATACAGTTGAAACATCTCAGGAGGAAGACTGACTTTAATCATAAAATCGCTGGAATTGCGTATCTCATGTTTTCTGTAATTACATTTGCAAATGGCAATTTCCAGACGGGGTATTATCTTAATGAACCTGGGTTCTCCTGATTCAACGGCTGTAAAGGATGTGAGAAAATACCTGAATGAATTCCTCACCGACAAGCGGGTGATCGACTATTCCTGGCTTTTCCGTAAGCTGGTGATGCAGGGGATCGTTGTTCCCCGCCGGGCGCCGAAATCCGCCGAAGCATATCAAACCATCTGGATGCCGGAGGGCTCTCCCCTCATTGTACTGACGGAGAAGCTGGCAGAAGCATTAAGAAAAGAAATTCCTTACCCGGTCGCTGTTTCCATGCGGTATGGAAATCCGGCCATGGATTCGGCTTACCAGGAATTACTGCAGCAGATTCCGGATCTGGAAGAAGTGGTGGCCGTGCCTTTGTATCCGCATTACGCAATGTCGTCGTATGAAACCGCGGTGGAACACGCCAAAGAAGTCTGGCGAAAGAAAAAATATAAATTCAGGCTGAAGTTTATTCCGCCGGTATATAACCGTCCGGAATATATTTATGCACTGACAGAACATATACGACCCTGGGTGAATAAGGATTTTGATCATCTCTTATTCAGCTTTCATGGCATTCCCGAAAGGCATCTGGAAAAAACAGATCCCACCCATCAGCACTGTCTGCGGTCGTCTGATTGTTGCTCCGTGGCCTCTCCTGCGCATGCCAGCTGTTACCGGCATCAGTGTCTCACTACCATGCATCTCGTTGCGCGGGGTCTGGACCTGCCCGAAGATAAATTCAGTTTTTCCTTTCAGTCGCGCCTGGGCAGGGAAGAATGGCTGAAGCCTTATACTGATTATCGTTTTCAGGATATGCCAAACGAAGGGATAAAAAAGTTGCTGGTGGTTTGTCCCGCTTTTGTGAGTGATTGCCTGGAAACCCTGGAAGAGATTGCGATCCGCGGAAAGAAAAGTTTTCTCCAATCCGGCGGCGCGGAATTTGAGATGATCTCCTGTTTGAATACGGATCCGCTTTGGGTGAAAGCACTGGCGGGGTGGTTGACGGTTGACAGTTGACGGTTGACGGACTTCCGGCGAAACAATATGACAGTATTTAATCTTTATGATCAACATAACGTCCGTCAACTGTCAACCGTCAACCGTCAACCAAAACCTTTCTCATGTACAACTACATCAAAGCCCTCCACATTATCTTCATCGTTACCTGGTTCAGCGGGATGTTTTATATCGTCCGTTTATTTATTTATAATACGGAAGCATCGGAGAAACCGGAAGAGGAGAAAAAAATTCTCCGGGCACAGTTCTGTATCATGATCAGGAGATTGTGGCTGGGCATTACCTGGCCGTCGGCTCTTCTTACGCTGATTTTCGGACCCTGGATGTGGATTCTGATGGGAAGCACGCCGGCCTGGCTGCAAGTGAAGCTGATTTTTGTGATCCTTCTTTATGGGTATCATTTCTCCCTTCATCAGCTGTACAGGGAACAGATGCGCGACATTTTCCGGTTCAGTTCCCAGAAATTGCGCATCTGGAATGAACTCGCCACCCTGTTTTTATTTGCCATTGTATTTCTGGCCAGTGTAAAACAGGCAATGAGCTGGATAGGGGCTGTTGTGGGAATTCTGTCGCTGGCTGTGCTGCTGATGGGGGGAATCAGGTTGTATAAGAGGCTGCGGAGTGGAAATCGTTGACGGTTGACAGATGACGGTTGACGGACTTCCTGTGTTGCAATCCGATAAAATTGCGTCTTGATGATTCGCCTGACGTCCGTCAACTGTCAACCGTCAACCAAAAAAAAGGCTTTCTTATTCAGAAAGTCTTTTTTATGAAGGGGCAAAAAGGTGGTCCTTCGGAAGTTGGTTTCAATTGGTAATTCAGGACATTGGGCAATAACTTACCAGTAGAAAAGCAATGGTTTTTCTAAAAAATGATATCAGGAATTAAAAACGGGGGGACCGGATTTACAGTTCAGAAAATAAGGTGAAAAAAGGAAGGGGAGTAGGAATACCCCCCTTTTTAACCCCTAAACCCTAAACCGTAGAAAAAAAAGTTTTCATGAACCAGAGCATATCTGACGATACAATCTTTTTTGATTTTGAAATAGATATTGGCATCCGTTTTTTGAAACATAAACTATGCCAAAGCGGCCTATGTGGATAATTGATTCCCTGTAAAAGCCTGTCATTGTTCGCTTCCGGAGAAAAAACACTTAGTCGCCCGGAAGGAAAATACGAGCAAAACCCCTGCTTTCTTTCCGTAGAAAACCCTTAAATTCCCTAGCTTTGCAGCCATTTTTATGCCGCGGATCCTTGGTTTTTTCCGGCATTAAATTTCATAACTCATTCGTTATTAACGGTTCTAACATGGCGGGTCAATACAGGGAGTACCAAAAGCTGGATTTACCGGAAATCGGTAGGGAGGTTCTGCTGCAATGGAATAAATCCGATGCCTTCGGGAAAAGTGTGGAATTGCGGGAGGGGAAACCGGCTTTTGTTTTTTATGAAGGTCCCCCCAGTGCCAATGGTTTACCCGGGATTCACCACGTTATCAGCCGCACCCTGAAAGACCTGGTCTGCCGGTATAAGACCATGCGCGGTTTTCAGGTTTACCGGAAGGGTGGATGGGATACGCATGGACTTCCCGTTGAACTGGGCGTGGAAAAAGAACTGGGCATCACCAAGGATGATATCGGGAAGACGATCCCGGTGGAAGAATATAATCAGAAATGCCGGGAAGCAGTTTTGCGATACAAGGATAAATGGGATGATCTTACCCGGAAAATGGGGTATTGGGTCGATCTGGAGCACCCCTATATCACTTTTAAGAATGACTACATCGAAACGCTCTGGTGGTTATTAAATGAACTATATAAAAAAGGCCTGTTGTATGAAAGTGTGAGCATTCAGCCCTATTCCCCCGCAGCGGGAACAGGGTTGAGTTCGCACGAACTCAACCAGCCCGGTACTTATAAAGAAGTGAAGGATACGAGCTGCGTGGCGATGTTCCGCGGAATCCGGAATGAGCAGTCTTCCTTTCTATTTAATGCGCTGCATGAGGAAAGAGGTCCGGATCAGGCGAAGGAGGATGAACTTTTTTTTCTGGCCTGGACCACCACGCCCTGGACGCTTCCATCGAATCTCGGGCTTACCGTGGGCGCCCAGATCGATTATGTACTGGTAAAGACCTTTAATCCCTATACGCGGCTGCCGGTAAATGTGGTGCTTGCCCGCGCCCTGCTGGGAAAATATTTTAAAGCGGAAGAAGAGAACGGAGACCCTGCCGCTTACGGTCCTTCTTCCAAATCCCTTCCCTGGAAAATATTGCTTTCCTTCCGCGGCGCAGATATCGCCGGATGCCGGTATGAACAACTGATTCCCACGGAAGCAGGAAATCTGGCGGCCATCCGCAAGATCGAGCCGGATGCCGATCCGTTCCGGATTGTGACGGGAGATTTTGTGACAACAGAAGACGGTACCGGCATTGTGCATACGGCCCCTGCTTTTGGAGCAGACGATTTCAGAGCCGGTAAAAAAAATAATCTGGGTATTCTCACCCTGGTGGACAAGAAAGGAAAATTCGTGGATGGCGTGGGAGAATTCAGCGGACGTTATGTAAAGAATTACACGGATGATCCGGAGTACACAGATGTAAACGTGGATATCTGTGTGATGCTGAAAAAAGAGAACCGGGCGTTTAAGATTGAAAAATACGAGCATACTTACCCGCATTGCTGGCGGACAGACAAGCCTATTTTATATTATCCATTAGATGCCTGGTTCATCCGGACCACCGCATTCAAAGACCGGATGGTGGAACTCAATAAAACCATTCAGTGGAAACCCGCATCCACGGGTGAAGGCCGGTTTGGAAACTGGCTGGAGAATATGGTGGACTGGAACCTGAGCCGCAGCCGCTTCTGGGGAACCCCGCTGCCAATCTGGAGAACGGCGGATGGAACGGAAGAGAAATGCATCGGGTCGGTAGCTGAATTATTATCGGAGGTCGAAAAAGCGAAATCCGTCCTGGGGGGAGATACCAATGCAAATGTCAACGCCGCGTCACTGGATCTGCACAAACCTTTTGCAGACCATATTATATTATTGAGTGAAAGCGGAAGACCCATGACCCGCATTCCGGATCTTGTGGATGTGTGGTTTGATTCCGGCGCCATGCCTTATGCGCAATGGCATTTTCCCTTTGAAAATAAAGCCTTGTTTGAAAAAAATTTTCCGGCTGATTTTATTGCGGAAGGCGTAGATCAGACACGGGGCTGGTTTTATACCCTGCATGCCATTGCGGTAATGCTCTTTGACAGTGTGGCCTATAAAACGGTTGTTTCCAACGGACTGGTCCTGGATAAGAATGGAAATAAGATGAGTAAGCGGCTGGGAAATGTGGTTGATCCGTTCAAAACAATCGATCAGTTCGGCGCCGATGCGACCCGCTGGTACCTGATCACCAATGCAAGTCCCTGGGACAGCATGAAGTTTGATACGGAAGGGATCAAAGAAGTTCAGCGTAAATTTTTCGGCACTTTATATAATACCTATCAGTTTTTTGCCCTGTATGCCAACGTAGACGGGTTCGATTTTAAAGAAAAATATGTTCCGTTGGAAAAAAGGCCCGAAATTGATAAATGGATTCTTTCTTCCCTGCACAGCCTGGTAAGAAAGGCCGGGAACAGTTACGATGATTATGAACCCACGGTTGCAGGAAGAATGATCGAGGATTTTGTGGATCAGCAGCTGAGCAACTGGTACGTTCGGCTGAGCCGCAGGCGGTTCTGGAAGGGAGAATACGGAGAGGACAAGCTTTGTGCGTATCAGACCCTGTATGAGTGTCTGGAAACATTAAGTAGATTAATTGCACCGGTTTCCCCTTTCTTTGCAGACTGGCTTTTTCTGAATCTGAACCGGGTAACCGGCAGGAGCGACAGGCAGTCTGTTCATCACGAGGATTTTCCGGAAGCGAACGGGGGTTTTATAGACGAGCAGCTGGAAGAAAGAATGCAGCTGGCGCAGGATGCCTCTTCCCTGATCTTATCCCTCCGGAAAAAGATCAATATTAAAGTCCGTCAGCCGCTGCAAAAGGCGCTGATCCCTGTACTTGATCCCCGGATGGCGGATCAGCTGAAAAAAGTGGAAGATCTGATCAAGTCGGAAGTCAATATCAAAGACCTGTCTTACCTGAATGATACTGATGGATTTATACGGAAAAAGATCAAACCGAATTTTGTCCTGTTAGGCAAGAGGCTGGGGGCAAAAATGAAAGCAGTCACTAATGCACTGGCGGCTTTCGGTCAGGCTGATATCAGCAAAATGGAAAAAGAAGGCGGGTTCGGAATTCAGATAGCCGGCGAAACGCTGTGGATTGCCCTGCCGGAGGTAGAAATCAGCAGTGAAGACCTGCCGGGCTGGATGGTTGCAACCAGGGGACCGCTGACGGTGGCTTTAGATGTAACGGTTACCCCGGAACTGGAGAAGGAAGGGAACGCCCGGGAACTGGTAAACAGGATCCAGAAGATCCGGAAAGACAGCGGTTTTGAGCTCACCGACCGGATCAACGTACAAATTGGCGGGGCTGAAACATTGATGGAGTCGATAAGACAATTTAATTATTATATTTGCGCGGAAATTTTGGCAGATCAGCTCGAAATGGTACCTGAAATTTCCAATGGCACTTTAATTGAAGTGAATGAGATTCCTTTAACAGTGTTCGTTACAAAAAAAGCCTAATGATATGGCAATCAAGAAAAAACCTGTAAAATCCGTGAAAAAAGCGCATCCGAAAAAGGCGCCGAAGCCGGCGGCAAAAAAGCCCGTTGCGGCAAAAAAGCCAGCAGCTTCCAAGCCCGTTAAAAAGGATATTCATAAAAAAAACGTACCCGTGTCAAAGAAACCAGCAGTAAAGTCAGTACCGGTAAAATCAGCTTCTAAATCCACAACGGGTTCAGCAAAAAAACCAGCTGCTCCGGCAGCTTCAAAGAAACCGGCCCCGGCGCAGCATGTGGCTAAGCCGGCAGTTCATCCGGTTTCCGCTGCAAAACCGGTGCATGTGGTTGCAAAGCCTGCACCCGTGGTTGCAAAACCTGTACAGCAGCCGGTTGTTGCTAAAATGCCGGTGGCCAAAGCAGACAATAAACCCGTATTCAAACAGGAAGTAAAAAATACATCACCCGTAACAGCCAAGCCGGAACCCAAAAAACCAGCAGTTGTACCTGTTAAAACGGGGAAACTGGTAATTCCGGAAATTAAAACGAAAACTGTTCGTAAATACGAACCAGAATTTACAAAATCGGTGCTGGACATCCAGCATCAGGAACAAACCGGACCCACCATGCGATATAGTGATGCAGAGTTAACTGAATTCAGAGAATTGATTACCAAAAAGCTGGAGGCGGCGAAAAAAGAGCTGGCCTACCTGCAGGGATTGATCACCCGCCGCGATGAAATGGGTGGAGATGAAACGGACAACCGGTACATGACCATGGAAGATGGCAGTATGAGTATGGAACGGGAGCAGCTGAGCCAGATGGCGAGTCGCCAGATCACGTTCATCGATCATCTCGAAAAAGCCATGATGCGGATTGAAAATAAAACCTACGGTATTTGCCGGGTAACCGGGAAACTGATCGATAAAGCCAGGTTGAAAGCCGTTCCGCATGCTACGCTCAGCATCGAGGCCAAACAAACCATGAACAAATAGGCCTGTTCAGCTGCAAATATGCAATCCCGCCTTCTATTCATTGCGATGGCGTTGGCATTGGGAATGATCCTTCCCCTGCAGGCGGCTATTAATGCCCGCCTCGCGAAAACAGCCGATGATAATCCGGTGATGGCAGCCTTTATTTCCTTTGCTGTAGGGACGATTGCGCTCATGATTTTCCTGATTGCCGCCGGCCAGTTTAATTTTCGTTTTGTTTCAGGCGGTTCTTCCTGGTGGATCTGGACCGGTGGCTTACTGGGAATTTTTTTTGTTGCCGGAATTGTTGTCCTGTTGCCGAAACTGGGTGCTGCGCTGGCATTCAGCCTGGTAATCGCCGGACAGATGCTGGCTGCAATTTTATTTGATCAGTTCGGATGGATGGGGCTTGCCGTAAAAGAAATCTCAGCAGGAAAAATTATCGGCGCTGTTTTGCTGATCATCGGGGTGATATTGATTCGGAAGTTTTAATAAATTGACAATTGACAATGGACAATTGACAATGAAAGGCATATTTATTACCCATTGTCAATTGTCAATTATCCATTGTCAATTATCTAATCTCCTGCATCTCCACTAATTTCTTATAAAACCCATTCTGATCCACGAGCTGCTCGTGGGTGCCTCTTTCCACGATACTGCCATGCTGCAGCACAATGATTTCGTCTGCATGGCGGATGGTACTTAAGCGGTGCGCGATCACTACGCAGGTTCTGTTTTGCATCATTTTATTAATGGCATCCTGCACCAGGCGTTCGCTTTCGGTATCGAGTGATGAAGTGGCTTCGTCGAGGATTAATATCGGTGGATTTTTTAAAACGGCCCTCGCGATCGTAACTCTCTGCCTTTCTCCTCCGCTCAGCTTGGAGCCACGGTCGCCGATATTGGTTTGATATCCATCTTCCTTCTGAGAAATGAAAGAATGGGCATTGGCCACCATGGCAGCCTGTTCAATATCCATCAGGGATGCATCCGGTGTTCCCAGCGCAATATTGGCTGCGATGGTATCATTAAATAAAATAGGTTCCTGTGTAACGATGCTCATTTGTTTGCGGACAGCGTGGAGGGAATATTCGCGGATATTGACCCCATCCAGCAGCAGTTCGCCGGAGCTGACATCGTGAAACCGGGGAATGAGATCGGCAAGTGTCGACTTTCCGGCGCCCGAGGATCCCACAAGAGCAACCGTCTTTCCCTTTGCAATGCGGAGATTTATGTTGTGGAGCACTTCTGCATCTTCATACCGGAATGATACATTTCTGAATTCAATCGAATGCTCAAAAGAAGGAAATGCCTGCGGGTGCTCCGGTTCTTTGATTGCGATATCCGCCTGCAGGATTTCTTCAATCCGTTTGATTGCTGCCGTGCCCCGCTGGGCATTATAAAAAGAAGTGGACAGGGTTTTGGCCGGATTGATGATCTGGGTAAAAATGGCAATATAAGTTATAAAGCCTTCGGCCTCCAATGCGAATTGATGCGTCAGGATCATTTGTCCTCCGAAAAAAAGAATACAGCACAAAACGATCACTCCAAGCAGTTCGGATAATGGTGAAGCCATGTCCCGCCGGAAAACGATTTTATTTCTGACGTGGTTCAGATAATTATTGACCTTGAAAAATTTCGATTGCAGGAATTTTTCTGCGTTGAATGCCTTGATCACGCGGAGACCGCCCAGGGTCTCGTCGAGGATGGACATCAGGGTTCCCAGCTGATCCTGCGCAATATTGGATTGTTTTTTAAGCGAACGGCTTACCCGTCCGATAATAAAACCCGTAATGGGAAGCAGCACCAGCAGGAAAAGGGACAGCGGAGGGCTCAGAAAAACCATGGTAAACAGGTAAATCAGAATGGTTAGTGGCTCGCGGAACAATCCCTCCAGCGTACTGATCACACTCCATTCAATTTCATTGATGTCGTTGCTCATCCGGCTGATGAGATCTCCCTTGCGCTGTTCGGTAAAAAACCCGAGTGGCAGTTTCAGGATCTTGGTATAGAGATCAGCCCGCAACCTGGTTAGCACCCGGTTGCGCAGCGGCCCCAGCACCCGGTAAGAAAGATAGAGGAAAAGATTTTTTAAGAAAATGGAAAGTATGATGATCACGCAAATGGCGCCAAGCGCATAGGCCGGACCGTGATCCCGGATCAGCGTCCCCAGCATATACTTGATATATTCCAATACGCTTCCTGCAGAGAAAGTAATCTGGGGCGCATGTGCCGCCATCTTTTCATGACCAAATAAAAGTTGCATAAAGGGAATGAGCATTCCCAGGGAGACGAGGGAAAACAGAACAGAAAGCAGGTTAAAAACAAAATACAGTCCAATATATCCCTTCTGATCCCGCAGGTATTTTAAAACGGTCGAAAATCTTTTCATCAGTAATAATGTCTTTTATAAGGTCTGATGTTTCTTTCCGCAGCAAAAATTGTATTTCCGTTTGAAGATTAATCCAATTTTTGCTGCGGACGATTCATCAGTAATAATGTCTTTTATAAGGTCTGATGTTTCTTTCCATCTCCCCATTGCCAGCTAAACCCGTAAATTTACACTGAAATAATCAATGATATGAAAGAAGGTAAGCGGCAGAAGCAGGTTAGTGCCTTGTTGCTGGAAGAACTGAACAGGATTTTTCAGAAGCTGGGACTGAATATGATCCATGGCGGGATGGTTTCCATCTCGTCCGTCAGAATTACCCCCGATCTTTTTGAAGCGCGGGTATACCTGAGTTTTTATCCGGCAAAAGATGCTCCGGAAGCGCTTAAACTGATCGAAGACCGGGCCTGGGAAATTAAACGGGATCTGGTAAGTTCCATCAGAAGCCAGTTGCGCAGCATGCCCCAGTTAACTTTTTACATTGATGATTCCCTGGATTATGTGGATAAGATGGAAGCGCTTTTCCGGGAGATCAATGAAAATAAAACGACGGAGAACGGGAACCCCAATTCAAATACAGCATCTTGAATTTCCTTTTTACCTGGCGCTATTTCAAGGCAAAGAAATCTACGAATGCCATCAATATCATTTCCTGGGTGAGTGTAAGTGCTATCACCGTAGGCACCGCATCGCTGATTGTGGTATTAAGCGTATTCAACGGACTGGAGCAGCTGGTGCAGTCCCTTTATTCAGCCTTTTATACAGATATTAAGGTGAGTGCTGTCCGCGGAAAGTTTATCTCCGTTTCGGAAAAAAACCTGGAACAGGTAAAGCAACTAAAAGGCATAAGCGGTTATTCATTAACGATAGAAGATAAAGCGCTTTTGCAATTCAACAGCAACCAGCAGATCGTTGTACTGAAGGGCGTGGACAGCAATTATCAGCATATCAGCGGAATCTCCCGGAATATATCCAGGGGAAAGTTTGCAGTGGGAACAGCAGATCATCCGGATGCGGTGCTGGGCGCAGGTGTTGAGAGCGGACTGAATCTCGAATCGGACCGGGCCATCGTGCCGGTTACCGCTTATTTATTCCGGAACGGACCTGCGATAAATCCGGAGAGCCCGGCCCGGCAGATCAGCCCGGAAGATCCCGCATCTGCCGTCCGCTCAGCAGAAATAGCTGCTGCCGGCGCCTTCCGGATCCAGCAGGATTTTGACAACAAGTATGTGATCACGAACATGCCCTTTATGCAGAGAGTGCTGGGACTGGATTCCAATCAGTACAGTGCAGTAGAGATCGCCTGTCTGAACCCCGCAACAACGAACGATGTTAAAGACAATCTCCAGCGGATATTCGGCCCGGGTTATAAGGTGCAGACCCGGTACGAGCAGAATCAGACCTTGTTTAATGTAATGCGGATGGAGAAATGGGTGATTTATGCCATGCTATCCCTGATCCTTGCCGTTGCCGCATTTAATATGGTCGGAGCACTGACCATGCTGGTACTTGAAAAGAAAAAAGACATACAGGTTTTAAAAGCCATGGGGGCAAATAACCGGTATATCCAAAGAATTTTTTTGAGCGAAGGACTTTTGCTTGGATTGCTTGGCGGTATTGGCGGGGTCTTACTCGCCCTACTCGCGTGCTGGCTGCAGGTGCAATTTAAACTGGTGCCCCTGCAGGGTAATTTTCTGATCGACTATTACCCGGTAAAAATTATTCCCGGAGATCTTCTTTTGGTCGGGGGGACCATTTTAGTCGTAGCGTTGCTGGCGTCCTGGCTGCCTGCGAGAAAGGCGGCGAGGCAGGTGTTTGAGTTGAAAAGCTGAAAGGGTTGTTTTGGATGGTTTTGAGTGTGTCGTGGATAGTATATAGTGGATGGTGGATAGTACACCCCGCAGTGCGTGCCACTTTCCTTTTACTAATACCTATTGTATTTATAAACTTAAGCAGATAGCATTACAGACTCGACTATCCACCATCCACCATCAACCATCAACGATTCTAATAGTCTCCCAGCGTCTCCGCCAACTGCCCCAGCGCCCTCTGCAATTGCTCGTCATTCGGGGCGACACCGTGCCAGCTGTGGTCATTCTCCATAAAATCAACGCCCTTGCCCATGATCGTGTGCATGAGGATGGCGATGGGCTGGCCTTTCCCGGTGAGGGATTTTGCTTCGTCCAGGGTAGCCACTACGGCATCCATATCGTTGCCATTCATTTCAAGCGTTTTCCAGCTGAAGGCTTCGAATTTCTGACGGATATTACCCAGGTTCATCACTTTATCGGTTGTGCCATCGATCTGCTGATGATTCCAGTCCACAGTGGAAATCAGATTATCCACTTTATGATGCGCAGCAAACAGGATCGCTTCCCAATTCTGGCCTTCGTCCAGTTCGCCATCGCCATGCAGGGAATAGACAATATTTGCATCTTTATTGAGTTTTTTAGCAAGCGCAGCGCCGATTGCGACGCTCATTCCCTGACCCAGGGAACCACTTGCAATGCGGATTCCGGGAAGATGTTCATGGGTGGCGGGATGGCCCTGCAAACGGGAATTGAGTTTGCGGAAGCTGGCAAGCTCTTTTATGTTGAAATAGCCGGAGCGGGCCAGGGCCGAATAAAAAACAGGGGAAATATGACCGTTGCTGAGAAAAAAGAGATCTTCATTTTTGCCATCCATGTGGAAGGCGGGATCATGCTTCATGACCTTAAAATAGAGGGCGGTGAAAAAGTCGGTACAGCCAAGAGAACCCCCGGGATGACCACTGGAAGCCCCATGAACCATTCTGACAATATCCCTTCGGATCTGGGATGCAATTGCTTTTAAATCAGCCATATAAATTGATTTTCACTAAAGGACGCAAAGCTAATGGAATTTATTTACCCTTGTTCCGGAACTTATTGAACTTTTATTCTAACTTGCTTGTTCATACGCTCAGTAACATTATCTTTGCTGTCTCATTTTCCTGATTATCAAGGGACTAACCTGAACTAACTAAAATTGAGGGGGAGGGATTGATAGAGGAGTAAGGCAAGAAATTTATCAATGTAAACCGGGCCACATGTTTGATGTTTTACTTTCCCTGGCAATATCCTTTACTATTACTTTTCTCGCCATTCCGGTAATTATCAATGTTGCCGAAATGAAAAAACTTTTCGATGTTCCGGATGCCCGGAAGATCCATCAGTTTGCCATTACTCCATTGGGAGGCATCGGTATTTTTGCCGGTTTTGTATTTGGCTGTTTGCTTACTGTGAATTTTAAATCTTCGGCGGAATTCCAGTACTTTATTGCAGCCACCCTCGTCATTTTCTTTTTAGGGTTGAAAGATGATATCCTGGTTATTTCTCCGATTAAAAAATTTATTGGCCAGGTGCTGGCCGCCTTTCTGATCATCTATTATGGAAGGATTCAGATCCATAGTATGCATGGATTTTTCGGGATTCATGATTTGCCGGAAATGTTCAGTTTATTACTCTCTTATTTTGCCGTAATCGTAATCATCAATTCCTTTAACCTGATAGATGGAGTGGACGGACTGGCCGGTACCCTGGGAATGATGTCGTCGGCACTTTTCGGAATTTATTTTCTCAGCAAGGGGATGGCGCCATATTATACACTTGCTTTTTCCCTTTGTGGCAGTCTGCTTGCTTTTCTGATCTTTAATTTTCAGCCGGCAAAAATATTTATGGGCGACACGGGATCCCTGCTGATTGGCGTGGTCAACGCCATTCTTGCATTGAAATTCATAGATCCGGGAAACGGACCGGAATTCAGCAGACCCATGGAAGCCTCGCCGGCCATAGGTTTTACCATTCTGATGATCCCCCTGCTGGATACGCTCCGCGTATTTGCGATCCGGATCTTTAAACGCCGTTCGCCGTTCAGTCCCGATAGAAATCATATTCACCATCTGCTCCTCGATCGCGGCTTTTCCCATCGCACGATTACCCTTTTGCTGGTAGCCGTTAACGTGAGCATGGTGGTTTTTGTTTACCTGGCCCGCTCTTTGGGAACCACGATCCTGATTCTTTCGGTAATTGCATTATTCTTTACGTTTATTGCGGTTGCTTATTATTCGAGGCCCCATGAGTCGCTGGACTGGGCGAACGATTTGGCCGATCAAAAGGAGAAAGTCAAGGAATCGAAATTGGTTACCTTTATCCGCGACAGCATGCTGGAACAAAAAAATTGAGCCGGACTTTTATTGCCGGCTGAACAGGATTCCCAATAACAATAATCATTTATGTCTGATGAATTAGCGCTCATAGTGGAAGTTGCCAAAGACTCCATGAGCAAAGCAATCAATCACCTGGAGAACGAACTGGTGCGGATACGTGCCGGCAAAGCCAATCCGCAAATGCTGGACGGTCTGACGGTAGATTACTACGGCTCTCCCACGATACTGAATCAGGTAGCCAATGTGTCGGTGATGGATGCGAGAACCTTAACCATTCAGCCCTGGGAAAAAAATATGCTGCAACCGATAGAAAGGGCGATCATCAATGCCAACCTGGGCGTAACGCCCCAGAATGACGGCAATACCATTCGTTTGTTTATGCCGCCGCTGACAGAAGAGAGAAGGAAGGAATATGTAAAGCGCGCTTTCGCGGAAGGGGAGCAAACCCGTATTGCTATCAGAAGTATTCGCCGGGATTCCATTGAGCAGGTAAAAAAACTGCAGAAGGACGGGCTGAGCGAAGATCTGACCAAGGACGCGGAAAAGCAGATGCAGGACCTGACCGATCAGCAGATCAGTCTGGTGGAAAAACATCTGGCCTCCAAGGAAAAAGAGATTATGTCCGTTTAACCTGCCGGTAACGAACTGAAATGTTAATTTTAGTTAATGTATTTGATATCTTTGACACATCTATTAACATTTTAAAACAACCACCATGGGCATGCTAAAGGAATTCCGGGACTTCGCACTACGTGGGAACGTAGTAGATCTGGCTGTTGCGGTAATCATCGGAGCGGCATTTGGAACTATTGTATCCTCACTTGTGGACGACGTTATTACCCCTTTGCTACTGGCCCCTGCGTTAAAAGCGGCAAATGCCCAGGATCTGGATAAGCTGGCCTGGGGAGCTGTAAAATATGGTAAATTCCTGTCAGCCATTATCAAGTTTGTCATCATTGCTTTTATTTTATTCCTCATCATTAAAGCCATGAAAAGTCTGGAAAGGAAATCCGTTCCCCCTGCTACGGGTCCCTCCAGCACGGATAAACTGCTCATGGAAATAAGGGATGAGCTGAAAAAATAATCTCCCTTCCTCACTGCGATTGCTTCTTATTGAAAATCTTAAACCCCCGACCGGAGAAAAATCGGTAGCGTATTTATTATTTGACCAATTTTAAAAAAGATGAAAAAGATTTTATTCAGTCTTGTGGCCGTTTTATGTGCTTTCGTTAGCTTTTCCCAGGATAAGTCAGTGCAGGAGCTGAAAAATGAAGCTTCCAGAGCCATCCAGAAAGATCCCAACGATACCATTCCGCAAACCTGGAAAAAGGGAGCATTGCTGAATTTTACTTTCAATCAGGCTTCGCAGAGTAACTGGTCGGCCGGCGGCGATAAAAATTCCCTGGCACTAAGCACTTTATTTCATGGATTTGCTTTTTACAAAAAGGACAGGAATTCCTGGGATAATACCCTCGACCTGGCTTACGGGTTTGTGAAAACCACCAGCCTGGGCAGCCGGAAATCTGATGACCGTATTGACCTGCTCTCCAAGTATGGATATGAAGTTGCCAAAAGCTGGTACATCAGTGGTTTGCTGAATGTGAAGTCGCAGTTCGCACCGGGATACGCTTATCCCGATGACAAGGGAAGGGTACTGACATCCAATTTCTTTTCTCCCGGTTATGTGCTGCTTTCCCCGGGCGTGAACTATAAACCCAATGATGAGTTTTCTGCGTTTGTGTCTCCGGCAACCGCGCGGTGGATCATTGTAATGAACGACTCGCTGGCAAGTGTGGGCGCATTCGGAGTGGACTCCGGTAAAAATTCCAAAGTGGAACTAGGCGCTTATGCAACCATTTCCTATATGCATAAGCTGGGGGCTGCTGCCGTTTACACCGGAAGGCTGGATCTGTTTTCCAATTACGGGCACAGGCCGCAGAATGTGGATCTCACCATGACCAACCTGCTCGCCGTAAAAGTTACGGGTATTATTACTATGACCTTTGCACTCAACCTGATTTATGATGATGATGTAAAACAGGTGAAGGAAGACGGTACTTCCGGAGGCGCGGCTTTGCAGTTGCAGGAGTTGCTGGGGATTGGGATAGCGATTAAGTTGTAGGGGGGATAGTCTGAATGAAAAGTTGACGGTTGACAGTTGACGGTTGACGGACTTTATGTGAATCAAAAAGACCAGATACGGTCTTGTTGCAACACCGGAATTCCGTCAACCGTCAACTGTCAACCGTCAACTTTTTTCCCCCAATTCCCACTTTTTTTTCTTAACCTTGTACACAAAGCAAAAGCATGCAGAACGCCGCATCCTATCAGATTAAATTGTCGCAGTTCGAGGGGCCCTTTGATCTGCTTCTTTTTTTTATTGAGCGGGACGAACTGGATATATACAATATTCCGATTCATCAGCTGATCAAAGATTTTCTGGATTTTGTTCACTCCCAGGAAAAGCTGAATATAGAACTGAGCAGTGAATTTATTTTGTTCGTGTCAACCCTGATGCGGATCAAGGCGAAAATGCTGCTGCCGAGAAAAGAGCTGGATGAGCAGGGCAACGAGGTTGATCCGCGCCAGGAACTGGTGAACAAAGTGCTGGAATATAAACGGTTCAAAGAAGCCGCCGGCCAGATGGCCGCACTGGAAGAGCAAAGAATGCAGCTGGTAAAAAGGGGAAACCTGCACAAAGAACTGCTGCAGATCGGGGAAGATGCGGGCGAAGGAACGGAAATTCAATCCATAACCCTTTTTAAGTTAATGAAGACCTTTGAAAAGGTAATGCAACGCATGCAGGAAAGGAATAACCGCCCGATGCATACCGTTGTGCAGTATAATTATACCATGGAAGAAAGCAGGTCAGTTATGATCGGCCTTCTCAAAAAAGAAACTACCGTGGCTTTTGAGAAGATCATCAGCAGTTGTGAAAACCGGATCCACGCTATTTTTCTCTTTCTTTCCATCCTCGAGCTCGTTCAGCAGAAATATATGAATATCCTGATCGGTGAAGGAAGGAATAATTTTATTCTGGAATATAATCCGGAGGGGGAATTGCTGGAGGGGAAGTAAAAAATTAAAAGTAAAAAATTAAAAGGAAAAAGGAAAAAGGGAAAAGGGGTGCCCGCCAAATTTTTACTTTTTACTTTTTATTTTTTACTTTTCCAACGGAAACAATGAACAAAATTTGTAACGCCGGCATTACGGCCCTCCTTTTTGCAGCCGTGCACGCAAGCGCACAGCAGGAGGATTATTCCATTAAAGCGGTGCCCTTTACCCAGGTCAGCTTAGCGGATCGTTTGTGGTCTTCGCATATAGAAACCAACCGCACCGTGACCATTCCCGCATCTTTTGAGCGTTGCGATAAAACGGGAAGGGTAAAGAATTTTATCATGGCCGCCAAACGAAGCGGTAAATTCTGTACTGCCTATCCTTTCGACGATACGGATATTTATAAAACCATTGAAGGTGCTTCTTATTCGCTGGCCGTGCATCCGGACAAAAAGCTCGAAGCTTACCTGGATTCGCTGATCACCATCATCGGGAATGCGCAGGAGCCCGATGGTTATTTATATACAGCCAGAACAATTGATCCATTGCATCCCCACCCCTGGTCCGGTGCAACCCGCTGGGTGAATGAGCATGATAACAGTCACGAACTGTATGACTGCGGCCATTTGTATGAAGCAGCCGTGGCGCATTTTCAGGCTACCGGGAAAAAAAATCTTCTCAACATTGCATTAAAGAATGCGGACCTGTTACTGAATACGTTCGGTACGGATAAACTGCATGTTGCACCCGGACATGAAGTGGTGGAAATGGGGCTTGTAAAACTTTACCGCGTTACCGGGAAAAAGGAATACCTCCAGCTGGCTAAATTCTTCCTGGATCAGCGGGGCAGGACCAGGAAGTACGACGACAAGAGCAAAAACCCATGGGTTAACGGAAGTTACTGGCAGGACAATGAACCGGTGGTGGATCAGGATGAAGCGGAAGGACATGCGGTGCGGGCCATGTATCTCTATTCCGCCATGACGGATGTGGCGGCGCTCACCGGGGATACGGCTTACCTCCATGCCATCGATAGAATATGGGATAATATGGCCGGGGATAAAATCTATGTACAGGGCGGAATCGGCGCCATCGGGGATGGCGAACGTTTTGGCGCCAACTACGATCTTCCCAATGCCACAGCGTATAATGAGACCTGTGCCGCCATCGGCAGTATCATGTGGAATCAGCGCATGTTCCAGCTGCACGGGGATTCGAAATACATTGACGTGATGGAAAAAACCCTGTATAATAATTTACTATCCGGAGTGGGATTGGACGGGAAAACTTTTTTTTATACCAATGCCATGGAAGTGAAAGACAGTCATTCCCATGGCGATCTGGAAAGAGAACGTTCCGGCTGGTTTGTTTGTTCCTGCTGCCCTACGAATATGGTCAGGTTCCTCCCTTCGCTGCCGGGCTATGTATATGCGCAGCAGGGATCGGATATTTATGTTAACCTCTTCATCAGCGGTTCGGCAGAAATAAAAATCGATAAGAAAACCGTACAGCTGATTCAGCAGAACGATTATCCCTGGAATGGTCACCTGTTATTTAAAGTGATCCCATCCCGAACCATGCCCCTGACTTTCAGGATCCGGATACCTGGCTGGGCGCGGGATGAAGCCATGCCGACCGATCTTTATGCATTTCAGCATGCATCCGGCAAAAAGCCGGAATTGAAAATTAACGGCAAGCCGGTTGAGTACCAGCTGGAAAAAGGATACGCGGTCATCAGCCGCAAATGGAAAAAGAATGATGCCATCGAACTGGAACTTCCGATGGATGTGCGGAGGGTCGTGGCCAATGATAAGGTAAAGTACGATAAAGGGAAAACGGCCCTGCAACGCGGACCCGTTATGTACTGTGCCGAATGGAAGGATAATTATGGTAAAACTTCCAATATCATTCTTCCGGTGAATACTTCTTTCAGTGCTGAATATAAAAATGACCTGTTACATGGTGTGCTGGTTTTACAAGGCCCGGCGCAGTTTGTAAACATCGATGCGTCTGGTTTAAAACTGAACACGGAAGAAAAGACCATGACGCTGATCCCCTATTATTCCTGGGCCAATCGCGGAAAGGGAGAAATGGAGATCTGGTTTCCGGAATCGGTGAAGGCTGTTGATCTTTTAAGTAATTGATAATGGATAGTTGACAATGGACAATGGACAATGGACAATGGACAATGGACAATGGACAATGGCCAATTGCGGTCGCGAAGGTACATGTAAAGTCCGTCAACCGTCAACTGTCAACCCTCCTGACTCCTTCCCCGCACATCACCCTCGCCGCAGCACAAATTGCTTCCGCGTCAAATCCGCAGGCATGCTGCAGTTGTTTGGGTGATCCGTGTTCCACCACGATATCCGGAATTCCGAGCATGACCACTTCGGCCTGGTAATGATGTGTTGTCATGAACTCCAGGATGGCGGATCCGAAACCGCCGGCGATACTACCGTCTTCTACCGTGATGATCCTTTTATATTGATGAAATACTTCGTGCAGCATTTCTTCATCCAGTGGTTTGGCAAAACGCATATCGTAATGCGCCGGGTCAATATCTTCGGTACGCAGGGAGCGTATGGCAGTGGTTGCGAAATTCCCCGGATGTCCGAAGGAAAGAATAGCGAGTTCCCTGCCGGCTTTTAATTTTCTTCCTTTACCAATGGGAATTTCACTGAACGGGGTTTTCCATTCCGGCATCACGCCTTCTCCGCGGGGATAGCGGATTACGAAGGGATGTACGGTGGATTCCAGTTGTGCCGTGTACATGAGATTGCGGAGTTCAGACTCATTCATCGGCGCACTCACAATCATATTCGGAATACAGCGCATATAGGCGATATCATACACACCATGGTGGGTGGGTCCGTCTTCACCGACCAGGCCGGCACGGTCGAGACAAAAGACCACCGGCAGATCCTGGATGGCCACATCGTGCACTACCTGGTCGTAAGCCCTTTGCATAAATGTAGAGTAGATATTGCAGAAAACGCGCATACCCTGGGTTGCCATTCCGGCGCTGAGGGTAACGGCATGCTGTTCGCAAATCCCCACATCAAAAGCGCGGTCTGGCATTTTGTCCATCATGAATTTGAGGGAACTGCCGCTGGGCATTGCCGGCGTTACACCGAAGATCTTTTTATTTTTTTCCGCCAGCTCAATAATAGTATGTCCGAAAACATCCTGGTATTTCGGCGGCTGAACGGTATCGAATTTCTTTTTATAAATTTCGCCGGTGATCTTGTCAAACAGGCCGGGTGCATGCCACTTGGTCTGATCGCTTTCTGCCAGCGCATAACCCTTTCCTTTTACCGTGATGATATGTAACAGTTTGGGTCCCGGAATATTTTTCAGATCGTTGAGGGTGTCAATCAGTTTGTTGAGGTTATGCCCGTCGATGGGGCCGAAATAACGGAGTTTAAGGGCCTCAAAAAGATTACTGCTTTTGCTTACAAAGCTCTTGATGCTGTGTTCGATCTTGCTGGCGATTTCGCGGCTGAAATGGCCACCCACGGGCAATTTGCCGAGCGCTTTCCAGATATCATCCTTAAACTTGTTATAGGTTTGGGAGGTGGTGATATCGGTCAGGTATTCTTTGAGTGCGCCGACATTCTGGTCGATGCTCATGCAGTTATCGTTCAGGACGATCAGCAGGTCGGTGTCCGCCACACCCGCATGGTTCATTCCTTCAAAAGCAAGTCCCGCCGTCAAAGCTCCGTCGCCGATAATGGCAACCACTTTCCTGTCATCCTCGCCCTTGTATTTGGCAGCCATGGCCATGCCCAGCGCGGCACTGATGGAAGTAGAGGAATGTCCCACGCCGAAGCTGTCGTAAATGCTTTCGTGACGGTTGGGAAAACCGCTGAGCCCCTTAAACTTTCTGTTGCTGGAAAAATTATCGCGCCTCCCTGTAAGTATCTTATGCCCGTATGCCTGGTGACCTACGTCCCAAACCAGTTGGTCATAAGGAGCGTTGAAGACATGGTGGAGGGCAACAGTCAGTTCCGCTACCCCGAGACTGGCCGCAAAATGACCTCCATGCAGGCTCACTTCGTCAATAATATACTGACGCAGTTCTTCCGTCAGCTGCTGCAGCTGGTCACGGTCCAGTTTTTTGAGATCGGCTGGTGAGTCTATGGTTTGTAAAAGGGGTCCCGGAACAAGGTCCATCTGTTCAGTTTAGCGTGTAAAAATAAGAATTTTGACCGATATTCAGCCCGGAAAGCCACCGATCATTCCCTTCAGAACCGGCATTGACCGCCAAATCCCCCGAATTACCCACTAATACCAAAATGACGTGAAAAGCAGATTAATCGTATAGATTTGCCCAACGCAAAGGATGCAAAAATCAAGCAAATATTACTGGTGGTTTCAGCTCGTTGGCTGGGGGTTGCTGACCCTGCTGGACATATTGATCAATATTCTGTTCGGTCAGAAAGTGAACGCCCAGTTTTTCGAACAGCTGGCGGTAACGATTTTCACCGGGGTGCTCAGCACGCATCTTTTCAGAAAATATATACATTATGCCCGCTGGTTGTTTTTGCCGGTAGAAAAGGCGATCCCGAAATTTCTGATCGGCATACTGGTTGTTTGTATGGGCTATGCCCTGATCCGCATCGGACTGATTCACTGGCTGGAGCTTTCCAACGGAAAAAGAACTTTCGGAACGCGCCTGCTGCTGATCAATCTGGAAAATGGAATGTATATTATTCCCTGGACCCTGATTTATTATTTCTATCACTATATCAATAAAAGCAGGAAGCAGGAGCTGGATACGCTGAAGCTGGAAGCGCTGGTAAAGGAACTGGAACTCAAAACGATTAAATCACATATCAATCCCCATTTCATTTTTAATGCCCTCAACAGTATCCGGGCACTGATTGATGAAAATCCGGTAAGGGCCAGAACAGCGATCACAGAGCTCAGTAATATTCTCAGAAGCAGCATGCAGACAGAGAAACAGGAAACGGTTCTTTTTCAAAAAGAACTCGATATTGTAAGGGACTATCTGGCGCTGGAACATATCCGGTTTGAAGACAGGCTGAGCGTGCAGTACGATATTGCAGAAGATACGCTCAGTCAGCCCATTCCCCCGATGATGCTGCAAACCCTGGTGGAAAATGCCATCAAGCACGGGATCAGCAAGCAACTGAATGGCGGAACGGTTACGATTATTTCTGATCTGAAAGGGCCGTATCATAAACTGGTTATCCGTAATACCGGCCGGCTGAATGAACCGGGTAATGAAGACGGGTTTGGCCTGATGAGTACCCGCAACCGGTTGCAACTGCTTTTTGGCGATCAGGCAAAGTTCGATATCCGCGAAGTAAATGGCAATACGGTGGAAGCCGTATTGCATATTCCGCTGACTTAAAAATAAACTATATGATCAGAGCCGTTATCATCGACGACGAAAGGCTTGCCCGCAACGAATTAAAAAAACTCCTGCTGGAATTCCCGGAGATAGAAGTGATTGCCGAGGCAGCCAATGCGAATGAAGGAATTGAGAAAATTGACAGTCTCAATCCGGACCTCGTTTTTCTGGATATTCAGATGCCGGGGAAAACAGGGTTTGATATGCTGGCAGAACTGGAAAAAGCGCCGGACGTGATCTTCACCACGGCCTATGATGATTATGCGCTGAAAGCTTTTGAAGTGAATGCGCTGGATTATCTGCTGAAGCCGGTGGAACCCAGGCGCCTGGCCGATGCGCTGCAAAAACTGCACCTGGAAGAGCACAACGACAGGGAAGGGATGACGGACGAAGAGATCAGCATAAACAAATCCCTTTTACATGAAACGGATCAGGTTTTCGTGAAGGACGGGGAACGTTGCTGGTTTGTAAAGCTGGGCGATATCCGTTTGTTTGAGAGTGTCGGCAATTATGCAAAAATATATTTCGGGGGTAATAAACCGCTTATCCTGAAATCGCTTAATGCTCTCGAAGAAAGGCTGGATGAAAAAGTCTTTTTCCGTGCGAACCGGAAACATATTGTGAACCTCCGCCTGATTGAAAAAATAGAACCTTATTTTAACGGGGGGCTGCTGCTCGATTTGAAAGGAGGAGAAAAAATTGAAGTAAGCCGGAGACAGACGGTGAAGTTTAAGGAGATGATGAGCTTGTAGTGTGGTAATGTGAAAATGTGAAAATGTGGGAATGTGAGGATGTGGAAATGTGAGGATTTGTAAATGTTTGGCCTTTTTTGACTTGCAATTCCTTCCGTAGAATTTTTTCTTTTCCGGGGCTTTGGAACAGGATGGATATAAGTTGTTGTCCGGAGGGGACGGGTGGGAAGGGGAAACGTGCCTGATTATTTGAAATTGACCAATATGAGAATCATATTTCTGCCCCTACTGGTATTGTTCACCGGCCATCTCGTTGCCCAGAAAACCGGCGATCTCATTCATCAGGATGAAGTAACCCGTGTTGAAAAGATTTTATCTGCCGACGATATGCAGGGCCGGCAGGTCTTTACCCTTGGTATTGAAAAAGCGGCGGACTTTATTATTAAAGAATTTAAAGCTGCGGGATTAAAGCCATTGGAAGGCAATCGGGATTTCCGGCAGAACTTTACCATGGTGCAGACGAAATTAACGGAAGCATCCGCTAAGCTGGATGACGAGATGCTGGATCCCGAACAGATTATTGGCTTTACCGCAGCGGCCGACCTGACGGTTACGCCGGATGATCACTATCAAAAAGTGATTGTAAAGAAAGAAGACAATTTCCGGGAGATCGTATTTAAGTACCTGGAGACAGACAAAAATTTTCTTATCCTGGTTGATACCAGCTTCTCAAAGAATTTTGCCAGGCTGTCTAAATTCCACATGCCGCAATTTGCGGGATCAGGCAACAGGATTTTTATTTTGACCAGTTCGGATCCCGCACAGTATCAGATTCATATCAAACAACAGATTACGAGGCAGAACCTGACCAATATTGTGGGGGTGCTTCCGGGAAAGTCTTTGAAAAATGAATACGTAATTTTTTCCGCGCATTACGATCATCTGGGTATCGGGAAACCGGATGCGCAGGGCGATTCTGTTTTTAACGGAGCCAATGACGATGCTTCCGGCACCACCGCCGTAATAACCCTTGCCAAATATTTCAGCAAGCTGAAGGATAATGAACGCACCATCATCTTTGCTGCATTTACCGCGGAAGAGGTTGGAGAATTCGGTTCGGCCTATTTCTCAAAACAATTCAATCCGGATAAGGTAATGGCCATGTTCAACATTGAAATGATCGGAACGGAAAGCAAGTGGGGCAAAAATTCTGCCTATATCACCGGTTACGAGAGAACGGACATGGGAACCATCCTGCAGAAGAATCTGGAAGAAAGCAAGTTTAGGTTTTATCCGGATCCTTATCCGGAACAACAGTTATTCTTCCGTTCCGATAATGCGACGCTCGCAAAACAGGGCGTTCCGGCCCATACGATTTCCACTTCTAAAATGGATTCGGAAAAATATTATCATAAACAGGGGGACGAAATCAGCACCCTGGATATGCAGAATATGACAGAGATTATTAAGGCCATCGCCCTCAGCTCCCGGACAATCGTTGCGGGGAAGGATACGCCGCAAAGGGTGAAGCTTTGAAAGGCAGCTTTAGGAAATGCGAAGCCGGCTTTGTTCACAAATTTTCGCATATTACGTTTCCGTGAACAGCAGAATTCCGTGAACATTGCTGGCCTAATATATATATAAGTCAAAGCAGCTAACAATGCTGGTGAACCGAGCCGGACTATTTGTTTTTTGAATTTCCGGAAACCTGCCCATAAAAGGAAATCATTTGCCGGTTGTTACTCGTGACCTGCAGGGTGGCATATCCGTCTTCGCTGATACTTAGCTGCATATTGGCGGCATTTTTCTCATTATTCGGTTTGATATTGATGGTCCATCCGCCCTTTTTTGCGTCCTGTGCATCATACGAAAAGGAAGTGGAGCTGAAATTTATTCCGCCGTTGGTATCGCCCGGAGTAGCTGAATAGGCCCGGCCAAAATAGGGCAGGTAAGCATCCAGGCTGTCGCCGTGAATCACCAGGGTATTAGAACCGGTAAGCTGCCGGGTTCTCCCTCCTGTTGAAGTGGCAGATTGTGCGTTGAACGTGAATTGCCGGGCTTCAATCTGCGCCCTTAATTGTTCCTGTTTCGCTTTCTTTTTATCTTCTTTGGTGGACTGGGCAGTGGCGGCCGTACTGATGAGTATGCTGAACGGCAGGAGAAGCCGCAGCAGGTATATGCGTTTCATAGAACTTTTTTACAAAGTTACCAAAAACCCGATTTCCTTACATAGAAAGAGAGGGCTTTTCAGGGATGCTGTGATAGCCTGAAAGTCAGTGAAGAACTCAGAATTTTAAGGAATTTTGGGGATTTTCACCCAAAAGGGAAAGGGCAGGGCAACCTATTTACGCGCCCGACCTTGCTTCGCGAAAGGGTCGGATTATTCCGGAGCCTGTCTTATCTGACAAGTTTGGGGCCTTACCTGACAACCTGGAATTCTTACCTGACAACCCTGGAATTCTTATCTGACAAGCCTAATGCACCAGTCCCAGACCCTTAGTGCACCAGTTGCCACAGAAATTAAGGAATTTAGTTAACTAAGGGTTGCTTCAAAAACCGGAAAACTGTTTCTTCAGGAGGGGTAAATCATGTGTGGCAATTTCCCATACGATCTGAAAGTTGACGCCAAAGTATTCATGAATGGAGATATTTCTAAAACTCCGTATTGGTTTCCAGGCTATTTCCGGATGAGCAGCCTTAAAACTATCGGAAAGCATGTTACAGGCTTCTCCAATGATCTCAATTTGCTTAATAGTGGCAAACCGTTTTTCAGAATTTGCCATAAAATCAACTTTGGAAACAGCGTCCAGATAGGTTTCTATTTCAAGGATGGCATCCAGAATATGTTGAATCCGCAAAAGATCAGCTTCCGGCCCTTTCATAGATTAGAATCTTTTCCTTGTCGATAATTGGGCGGATAAACCGGGAAAGTCCTTCACTGGTTACGAGGTCGATCTTTCTTTTCAACAACTCTTCCAATTCGTCCTGGTAAGTAAAAAACTGCATTCCGATAGGCGCGCTATGATCCAGTTCCACCAATATATCCAGATCGCTTTGTCCTTTTATTGCAGTGTCGCGGGCATAAGACCCGAATACGAATGCTTTCTTTACCGGGCGGCCGGCAAAGAAACGTTGAAGCAGAGTTGTTTCATTCGTGGATAACTGCATGTTATAAAATTAACCAATTTTTCGAATAGTTCAGGTTGAATGGAATTTCGCAAGCACTTTATCCATCTCCGCAACAATCTCCGGATTGCAGAGATTGCCTAAGCTGCCTTCGTGCGTGTGATTCAGTGCTTTACCGGTATCAAAAGAAAAACTTCCATCGGCAATCTGGCCGCCAATGGTTTTGTAGGCTTCGCGGAAAGGAATTCCCCGGTTTACGAGTTCATTCACTGCCTCCACGCTAAACAGGTATTTGTATTTTTCATCTTTCAGTATATCTTTTTTGATGCGGATATTGGAAAGCATGAGTCCAGCGAGTTGAAGGCAGGCTTTCAATTCTTCAATGGCAGGGAAAAGGATTTCTTTTGTAAGCTGCATATCCCGGTGATAACCGGAAGGAAGATTTCCCAGGAGCAGGCTGAGTTCGTTGGGAATGGACTGGATCCGGTTGCCCTTTGCGCGGATCAACTCAAAAACATCCGGATTTTTTTTATGCGGCATGATGCTGCTGCCTGTGGTCAGTTCATCCGGGAAAGAAATGAATGCGAAATTCTGGTTCATGTATAAGCAGCAATCCATGGCCAGGCGTGAAAGCGTTGCAGCGATGGAAGCCATGCCAAATGCCATCAGTTTTTCTGTTTTCCCCCGGCTCATCTGGGCGTATACTACATTATAATGCAGGGAAGAAAAATGGAGCAGTTCCGTGGTCATCTTCCGGTTTAAAGGGAAGGATGATCCATAACCAGCACCGCTTCCCAATGGATTCTTATTAGCCACCTGGTAGGCTGCTGCCAGCATTTCCAGGTCATCGGTCAGACTTTCGGCATAGGCGCCAAACCATAATCCGAAGGAAGATGGCATCGCAATCTGCAGATGGGTGTATCCGGGCAGCAGGTCCTGCTGATAACGGTTGCTCTGGGAAATCAGCAGGTCGAATAATTCCTTGACTGCGGATTTAATGTGCTGAATCTCGGCCCGGAGAAAAAGTTTGATATCGACTGCCACCTGATCGTTCCGGCTTCGGCCGCTGTGAATTTTCTTCCCGGCTTCGCCAATCGATTGGGTGAGATTGAATTCTACCTGGGAATGAACATCCTCCACCCCCGATTCAATCTGAAAACGCCCTTCCCGGATATCTTCCAGCATGATCTGCAGCGCCTGCTGAATGGACCGGTTCTCCTCCTTCGTCAGCATGCCAATATGCTCCAGCATGGTCGCATGTGCCATTGACCCTTCCACATCGTATGGCGCCAAAACCAGATCAAACTCAGGGTCGCGGCCGACCGTGAATTTTTCAATGAGTTCATTGACTTTTGCGTTGTCTTTTTGCCAAAGCTTCATTGGTGAGGTTTTTAGCTTAATAAATTTTGGGTTGACGGTTGACGGTTGACGGTTGACGGTATTCAGGCGTGAATTCAAACCCAAAGTCCGTCAACTGTCAACCGTTAACCGTCAACCTCTCAAATGAATTCATCCAACAACTGCACATACACTTCAATTCCTTCCTTAATTTCATCAATATAAATATATTCATCCGCTGTATGGCTGCGGGCGGAATCGCCGGGGCCCATCTTTAAAGCGGGGAAGGGCATCAGGGCTTTGTCTGAAGTGGTGGGCGAACCGTAATAGCCCCTGCCAAGCGCCATCCCGGCTTTTACCAGGGGATGATCCAGCGGAATGGAGGTGGATTTCATTCTCGTGGTGCGGGGCTTGAAATGGCTTTGCATGTTCAGCTTCAGAGCGTCCAGGATCTCTTCAAAGCTGTACAACTCGTTCACTCTTACATCAATCACGAATTTGCACTGGGCCGGCACCACATTGTGTTGTTTGTTCTCGGTATCTATAACGGTCACGCTCATGCGCGTTTCCCCCAGCAGTTCGCTTTTCTTTTCGAACCGGTAGTTGCGGATCCAGTTGATATCGTCAATCGCTTTATAGAGGGCGTTCTCTCCTTCATTGCGGGCTGCATGACCGGGTCTGCCGGCTGCCGTGCAGTCAATGACCATCAATCCCCTTTCGGCAACGGCCATCTCCAGTTTGGTGGGTTCACCCACGATTCCAAAATCGATCTGGCCCAGATAGGGCAATACCAGTTCGATCCCGTTCACGCCACTGATCTCTTCTTCCGCGCTGGCGGCGAACACCACATTGTGTTTCAGGTCTTCGCTGTGATAATAGTGAAGAAAGACCGCGATAAGACTCACCAGGCATCCGCCCGCGTCGTTGCTGCCCAGGCCGAACAATTTCCCGTCTTTCACTGTGGGCGTGAAGGGGTCCATGCTGTAGTGCTTATTGGGCTTTACGGTATCGTGATGGGAATTTAAAAGAATGCTCTGCCGGGAGGTCTGGTAGTTTTTATTCCTTGCGTATATATTATTTCCCACGCGGGAATGAGGCACACCGTGCTTGTCAAAAAATGCACTGATGATATCTGCCGTATCGTTTTCTTCTTTTGAAAAAGAAGGCGTGGCAATCAATTCCTTTAACAGACTGATCGCTTCTGATTGTAAATTTTCAATGGTTAGTTTACTCATGACAAATGGTTGTTCCTGACTTTCCGTTCAATAGGTTTGCGAGGTCTTCTCCTTTTCCGATGATGACTTTTTTCACTCCCTGACTGATAGCTGCGAAGGCATTGTCCAGTTTGGGAATCATGCCGGCGAAGATTTTCTCAGTTGCTTTTAATTCCTGGTAGTAAGAAGGGTTTATGGAATGAATCACGGTTCTATCATCATTCACATCCAGTAAAACACCGGCTTTTTCAAAACTGTAAATCAGTTGTACCTGGAAAGATTTGCTCATGGCTTTGGCAATTTCCTGTGCAATGCTGTCGGCATTGGTATTCAGTAGCTGATTTTTGCCATCGTGCGTGATAGGTGCTGTTACAAGAGCGAGCCCCTGATGCAGGAGACTGCCAATCCATTCAGTATTTACGGAATCGATGTCGCCTGCAAAACCGTAATCGGTGCTGGTATCATTTCCCGTCAGTCCTGTATTCTCCGCGGTTTCGGAATGACTGCTCCGGTTTAATGCAAATCCGGCACTGGTTTCGTTAGCGGGAATGCCCGTTGCTGAAGATCCCCTGAGCCGTTTGTGCGCCAGGATGCTGTTTCCATCAGCGCCGCAGATGCCTATAGTATTGCAGTGTAACGACTGCAAACAGGCGACGATATTTTTATTAATGTATCCGGCATAAACCATGGTAACGATCTTCAGGGTTTCTGCATCCGTCACGCGGCGCCCGTCAACCAGTTGTTGCGGAATACCCATTTTCTCCGCCATGCGCGTAGCCAGTTTCCCTCCCCCGTGTACCAGGATTTTCTTTCCGGGAATGTCGGCAAATTTTTTCAGGAAGCTTTTCAGCACGGATTCATCATCGATGATATTCCCGCCAATCTTTATTACGTACAGTCCTTCCATACGCTAAAATTGGGATTGAAGAATGTCACTTAATACGGCCTGAGCCGCCCATACCCGGTTTCCGGCCTGGCGCGTAACAATGCTGTGCGGTCCGTCCAGTACTTCGTCGCTCAGTTCCACATTTCTGCGAACAGGAAGGCAATGCATGACTTTTGCCTGATGCGTTGTTTTCAATTTATCATTGGTCAGCATCCATTCCGGATCATTGGTATATATTTTACCGTAATCGTTATAGGTACTCCAATTTTTCACATACACAAAATCCGCGTCTTTTAATGCTTCGTCCTGATCATGGGTAATGGTTGCACCGCTTGTAAATGATGGATCCAGTTCGTAATCCTCGGGATGGGTGATCACAAAGTCAGATTTGCCCCAGGCGTTCACCCATTGCGAAAAGCTGTTGGCCACACATTGCGGCAGCGGTTTTACATGGGGCGCCCAGGTAAGCACAATTTTGGGCTTTTTGATTGGTGGTGCGGATTGCAGGGATTCGGTTATGGTGATGATGTCCGTTAAACTCTGCAGCGGATGCAGGGTGGCACTCTCCAGGCTGACCACGGGAATGCCGGAATATTTTACAAACTGCCGGATGAATAATTCACTGTAGTCATCTTCCCGGTTTTTCAGGGAAGGAAAAGTGCGGATGCAGAGAATGTCAAAATATTTTCCCAGCACAGGCGCCGCATCTTTTACGTGCTCCACGGTACTGCCGCTCATGATGGCTTCTTCTTCAAATTCCAGGGCCCAGCCTTCCTTGTCGATATTAAAGATGATGGGTTCCAGTCCGAGCTGACGGGCAGCAACCTGCGTGCTGAGCCTTGTGCGGAGACTCGGATTCAGAAACAGCAAGCCGATCCTTTTTCCTTCTCCCAGCGTCTTATCTGCAAAAGGATTTTTTTTGTAGTACAGGGCTTTGCTGATCAGCTTGTCCAGGTCAACAACATCGGTGAAGGAAATAAAATTTTTCATGCCTGACTTACCAGATTTGGAGAGGTTGTTAAATGGCTGATCTCGTCCGCTAATGATTCCAGAAATTCCCCGGCTTCTTTTTTTCTCAGCGCAAGGGAAGGCAATAAACGGATTGTATTCGGTTTGGCTTCCCCGGTAAATACCTGCTGGCTGAATAAAAGGTTTTTACGCAGGTCTTTTAACTGGCCCTCTACATCAAAGCCGATCATCAAACCTTTACCGCGAACGTTTTGAAGGCCTTCTGTTTTTTGTAACTCCTTCAGGAGGTAATCGCCGGTGGCGACTGCATTCTCCATCAGGTTTTCCGATTCAATCACTTCGAGCACCGCCAGTGCCGCAGCACAGGCCAGGTGGTTGCCGCCGAATGTAGTGCCCAGCATACCGTATTTGGGCTTGAATTGCGGAGCAATCAGAATGCCGGCAACCGGAAACCCGTTGCCCATTCCCTTGGCCATGCTGTAAATATCGGCATCAACGCCCGCATAGTCATGTGAGAAGAACTTCCCTGTTCTGCCGTAACCGCATTGCACGCTGTCGGCAATAAAAACAGCGTTATGTTCCGTGCAGAGTGAACGGATCTTTTGCAGAAATGAAATATTGGCGATATTAATTCCACCAACTCCCTGGATCCCTTCAATAATAACAGCCGCCGTTTCCGGTCCATGCTGGTTAAAATAATTTTCCAGTGCTTTTTCATCGTTGAAAGGAAGAAATACCACGTTGTCCGTTTGATTCACCGGCGCCTGAATAGCAGGATTATCTGTAGCGGCTACCGCAAGAGAGGTTCTTCCGTGAAAAGATTTTTTAAACGCAACAATCTTTTTTCTTCCATTGTGGAAGGAAGCCAGTTTGAGTGCATTCTCATTGGCTTCTGCACCCGAATTGCATAGGAACAACTGATAATCTTCCTTCCCGGAAACCTTTCCCAGTTTTGCTGCCAGCTCTTTCTGCAATGGAATATTCACCGAATTGGAATAAAAACCAACCTGGCTCAGCTGCTGCGTAATACGCGATACGTAGTGCGGATGGGTATGCCCGATGGAAATCACTGCATGGCCGCCATACATATCCAGGTATTGCTGCCCCACATCGTCCCAGAGATAGGATCCCTTTGCCCGGGTGATGGTGATGGGGTTGATGGGGTAGACGTCGAATAGGTTCATTTTGGTTTATTTATTAGATAGATGATGTTTTGGTTGACGGTTGACAGTTGACGGTTGACGGACTTCTGGTGGTACGACCTGACAATATTTTAGTTTTTCTGATCCGCATAAAGTCCGTCAACCGTCAACTGTCAACCGTCAACGATTCATTCAGTGTATTAAAAATCTCAAAAATAACTCGCTTTCATCCTCAGCCCCGCACATTCCTCAATCCCAAACATTAGGTTCATGTTCTGCACCGCCTGGCCGGACGCGCCCTTGGTCAGATTGTCGAGCGCGGAATGGACCACCAGCTGATCTTCCAGCTTTTCCAGCTGGATGATGCATTTATTGGTATTTACCACCTGCTTGAGAAAGATGGGCTGATCGCTGACAAGGGTAAACGGATGATCTGCATAGAAATCCTTATAAAGGCTGATGAGCTCATCGAGGCTGCGGTCGCTTTTCATCTGCGAGCTGACAAAAATGCCCCGGGCAAAATCCCCGCGCCAGGGTACAAAATGCAGAGCGGGTTTTGCGTTTGAAAATCCGGGCTGAAGCTGATCTAATGTTTGATTCACTTCGGCCAGGTGCTGATGCGTTAAAGTTTTATAGGCCTGAATATTATTTACCCGCCAGGAGAAATGAGCCGTGGAGGACAAGCCCTGTCCTGCCCCGGTTGAACCGGTAATGCCGGTGGTAAAAGTTTCCCCGAGCCAGCCCTTTTTTGCCAGCGGCATCAAACCCAGTTCGATAGCCGACGCAAAGCAGCCCGGATTGGCAATATTCTTTGCCTGCCTGATCTTCTCGCGGTTCAATTCCGGCAACCCGTACACAAACGGAAATTCATTTCCCGGGAAAAGATTATTGGCATTTATGCGGAAATCCTGCGACAGGTCAATGATGCGGGTTTTTTTATCCAACTGGTTTTCCGAGAGAAATTTTCTGGCAGCGCCGTGGCCGACGCAGAGATACAATACGTCTACGTCGGACTGTAACTTATCTGTAAAGCGGAGTCCGGTATCTCCTGCAAGATCCTGGTGTACTTCGGCGATTTCCTTTCCCGCGTTACTCCTGCTTTGAACGAATACAATCTCGGCCTGCGGATGGCTGACCAGTATCCTGATCAATTCTCCGCCCGTGTACCCGGCTCCCCCCGCTAATGCCTATTCTGATTTTTTTCATCTGCTTACTTTTATTTCCCCTGACCGGACGGATTGCATCCGATCAGCATTTCATTTTTTTTATTTCCGCCAACCGGATGGAATGCGGCTAATCCGTCTTTACTTTCCAGTGGATGAAACAAATGATGAATAGATTTTCCATTTGATCTGTGAAAACCTGATCCGGAAAAGTTTCAATTCCCCTGCTGGCTGCCTTCGTTGATCTTATGATAAATCGACGACTGGTTGCCAAAAATTTTCGCGAATCCTTTCACATCTTCACCTGTCCACCCGCTGTTCATTTCACCATAAGATCCGAAGCGGCTGCTCATCAGGTCGTGCGGACTCTCCACGCCGGTGACGGTAAAGCGGTAAGGATCCAGCGTTACAAATACCTTTCCGGAAACCGTGGTCTGCGTATCCTCCAGGAATTTTTCGATGTTCCGCATTGTCGGATCCAGCATCTGTCCTTCGTGCAGCCAGTTACCATACCAGGTGCTCAGCTGATCCTTCCAGTACAACTGCCATTTGGTGAGCACATGTTTTTCCAGCAGGTGGTGGGCCTTGATGATGATCAGCGGTGCAGCTGCTTCAAATCCCACACGGCCCTTGATGCCGATGATGGTATCGCCCACATGAATGTCCCGGCCGATGCCAAAAGGTTGTGCCAGCGCCTGCAAGAACTGTATGGCTTTAACCGGGTGGTCAAACTTCTTATCATTCACGGAAAGGAGTTCTCCTTTTTCAAATTGCAGACTGATCTTTTCCGGTTTACTGGAAGTCACCGGCGTGGGCCACGCATTTTCCGGAAGATATTCTTTGGAATTAAGGGTTTCCTTACCGCCAACCGAGGTTCCCCAAAGTCCTTTATTGATACTGTACTGTGCTTTTTCAAAATTCATTTCCACCCCATGTTCTTTCAGGAAGCCGATTTCCTGCTCCCGGCTGAGTTTCAGGTCCCGGATGGGTGTGAGGATCTCCGCTTCCGGCACGATACTCTGAAAAACCATGTCGAACCGCACCTGGTCGTTGCCCGCGCCGGTACTGCCATGCGCCACATAGGCGGCGCCGGTTTCCTGAACATATTTTGCCACGGCGATAGCCTGCACCATTCTTTCCGCGCTCACGCTTAAGGGATAAGTGGCATTCTTCAATACGTTGCCGAAAATCAGGTAGCGGATGCAGTTCTGATAATAGTCTTCCGTAACATCTACCGATTTAAAAGAAGCAACGCCGAGTTTTTTTGCCCTTTCTTCAATGGCTCTGATCTCCTCCTTACTGAATCCGCCGGTATTTACCGTGAGGGCATGCACTTCCAGTCCTTTTATTTTGTTCAGATAAATAGCGCAATACGTAGTATCGAGTCCGCCACTGTAAGCCAGTACTACTTTCTTATTTTCCTTATTCATTGATCCCGGTCGTTTTTAAGCAATATTTATTTTATCAGTTTTTGTTTTTTCCATCTGCCGGGGAAAAGACCCAGTTCGGTCAGCAGCATTTCAACCCTTTCCTTCCGGATAAAATGCTTCAGCAGGCCCCATTGTTTGATCTTCATGAAGCGTTCATACAACTTGCTCTTCCGGATAAAGTCCCGGGAAGTGTCTTCCGGCTTGGCGTGTTCCTTGGGATCATACAGCATGGCGGTGCACATGCAGTTCTTGCGATCCTTGCTCATGAGGATCTCGTAGTTCACGCAGCTTTTACAACCGGCCCAGAATGCTTCGTCCTGCGTCAGTTCCGAATAGGTAACGGGTTCGTAACCGAGGTCGGAATTGATCTTCATTACGGCCAGGCCGGTGGTGAGCCCGAAGATTTTTGCGTTGGGATAATATTTACGGCTGAGCTCAAAGATTTTGTTCTTGATCTTTTTTGCCAGTCCGCTTTTCCGGAAAGGCGGCGCCACAATGAGCCCGGAATTGGCTACATATTCACCATGACTCCAGGTTTCGATATAACAAAACCCGGCCCAGATATCATCGGCGGTAAATGCGATCACGGCCTTGCCTTCCCGCATTTTCGCTTTGATATAGTCAGGGCTTCTTTTGGCGATCCCTGTGCCGCGGGCCTTTGCCGAAGATTCCATTTCATCGCAGATGATCTGGGCAAAATCCTGGTGGGAGGCGTTTGCGACAAGTATTTTGAACTTTTGTTCCTGTTCCATTGATTGATTACATGAGATAAGAAATGCCAATGACGCTGTCATTGATGATCCTGCCCGACTGGGTACGGGGCATAGGTCCTGACGGACTTCTATGGATGGAGTATATCAACGTCGTACCCAAAAGGGAATGGGACGAACAGAAAAAATAACGCATACAGGCGCTACAAAAAACCCACGCTTATTGAAGGCGTGCAATACCAATCCGGTAAGAATCGATATGGGTGAGTTTTTTTTCATTTAAGAGAAAATGGGATGACTGATTTTTTTAACCATACAAAGAAACAGCTTTTTTGGAATGCAGGGTCAATATTTTTGGTTAAAAAAAGGAAAAGGGTGGAAATTTAAAGCGTAAAGTAGGGAAATCTAAGCCTTAAAAAGCGGGCTTCGCCCGCCGTAGCTTCAGCGAAGGCGGGTCAGGGGCGTTCTGGCACAGAAACAGAATGCAGGGCGGCAGCCATTTCAGCCAGCAGGGAAGCGTCTTTTTCTATAGCATTCCCAACCACGAGCAGGTCGGCTCCCGCTTTGGCGTTGAGATAGACTTTCTCCGGATCTTTGATTCCGCCGCCGATCAGCAGGGGAACTTCTACAAAGGAGGAAACGAGCTGGATCATTTCTTCGGAAATGGGTCGCCGGGCGCCACTTCCCGCGTCCATATAGATCAGTTTCATACCGAGCATTTCGCCCGCCATGGCGGTGCACAGGGCAATTTCATTCTTATCCGCCGGAATGGGGCTGGCATTGCTGATATAGGAAACGGTGGTAGGCGCCCCGCCATCGATCACCATATAACCGGTAGAGATGATTTCCAGCCCGCTCTTTTTAACCATCGGCGCGGAAATCACATGCTGACCGATCAGTAATTCCGGATTTCTGCCGGAGATGAGGGAGAGATAGAGCAGGCCGTCGGCATAAGGAGAGATCTGGGAGGGAGAGCCGGGAAAAAGTATGACCGGGATATGGCAGCTCGCCTTAATCTGCTGTACCACTTCGTCGAGGTGCTGGGAGATGACCAGGCTGCCGCCCACAAAGAGGTAATCCACCCGCGCCGCAACGGAAAGCTCAATGATCTTGGCTGTTTTTACCGGATCCACCTTATCGGGATCGATCAATACTGCGAAAGACTTTCGCCGGCTTCGTTTTTTAACCAGTAAAGAGGCATAGATCGCGTCCTTCATGTGGTGGGTTGCTTCTACAAATGTGCGAAAACTTTCCCGGTTTTGAAAACCGGAGGGAATGCCGGGAACAGGTAACTGATTATTCCGATTCAGCCAAAAAATCTTTTAACAATTACCGGTCCGGGATGTGCATAAATCAATCTGGTTAATGCCCGCTTGCAATACGTGAATTATCAACCATTCTTTTCCACAGGTGTTAACAATTCAGGGGAGGAAATTTGAAAATCAAAAAATACTTTCGTTACCACTTAACAATTTGGTAATAATCGGCAGGCAGGTTTAAAACAATCGATCTTTTTTCCAATAAATAATTTTTAGTCTCATGGTTACGCATACATCATCTGCGAACGGCCTGACTTTCGGCCGGCGCTTCACCCGCGACGATATCAATGTATTTGACCAGTTCGAATATGATTACCGGAGTTCGGTGATCCGCAATCCTACCGGAGAGATCGTGTTTGAGATGACAAATGTGGAAGTTCCGAAGGCCTGGAGCCAGATAGCAACGGACATTCTTGCCCAAAAATACTTCCGCAAAGCCGGCGTGCCTCAGGCCGACGGGAAACTGGGCAGGGAGACTTCCGTAAAACAGGTTGCCCACCGAATGGCCAATTGCTGGAAGGTATGGGGCATCCGGTACGGCTATTTTGCCAGCGATACCGATGCGCAGATTTTTTACGAAGAGCTGGTTTATTCCATCCTTAACCAGGCCTGCGTACCCAATAGTCCCCAATGGTTCAATACCGGTTTGTACGAAAGTTACGGGATCAGCGGCAAGCCCCAGGGACATTACTATGTGGATCAGTTGGACGGGCAGCTCAAGAAATCCACTTCTGCCTACGAACGCCCCCAGCCCCATGCCTGCTTTATCCTGAGTGTGGAGGACGACCTGGTAAACGATGGCGGCATCATGGACCTCTGGGTTCGCGAAGCCCGCATTTTCAAATACGGATCCGGTGTGGGTACCAATTTCTCCCATATCCGGGGAGAAGGAGAAAAGCTCAGCGGCGGCGGCACTTCCAGCGGGCTGATGAGTTTTCTGAAGATCGGCGACCGGGCAGCCGGCGCCATCAAATCCGGCGGCACTACCCGCCGCGCGGCAAAGATGGTCTGCCTCGACCTCGATCATCCGGAAATCATGGATTTCATCAACTGGAAGATGGAGGAAGAGAAGAAAGTGGGTGCCCTGATCGCTGCGGGCTACCCGAGCGATTATGAAGGAGAGGCCTATAAAACCGTCAGCGGTCAAAACTCGAATAATTCCGTCCGCATACCCAATGCATTTTTTGAAAAGCTCGAAAATGATGAGGACTGGGAACTGAAAGCAAGAAGCGACGGACGGATAATGAAAAAGATTCCTGCAAAGGAGGTTTGGAACCAGATTAATTACGCAGCATGGCGTTGTGCTGACCCGGGTACCCAATACGACAGCACCATTAACGAGTGGCATACCTGCCCCGCCGGTGGCCCCATCCGGGCCTCCAACCCCTGTTCCGAATACATGTTCCTGGATAACACGGCATGTAATCTGGCCTCCGTGAACCTGCGCAGGTTCTATGATGAAACCAGCAACAACATCGATGTGGACGGGTTTGAATACACTTGCCGTTTGTGGACGGCGGTACTCGAAATTTCCGTTCTGATGGCGCAGTTTCCGTCTAAGGAAGTAGCACAGTTGTCTTATGACTACCGCACCCTCGGACTTGGATTTGCGAATCTCGGTTCCATGCTGATGGTGATGGGTATTCCTTACGACAGCGAGGAAGCGCGGGGAATTGCCGGCGCAATCAGCGCCATCATGACCGGTACCGCGTATAAAACTTCCGCGGAAATTGCCGGCGTACTCGGCGCGTTTCCGAAATTCGAAGAGAACCGCGAAGCGATGCTCAAAGTGATGCGCAATCACCGCCTGGCTGCTTATGATGCGGATGAATATGAAAAACTGCAGATCAAACCGCAGGGAATTAAAGCAAAGTACTGCCCGGATTATCTGCTTACCGCCGCTACCCGGGCCTGGGATGATGCCGTTCAGCTCGGAGAAAAATATGGATACCGGAATGCGCAGGCAACCGTAATTGCGCCCACCGGAACCATCGGTCTCGTCATGGATTGCGACACCACCGGAGTTGAGCCCGATTTTGCGCTCGTGAAATTTAAAAAATTGTCCGGCGGTGGTTATTTCAAGATCATCAATCAGTCCGTGCCGGCTGCCCTGAAAAATCTCGGTTACGGAGAAAGGGAAATAGATTCGATTATCAAGTATGCCGTGGGTTCCGGAACTTTTGCAGGTGCTCCCCATATCAATCACCAGACGCTCAGTGAAAAAGGTTTTTTCGCCGAAGAAATTAAAAAACTGGACTCAGCTGTTTCTTCCGCCTTTGAGATCGGCTTTGTTTTTAACGTTTATAATCTGGGAGAAGAATGTCTGCAGCGACTCGGATTTCAGCCTGAGCAATATTATAATTTTGAATGGAACCTGCTGGAAGCGCTGGGTTTCAGCGATGAACAAATTGCGGAAGCCAACGATTATGTTTGCGGCACCATGACCGTCGAAGGCGCGCCATTCCTGAGGGCGGAACATCTCCCGGTTTTTGACTGTGCCAACAAATGCGGAAAGATCGGGGAAAGGTTTATCCATGCGCACGGACATATCCGCATGATGAGCGCTGTTCAGCCTTTTATCAGCGGCGCCATTTCCAAAACGATCAATCTTCCCAATGAAGCCAGCATTGAAGAAATTGCCGATGCTTATCTGCTGAGCTGGAAGCTCGGGCTCAAGGCCTGTGCGCTTTACCGCGACGGATCGAAACTTTCCCAGCCCCTCAGCAACAAATCGGATAAAAAGAAGAAATCAGAAAATACGGAAGAAGTCAAACCTGCTATTTCCAATGAGCCGCTGGCAGGTGTGGAACCAAATATCGTGGACATGAGCCGGCTGACCGTGCGGGAACTGCTGGAAGAAGTGCAGAAAAGGGTTCAGTCATCGCCGGATACCAAACTGAAAAGAGAACTGGCCACCATCGTGGAACGCAGAACGCTGCCGGCAAAACGGCGGGGCTTCACCCAGAAGGCAAAGATCAACGGACAGGCTATTTTCCTGCGTACCGGTGAATACGCCGATGGTACGGTGGGAGAGATCTTCATCGATATGGCCAAGGAAGGCGCTACCATGCGCAGCATGCTGAATTGCTTTGCGATCGCCATTTCCATCGGACTGCAATACGGGGTACCGATGGAAGAGTTCGTGGAAAAATTTGTGTTCACCCGCTTTGAACCCTCCGGCATGGTGGATCATCCGAACATCAAGAGCGCCACTTCCATTGTCGATTTTATTTTCCGTTCACTGGCTTATGAATACCTGGGACGGGCAGACCTCGTGCATGTGCTGGATAAGCCGGAAGTGATGAATACCGGAAATGCGGACTGGGATCATCCCGTTGCCGGCGAGCAGGAAAAAAAATCACCCGAACTGAGTGAGGTCAGGATTGCGGCGAAACCAGCTACCTCGCCCGCAGGACAGCCCATTCAGAAAATAGTAAAAAATATAAAAGTGGAAACAGGTCTGGATGCGGTGAATCAGGCAGCCAAAAGCATGCAGAGCGATGCGCCGGCCTGTAATACCTGCGGGCATATCACTATTCGCAGCGGTACCTGCTATAAATGTCTCAACTGCGGCAACAGCATGGGTTGCAGTTAACCCTTAAAAGATACTTTGGACGGTTTTTACTTAACCACAGGTCCCTGCATGTTTATGCGGGGATCTTTATTTAATGGACAATGGACAATTGACAATTGACAATGGCCGCTCCTTCATTGTCAATTGTCAATTGTCCATTGTCCATTCCCTGTATTCCAGAATTGGGACGAAATATTTAGCATTCTGGCAGGGAAATTGATATTTATACAGCAATTTTCACGACCCTGTTACCGTTAATTGTTAACCTCTAAACGAAAACCATGAAAAAGATCCTGGCCCTGGCATTGCTCCTTACTTTATTGTATTCCTGCAGCCGTTCCGTAACTCCTTATCAGGCCGCAACGCATCATTACAGCCGTTGCCGGGATATGCGGTAAATTTTTCTCGTATCATTTATTGATCATCAATCATTAAGCTTCTTTTGTACATTGCGGGCCATAATTTCAGTTATGGAGAAGTGCTGTTTAGCGTATCCCCAGGCTGTTAACCCGGTAATCGCATGATCATTCATTTTGAATACGATAGAAAGCAGGTGCTTCAGGCATTGCGGTATCATTTTATTTCCAGACCCGAAATCAAGATCTTCCTGATCGTTCTGAATGTATTCACGATTCTAAGCGCCATCTTTTTTTATATGAAGAAGATTCAGCCGCTCTCTTTTCTGATCTTTTCCTTGTTGTGGTTTGTGCTGCTGATTACCATCTGGAGATTATTGCCCCTGAGCGTTTATAAACGATCCCAGACATTCCGGGATCAGTTCAGCATGGACCTGAATGAGGAGGATGTGGTTTTGCAAACCGAACGCGGCTCACATACCTGGCAATGGAAAGAATTCAGTTCCTTTCTGGAGAGCCCGTATTTTTTCCATCTCTATTTCAGCAGCCGCTCTTTTTTTCTGATTCCAAAAGATGCGTTTGAAGATCTGAACGTGTTACAGCAGGCCAGGGCGCTGTTGAAAGAAAAATTAAAGAAATAAAGAGAAGTTTCCGGTGGAAAGCAATGCAGCGGCCCGGGAAGATTATTCAGCCGACGCGAAATCCTCCGTACAGGAAAATAATATTAAGAAATTATCCGAAAAGCCCTTTGATTTTCGTACTTTTTAGGCAGAATCTCCGGCACCAGACAGGGCTGCCGGCAGAAGCGGGGCTGCGCATATGAAAAAAATTCTTACAAAAAAAGGCATTGCCCTGTTGTTGCTGATTGCAATAGCGGGAATATTTATCTATTTTATCAGACCACATGATGCGGTGGATTTTAATTCGGAGGTAAAACCCATACTGAATAAAAAATGTATTACCTGTCATGGCGGGGTCCGGCAAAAAGCAAATTACAGCCTCCTGTTCCGCACCGATGCACTGCTGCCTGCCAAGTCCGGCAAACATCCCATCGTTCCGGGCGATCCCGATCACAGCGAAATGATTCGCCGCATTACTTCCAGTGATCCGGAAGAAAGGATGCCGTACCGCGGAGATCCCCTCAGCTCAAAAGAAATTGATATTCTCCGCCGCTGGATTAAACAGGGCGCAAAATGGGGAGATCACTGGGCTTATGTGGCGGTAAAAAAAGTGGACGTTCCGAAAATTGATGATCCGTCCTGGGTTAAAAATGATATCGACCGGTTCATTCTGGACAAGCTGAAGGAAAATCAGCTGGGACATTCAGCGGAAGCGGATAAACGGATCCTGCTGCGCAGGGTGAGTCTCGATGCCATCGGTTTGCCGGCGCCCCCCTCACTCGCCGCAGCTTACCTGCAGGATCCGACGGACAAGGCTTATGAAACACTTGTCGATTCCCTCCTGGCCAATAAGCATTTCGGGGAAAAGTGGACTTCCATGTGGCTGGATCTGGCGCGCTATGCGGATAGCAAGGGATATGAAAAGGATGAGCACAGGGATATCTGGAAATACCGCGACTGGCTGATTCATGCATTCAATGCCGACAAACCCTATGATCAGTTTCTGACCGAACAGCTTGCGGGAGATTTATTGCCTGATCCGTCTGAGCAACAGTTTATCGCTACTGCCTTCCAGCGGAACACCATGACAAACGACGAGGGCGGAACAGATAATGAAGAATTCAGAACCGCGGCGGTCCTTGACCGCGTCAATACCACCTGGCAGGCATTGATGGGAACCACTTTTTCCTGTGTTCAATGTCATAGTCATCCCTACGATCCGTTCCGGCACGACGAATATTATAAATTCATGGCTTTCTTTAACAATACCCGGGATGAGGACAGTTTTGGCGATTATCCGGTGTACCGGGAATACAATGATTCCGCCGCCGCAAAAATGAAAGAGCTGACGGACTGGCTGCAGCGCAATGCAGGAGAACAAAGGGCAAAAGAGATCAAAGAATTTTTACTCACCTGGGAGCCTTCGATCAATTCGCTGAACGCAGATAAACTGGTGAACAGCGCAATTGCCGATACCAAATGGCTCGCATTCCGCAACCAGGCAAGCGCGCACCTGGCGCATGTGGATCTGGATCAGAAGGATCAGCTCATCTTCCGCTACAGCGGATATGTGCCGCACGGAAAATGTACGGTTCATCTCGACCGGCCTGATGGTCCGGTGGCATTTAGTTTTGATCTTCCGAAAAGTAGGAATGACTGGGCCATGACAAGTGTGGATTTTCCTGTGCTGAAAGGAACGCACGATTTGTATTTTACTTATTCAAGCCCGTTCTTAAAGAAACCGGAGGATACCGGCGCCATGATAGACTGGTTTTTCTTCACGCAGCAATTCCCGGGTAAAGGGAAGCCGGGATATGAATCCATGAAAAAAAGATTTTGGCAATTGGCTACCCTGAAAACAGAAACCACTCCGGTGATGATGGAAAATCCGCAGGATCTGCACCGGAATACTTTTGTTTTTGAAAGAGGTAACTGGCTCGTCAAAGGAAAGCAGGTGCAGGCCGATGTTCCCCATTCCCTGAATCCCTTTCCGCGCAATGCGCCGAAAAATCGTCTGGGCCTGGCGGAATGGATTGTTTCCAAAGAAAACCCGCTCACTTCCCGAACGATCGTCAACCGGTTATGGGAACAGGTTTTTGGAACCGGCCTGGCAGAAACCCTCGAAGATCTGGGTACCCAGGGCATTCCGCCTACTCATCCGGAACTTCTCGATTATCTCAGCTGGAAATTGATGAATGAAGACGGATGGAGTTTAAAAAAACTGCTGAAAGAAATTTTTCTTTCCGCCACCTATCGCCAGGATTCGCGAATCACGAAAGAAGCTGAAGCGAAAGATCCACTCAATAAATATTATAGCCGGGGACCGAGGGTGAGACTGTCGGGCGAACAGATCCGGGACGAAACACTTTGCGTAACCGGTTTGCTGAGTGAAAAAATGTACGGGCCCAGTGTATTCCCTTACCAACCCAAGGGGATCTGGTTAACGCCTTACGGATCTACAGTCTGGAAAAAAAGCAACGGAGAGGATCAGTACCGTCGTGCTGTGTATACGTATTGGAAGCGTACGAGCCCCTATCCCAGCATGGAAAGCTTCGACGGACCGGACCGGGAGGTTTGCACGGCCCGGAGGATCCGCACCAATACGCCCTTACAGGCGCTCGTGACCTTAAACGATTCGGCATTCCTGGAGGCAGCGAGACATTTTGCGGATGTGCTGCAAAAAGAAAATCCGGGGAGCGCGGAGAAACAGATACGCGCGGGATTTGAAAAAGCCGTCGGCCACGATATCGATGAAAACAGTTTTGAAGCATTGGAGAATCTTTACCGGAAAGCTTTATTGAAATACCAGCAGAAACCGGAAGAGGCAAAGGAGATGGGAGGAGATACAGCGGCATTACATCAGCCGGAACGATCCGCACTGATCGTGGTGACGAATGCAATTTTGAATCTGGATGAGTATGTTACAAAAAATTAACCGGCCATGAAAGATCATTACAAAATATTCAAGGAAGCGCAGGAAACTACGCTGCGGTATCAGACGCGCAGACATTTTTTGCGGGAAGCATCATTTGGTTTCGGCGGCCTGGCGCTGGCTTACCTGGCAGGAGGTTGTAAAAACCTGACGGCTTCTTCCGGAATAAAAGATTTGTACGATCCGGTAAATCCGCTGGCGGCGAGAATGCCGATGTTTCCGGGAAAAGCGAAATCGGTTATTTATCTCCACATGGCCGGTGCGCCATCGCAACTCGAATTATTCGATTACAAACCCGAGCTGATGAAGATGGACGGACAGGATTGCCCGAAGTCATTGCTCGAAGGAAAACGATTTGCATTTATCCGGGGCGTTCCGAAAATGATGGGTCCGCAGGCGGCGTTCAAACAAAGAGGAGAAAGCGGCGCCTGGATCAGTGATCATTTACCCCACCTGGCCAGTGTTGCCGATGAACTGAGTTTTTTGAAATCCGTCAGCACCGATCAGTTCAATCACGCACCGGCGCAATTGCTGGTGCACACCGGCGGACCGCGCCTGGGAAGGCCCAGCTTAGGATCCTGGGTTACTTACGGGCTGGGAACAGAAAATCAGAATCTTCCCGGATTTGTGGTGCTCACTTCCGGAGGCAAAAATCCGGATGCCGGAAAAAGTGTATGGGGCAGTGGATTCCTGCCCAGTGTTTACCAGGGTGTGCAGTGCAGAAGCGTCGGAGATCCGGTGCTGTTTCTCGATGATCCGGACGGTATGGACCGGGATCTGCGAAAAGCTTCCATTGATGCTATAAACGAAGTAAACAAACAGCAATACAAAACCTTTCAGGATCCCGAAACACTTTCGCGCATTGCACAGTATGAGATGGCGTATAAAATGCAGATCTCCGTTCCGGAAGTAATGGATATCCGCGATGAGCCGGAATATATTCACCAGATGTACGGCACGAAACCGGGGCAGGCCTGTTTTGCCAACAACGTGCTGCTGGCGCGGAAACTGGTGGAGAAAGGCGTTCGGTTTGTACAACTGTTCGACTGGGGCTGGGACGACCATGGAAGCGATAAGGAACTTTCCATTGATTATGGATTGATCAATAAATGCCGGCAGGTAGATAAGCCCATCACCGCACTGATACTCGATCTGAAGCAAAGGGGATTACTGGATGATGTGCTGATTGTTTGGGGCGGAGAATTTGGAAGAACGCCCATGCAGGAGAACCGGGACGGAAAGAAAATGCCATACAAAGGAAGGGATCATCATACGGAAGCCTTTACGATCTGGATGGCCGGTGGGGGCATCAAAAAAGGAGCAAGCTATGGAGAAACGGATGAGATCGGGTACAGCTCCATTAGCGGTAAAACAACCGCCTTCGATATACAGGCGACCATTCTGAATCAGCTGGGTTTCGATCATGAAAAATTTACGTACGACTTTCAGGGCAGGCCTTACCGGCTTACAGATGTCAGCGGACGGGTGATTACAGAAATTATTTCCTAAAATATATCCATTGAACCGGAGATCTTTTTTAGAACGAAGTGGCGCCGCGGGCGCCGGAACCTTATTATCTTCCTGGCAGAAAACAAAATCAACGAATACTATGAAGCTTCCGGCGGATGCGAAATTAATTATACTGGCCACAAACTGGGGATATACGGGAACCCTGGATCAATATTGTGAAGCCGCGAAAAAAGAAGGATATGACGGTATCGAAATCTGGTGGCCTGTAACTTCCGCCGCGCAGGAAGAATTATTTTCCGCACTGAAAAAGCATCGGCTGGAAGTAGGTTTTCTTTGCGGCGGTTCGCAGAAAGACTTTGCAGAACACCTGGACACTTTCACTACGAACCTGGAAGCTGCCGTAACCAATTCATTTCAGAAACCGGTTTATATTAATTGTCATTCCGGCCGGGATTTTTTTTCCATGGAAGAAGGATTCCGGTTTATTGATGCCACCACCAAAGCGCATCAGCAAAGCGGGATCCCGGTTTATCATGAAACACATCGCAGCCGGCTGATGTATACGGCGCCGGTAGCAAAGCAATATTTATTGAAACGCCCGGACCTGATGCTGAATGCAGACCTGTCGCACTGGTGCAATGTTCATGAAACAATGCTGGAAGACCAGGAAGAAACGCTGAAACTGGTTTTAGGGAGATGCGGGCATATTCATGCCCGGATCGGTCATCCGGAAGGTCCGCAGGTAAATGATCCGCGCGCGCCCGAATGGGAAAAAATTGTTCAGCGTCACCTGGACTGGTGGGATGAGATCATAAAAAACAAATTAAAAAGAAAAGAGAATACCATTACGATCCTTACGGAATTTGGTCCGCCGGACTATATGCCCGTTCTACCCTATACCCGGCTGCCGGTTGCCAATCAATGGGAGATCAATGTATATATGCTGAACCTGCTTCGTAAAAGATATTCAAACCCGGATCGTTTATGATGCTTGATATTCAGGAATTGATTGGTCACCTGCATCCGGTTCTGGTTCACCTCCCTGTCGGCATTTTATTGATCGGCATTTTATTTTTCTGGTTGTCCCGGAAAGAAAAATATCGCGGACTCCGTGATTCCGTTTCGATTTTGTTTTTGCTGGGCGCCATCAGCGCTGTCCTGTCCTGCATTACCGGTTATATTCTTTCTGATGCGGAAGCATACGATGAGAATCTGAAGAATTGGCATCAGTGGATGGGCATCGGTACCGCCGTTCTTTCCATTGCCGTATATTATTTTTCCAGGAAGCCTGCATGGGGCAGCTGGCTGAACGGTCTGTCGTTGCTGATGCTGGCCGGCATTTTTGTAACCGGCCATCTGGGAGGTTCGCTTACGCACGGACCGGATTATTTTTCCAAACCGCTGGCGGAATTATGGGGCGCTCCGGAAAAAGCCACGCCTGTTTTTAAAAAGCCGATTCCGGATATTGCGGAAGCTGTGGTTTATAAGGATCTCATTCATCCGGTATTTCAGGCAAGATGTGCAAGTTGCCATGGTGAAAAAAAACAAAAAGGAAAATTGAATCTCCAGGATGAAGAAGGCATTCTGAAAGGCGGGAAAACAGGGAAGGCGATTGTTCCGGGCAAACCGGATCTTGGAGAACTGATCAGGAGACTTACTCTGCCCATCGGCAGCAAGGATCACATGCCGCCCAAAAATAAAACACAGCTTACGGATGATGAACTGATATTGGTAAAATGGTGGCTGGCCGATAGTGCGGATTTTGATAAGAAAGTGCACATGATGCGTCAGACCGGAGCCATCAAACCCGTTTTATATGCGATACAAAAAGGAGTGGACACCCAGGCTGTAAAAATCAGCGATGTTCCGGAGGCGCTCGTTGATCCGGCCCCCGACGATGTGCTGAATATACTGAAGAACAGGGGAATCGTGATCCTGCCCGTGGCAAAGAACAGCAATTATCTTTCTGTGAGTTTTGTCATTGCACCGGCGGCAGACAGCAGTCTGCCTTTATTGGAGAAGATGGCAAAACAGCTGATCTGGCTTAACCTGAGCGGCTCCAAAATATCTGACAGGGGATTGCAATCGGTCGGAAAACTATCACAGTTGACCAGGATATATCTCAATGATACAAAGGTTACCGACAGCGGGCTGCATTATTTAAAATCCCTGAAACGCCTGCAATACCTGAATCTGGTGAATACAGCGATCAGCTCTAAGGGTCTCGGGCAACTGACCGGACTGAAAGCGTTAAAAAATATTTATTGCTACCAGACGAATATCCATGCCAGGGACTTCAACCAGCTGAAGCAGTCATTCCCCCTTGTAAATATCGATACGGGAGGATATGTTGTGCCGACTTTTGCAGCGGACACGACGGAGTATAAGAAATAGGTGGATAGTTGATGGTAGATGGTGGATGGACGAACGTGAGAGGTCAGGATCCCTGCGTATCAGGCTCCTCCATCCACCATCTACCATCAACCATCCACGATTCAACGTGTCTCGTACTCACCCGCATCCCCAAAATAATGCGTTCCCCATAAATCATACCGCTTAAACTGATACGGCAGGCGCTTCTTGAAATCCTCCCAGTTGCGGGCGGACTTCGGGCTCCATACCACTTCACTGAGGGCGTCTACGCGGGGGAACATCATGTATTCCACTTTGGAGGGATTGGACATGTATTCGGTCCAGATATTGGCCTGGGCACCCAGGATATAACGGCCATCATCAGCCGATAATTCGGAAGGAATAGGTTCATACTTATAAACTTTTTCCAGCGGAAGGTATCCACCGATGACCAGAGAGTCCTCGTGTTTGGTTTGGGAATAGTCGAAATAGACATAGGTGGTGGGTGTCATGATCACCGTATGTTTTTGTCTGGCTGCCTCGATGCCGCCTTTTTCCCCGCGCCAGCTCATTACTACGGCATTGGGTGCGAGACCGCCTTCGAGGATTTCATCCCATCCGATCAGGGTTTTGCCCTTGCTGTTGATATACTTCTCCATCCGCTGAATGAAATAACTCTGCAATTCGTGTTCATCTTTTAATCCGAGATCGCGCATCCGTTTCTGACAGAGGGGGCATCTTTTCCAGTGCGTTTTCGGACATTCATCCCCGCCCACATGAATATATTTTGACGGAAACAGGGGAACTACTTCGTCAATCACATCCTGCAGGAATTTGAAAACGCTGTCTTTTCCGGCGCAGAATACATCTTCGGCAACGCCCCATTTTTCATATACCAGTTTACCGGTTGCTTTTTTGCCTTCATCGGAAAGCAGGCTGTCGGGGATATTTGTTTTTTCATCCGGAAAACAGCTCAGCCAGGGATAGGCAGCGATGGCAGCACTCCCATGGCCCGGCATTTCAATTTCGGGAATGATGGTTATATAACGCTTTGCAGCATAAGCCACTACTTCTTTGATCTGGTCCTGGGTATAGAAACCGCCATACCGGGTGTTATCGTTTCCGTGCCAATGCCTTCCGATCACGGTACCGTCGCGCCAGGCGCCTACCTCCGTGAGCCGCGGATATTTTTTGATCTCGATCCGCCAGCCCTGGTCTTCGGTTAAATGCCAGTGGAATTCATTCATCTTGTGCAATGCGAGATAGTCGATGAATTTTTTTACAAAGGGAACCGGCATGAAATGACGGCCCACGTCCAGCATTAAGCCGCGGTAGGCGAAACGGGGTTTGTCGTTGATCTCCACATAGGGTATGGGAAGTTTTTGCTCACCATTGGGCATGGGCAGCAATTGAATGAGGGATTGAATGCCGTAAAAAACGCCTGTTGCATTATCACCACCGATATAAATCCCTTTCTGATTAACGGACAAATGATAAGCGCCGGGAATGGAATCGTCGATTTTTTCGAAATTCAGGATGAGGTTATTTCTGCCTTTTGGTTTTGAAATGGTTTTCAAAGTAAAACCATAGAACTCTTTCAGGTAATCGTTGAGGAATGATACCGAATTTTCCAAACCACTGCCTTCCAGCACAATGTTGGTGGAAGGGCTGAACGAAAAATCAGCCATGATCCGGGGCATTTTTACAGAAGCAGGCTGCGGAATGATATTGACCTGTGCAACAGCGGAAAATCCACACACCAAAAGACCAAAGAATAGGAATTTCATGACAATCGTTTTTAAGTAATGCAAACATATTTCATTCCGGTTAAGGGCGCATAGTTTTTGTAACTTTGTAAAATCTTTTATTAATTCATAAATTTTATCAGGATGCTTTCGCTTGTAAGTCAGACCTGGCCCTGGTGGGTTTCGGGATTAGCCATCGCGCTGATTATGACTTTGCTGATTTTTTTCGGAAAGACGTTTGGATTTTCTTCCAACCTGAGTAATATCTGTGCGATGCTGGGGGCCGGCAGACTGGCATCCTTCTTCCATTTCGATTGGAAAAAGGAACAATGGAACCTCTGGTTCCTGGTAGGTTCTGTAATCGGCGGTTTTATTTCGGTTCACTGGCTGCAGTCCGGAGAACCGATGCGGCTATCGGCTGCAACCGTGGCTGACCTGCAAAAATTACATATTCCGTTTGACGGCAAACTGGAACCATCAGCAATTTTTAACTGGCAGTTTGCGAAAACCGCACGGGGCCTGCTCATGTTTTTAGGCGGCGGATTTTTGATCGGATTCGGAACGCGGTATGCGGGAGGCTGTACTTCGGGTCATGCCATATCCGGACTTTCGAACCTGCAGGTTCCTTCTTTAATCGCTGTAATCGGATTTTTTATTGGCGGACTGATTATGACCCATCTTTTTTTCCCATTCATTTTTAATTGAAAAAAATAATAATGAAAGCAGTAAAATATATATTAGCCGGTATTGTGTTCGGAATCATCATGGTTAAATCGGAAGCGGTATCCTGGTATCGTATTCAGGAAATGTTCCGGTTTCAGTCAATTTTCATGTATGGGATCATCGGAAGTGCCGTTATTCCGGGCATCATCATCATTGCGCTGATTAAGAAATTTAAATTAAGAGATGTTTCCGGATTGCCCATTCAGTTTTTGCCCAAGGACAGGCGCTGGAAGAAATATTTATTCGGCGGCATCATATTCGGGCTGGGCTGGGCCGTTACCGGCGCCTGCCCCGGACCCATATTCGTATTGCTGGGATATGGTTATGGCGTTATGCTGCTGGTGATTGCCGGTTCCTTACTGGGCACTTTTACTTATGGAGCGCTGCGTGACCGGCTGCCGCATTAAACCTGTTATACCAGTTCAGCACAGTCGAATCCCTGCTGTTGGAGGATGGAGATGATTTGTTGGTGAGTTAAACAGGCAGAAACAATCCGGAGCACGCGGTCAATATCGGAGAGGTCCACACTGCATTGCTGGATTCCGGAATGGGTAGACAACATTCCCAAAAGTTTTCGTTTTTGGGTTTTGGTCCGGATATTGGTTTTGAATATCAGGATATGGTTCAAATCGGTTGTCATAAACAAAAAAATAAATAAACGCTCACTTATTCAGCGGTCAAAAAAAATTATTTCTTAATTCCTTTTATCGTCAGGTCAAAAGTCTGCCAGATGAGTTTCCGGGTGAGGACAAAGGGTTTTCCGGCCATATTTTTCCCCTCCTGGTGAAAACGGATCAGGTTATATAGCGGCGCAAAAGCCACCGACCAGTAAACTTCCATCGGCATTGCATTGATTTCTCCCCGCGATACCGCATTCTTCATAAATTTCCCCATGGCATTCCCAAAATTTGCTTTTACCTGCTTAAAGACCGGTTCGCTGAACGTGGAGAAACGCAGTTGCTCGAACAGCGCGCTGGTGCCCGGATTTTTCAGCATGTAATCGGAGCGGTTTTTCCATTGCAGGCGAAGCCCTTCCTCAAAATCCATTTCCGGATTGAAATCTTTTAACACGATTTGGGTCATCCGTTCTGCTTCTTCCAGGGCGATCCGGATGATCAGGTCGTCCTTATCCTTATAATAGATATACAGGGTAGCCACCGAAATATCGCAGGCCCGGGCCAGCTTATTCATGCTGAATCCCTCGAAACCGTCCCGGACCAGCAGTTCAATGGCTTTTTGCTTGACCAATTGTTCTTTTCCGCTATTTCTTGTGCGCATAAGGCTGGGGATATTCGGAATACAAAGATAAATGAATGATCATTTATTTATCAAATTTTTATTTGAATGGCAGGCATCCTGATCAAAATTTGATCGCCCTGTATTAAATAATTATATATTGTAGTCCGGATATTGTAAACAGGCGCATCGTCTAAACGGCATAGAAAATGAATACTTTATATAAGGGTTTGCTGATTTGTACTGTATCGGGAGTAATCCTTTCTTCCAAAACAACAGCGGAACAAACTTCCTGGATACGAATAAATCAGCTGGGATATAAACCGGGGGGAATAAAAGTGGCTGTGTGGTGCGGAAAGACAGAAATGCCGGTAAAAAATTTCCTCCTCATTGACTCGGCATCCGGCAGACAAAGTTTCAAAGGAGATGCCGGCCGTGACTTTGGTTCATACGGCCCTTTTACACATACGTTCCGGTTGAATTTCTCCCGGTTTAAAAAGCCAGGCACATATTATCTTTCTGTTGACGGTGTCAGATCGCCTTATTTCAAAATCGGAACGGATGTATATAAGGGAACAGCAGATTTTTGTCTCCGCTATATGCGTCAGCAACGGAGTGGATTCAATCCTTTTTTAAAAGACAGTTGCCATACGCACGATGGATATACACTGTACGGGCCTATGCCGGACAGTACGCATGTTGATGTTGTGGGTGGCTGGCATGATGCAACGGATTATCTTCAGTATTCCACTACCTCGGCCAATGCAACCTATCATCTGCTGATGGCCTGGCGCGATTTTCCTGCTGTATTCTCCGATGAAAAGGAGTCGA
>Ga0207707_10000158_pt1 | contig 71112 bp, 67 predicted proteins | sample KBSC83BmetaG_FD_184336 | JGI IMG/M metagenome (GOLD analysis project Ga0207707, IMG submission 184336) | Corn rhizosphere microbial communities from Kellogg Biological Station, Michigan, USA - KBS C8-3B metaG (SPAdes) (version 2) | ecosystem: Host-associated > Plants > Roots > Rhizosphere ... | reverse complement strand
ACGGGTCCGTCGGCCCCCCGTCACCCCTGCCCGGCCCCGCCTCCCTCCCCGCCGCCCTCGCGGAGCCCCAGTCTCTTCACACCAGTCGAGGCTTCTCTTCGCCTCTGCGTTGCCTCGAGAAGGGAACGCACAGAGGTGCGACCGCCAACTTGGCCTGTGTCTATGTGTTTGCGGTTGGAGTTGAAGTGGTTTGAAGGTGTGGAAGGGACCGAGCGGGAGGTTGGGTGGGGGAGGTGGCCGGGGGCGGGGGAGGGGGCGACCGACCCGTTCCAGCTATGCGCCGTCTACTCCTGAAACCATCCAGGTTGGGAAATCCTGGCGGTACGGCGGGAGGCCCCAGAGGGCCGTGGTCGGCGCTCCCTCCCCCGCCCCCGGCCACCTCCCCCACCCAACCGGAAGACAGCTACACGAAGTTGTAGAGCCGCGCCGCGTTCTCGCAGACGATCTTCCGCCGCACGTCCGCCGGCAGGTGCCCCAGCTCGCGCGCGACGTACTCGCGGGAATCCGGCCACACCCCGTCGGGATGCGGGAAGTCGGAGCCCCACATCACCTTGTCGGCGCCCAGCTCCTCGAGCAGCTTCACACCCACCGGATCGGTCTGGTAGGTGGCCCACACCTGGCGCTTCCAGTACTCGCTGGGCGGCATGGTGAGCGAGAGATCCTTGAACTGGTCCTCCCACTCGCCGTCCATGCGCCAGAGGATGTACGGGATCCATCCGATGCCGGCCTCGCCCAGGACGACACGCAGGCGCGGGAAGCGCTCCAGCACGCCGCCGTAGATCATGGCCATGAGGATATTGGCCATGTTGATCTGGAAGCCGGTGATGTGGGTGGCGAAGGCCACGCGCGCGGCCTTGCGGGCCTCCGCGGGCATGTCCGCCGGCGCGCGCGAGGGATCGGAGCCCACGTGGACCAGCTTCTGCAGATCGTCGGGCAGGCGGCTGCCGATGGTGTGGAAGTGCAGCGGCAGCCCGCTGGTCTGGATCACCTCCCAGAGCGGGTTCCAGTAGGGATCCCACAGCGGGGTCAGGTCCGAGGAGTTGGCGATGTCGAGCCCGCGCACCGCGCCGCGCTTGGCCACCCGCTCCACCTCCGCGATGGCCGCGTCGATCGGCGCGTTGGGGATCGAGGCGAGCCCCGCGAAGCGCTCGGGATGCGTGGAGCAGAAGTCGGCGAGCCACTCGTTGTAGACGCGGATCACCTCGACCACCGCCTCCCCGTCGTTCATGCGCCCGGTGGCGCCGAGGATGCCGTAGAGCACCTCCGCCTGCACCCCGTCGCGGTCCTGGTCCTTCAGGCGCAGCTCGGGATCGGTCAGCCGCCGGATGCCCTTCTTGCCGTCCGCGTACAGGCCGGTCTCGGCCATGCGGTCGGCGCGGTGGATGCGTCCGGGCACGTACTCGCGCCCCGCCGAGCCCATGCCGCAGAAGAGCCCGAGGCTCGCGCCCTTCTTGGTGACCCACGTCGGGCCCTTGGGGCTGTCGACCACGTGGGGCATGCGGTCGCGCAGCGCGGGCGCGGCGTTGGCGGTGAACAGGTCCTGCGGCAGCCAGCAGAGGTCGAGGTGGCAGTCGGCGGAGATCATCTCGTAGCGCATGATGGGGGTCTCCTCAGGGCTTGAGCCGCACGTCCTCGTAGGGCGCGGAGTAGGGATACGACGGGATCAGGGCCAGCGCGGGCTCCTCGGCGCGCGGGCCCACCCCGCGGATGAAGCCGTTCTCCCAGATCGGGGCGAAGATCTTCTTCTCGAAGAGGATGCGCTGGATCTGGTGCAGCAGCTCCTCGCGCTTCTTGTGGTCGCGCTCGCGCGCCTGGCGATCGTAGAGATCCTGCACCTCGGGCAGCACCCCCGCGGCGTAGGGGCCGCCCTTCACGGCCACGATGGCCAGGCGCGTGGCCGCGTTGCCGGCGGGGCCGAGGCCGCCGAACACCAGCCCCTTGAGCTTGCCCTGGGGCCAGGAGGAGAAGAACGCGGCGCGCTCCATGGTGCGGATCTTCACCCGGATGCCGACCGCGGCCAGGTAGCTGGCGATCGCCTCGCCCGCGCCCTCGTAGGGGGGGGCGATGGTGAAGTCGCCCGTGTCGACGCCGCGCGGGAAGCCGGCCTCCGCGAGCAGCCGCTTGGCCCGCGCCGGATCGTAGGGGTCGGGGTCGATGGGGAGGGCGAACTCGAGCGCGCGCGGCACCATGTTGCCGGTGAGCCCGGCGAAGCCGAGCTGCTCGGCGTCGTTCAGCGCCTTGCGGTCGATGGCGAGGCTCGCCGCGGTGCGCACGCGCGGGTCCTGCCACGGAGAGCCCGCCTCCCACTGGCCGCGGAAGTCGAGGAAGAAGATGGTGTTGCTGCGGACCGCCATCAGCTTGAGGCCCGGGGTGCGGCGCACCTCTTCCGCCACCGGCCCGTTGAGGAAGTAGGCGATGTCCACGTCGCCCCGCTTCAGCGCGGCGGCGCGGGTGGTCTCGTCGGGCAGGCTGCGGAAGACCAGGCGCTTGACGTGCGGGGTCTTGCGCCAGTAGCCGTCGAAGGCCTCGAGCTGCAGCTCCACCCCGGGCGTGAACGAGACCACCTTGTAGGGGCCCGCCCCGATCGGGGCCTTCTTGAAGCCCTCGTCGCCGACCTGCTCCACGTACTTCTTCGGCACCACCCAGCCCGCGCTGGTCGCGGTGGTGCCGTAGAACGTGATGAAGTCCGACCACGGCTCCTTCAGGTGGAACTGCACCCGGCGTGGGTCGACGGCGCGGACCTCCTGGACGTGCTCCTTGAGCACGCTCGCGTTGGCGCCGTGGTAGCGCTCGAACGAGAACTTCACGTCCTCCGCGGTGACCCGCGCCCCGTTGTGGAAGCGCGCGTTGGCCCGGAGGACGAAGTCGTAGACGAGCCCGTTGGGCGACACGGTCCACGACTCGGCGAGGCTCGGCGCGCTCGGTCCCGACGGCATCGGCTTCAGCAGCGCGTCGTGGACCGCGTAGAGCGTGAGGAAGGGCGTGATCGAGCCCTCGGTCTCGGCGGGATCGAGCCAGCGGGGAGCGAGTGTGAAGTGCACCGCCCACGTCATCTGGCCGACGGGCGGCGGGGCAGCCGTCTGCGTCATCCCGGCCGGAGCCGGGCCCAGCGCCAACGCGATCACGACGAGCGCACCCACGAGCCGCCGCATGGAGCCGCCCCTCCCGGGCCGACGTGGGGCCGATGATAGCCCCCGATACGGATGGTGTAAACCCGCAGTCGTACGCCGCGACGTGCGGAATCGCCCCGTGGAAGGCCGGATCAGGGAGATCGAATCCGGGAATGCCTGCGGACGCCGATCCGTCGGAACCGAAGAGAGGGGGTGAGCATGATGCGCTACCTGAAGATCGGATTGCTGCTGCTGACGGTGATCTTCGGCGCCCAGGCCTGCATTCTGCCCGTCCCGGTGGGCGGCGGCTGGCACCACCATCATCGCCACGGCTGGTGAAGTCGGCTTCCGGTTGTTGCGGGCGGTGACACGCGGGGGGAAGGCGTGTGAGGTCGTGCCCGCCGGGCGTCCGTCGCGAGTGACGCCGGCCGGAGGGCCGAATCGGTGCGACGGCGAACGCTCGTGGGCACGCTGGCCAGCGCGGCCGTCCTTCTTCCCCGCGGGTCATCGCTCGCTCAGACCCGCGTCCCCCGCGTCGGCTATCTGCGGTTTGTCCGCGTCACGCCGCCCTACGACGAGGCGTTTCGCAACGGGCTCCGCGACCTCGGCTACGTCATCGGCCAGACGATCGTGATCGAGGAACGGCTCGCGGACGGGCGCCTGGAGCGGCTCGGCGATCTCGCGGCCGAGCTCGTCCGTCTCGAGGTCGACGTGATCGTCGCGGCCAGCACTCAGGCCACCGAGGCCGAGACCGAACCGCGGCACGGGGGGTGAGGCTGGCGCTCCAGGCCTTCGAGGCGCGCACCGCCCACCATGTTCGACACCCCGGAGTTCGTGTCCGCGGGTGGGCTGATGTCGTACGGGACCGACCTGACGGACCTGTTCCGCCGCGCCGCGACCTACGTGCACAAGACCCTACGCGGGGCCCGGCCGGCCGACCTGCCCGTGGAGCAGGCCACGAAGTTCGAGCTGGTGGTGAACCGGCGGAGCGCCCGTGTGCTCGGGCCACCATCCCCTCGTCCCTGCTACTGCGGGCGGACCAGGTCATCGAGTGAAGGGCGGGGGTGGCCCCCTCCGGGGCCGAGCGCTATAATCCGCGCGCTCGTCAAGGAGGAGGGACCCATGAACACATTCCGGCTCTACACCGGCTCCGATGGCCAGTCGCACATCGAGCCCGTCGATCTCGCGCGCGCGGCCGCCTGGACCAAGGGCATCGCCACCACCCAGATCGCGTTCCGGGAGAGCCCGGTCGGCAACTTCATCGACTGGCATCCGGCGCCCCGGCGTCAGTTCGTGATCATCCTCTCGGGCCAGCTCGAGATCGGGCTGGGAGACGGCTCCAAGCACCTCTTCGGGGCCGGCGACGCGCGGCTGGTGGAGGACACCACCGGCAAGGGCCACACCACCCGGGTGCACGGCAACGTGCCCTGCCTCACCGCCACCGTTCCCCTCGCGGAGCAATGACCATGGCCACCAAGATCCTCTTCGCGCCCCGGCAGTCCGACGCCGTCATGGAGATCGCGCGCTCCCTCACCCCCGCCGGCTTCGAGCTCCTGATCGCCGACTTCGGCACCCCCGGGTTCTACGCGGCGGCCGGGCAGGCCGAGTACTACCTGGGCCTGGCCCGCCAGATGGGTGGCGAGTTCTTCCGGGCCGCCCCGAACCTCAAGCTGGTGCAGCTGCTCTCGGCGGGCTACGACCGGGTCGACATCGAGGCCGCGCGCAAGGCGGGAGTCCCGGTGTCCAACAACGGCGGGGCCAACGCGATCGCGGTGGCCGAGCACACCATCATGCTGATCCTGGCCGTGCTCAAGCGGGTGGTGAAGTTCCACAACGACGTGGTGGCCGGCAAGTGGCGCGTCGGCGGCTTCGACGACCAGCGCGTGTACGAGCTGTCGCGCCGCACCCTCGGCATCGTGGGGCTCGGCAACATCGGCAAGAAGGTGGCGCGCCGGGCCGCCGCCTTCGACATGACCGTGCAGTACTACGACATCGCCCGCCTCACCGAGGCGGAGGAGGACGCCCTCGGCGTCCGCTTCGTCCTGCTGCCCGAGCTGCTGCGCACCTCCGACGTGGTGAGCATGCACGTGCCCCTCGACGACTCGACCCGCCACATGCTGGGCGCGCCCGAGTTCGCCCAGATGAAGCCGGGCGCGATCCTGATCAACACCTGCCGGGGCCCGGTGGTGGACGAGGGCGCGCTCTACCAGGCCCTCAAGAGCGGCCAGGTCGCGGCGGCCGGCCTCGACGTGCTGGTGGAGGAGCCGCCCGCGAAGGACCACCCGATCTTCGGCCTGCCGAACGTCACCCTGACGCCGCACTCCGCGGGGCCCACGTGGGAGAACTGGACCGCGCGCTTCCGCAACGGCTTCGACAACATCCAGCGGGTGGCCGCGGGCCGCGCGCCCAAGTGGGTGATCCCCGAGCTGCAGCCATGAAGATCCTCTTCGCGCCCAACCTGATCGTCTCCGGGCTCTCGGAGGCCGATCGCGCCCGCATCCTGGAGGCGGCGGGGCCGGGGGCGCGCATCGTGGAGGCCAAGGACAAGGCGACCCAGCGCCGCGAGCTGCCCGACACCGACGTGATCTTCGGCCGCGCGCATCCCGAGCTGTTCTCCCTCGCCGCCCGCCTCGTCTACTACCACTCGATCGGGGCGGGGGTGGACAGCATCCTCACCCCCGAGCTGGTCAACTCCGACGTGCCGCTCGCGAGCGAGAAGGGCGAGGTGGGGATCCACCTCGCCGAGCACGCCTTCGCGCTGCTGCTCGCGCTCACCCGCGGCCTCCACACCGCGATCCGCACCCCGGACTACGAGCTGCGCGAGCCGATCCGCGTGCACCAGCGCGAGCTCTACGAGCAGACCATGGGCGTCGTGGGCTTCGGGGGCACCGGGCGCGCGGTGGCGCGCCGGGCGGTCGGCTTCGGCATGCGGGTGCTGGGCGTGGATATCGAGCGGGTCGACCCGGAGCCCGGCGTGGAGGCGATCTGGCCCGCGGACCGGCTCGCGGATCTCCTCGGGGCCTCCGACGTGGTGGTGATCGCCCTGCCGCTCACCAAGGCCACCCACCACCTCTTCACCCGCGAGCGCTTCCTCCAGATGAGGCGCAGCGCGATCCTCATCAACGTGACGCGTGGCGAGATCGTGCGCGGCGAGGACGTGCTGGCCGCGCTGGAGGAGGGGCTGATCTTCGCGGTGGGCCTCGACGTGACCGATCCGGAGCCGCTGCCGAAGGATCACCCGCTCTGGCGGCACCCGCGCGCCATCGTGACCCCGCACACCGCGGGCGGCTCGCCCCGCCGGGCGGGCCGGGTCATCGCCACCTTCTGCGAGAACCTGAAGCGGCGCCGCGAGGGCCGGCCGCTGCTGGCCCTGATCGACAAGCAGAAGGGTTACTGAGGCGGTCAGACGACGATCGCGGCGATGTCCACCGAGGAGCGGAGGCCCTCGACCACCACGATGCCGGACTCGGTCACGTGGTGGCGGCGCTTGTCCTCGGCCAGGTCGTAGCCCACCGTATCGCCCTCCGCGATGCGGACGTTCTTGTCCAGGATCGCGCGGCGGATCCGGGCCCGGCGGCCGATGTCGCAGTTGTCGAGGATCACCGAGTCCTCCACCACCGCGCCGGTGTGCACCCGCACGTGGCGGCCCAGCACCGAGTTGCGCACCATCCCGCCCGCGAGGATGCAGCCGCCCGAGACCACCGAGTCGATGGCCTGGCCGCGCCGACCCTCGTCGTCGAAGGTGAACTTGGCGGGCGGATCCGCGTAGCTGGCGGTGCGCAGCGGCCACTCCCGGTTGTAGAGGTTCAGCTCGGGGCTCACCGCCCGGAGGTCCATGTGGGCCTCGTAGTACGCGTCGAGCGTCCCCACGTCGCGCCAGTAGGCGGTGGCGTTCACCCGCTCGCCCGGGATCTGGTTGGTCTGGAAGTCGTAGGCGAACATGTCCACCCGGTTCACCAGCCGCGGCAGCACGTCGCGCCCGAAGTCGTGGCTGCTGTCCTCGCGGGCCGCGTCGGCGTGGAGCTCCCGCAGGAGGGTGCGGGTCGAGAAGATGTAGTTGCCCATCGAGGCGTAGACCCGGTCCGGGTCCCCGGGCAGGGGAGGCGAGTCGGCCCGCTTCTCGTGGAAGCCGATGATGTGCCCGTCGCGCGCGGTCTCCAGCACCCCGAAGTCGGCCGAGAAGCGCCGCTCCACCGGGATCGCGGCCACCGTCACCTCGGCCCGCTTCTGCTCGTGGAAGGCGATCATGCTCGAGATGTTCATCCGGTAGATGTGGTCCGCGCTGAAGATCGCGACCAGGGCCGGGTCGGACTGCTCGATCAGGTTCGCGTTCTGGTAGATCGCGTCCGCGGTGCCCTTGTACCAGGTCTCGCCCGGCGAGCGCATCTGGGCCGGCACCGGGATGATGAAGTGGTCCTTCAGGAGCCCGCCGAACTGCCAGCCGTCCGCGAGGTGCTGCAGGAGCGACTGGCTCTTGAACTGGGTGAGGACGTAGATCGAGTGGATGCCCGAGTTGATGAGATTGCTGAGGACGAAGTCGATGATGCGGTACTTGCCGCCGAAGGGCACCGCGGGCTTGGCGCGCTCCTTGGTCAGGGGGTAGAGCCGCGTGCCCTTGCCCCCCGCCAGAACGATTCCGAGGATGCGCAGTCTCATGGCGCCGCTCCGGCGGCTTCCGTTCTAGCCTATCACGCGCTCGCGGCCTCCCGGTTGATGGCGCTCACCACCGCGCGCAGGGAAGCGGTGACGATGTTGGGATGGATGCCGACCCCCCACCGGGGCCGCCCGTCGCCTACCCGCACCTCCACGTAGGCCGCCGCGGCGGCGTCCGCCCCCTCGCCGATGGCGTGCTCGTGGTAGTCGAGCACCGCCACCTTGATCCCCGCGTCGCGCCGGGTCGCGTCCACGAAGGCCGCGATGGGCCCGTTGCCCGCGCCCTTGGCCAGGCGCTCCACGCCCGAGACTCGCAGCGACGCCTCGATGGTGGTCTCGCCCGATTCCCCCGCGGTGGTCACGGTGGGGTGGTGGAGGAGGGCCAGCGGCTCCTCCCGCGTCAGGTAGGTTCTCTCGAATGCGGACCAGATCTCGGTGGGGCTGATCTCGGTGCCGCTCTTCTCGACCATCTTCTGGATGACCGAGGAGAACTCGATCTGCAGCCGCCGCGGCAGGTCGAGGCCGTGCTCGAACTTCATGATGTACGCCACCCCGCCCTTGCCGGACTGGCTGTTGACCCGGATCACCGCCTCGTAGCTGCGGCCCACGTGATGCGGGTCGATCGGGAGGTACGGCACCTCCCAGACGTCGTAGCTCTTGCCGAGGGCCTCGAAGCCCTTCTTGATCGCGTCCTGGTGCGAGCCCGAGAACGCGGTGTAGACGAGGTCGCCCACGTAGGGGTGGCGCGGGTGCACCGGGAGTCGGTTGCAGTGCTCGACGGTCCGACGGGCCGCGTCGATGTCGGTGAAGTCGAGCTTCGGGTCGACGCCCTGGCTGAACAGGTTCAGGGCGAGGGTGACCACGTCCACGTTGCCGGTGCGCTCCCCGTTGCCGAAGAGGGTGCCCTCCACCCGGTCCGCTCCCGCCTGGACCGCCAGCTCGGTGGCGGCCACCGCGGTGCCGCGGTCGTTGTGGGGGTGGAGCGAGAGCACCACCGAGTCGCGCCGGCTCACGTGGCGCAGGAACCACTCGATCTGGTCCGCGTAGACGTTGGGGGTGGCCATCTCCACGGTGGCGGGGAGGTTCAGGACGACCTTGCGCTCCGGGGTCGGCTGCCACACGTCCATCACCCGCTCGCAGATCTCCACCGCGAAGTCGAGCTCGGTGCCGGTGAAGCTCTCCGGTGAGTACTGGAAGCGCACGTCGCACTCCGGGATGCGCGCGGTGAGCTCCTGGCAGAGGACGGCCCCGCGCACCGCGATGTCGACGATGCCCGCCCGGTCGAGGCCGAACACCACCCGGCGCTGCAGGGTGGAGGTCGAGTTGTAGAGGTGCACGAGGGCCCGGGGCGCTCCGCGCAGGGACTCGAACGTGCGCTCGATCTGCTCGGGCCGAGCCTGGGTCAGCACCTGGATCATCACGTCGTCCGGGATCAGGTCCTCCTCGACCAGCTGACGGACGAAGTCGAAGTCGGGCTGGGACGCGGCCGGGAAGCCGACCTCGATCTCCTTGAAGCCGCAGCGCACCAGCAGGTCGAACATGCGGCGCTTGCGCGCGGGGTCCATCGGGTCGATCAGGGCCTGGTTGCCGTCCCGCAGGTCCACGCTGCACCAGCGCGGCGCCCCCGTGATCACCCGCGACGGCCACGTCCGATCCGGCAGCGGGATCGGAGCGAACGCGCGGTAGTGGTGAAACGGCATCTGAGGTGGTGCCCCCGCCGATCGAGCCATGAACGGCCTCCTGTTGGTGGAAATAAAAAAGCCTCTCCGAGACTACGAAGAGGCTTTGGGCGCGCGCCGCGAGGCGCGCGCCTATGTCAGTAGCAGGTTCTCGTGCCGGATGCCGACTCCGTACATGTGGCGGGCATTGTGCCCACGCGGACCTCGCTTGTCAAGTGTTCGCGGTGACTCCGGTAGAATGCGGGGGTGATCGCCCTCCGCGAGGTCACCAAGCGCTTCGGGTCCACCGTCGCGCTCGCCGGCGTCTCGCTCGAGGCTCCCCCCGGCGCGACCCACGTGCTGCTGGGCTCGAGCGGGTCCGGCAAGTCCACCGTGCTCCGGCTCATCCTGGGCCTGGCCACCGCGGATTCGGGCTCCGTCACCGTCGACGGGGTCCCGGTGGACGCGAGCAGCCGCGATCGGCTCGTCGCCCGCATGGGCTACGTGGTGCAGGACGGCGGTCTCTACCCGCATCTCACCGCGCGCGACAACGTGGCCCTGGCCGCGGACGCGCCCGGCTGGCCGCGCGCCCGGGTCGACGCGCGCGTGGCGGAGCTGGCCGGGATGGCCGGGCTCGACGGGGCGACCCTCGGTCGCTATCCCCGCGAGCTGAGCGGGGGGCAGCGCCAGCGGGTGGGCCTGATGCGGGCGCTGCTGCTCGACCCGCCGATCCTTCTGCTGGACGAGCCGCTCGGGGCGCTCGATCCCATCGTGCGCGCGGAGCTGCAGGACCAGCTCGGCCAGCTCTTCGCGGCCCTGGCCAAGACGGTGGTGCTGGTCACCCACGACATCCGCGAGGCGGCCCGCCTGGGCCACACCATCACCCTGATGACCGGCGGGCGCGTGGTGCAGCACGGCACCTTCGCGGACCTGGTCGAGCGCCCGGCCACGCCGTTCGTGCGCCAGTTCCTCACCGCCCAGACGCTGGACGCTCCGGCGGCCCCGGCGCGCTGAGCGATGCGGCGGCTCGCGGTCCTGGCGGCCCTCGTGTCCGCGCTGCTGCCCGCGACGAGCCTCGTGACGGCGCGCGCGGTGGTCGCGGCGCCGGACGGCGTCATCCGGGTGGGCTCGAAGTCCTTCACCGAGAGCTACCTCCTGGCCGAGATGGTCGCCCAGGTGGTGGAGCAGGTGGGCGAGGCGCGCGCGGAGCGGCGCGTGGGCCTGGGCGGCACCGGCCTCACCCAGCGCGCGCTCGAGTCGGGCGCCATCGACGTCTATCCCGAGTACACCGGCACCATCACCCGGGTGATCCTGAAGGAGCCCGCGCTCCGCACCGAGGAGGAGATCCGCGCGCGCCTCGAGCCGAGACGGCTCACCATGAGCGCCTCGCTCGGCTTCGCCAACACCTACGCGCTCGCGGTACGCGAGGAGGAGGCCCAGCGCCTGGGCCTGCGCACCATCGGCGACCTGGGCCGGCATCCGGATCTGACCGCCGCCTTCACCTCGGGCTTCATCGAGCGCGAGGACGGCTGGCCGGGGCTGCGCGCCCGCTACGGCATCGGTCTGGCCCGGGTGGAGGTGATGGAGCACGCGCTGGCCTACCGCGCGGTGGCGAGCGGGCAGGTGGACGTGATGGACGTCTTCTCCACCGACGGCCAGCTCGAGCGGCTCCGCCTGCGCCTGCTCGAGGACGAGCGGCACTTCTTCCCCGACTACGCGGCGGTGCTGCTCGCGCGCCGGGAGATGACCGTGCGCTACCCGCGCACGTGGGCCCGGCTGCGAGAGGTGCTGGAGGGACGACTGGACGCGGCCCGCATGGCGCGCCTCAACGCGATGGCCGACCTGGACGGCCGGCCGGTGTCGGAGGTCGCGGCCACGTTCCTCGCCGGGCGCGAGCCCGAGCCGGGCGGCGGCGGGCGCGGCCGCGCGCTGCTCGCGGAGATCGCCGGCCTCACCCGCGACCACCTGCTGCTGGTGCTGGTCTCGGTGGGCGCCGCGGTGCTGCTCGGTATCCCGATGGGCGTGATGGCCGCGCGCTACCGGCGCGCGGGGCAGCTCGAGCTCTCGGTGATCGCGATGCTCCAGACCGTGCCCGCGCTCGCCCTGCTGATGTTCATGATCCCGCTCTTCGGCATCGGCAAGGGACCGGCCCTGGTGGCCCTGAGCCTCTACGCGTTGCTGCCGGTGGCCCGCAACACCTACGCGGGCCTGATCGCCATCGACCCCACGCTGCTCGAGATCGCGTGGGTGCTGCGCCTGGGCCGGGCCCGGCGTCTCCTTCGAGTAGAACTGCCGCTGGCCGCGATCGCGATCATGGCCGGGGTGAAGACCGCGGTGGTCACCACGGTGGGCACCGCGACCCTCGCCGCCTTCATCGGCGGCGGTGGCTACGGCACCCTGATCGTGCGCGGGCTCGCGCTGGACGACACCGTCACGATCCTGGCCGGCGCGGCGCCCGCGGCGCTGATGGCGCTCGCGTTCCACGCGCTGTTCGAGCTGCTGGACCGCGTGGTGATCCCGCGCGGGCTGCGCTCCGGCGGCTGAGGGCGCGCCGGCGCCCCGCCGCGGTCAGGCCGGAGGCTCGAGCAGCGCGTTGAGCCGCCGGCAGAGGGCGAGGATCTCGGCGTGGTCGGCCGGGAACCACGCGCGGAGCCACTCGGGGCGGTCCAGGAACGCGAGCGGTCTCTGGCCCGGCCGGCGGATGGCGATGCGCCGCACCAGCCCGCTCGCGTTGATGAAGCTCACCTCGTCGAGCAGGCGGCCCGGCGCGGCGACGCCGGCGGTGATCGGGCAGAGGGCGGCCACCCGCGCGATCGACGCGGCGACCCCGCGCAGGCAGAAGGCGTGGGTCCGGGCCCGCTGCGACTCGTCGAGCGCGCCGACGAGGCCGGTCATGGTGAGGCCGGAGAAGACGGTGTCGTCCACGATCGCCAGGGAGGCGTAGCGGCCGTCGAGCTGGGCGTCGAGGCCGCCGGGATCGGTGCTGACCAGACGGTAGCCGCCCGCCCCGTCCTCCTCGCGGGTGAGCCCGACGCGCCGGACGTGCGGGAACCAGCCGGTGCGCGCGTCGAGGGCTCGCGCCACCCGCTCGCCGGCCCGGCCGATGCCGAGAGTGAGCGCGAACGGCGCGTGCGGTCCCTGCGTGGCCACCCGCTCCACCTGCTCGGCGAGGGTCAGGACGCGCACGCGCACGCGGTCGGCGGCCACGCGCGCGATGAGCTCGCGCGCGAGCCTCGCGGCGGGCGAGTCGGGACCGGCTTCGGCCGCGACCTCGTCGGTCAGATCGTCGTGGATGTAGAACTCCCGCGGGGTCGGCTGCGCGTACGCGCCGCCGTCCGTCACGATCAGGCGGGCCGGATCAGGGCGAGCGCGAAATAGTTGGCGGGGTCGACGTGCCAGCGGTCCAGGCGGAGGCCCGCCACGTCCAGGAGCGATTCGACGCCGGGGCGGGTGAACTTGTAGGAGCTCTCGGTCCAGATCGCCTCGCCGCGACGGAAGCGGATGGTCAGCCCCAGCCGACGGAGCCGCACCGCCTGGGCCGACTCGGCCACGAGGTGCATCTCGATGCGTGCGGCGGACTCGTTGTAGAACGCCACGTGGCGGAACGCCTCGGGATCGAAGTCGCCGTCCACCCCGCGGTTGACGACTCGCAGGATGTTCCGGTTGAACTCACCGGTGACGCCGGCCGAATCGTTGTAGGCGGCCTCGAGCGTCTTCACGTCCTTCACCAGGTCCACGCCGAGGAGCAGCCGGTCGCCCGGATCGGCCAGCAGGCCGCGAAGGCCCGCGAGCAGGTGCCGCTGCGCGGGCCCATCGAGATTTCCGATGGTGCTCCCGAGGAACATGGCCAGGCGCCGACCCGCCGGCGGTGGCACGTGGGGCAGGTCGCGCTCGAAGTCGCCCACCACCGCGTGCACGCTGACGCTCGGGTACTCGCGCAGCAGCCGCTCCGCGGTCGCCTCGAGGGTGAGCCGGTCCACGTCGAGCGGCACGTAGCGCACCGGGCGCCCCCCCGCGCTCAGCCCGTTCAGCACCCGGCGCGTTTTTTCCGAGGTGCCCGAGCCGATCTCGACGAGGTCGTCGGGAAGAAACTCCCCGAGCAGGCCGGGCAGAATTTCCTCCAGGAGGGCGGACTCGGTACGCGTCGGGTAGTACTCGGGCAGTTCGGTGATGCGCTCGAACAGCAGCGAGCCCGCGCGATCGTAAAAGTACTTCGGGGGTAGGGATTTCGGACGCGCGGTCAACCCGCGCCGCACGTCCTCTTCGAGGTGTCGCTGCTGGCGCTGCTCGTCCGTGTACACGTCCACCCGGTAGCGCATGGCATTGCTCCTGCTGCAAGCTAGACGCCACTCGGGCACTATGCAAGCAGTAATGGAAACCACCTGGAGGGAGGGAAGCCCATGGTCGAGACCATGACCGACCGGCTGACCGAGGCGTGGGCCCGGACGGACCGGATCTTCGAGATCCTCGCGCCCGGCGCCTGGCTGGCTCAGCCGATCGCGCTGCGCCATCCGTTCATCTTCTATCTCGGCCACTTGCCGGCCTTCGCGTGGAACCACGTAGGCGGCGAGCTGCTGGGCCGGCCCACCTTCAACGCAGGCTTCGACGATCTGTTCTCGCGGGGCATCGACCCCGACGTCGACGACCCGAGCCGGTGTCATGATCACCCGGACGTTCCATCCGCCTGGCCGTCGGTGCCGGAGGTGCTCGCCTATCGCGACCACGTCCGCGCCGCGCTCCTGAACGCGGGCGCCGCGGTGGCCGAGCGCACCACCACGCACGTGATGGCGCGCGAGGGCCGCGTGTTCGCGATGGTGGCCGAGCACGAGCTGATGCACCAGGAGACCCTGCTCTACATGATGCAGCGGCTGCCGATGGAGCAGAAGGTGAAGCCGAGCTGGGTACCGGCACTGATGACGGGTCCCGGCCGGCCCGCGGACAAGGTGGACGTGCCCGCCGGCCACGCGGTGCTCGGGGCGCGCTTTGACGAGCTGCGGTTCGGCTGGGACAACGAGTTCTCCGCGCTGGACGCCCCGGTGCCCGCGTTCCGCATCGACGGCACTCCGGTGACCAACGCCCAGTTCCTCGCCTTCGTGGAGGACGGGGGCTACCGCCGGCCCGAGCTCTGGGCCGACGAGGACCGGGTGTGGCTCGGCCACGCCGCCATCGAGCACCCGGTGGTGTGGGAGCTGGAGGACGGGCGGTGGCTGTATCGCACCCTCTTCGAGCGCGTCTCGCTCGAATCGGTGGGCGACTGGCCGGTGTACGTGAGCCTCGCCGAGGCGCGGGCCTTCGCGGTCTGGCGCGGCGAGCGCCTCGCCACCGAGGCCGAGTGGCAGCGCGCGGCGTACGGCGCTCCCGACGAGACCGCGCGCCGCTGGCCGTGGGGGAACACGCCGCCCACCGAGCGGCACGGCAACTTCGGCTTCCGCCGCTGGGCTCCGACCCCGGTGGGCACGCACCCGGAAGGCGCGAGCGCGTGGGGCGTGCAGGACCTGATCGGCGACGGGTGGGAGTGGACCAACACCGTCTTCGGTGGCCTGCCCGGCTTCAGCACCTACATTCCCGGCTACGCGGGCTACTCGGCGGACTTCTTCGACGGCAAGCACTACGTGCTGAAGGGCGGCTCGTGGGCCACCGCCGACGACCTGATCCGCCCGAGCTTCCGCAACTGGTTCCAGGCTCACTACCCGTACGTGTTCGCCAAGTTCCGCTGCGTGGTGGACGGTTGACGTCGCGGACGGCCATACCAGGAGGAGTCTCCGTGAATCGGGTTCTGGCTGTGCTCTCTCTCGTGCTTCTCGCGGCGGCGGTGCCGGCCTCTGGCGCCCTCGCCGCCGACAGCTACTTCATGGGCCACTCGGTCTACGGCTACTCGGGCTACAGCCAGGGCGGCTCGCTCTACATCAACGCGCTGCCGATCGACGCTCAGGTGCAGCTCGACGGCGTCCCCATCGGCTTCGCCAACGACCTGCAGGCCAGGCCGGTGGAGACCCGGCCCGGGATCCACACGTTGACCTTCGAGGCGCCGGGGTACGAGCCGTCGTCGGTGCTGGTGCGGGTGGTGCGGGACTGGACCACGCGGGTGCGTCTGAACCTGGTGCCCGCGCGGCCGGTGGTGCGCTAGAGAGCGGGAGGCCGGTCCGGCCGGCTAGCTCGGAACCTCGATCTCCACGAAGCAGGAGTTGAAGGGCGTCGCGCCCGCGGGCGACGAGCAGTCGGGGGTCAGGAGGTTCGAGCAGCCGCGCGTGTCCTGCCCGCGCTCGTCGAGGGCGAACCACGCGCCCTCCTTGATCGACACCACCCCCGGGGCCACCCGGTCGGTGACGCGGACCGGGATCAGGGTCCGCCCGCGGTCGTTGAACACCGCGACCCGCTGGCCGTCGACGATGCCGCGCGCGGCCGCGTCGGCCGGATGCATCCAGACGTCGTCGCGATCGGCGCGCGAGAGCACCGGCTGGTTGTCGTGCATCGAGTGGGTGCGGGCGCGCGACTTCGGGGTCACCAGGCGCAGCGGGTGGCGCGGGTCGACCGGCTCCGGGATCCAGGTCGGGATCGGGGGGATCTCTCCCAGGCCGTAGGGGTCGGGCCGGGCCGCGATGGCCATCGAGTAGATCTCGATCTTGCCCGACGGGGTGCTGAAGGGATGGCGCTCCGGGTCGCGGATCTCGCGCGCGAAGGCCACCGCGTCCTCCGGGGCGGGCAGGCGGGCCAGGCCGCGGGCCTTGAACGTCTCGAAGTCGTCGATGGTGTTCCGGGTCAGCTCGCGCAGCCACTCGTCCTCGGTCTTGTCGTTGTAGCCCTCGATGCCGAGGCGCGCCGCGAGGGCCGCGCAGATGTCGATGTCGTTGCGGCACTCCCCGACCGGCTCGATCGCCTGCCGCATGAAGATCGCGTAGTGGCCCGCTCCGGCCCACGGGGTGTGGACGTCGTTGCGCTCCCAGAAGGTGGTCGCGGGCAGCACGATGTCGGCGTAGCGCGCGGTCGGCGTCACGAAGTGGTCCTGCACCACCACGAAGTCGAGCTTCTCGACTCCCGCCACGATGCGCCGCACGTTCGGCAGCTGGTTGAAGAGGTCGCCCGCGCAGGAGTAGATCATCTTGATGTCGGCCGGGTACCCGCCCGCCCGGCCCCGCTCGAGCAGGTCGGCGAGCAGCGGCGAGGACACGCCCCGGCCCATCGGGTTCTCCCCGGTGGGCAGGCCCTGGATGCCGCCGCGCCCGGTCGCCCCGTTGCTGGTGCCCGCGTTGCCCCCCGGGATGCCCACGTTGCCGGTCATCGCGCAGAGGGCGTAGGCCGCGCGGTGGAACTGCTCGCCGTGGAGCGTGCGGCCCGGCGCGTACCCGGTCTGGAGCGCGGCGGGCCTGGTGGTGGCGTACTCGCGGGCGAGCGCGCGCAGCGTCGCGGCCGGCACACCGGTGATGGGCTCGGCCCACTCCGGCGTCTTCGGCACCCCGTCGCGCTCGCCCAGCAGGTACGTGCGGAACGAGGCACCCGCGGGGGCGCCCGGCGGCAGGTGCGCCTCGTCGAAGCCCAGCACGTGACGGTCGAGGTAGGCCTGGTCCTGGAGCCCCTCCGCCACGATCACGTGGGCGATCGCGAGCAGCGCCGCGGTGTCGGTCGACGGGCGGATGAAGACGTGCTGATCGGCCATCTCCCACGACGTGCGGCTGCGCCGCGGATCGACGCAGATGATCTTCGTCCCGCGCCGCTTGGCGAGCTTCAGGTACTGGAGCGTGCCGGTGCCGAAGGTGCCGTCGGCCGGGCTCCAGCCCCACATGATCATCAGGCGCGAGTTCACGTAGTCGGTGGGCTCGCGGCCCGCGCTCTTGTAGTCGGCCTTGGCTCCGTAGGTCTGGCGGACCGCGTACACCTCGGCCTCGGCCGAGATGTTGGTCCAGAGCTCGGTGCAGCCGCCGAACATGTAGAGCAGGCGCTTGACCGTCGAGCGGCTGTGCAGCATCGACAGGCTGCCGGTGCGCGAGCAGTCGAGGATGGCGGCGGGCCCGTGGGCGTCGCGGATGCGCCGCATCTGGCCGGCCACCTCGTCGAGCGCCTCGTCCCAGCCGATCCGCTCGAACTGCCCGGCCCCGCGCGGCCCCACCCGCCGCAGGGGGTGGAGAATCCGGTCCGGATGGTTGAGCCGCTCGAGCTGGCCGAAGCCCCGCACGCAGGCGTGCAGCGGCGCCACCTCCGGCGTCCACTTCCGCGGATCGGTGCTGATGCGCACGATGCGCCCGTCGCGCACGTGAGCGTTGACCACGCAGCGGCCGCCGCAGTTGTGCCCGCAGGTGCTGGTGACGATGGTCTCGCCGGGCGCGGCGGCGGGTCGGGGAGCCTCGTAGACGATGGGGCGCGGGGCCATGGGTCTGGCGGTCACTCTACCATCGAGGGACGCATCCCGGTAGTGCGGCCCGGGCGGCTCGCGCGGCGTCGCGGCGCGCGTCGGTGCTAGACTGCGGCGCATGGCGCGGCGGATCGTGATCGTGGGCGGCGGGCTCATGGGGCTGAGCGCCGCGTTCCATCTGCGCGGCCTCGATCCGGCCGCGCGGGTCACGGTGCTGGAGCGGCAGGCCCTGGGCGCCGCGGCCTCGGGCGCGAGCGCGGCGGGAGTCCGCGTGATGGGCCGCGATCCCGCGGAGCGGGCGCTGGCCCTCGAGAGCCTCGCGCGCTGGCCCGATCTCGACCGCGAGCTGGAAGCGCCGACCGGCTATCGCCGCGGCGGAGGGCTGCGCCTGGCCCTCGACGACGCGGCCTGGGCCGCCGCGCCGGCGTGGGTCGCGGAGCAGCGGGCCGACGGCGTCCCGGTGGAGCTGGTGGACGGCGATGCGGCGCGCCGGCTCGCGCCCGGGATCGCCCTGGCGTGCCGCGGCGGCGTGCACTGCGCGCTGGACGGGCAGGCGGACGCGATGGCCACCGTGCGCGCCTTCGCGGCGGCGGCGCGGCGGCTCGGAGCGCGGGTGGACGAGGGCACGGGGGCCCGCGGCGTGGTGGTGGAGAACGGGCGCGTGATCGCGGTGGAGCGCGGAGACGGCGACCGCCTGACCTGCGACGCGGCGGTGGTCGCCGCGGGGGCGTGGACCGCCGGGCTGCTGGCGCCGCTCGGGATCCGCCTGCCGCTCGAGACGCGGCCGCTCCAGATGCTGCTGACCGAGCCCTCGCCCGCGGCACTCACGCCGGTGCTCGGCGCGTTCGATCACCGGCTGAGCCTCAAGCAGCTCGACGACGGTGCCTACCTGATCGGGGGCGGCTGGCCCGCGCGCGTCACCGACCACGCGGCCAACCGCTACGAGCTGCTGGACGAGAGCGTGAAGAGCAGCCTCGAGACCGCGCGCGCCGTCTACCCGCCGCTGACCGGCCGCGCGCTCGCCCGTGGCTGGGCCGGCCTCGAGGCCTTCACCCCGGATGACCTCCCGGTGATCGGCCCGGTTCCCGGCCTCGACGGGCTCGTGATCGCCGCCGGCTTCAGCGGCCACGGCTTCGCCCTCACCCCCGCGATCGGCAATCTCCTGGCCCGCGCCACCCTCACCCCCGACGCGAAGATGGGGTCAGGTCTTACATTCCGACATTTCGCCCCGCCGGCTGCCCGGAAGGCCGGGCAGAGTGTTGGCCAGAATGTTGGCCAGAATGTTGGAATGTAAGACCTGACCCCGGCCGGGTGGCGGTGGCGGCGTGGGTCGCTCGGCGCTCGGCGTTGGCGCGGGCGCGCTGACGGTCCTCCGCCTTGCGGGCGCGGATGGCCGCGATGCGCTCCGCGAGCGGGATCTCGAGCTTGTCGGCCGGGCGCTTGGTGTAGTCGAACCCGGGCAGGCGCACGCGGGGGAAGCGAGCGCCGACCGCGCGCTCGATGCCCTTCAGATCGCCCTCCTCGTCCGGCGAGACCAGGGTGAGCGCATCGCCCACCGCCTCCGCCCGCGCGGTGCGGCCCACGCGGTGGATGTAGTCCTCCGACATGCCGGGCACGTCGAAGTTGATCACGTGGCTCAGCGCATCGATGTCGATGCCCCGCGCCGCGATGTCGGTCGCCACCAGCACCTGGAAGCGCCCGTCCTTGAACCCGGCCAGCGCGGCGGTGCGCTGGGCCTGGCTCCGGTTGCCGTGGATGCGGTCGGCCTTGACCCCGTGCTTGGCGAGGTACTCGGCGAGCCGGTTGGCCCGGTGCTTGGTGCGGGTGAAGGCGAGCACGCTCCGGGTGCCGGGCTGCTTGCAGAGCTCGACGAACAGGGCCGACTTCAGCTCCTGCGGCACCGGGTACACGGTATGGGTGACGCCCACCGCGGGCGCGGGCGCCCGCTCGATCTGGAGCGCCACCGGGTTCTTCAGAATTTCCCGCGCGAGGACCGCGATCGGCTGCGGCATGGTCGCGGAGAAGAGCAGGGTCTGCCGGCGCGCGGGGAGCTGCTTCAGGATGCGCTTGATGTCGGGCAGGAAGCCCATGTCGAGCATCCGGTCCGCCTCGTCGAGGACCAGGACCTCGAGGCCGTCCAGGCGCGCGTAGGGCATCCGCATGTGATCGAGCAGGCGCCCCGGGGTCGCCACCAGGATGTCGACCTTCTTGCGGAAGGCGTGCTCCTGCGGGCCCATGCCGACGCCGCCGAACACCGCGGCGCCGTCGATCCGCGTGAAGCGGGCGAGCTCGCGCCGGTGCTCGTCGATCTGCGCGGCCAGCTCGCGGGTCGGCGCCACCACGAGGGCGCGCGTGGTCCCGCGGGGCAGGGCGGACAGGCGCTGCAGGATCGGCAGCAGGAACGCGGCGGTCTTGCCGCTGCCGGTCATGGCGCAGGCGAGCACGTCGCGGCCGGCCAGTCCGGGGGGAATCGCGTCGCGCTGGATGGGGGTCGGGGCCTGGAAGCCCAGCGACGCGACGCCGCGGAGCAGGTCGGGGTGAAGTCCGAAATCAGAGAACGACATGGAGCAGGTAACCTCTTGCGGGCAGGGAGCCGGGCCCGTGGCCAGTCTTCCGCGGATGATCTTGACGCGCCCCACGATGCGGAAGCGGACGGGAAACGCGGTCTGCAGGTGCAGGTACGCTACTCGACTACGTGGACAGCATACACGCCCGTGCCGCGGAAACCGAGCAAATTCCGCGGCGGGGCCGGAGCGGTCCTACTCGGCGCGCTGGGCCATGCGCTCCGCGATCTCGGCCTCGAAGAGGGCGAGCGTCAGCGGGCAGGGCGGCTCGTTGGTGTCGATGTACTGGCACTCGAGCTCGCTGCAGCGCACGTAGAGCTTCCCGTTGCCTCCCAGCGACTGGCGGCGGCGGAGCGAGATGGACACGGTCTCGGAGACGACGTTGCACTGGAACGACTTCGTGGGAGTTCGGGGCACGGTGTTCCTTTTCTCCCGGCCGTTGCGGCCGAGGAGCTCAGTATACGTCATTTTTCGACCGTGGCGCGCTCGATGGCGAGCAGCTTCTCGAGCCCGATGACGTCGAGCATCTCCTTCTCGGTCGGCCCCCACTCGCGCCGCGGCCGGCCCGCCCCGAAGCCGTCGACCAGGTCCTTGTAGACGGCCTTCCACGCCTCGTAGGCCGCGAGCAGCGGGGTGGAGGGATCGGCCACGATGCGGTAGCCGAGCGTGCCCAGGTCGCCGAGGCTCATGCCGAGCCCGGCGAGGCCGCCGCGGCCCGAGAGGTACATGAGCGGGCCGCCGAGGCGCTGGGCGATGGCGCGGAGCTGCTCGGGGGTGTGGGCCATCGACAGCAGGATCAGGTCGGCGCCCGCCTTGCGGTAGCGCTCCCCGCGCCGGAGGGCGTCGTCCATGGTGCTGGCCCGCATCGCGTTGGTGCGCGCCACGATCAGGAAGTCCGGATTCCGCCGCGCCGCCACCGCGGCCTCCACCTTGGCCGCCATCAGCTCGGCGGGAATCATGTGCTCGATGCCCGCGTGGTGGTGGGCCCGCTTGGGCACCAGCTGGTCCTCGATCTCGATCGCGGCGAAGCCGGCCGCCTCGCTCATGCCGATGGTCCGGTGCATGTGCATGGGGTCGCCGTAGCCGCAGGCCCCGTCCAGGATCAGGGGCAGCGAGGAGACCGCGCCGATTTCGAGGGCGGCCTGGCACATCTCGGTCAAATTGAGGTTGGCCTCGAGCGCCACCTTCTGGTAGCCGGTCGAGCCGCCGCCCAGGTAGCCGGCCGGGAAGCCGGCCGCCTCCACCATGCGGGCCATCAGCGGGTTCAGCACCAGAGGCGCGGTGATGGGCAGCGGGCCGTCGAGCTGCGCGCGCAGGAAGGGGCTCACGCCGCGGCCCTCACACCGCCAGGAAGCCGCCGTCCACCACCAGCTCGGTGCCGGTGATGTAGGAGGCCTCGTCGGAGGCGAGGAAGAGCACCGCGTGCGCCACCTCCTCCACCCGGCCCTCGCGGCGCAGCGGCACCGCGTCCAGGAACGGCTTGCGCCACGCGGGATCGGCGGAGACCGTCGAGGTGCGCATCGGCGGCATGAAGCCGGGGTGCACCGAGTTCACGCGGATGCCGTCGCGCGCGTACTGCACCGCGCCCGACTTGGTCATGATGCGCACCGCGCCCTTGGAGGCGTTGTAGGCCATGTGCAGGCGGTCCTGGCCCACGAAGCCCGAGATCGACGAGATGTTCACGATGGCCCCGCCCCCGGACCGGCGCATGGCCGGCACCGCGTGCTTCATGCCGAGGAAGACGCCCTTGGCGTTGACGTCCATGATGGAGTCCCACAGCGTGGTGCTGGTGACGTCGGAGCCGGAGGAGCCGCTGATGCCCGCGTTGTTCACCAGGATGTCGAGCCGCCCGTAGGCGGCCACCGTGTCGCGGACCACGGCTTCCCACTGGCCCTCGTCGGCGACGTCGAGCCGGGCAAAGCGCGCGGTGCCGCCATTGCCGGTGATCTTGGCCGCCACCTGCTCGCCGGCCGCCTGGTCCAGGTCGGCGACGACCACGGTGGCGCCCTCGCGTGCGAAGATCAGGGCCTCGCTCTCACCCATGCCGTGCGCGGCCCCGGTGACGATCGCGACCTTGCCGTCCAGTCTCATGGCGTCTCCTCGTGTGGTGGGAGTTCAGCGGGCGAGGCGGTGAATCGGCGGATCCTCCGACGTCGGCGGTGCGGGGTGCGGTATCGGAATGGAGCGGCGGCTACTATAGCTCGCGGTGACGGCGCGGGCAATGCGCCCCATGCGGATCGCTCCGTGGTCTCGCGCGAGCGTCGAGACCCGGTAACTCCTGCCCGGCCATTCCTTCCCTCCGCGCCGCGCGCGCACGCGCGCGGCGCGGTTTCGCCCGCGCCCGCGCGGGTTCGCGCCGGCTCACCGGCGGGGCACACGGATTGCTCTCCTCCCGGGTCATGGCAAACAAGGTCAGGATCAATCTGGCGAACGAGCAGGAGCTGATGGAGCTGCCCGGCATCGGCCGGACGCAGGCGGCCGCGATCGTGCGCCATCGGAGCCAGCACGGGCCGATCGAGGGCCCGGAGGCCCTGGCCACGGTGCTGGGCGGTGGTCCGCTCGCCGACTCCACGCGGGCGCGCGCGGACTTCTCGCCCGCGAGCCCGACCGCGCCCGAGGCCCCCGGCGCATAGCCCGGCGCCGCGGCCGAAACCGCCGCGAGCGTCCGCGACGCGGGAGTATACTCCTGCGCCGTGAGGAGAACGCCATGCGCGCGGTGACCTGTCACGCCTGGGGAGCGGTCGAGACCCTCAAGGTCGAGGAGATCGCCGCGCCGACGCCCGCCGCGGACGAGGTGCTCATCGACGTGCGGGCCACGTCGGTGAACTACGCCGACTCCATCATGGTCGCGGGCAAGTACCAGACGCGGCCGCCGTTCCCGTTCAGCCCCGGGCTCGAGACCGCCGGCGTGGTGGCGGCGTGCGGCGCGCGGGTCACCCGCTTCAAGCCCGGCGACCGCGTGATGGCGACGCTCGCGTGGGGCGGGCTCGCCGAGCAGGCGGTGGCCAAGGAGGCCGAGACCTTCGCGATCCCCGACGGCATGTCCTTCGAGGAGGCGGGCGCGTTCCCCATCGCCTACATCTCGAGCGACGTGGCCATCCGCTGGCAGGGCCGCCTGGAGGCGGGCGAGACGCTCCTGGTCCTGGGGGCGGCCGGCGGCGTCGGCCTCACCGCGGTGGAGATCGGCAAGGCGATGGGGGCGCGGGTGATCGCGGGAGCCAGCACCGCGGAGAAGCTCGCGGTGGCGCAGGGCCACGGGGCCGATGCGGTCGTGAACTACGCCACCGAGAATCTGACCGAGCGGGTGATGGCGCTCACCGGCGACGAGGGCGCCGACGTGTGCTTCGACCCGATCGGAGGCGAGCTCGCCGACGCCGCGCTCTCCGCGCTGGGCTGGGGCGGGCGCATGCTGCTGGTGGGCTTCGTGGGCGGCGTGCAGCAGATCCCGGCCAACCGCCTGCTGGTGAAGAATCGCTCCGCGCTCGGCTGCTCGCTCCGCTACTACCGCAACCAGGCGCCGGACAAGCTGCGGCGCTCGGTGGAAGCGCTCATGGCCTGGTACCGCGAGGGGCGGCTCAGGCCGCTGGTGAGCCACCGGCTGCCGCTCGAGCGCACCGTGGAGGCGATCAAGCTCCTGACCGACCGCAAGGCGCACGGCAAGGTCGTGGTGGTGCCCGCGCGGGCGTAGCGCGATGGAGATCCGCACCGCCTCGCACGGCCCGCACGTGGTCGTGATCACCATCGACAACCGGCCGCGGCTGAACGCGATGACGCGGGCCATGATGGCGGAGCTGGCCCGGCTCTGGGACGAGCTCGAGCGCGGACCCTGCCGGGCCATCGTGCTGACCGGAGCGGGCACGCGCGCGTTCTGCGCGGGGGCCGACATCAGCGGCGACCTGAGCGCGGCGCCGGAGACCGCGGCGGTGGTGAGCCACGCGCTCCTGAAGTACCACGCCACCTCCAAGCCGATCATCGCCGCGGTGAACGGGGACTGCGTGGGCGGCGGGGTCGAGCTGCTGCTCGCCACCGACATCCGCGCCGCGGTGCCCACCGCGCGCTTCGGCCTGCCCGAGGTGAAGTGGTCGATCTACCCCTTCGGCGGGGCCACCGTGAAGCTCATCCAGCAGATCGGCTACGTGCACGCGATGGACCTGCTCTTCACCGGCCGGCTCATCGACGCGGCGGAGGCGGCCCGCCTGGCCCTCGTCAATCGCGTGGTGGAGGCCGACGCGCTGCTGCCGTGGGCGCTCGAGACCGCGGAGACCATCGCGGCCCACAGCCCCTCCGCGGTGCAGGCGGTGAAGCGGCAGGTCAGCGCCACCATCGCGGACCATGCGCGGAGCCGCGAGGCGCTGGATCAGGCCCTGGGCGACCAGGTGCGGGCGAGCGCGCACTTCCGGGAAGGGGTGGCCGCGTTCCTCGAGAAGCGCAAGCCCCACTACGACTGAGGCGATCCCATGAGTCCGACGAGCGCGCCGGTGCGGGTCCACATCCGGGTGCCGGGCACCGCCCCGATGCCGGAGCTGATGCGTCTGATCCGCTCGATCGAGGACGCTGGCTTCGACGGGGCGGGGATCCTCGACAGCCAGATGCTCTCGCGGGACACCTTCGTCACCCTGGGCCAGGCCGCCACCCACACCAGCCGGCTCGCCCTCTTCCCCGCGGTCACCAACCCGTTCACGCGCCACGCCTCGGTGCTGGCCTCCGCGATCCAGACCGTGGAGGAGCTGGCGCCGGAGCGCGTGAAGTTCGTGATCGGCACCGGCTACACCTCCGCAAGCACCATCGGGCGCAAGGCGGCCACCCTCGAGGAGATGCGCGAGTGCATCGCCACCGTGCGCACCCTGCTCGCGGGCGAGAGCGCGCGCTTCGGGGAGACCGCGGGGCGCCTCGGCTACGGCTCGGGCCGCCCCATCCCGGTGCTGATGGCCGCCTCCGGGCCGAAGGCCATCGAGGTCGCGGGCGAGGTCGCGGACGGCGCGCTCCTGCTGGTGGGCGCCAACCGCGGCATCGTGGCCCGCGCGCTCGAGCACCTCGACCGCGGGGCCAAGCGGGGCGGGCGCCGGGTGGAGGACCTGGAGGTGATCTGGGCGGTGCGCACCGCGACGCTGCCCACCACCGCGACCGCGCTCCGCGAGGCGCGCCCCACCGCGGTGCACTGGGGCATCCTTCGCTGGGGCGGCTACTGGCTCGAGCCCGCCGGGCTCAAGCTGCCCCCGCTGACGGTGCCGGACGCGGTGTGGAAGGTGTACCCGGATCTCTCGCACGCCCACGACTGGGAGGCCGCGATCGAGGCCACGTCGTTCGTGCCCGACGAGGTGGTGGCCCAGCTCTGCGAGGCGATGGGGCTGGTGGGTACGCCGGCGGACTGCGCGGCCCGCATCCGCGAGCTGACCGCGCTCGGCGTTCAGAGCCTCTACCTGATGCCGCTGCTGACCTTCGCCCCGCCCGAGCGCGAGATCACCGCGTTCCGCGAAACCATCTTCCCCGCCCTCGCCCGCGCCGGCCTCCGCTAGGAAGGGGTCAGGTCTTACATTCCTACATTTCTGCCTGTCGCGTGCTACGCCTCGCGCGGGAGAATGTCGGAATGTAAGACCTGACCCCGAGCGAGGGCCTCGGCGAGGCGGAACTTCTGGACCTTGCCGGTGGAGGTGAGCGGCAGCGCCTCGCGTGCCATCACGTGGATGGCCTGCGGCACCTTGTAGGCTGCGAGCGCGTCCTTGCAGAGCCCGCGCAGGGCGTCGGGCTCGATGGTGCGGCCGGGGCGGGCCACCACCACCGCGACCAGGATCTCCTCCTTCCGGGGATCCGGCACGCCCACCACGTAGGCCTGCTCGACGGCGGGGTGGCCCAGCAGCACCTCCTCGATCTCCGCCGGCGCCACGTTGATGCCGCCGGTCTTCACCATCTCCTTGATACGGCCGCGGAAGCGCAGCCGGCCGTCCTCGCCCACGAAGCCCAGGTCCCCGGTGAGCAGGAAGCCGTCGGCGTCGAAGGAGGCGGCGTTGCGCTCGGGATCCTCGTAGTAGCCGGGGGTGAGCCGGCCGCGCACCAGGATCTCGCCCACCTCGCCCGCCGGCAGCGGCCGCCGGCTCTCGCGGTCGACCACGCGGACCTCCTGGCCCGGCAGCGGGAAGCCCACGGTGGTGCGCCGCACCTCGGGCGGATCGTGCGCGTCGGTCACCGAGCAGTTGCCGTAGCACTCGGTGAGGCCGTAGACGTTGCAGATCTCTCGCGCGCCGAGGTCCATCACCATCTGCATCGCGGCGGGCGCCCCGATGGCGGCCCCGGTGCGGAGCGACGACAGGTCGCGCCGCGCCCGGTCCGGGTGCTCGGTGAGGGCCAGCGCGATGTTGGGCGTGCCGTAGTAGACCGTGCAGCGCTCGCGCTCGATGAGGGCCAGCGCGGCGCCGGGCTCCATGTGCTCCTGCAGCACGATCGTGCCCCCGTGGGTCATCACCGCGAAGAGCGCGTTGGCGCAGCCGAAGCTCCAGAAGAGCGAGATGCCCATCCACATCCGGTCGGCGGGGGTGAGGCGCTGGCGCTCGCCGATGTGCCACATGTTCTCGATGAGCCCGCCCTGGGCCAGCTGCACGCCCTTCGGCGTCGAGGTGGTCCCCGAGGTGTAGAGGATGCAGCCGATGTCGTCATGAGTGACCGCGCGCTGGGCCGCGTCCAGCGTCGCGTCGTCGACCCCGCGGCCGAGCGCGACCACCGCGTCGAGCGAGGGGAGCGCGCCGGGCGGCATCGCCGCCGCCGCCCCGGCGCCGCACACCACCACCTGCCGGAGCCGGGGCAGGCGCGACGAGCCCGCGCCGCCCGGCCCGGCGCCGAGCTCCGCGATGGTCTGCAGGTAGTCGTGGCTGCCGAAGCGCGGCATCGTGAAGAGCACCGACGCCGCGCAGTGGCCCAGCACGTACTCGAGCTCGCGCGGCCGCGACCAGGTGGAGATCGGCACGAGCGTGGCGCCGAGGAGGGTGACCGCGAAGTCGATCTGCAGCCACTCGGGGCGGTTGGTCATCAGGAGCGCCACGCGGTCGCCGCGCCGGACCCCGAGCCGCACGAGCCCGCGGGCCAGGTCGCGGGCGCGGGCCCGCGTCTCGGCGTAGCGCCAGCGCACCTGGCCGCTCTCGTCGACGACCAGCTCGTGATCGGGCTGGCGCGCGGCCAGCTCGTCCAGCAGGTCGGGGATGGTGTGGCTGTCGGGCCGGCGCACGGAGAGCGGGCGGGAGCTAGCGGACGTCGTGCGTCGCGCTCTGGACGCCGTCGCGCCGGGCCGCGTGCTCGGCCCAGCGCGGCTCGGGCCACGAGGGGCAGGCGTCGGCGATGTCGTGGTACGCCGGGTACCGGCGGATCAGGTCGTTGATCTCGACGCACGGGTCGGCCGGGTGGCCGGCCGGCACCCCGACCACGCGCGCGGCCACCCCGCGGCGGTAGCTCCAGAGGTAGGCGTGGGCGTGGAAGAACGCGCGCCGCTCCGTCCAGTGCCGGCCGATCACCAGGATCTTCACCGCCTCCGCGTTGGCGTCGAGCTCGCGCCGCTCCTGCTGCGCGTCCCACATGGAGGTGGTGGCCTCGTCCGGCGCGCGGCGATACGCGTGGCCCAGCACCCAGTGGGCCAGCTCGTGGGCGAGCAGGAAGTCGCGGCTCTGCCCGGCGGGAAGCGGCTCCAGCATATCGACCTTGAAGGTCATGAGGCCGCCCGGCCGCATCGCGCCGCCGCCCGGACCCTCCTGGGCGCCGACCAGGAACGTCACCTCGCTGACTCCGTAGTGCTCGGTCACCCGGCTGGCGAAGCGCTGCCAGTCGTCCAGGTGCGCCTGCTGGCCGACGGTGAGGTGGCTGCAGCCCGCGAGCAGCAGCAGGCCGGCCAGCCAGGCGCCGCGTCCGACGGAGCGCGACATGGTGGAGCGAGACTACTTCACGTAGTGATCCCGCGCCAGGGGTGGGGTGGTGCCCTCGCCGCGGAACAGCACCGTGAGCACGACCTCCACCGAGTGGCCGAGGGCCAGCCCCTGGCAGCCGATGGCGGCGCGGGTGGGCCGGCCCCGGTCGCCGTAGAGCTCGACGAGCAGATCGGTGGCGCCGTTGATCACGCGCGGCTGATCGTGGAAGCCGGGCGCCGAGTTCACGAAGCCGATCAGCTGCACCGCCTGCTCCACGCGGTCGAGATCGCCGAGCGCGTACTTGATCGCGGCGAGGCTCGAGAGGAGCGCGTAGCGCGCCGCCTCGTAGCCCTGCGCGAGCGAGAGATCGGCGCCCACCACGCCGAGGAGATGAGGCTGACCGTCGCGCACCGGCGTGGTGCCGGAGAGGTACAGCAGGTTGCCGACCGCGAGGTGCGAGACGAAGCGGGCGCCGGATGCGTTGGCGCGATACGCGCGATCGAGATCCATGAGCGTGAGGCCGAGCGCGTCGAGCTTTTTCTCGATGTGCATGATGGCGCAGGTCATAACACGGTTATCCACATCTATTCACAAAACTTTCTTCGTCATCGGCTTGACACATCCCCCACGCCTTCACTAGGCTTCACCAGTCATGCAGGGGAGTCGCAAGCCGCTGGCGAAAGTGGAAGGCCGCCGATCGTTGCGGCAGAGCGGGCTCACCATCGCGTGGCGCGGCACGCCGGACCTCGACGACTGGGTCGCCTACATCGTCAACAAGACGAAGTCGAAGAAGCTGATCCTCGCGGACCAGGTATCGGAGCGGAAGGTGAAGGCCCTGCTCGCGCGCGTGGCCGGACTTTCGCGGCGCGGCGTGGAGAAGCTGGCCAAGGGCTAGCCGGCGGAAGTGCCCTCCAGGGGGCCTCTGGCCCCCGGCCATCCCGGGACCCGTCTATCCACAAATGTGGATAGGTCTGTGCATACCTGCGGGACTAGCCTCGTAACTACGCTCAGAATATGGCGATTTCCAATGGCGGAGTCGGCCCGGCTCCGGGCCGAGATTGTCGCGATTCCCGACCGATCAGAGCGGGATGGCCAGCAGCGTGTCCACCCGGCTGCTGTCGCAGACCACCACCCGCTCCCGGAAGCGCAGGGTCCCGCCCTCCTCGACCATGAGGTCCACGTAGCGCCCGGTGGCGAAGAGATCCATGGAGCCGTCGCGCATCACGCGCACCACCAGGAACGGAGTCTCCGCGTGCACCGCGCCGTCCGTCCCCGCGTCGAGCGAGGGCAGACCGACGACGTGGCGATAGGCCTGCCGCTCGTAGATGTTGGCCTCGCGCAGCGCGGCCACGCGGTCCTCCAGCATCCCGCGCGAGTCCGCGTACACCAGCCCGGCCGGAAGGCCGCGGCGATAGTTGTCCGCGGAGGTGATCTTGTAGAGGCAGGGATCGGTGAACAGCGCGGGCCACTGCTCGAGGCGGTCGTCGTCGATGGCCCGCGCGTAGGCCGCGTTCAGCTGCGCCACCCGGTCCGCCACCGCCAGCACGTCACAGGCCCATGCAGCGGCGGTACGCCTTCCAGAACCCGCGCACCGAGGCCTCGGTGGCCCGCGTCTCCTGCGACTCGGTGCCCTCGCCGCCCATGTTGACCACCGAGAGCACGTCGCTCGCGGCCGCGACTCCCCGCTGCACGAAGCCGCCCACGCAGCCGTCCTCCATCGACACGTAGCCCGCGGGGCCCACCAGGTTCGCCTGCTTGAGGCGGCGGCGCCGCATGGCCTCGTCGTCGTCCGCGAAGCCGAGGTAGGTCCAGTGCAGCTCCATCGCCCCCGGGCCCTTGGGCAGCACCTGCCGGACCGCGAGGCAGTTGGTGATCTGCTGGAGCACGAAGCCGGGGAACACGGTGAGGATCTGCAGCTGGATGCCGTCGCCGAACTCGTCCACCGAGTCGAGCAGGCTCGGGTCGGCGAGGCGGTAACGCGCCTTCTCGGAGCGGATGCCCTGCTCGCGGTAGGCGGTGCTGGTGCGATCGTCCGGCCGGTCGATGGTGTAGCTCGCGTGGTGGCCGCCGTCCGGGCTCACCAGGATCCCGCCGCCCTGGGTCAGGCGCGTGATGCGGAACGTGCCGAAGAAGGCGTGCAGCAGGCTCGCGTGGTAGGTGTCCTTCACGTTCTCCACGTAGAGCTTCCAGTTGTTGGGCAGGGCCTGGGTGAAGCGGCCCAGCACCCGCACCGGTCCGCGCAGCACGCGGCGGATGCGGCCCAGCACCTCCTCGCCCAGGTACGCCTCGATGGACGGGGTCTCGGCGGAGAGGCTGGCGAAGACCAGGCCGTGCAGGGTGGCGGTGCGGAGCTTGCGCGGCCCGTGGTCGGCCTTGCAGAATGCCGGCGGCATCCCGCCGCGGCCGTTGCTGCCCTTCTCGAACGCGATCCCGACCAGGTTGCCCTGCAGGTCGTAGGTCCACGCGTGGTAGACGCACTGGAAGTGGCTGCCGGCGGCCCCGCCGTCGTCCAGCGCGATCAGGGCCCCGCGGTGCGCGCAGCGGTTCTCGAAGGCGTGGATCGCCCCCTCCGCGCCCCGCACGACGACGACCGGCATCTCGCCCACGAAGGTGGTGCGGTAGTCGCCCGGGCGCTCGAGGTCGGACTCGAGGCACACGTAGCTCCAGGTGGGTCCCTCGAAGATGCGGCGCAGCTCCGCGCGGTAGTTGGCCTCGTCCTGGTAGACCCAGTACGGCACCCGCGCGAGCGAGGCGTCGGGCCACCCGCGATCGGAGCCCTGAATGCTCATCGCCGGCTGCGCCCGCTCACGCGAAGGCGGGCATCACCTCGCGGGCGAACAGCTCCATGGAACGCAGCACGCGCGCCTGCTCGAGGTCGCCGAACCAGAAGCTGCAGTTGAAGTGGGTGATCCCCACCTCGCGCTGCAGGCGCTGGATCTGGCGGACGCACGTCGCGGGGGTGCCGATGACCAGGTAGCGGTCGAGCAGGTCGTCGACGTCGGGCTCCTTGGGCCCGGGCACCGGGATGGCGCGGCCGGCCTCCACCCGCTCGTAGTGGTTCCGGAGACTCAGGGTCACGCGCATGTTCCAGCGCGCCTCCTCCGCGGCGGCCCGCGCGTCCGCGTCGCTGGCGGTGACGTAGACCGCGCGCTGCACGCCGACCTTCAGCGGCTCCCCCGGCTTGACCTCCGCGACCACCCGGTCGAACAGCCGCCGGAACTCGGCCATGCGCTCCACCGGCACCCCGAAGCCGCCGGTCAGCACGTTGAAGCCCCGGCGCACCGCGCCCTCCACCGAGTCGGGGCTCTGGGCCGTGATCCAGATCGGTGGGCGGGCCCGCTCGAGCTGGGGGAAGATCATGGTCTCCGGGATCTGGTAGAGCTTGCCCTCGTAGGTGAACGGGCCGCCCGCGAGCGCCTTCAGGATGACGTCGACCGACTCCTCCCACCGCGCGCGTCCGCTCTCGAGCTCGAGCCCGAAGCGCTCGAACTCGTAGTGCTGGTAGCCGCGCCCGAGGCCGATGTCGAGCCGATCGCCGGCCAGCACCGCCAGCGTCGCGATCTCCTCCGCCACCACCAGCGGGTGGTGCAGCGGCACCACGATGACCGCGGTGCCCACCCGGATGCGCTCGGTGCGCGCGGCGAGGTAGGTGGCGAGCTGCACCGGACGCGAGAGGTAGCCGTAGGTCGAGAAGTGGTGCTCGGCCAGCCAGATGTTGTGGAAGCCGAGGCGCTCGGCGGCCTGGGCCATGTCCACCGCCCGCGTGTAGATCTCGTGCGAGGACCGGGCCGACGGCGACTGCATCAGGAGGAAGGTCCCGAAGTTCATGGGCGGGATATTGCGCTGGGCCGGGGCCCCGGTCAAGCCGGGCCCAGGCCCAGGAACTCGCGCGCGTTGTCGACGAGCAGGCGACGCCGCACCGCCGCGTCCAGGTGCAGCGGCTCGAGCGCGGCGACCGGATCGTCGACGCCCATCTTGAACGGGTAGTCGCTGCCCAGCACGACGCGCTCCGGCCCGAAGGTCTCGAGCGCGAAGGCCATCACCCGCGGGTGGAGGGTGAGGGAGTCGACCCACACCCGCCGCGCATAGGCGCTCGGCGGCTGCCCGATCGCGGCGTGCGCGTCGGCGACCGCCTCCCAGCCCTTGTCCAGGCGCGGCAGGATGTAGGCGAAGGCGCCTCCGCCGTGCGCGAAGCAGAAGCGGAGCGCGGGCCAGCGCTCCAGCACCCGGCCGAAGATCACCCGGGTCATGGCGAGCGCGGTCTCGAGCGGGAAGCCCGCCACCTGGGTGAGGTTGTTGGTGCGGAAGCGCGCGTCGCCCAGGATCGGCGCCTGCGGGTGGACGAAGATCGCGGTCCCGAGCGCGGCCGCCGCCTCCCACACCGGGGCCAGCGCCGCGTCGTCCAGGTCGAGCCCGCCCACGTTGGCCCCGATCTCCACCGCTCTGAAGCCCAGCTCGCCGGCCACGCGCTCCAGCTCCTTCACCGCGAGATCGGGCGCCTGCAGCGGCAGCCCACCCGCGCCGAGCAAACGCGCCGGATGGCGGCTCACCAGCTCCGCGATGGCGTCGTTCTGCATGCGGCACCATTCTGCCGCCGCCGGCCCCGGCGCCCAGTAGCAGAAGGTGGGCGGGGCGGGGGAGAGGAGCTGGCGACCCACGCCGGTGCGATCCATGTCCTCGATGCGCCGGACCGGATCGAAGGCGTGCGGGGTCAGCGTGCGGTTGAGCGTGCTGCCGAGGTAGAGCTTGCAGCCGGTGGCGGGATCGCCCTCCAGGCGCGGCCAGCGATCGCCCCCGAAGCGGGCCGCGAAGTCGGGCCAGCCGCTCGCGAAGATGTGGGTGTGGACGTCGATCGATGAGGTCATGGCGTGCAATGTATACTCCCCGGTGCTCATGGGCCCAGCCCTGATTGTCGGCGCCGCGCTCCTGCTCGCTCTCGTGGCGGGCCCGCCCACCGCCGGCGCCCAGACCCGGCCGACCGGGCTCCAGTTCATGAGCGACACTGCCTACCAGTCGATCCCGCTCGCCGCTCCGCCGCTCCTGGGCCAGGTGCCGCCCTCGGTCGATCTCTCGAGCCGCTTCCCGGAGCCGGGGAATCAGGGCAAGCAGAACTCCTGCGTGGGGTGGGCGGTGGCCTACGCGCTCAAGTCGTACCAGGAGGGGCTCGAGCGCTCGTGGGGAACGGGACCCACGAACCATCGCTTCAGCCCGGCCTTCATCTACAACCAGATCAAGAAGGGCCCCGATTGCCAGAGCGGCACCACCTTCGTGGAGGCGCTCAACCTGCTCCGGCGCGACGGGGTGGCGACGCTCGCCGACTTTCCGTATCAGGACACCGACTGCTCGCGACAGCCCGACGCGGCGGTCCGCATGGCGGCCCGGCCGTATGCCATCGCCGACTGGCGGCGCGTGAACGTGCAGGACCCCACCGAGGTGAAGACGCAGCTGGCCTCGGGCTTCCCGGTGCTGATCGGGATGATGGTGGACACCGCGTTCATGCAGCTGCGCGGCGAGCAGGCCTACGCGCGCGCCTCCGGCAAGACCGAGGGCGGCCACGCCATGATCCTGGTCGGCTACGACGACGCGCGCGGTGCCTTCAAGGTCATGAACTCGTGGGGCACGCAGTGGGGCACCGGGGGATTCGGCTGGATCGCCTACGCCGCCTTCACCCAGACCGTCCGCGAGGCCTACGTGGCCCAGGACGTGGTCACGGTGGCGCCGCCGCCGGTCACGCCCGCGCCGGCCCCGCGCCCGTCACCCGCGCCGATGCCCGCGCCCTCGCCGTCTCCCGCGCCGGTGCTCCCCCTTCCGCCGCTCTCGCCCGTCGCGCACCTCGGGCGCCCGACCTTCGTTCACGACGTCACGATGCAGTCGCCGCTCGGGCCGGTGAAGGGCATGCAGATCTTCGTGCCCGGCGAGCTGCTGAACGCGCAGGGCCAGCGCGTGCACGTCGAGGTGCGCTTCAACTTCCTGAACGGGCCGCCGCTCTACGCGCACCCGCAGGAGGGCGTCTACCGCGACTTCTCGGGCCTGGTCGCCACCGGCAGCCAGGTCCGCACGGTGGGCAGCGCGCGCGAGGCGCTCGGGGCGCAGCCGATCCTGATCCCGTACTACGCGCTGAACTTCCAGCCCACCAACTACCAGCGCCACTACGACCTGACCTTCAGCGCGCTCGTCTACGTGGGCAACCGCATGCTGGTGCAGTCGCCGCCGATCGGATTCGGCTTCTCGTGGTGAGCGCCGGTCGAGGGGCGGGTGGCTTGACTCCGGCCCCCCGGTCGCGGCAGCATCGTCCCGGGCCACGCCGCGACACGTCTACCGTCCAACGCGGATGTCCAAGGGGGAGCCTCCGATGAGCATCCAGATGAGCGAGCCGCGGCTGGAGCTGGAGCAGCACCTGCACATGTACCGGCAGATGGCCAAGATCCGCGCCTTCGAGGAGCACGTCAACGAGCTCTACAAGGGCGCCAAGATGCCCGGTCTGGCCCACCTCTACGTGGGCGAGGAGGCGGTGGCGGTCGGCGTCTGCGAGGCCCTCAAGCGCGACGACTGGATCACCAGCACCCACCGCGGGCACGGGCACTGCCTGGCCAAGGGCGCGGCGGTGCACCGCATGTTCGCGGAGCTACTCGGCAAGGAGGCGGGCTATTGCCGCGGCAAGGGCGGCTCGATGCACATCGCGGATCCCGAGACCGGCAACCTCGGCGCCAACGCGATCGTGGGCGGCTCGGCCGGCATCGCCACCGGCGCCGCGCTCTCGGCCAAGATGCGGGGCAGCGGGCAGGTCGCGGTGTGCTTCTTCGGCGACGGCGCGCTCGGGCAGGGGCTGCTCTACGAGTCGATGAACATGGCCTCGCTCTGGAAGCTGCCCGTCATCTACGTCTGCGAGAACAACCTCTACGGCGAGTACACCCCGGGCAGCGAGACGGTGGCGGGCGAGATCCTCTCGCGCCCGCGCGCCCTCGGGGTGCACGCGGAGAGCGTGGACGGCCAGGACGTGCAGGCGGTGTACGCGACCATGCAGCGCCTGGTCGAGCGCGCCCGCCGCGGCGAGGGCCCCGCGTTCCTCGAGTGCAAGACCTACCGCTACTACGGCCACCACGTGGGTGACGTCAACCGCGAGTACCGCACCCGCGACGAGGAGCGGGAGTGGATGACGAACCGCGATCCGCTCCAGACCCTGGCCGGGCGGCTCATGAAGCAGGGCCTCGCCGAGCAGGCGGTGTTCGATCGCATCCACGCGGACGTGAAGGGCGAGATCGAGAAGGGCGTGCAGTTCGCGCTCGACGCGCCGTTTCCGAAGCCGGAGCAGGTGACGGAAGACGTCTACGCGTAGCGTCGCCGCCTGACGCCCGCGCGCGGCCGATCCCACGAGCCGGGCCCGCGTCGATGCAACGGGCGGGGATCGCGGGCCGTGGGCGGGTCCTGTCGCCGGGAGCGGCCCCCCGGCCGGCCGCTCCGTCACCCGCTCGCCGGATTCGCCGCTCTTCGAGCGGCGCACCGGACTCGGGGGCCCACTCCACGGCCGCGGGGGGGCCGCCCCCGGCGCCACCCGCCCACGGGCCGCGATCCCCGCCCTTTCCTTGGCGCGGGTCGGCTCGCGCGCCCGCTGCGAGTCGCCGCTCTCGTCGGGCCCGCGCGGCGGCTAGATCGCGCCGTCTCTTTCCAGCTGGCGGATCTGGTCCTCGGTGTAGCCGAGGTCGGTGAGGATTTCGGCGCGGTGCTGGCCGAGCAGGGGCGACGGCGTGATGGTGGTCGGCGAGGCGGAGAGCTTGATCGGGTTGCCCACCGTGAGGAAGCGGCCGCGCACCGGGTGGTCGACCTCCACGATCATGTCGCGGGCGAGCAGGTGCGGGTCGGTGAGGACCTCGCCGGTGTCGAGGCAGGCGCCGCAGGGCACCCCGGCGCCGGCCAGGATCGTCATGACTTCGTATTTCGTGCGCTGGCTGGTCCACGCCTCCACGAGCGCGTCCACCTCCGCGCGATGCTGCCATCGGGCCTCGGACGTCTCGTAGCGCGGATCGCCGACCAGGTCCTTGCGGTCGATGGCGCCCAGCAGGGCGTGCCACATCTGCTGCTGCACGAAGACGAACACGTGGTCGTTGGGCCCGCCGGGCCGGCAGCGATAGGTGGTGCCGGGCACGCCGGCCCCCAGCTGGTTGCCGGTCCGCGCCATGACCTTTCCGTAGCGCTGGTGATCCCGCAGGCTCACCCGGATCAGGTTCACCACCGCGTCCTGCATCGAGACCTCGACCCGCTGGCCCGCCCCGGTGGCGTGGCGCTGCATCAGGGCGGCGAGGATGCCGATCACGCAGTGCATGCCGGTGCCGGAGTCGCCGATCGACGGCCAGGTGAAGGTGGGCGGGCCGTCGGGAAAGCCGGTCACGCTCATGGCCCCGCCCATCGCCTGGGCGATCGGCTCGTAGCTCTTGAAGTCGCGGTAGGGTCCCCACGAGCCGAAGCCCTTGATGGAGGCGTACACGAGCCGGGGGTTGAGGGCGTGCACCGCGTCCCAGCCGAAGCCGAGCCGCTCGATGACGCCGGGGCCGAAGTTCTCCAGCAGCACGTCGGCGCGGCCCAGCAGCGCGCGGAAGACCTCCTGGCCGTGGGCGTGCTTCAGGTTGAGCGTGAGGCTCCGCTTGTTGGCGTTGAAGGCGAGGAAGAAGAGGGCGTCGGCGTCGGGGTGCTCCCGGTCGCGCTGCGAGTAGCGCGCCACGTCGCCCTTGCCGGGCTCCTCCACCTTGATCACGTCCGCCCCCAGCCAGGCCAGCATCTGGCCGCACGAGGGTCCCGCCTGGTTGTTGGTGAGGTCGACGACGCGGATGCCGGTCAGGGCCTGGGTCATGGCCCCATGGCTTATCACAGCCGCCCCACGCCGGTCGAGGCGCGCCCGCGCCGGCTCCCGTCCGGGCCCTTGACGAGGGCCTGACCGGCGGCGCACTCTCCCCGGCATGACCACGTCAACCATCGGCGCGGTGAGCTTCCGCCAGGTAGGGCCCTGCCTGGCGGCCGAGGTCGAAGGCCTCGACCTGACTCGACCCCTGGCCCCCGAGGAGGTGGCCGCGGTCCACGCGGGCATGGACCGGTACGCGGTGCTGGTGTTCCACGACCAGCCGCTCACCGACGAGCAGCAGCTCGCGTTCACCCGGAGCCTGGGCGACATCGAGCACGCCATCGGCACCGGCCTGCGCGAGCAGTACCGGCTGCCCACCACGTTCGCGGACGTGTCGAACCTGGACGTGAACAACCAGGTGTTCGCGCGCGACAGCCGCACCCGGCTCTTCTCGCTCGGCAACCGGCTCTGGCACTCCGACAGCTCGTTCAAGGTCGTCCCCGCCAAGTACTCGCTGCTGCACGCGCGCTCGGTGCCGTCGAAGGGCGGCAACACCGAGTTCGCGGACATGCGGGCGGGCTACGACGCGCTCGACCAGGAGACCAAGGATCAGGTCGCCGACCTGATCTGCGAGCACTCCCAGCTCTACTCGCGCTCGCTGCTCGGCTTCACCGACTTCACCGAAGAGGAGCGGGAGCGCTTCAAGCCGGTGCGCCAGGTACTGGTGCGCACCCATCCCGGCCACAAGCGCAAGTCGCTCTACCTCTCCTCCCACGCGGGCGGCATCGTGGGGTGGCCGGTGCCGGAGGCGCGCGCGTTCCTGCGCGACCTGAACGAGATCGCGACCCAGCGCCAGTTCGTCTACTCGCACAAGTGGCGGGTCGGCGACCTCGTCATGTGGGACAACCGCCAGACCATGCACCGGGCCCGGCCCTTCCCGGACCACGAGCCGCGCGACGTGCGGCGCACCACGCTGATGGGCGACGGGCCGACCACCGCCCAGGTCGTGGCGTAGTCCCGGCCTCGTGAAGTTCGGCCTCTTCTTCCAGGCCCCGGAGGCGCCCGGCCAGAGCCACGCCCAGCGCTACGGGGAGATGCTCGACCTGATCGGCCTGGCCGACACGCTGGGCTTCGACGTGGCGTGGCTGGCCGAGCTGCACTTCGGCGGCGCGTTCTCGCTCCTGTCCAACCCGCTGATGGCGGTGCCGGTGATCGCCGAGCGCACCCGGCGCATCCGCATCGGCACCGCGGTCACGCTGCTGCCGCTCCACCACCCGCTCGCCTGCGCGGAGCAGGCCGCCACCGCCGACGTGCTCTCGGGCGGGCGGCTCGAGTTCGGGGTGGGACGCGGCTCGATCCCCAGCCAGTTCCACGGCTTCCGGGTGCCGGTGTCGGAGAACCGCGGGCGCTTCGGCGAGGCGCTCGACATCATCCGCCTGGCCTGGACGCGGGAGCGCTTCAGCTACGACGGCACGTACTACCAGGTGGAGGACGTCTCGGTGGTACCGCGGCCCATCCAGCGACCGCACCCGCCGATCCGGGTGGCGGTGCATTCGAGCGAGAGCTTCGCCCACATCGGCGGCCTCGGGCTGCCCATCTACTCGGGCACCACCACGACCCCGCTGCCGCAGCTGCGCGAGTTCATGGCCATCTACCGCGCGCGCATGGCCGAAGCGGGCCACACGTGGCACCCGGAGCAGACGGCGCTGATGCTGCCGGTGCATATCGCGGACACCGGTGCGGCGGCGCGGGACGCCATGCGGCCCGGGGTGCGCAAGTACTACGAGAATCTCCGCACGATCTTCTCGGCGCTTCCCGACTCCTACGCCGAGCACCTCCCGCGGCTCAAGATCATCGAGGACACCCTGGCCAGCGTGCCCTACGAGAAGTTCTTTCGCGACCAGGCCGTCTTCGGGGACGTGGCGGAGGTGATCGACCGGCTGCAGGCCGCGGCCGAGGAGTTCGGTCTCTCGCAGATCATCTGCTGGTTCGACCAGGGCTCGATGCTGCCGCGCCCGGAGGTCGAGCGCACCATGCGGCGCTTCGCCGAGCAGGTGATGCCGAAGCTCTGAGCGCGCGGTGAGGACCGGGCGCGAGTACCGCGAGGCGCTCCACGACGGGCGCCGGGTGTGGGTGGTCGGCGAGGGGCTGATCGAGGACGTCACCCTGCATCCCGCCACGCGCCCGATGGTGGACGAGTACGCCGCGTGGTACGACCGCCACCACGACGGCGCGTGGCAGGAGGTGCTGCTGGCGCCGCCCGACGGGCGCGGCGAGCGCGTCCCGTGGGCCTTCGTGGTCCCGCGGACTCCGGCCGACCTCCGCGCGATGGGTCGGGCCTGCGCCGCGACCCTCTTCCAGACCGCGGGCAACGTCACCCACACCCCGGCCTATGGAAACCTGATCGCGCTCGGCATCCACGATGTGGTGCGCCAGCGCGACGTCTCGCCGGCGCAGGCCGCCGCCGCGGCCGCCTACCGAGAGGGCATCGCGCGCACCGGGCGCTTCCTCACGTTCTCGGCGGGCGCGGCCACCATCGGGGCCCGGCTGCGGCCGGATCCGGCGGAGCGCGCCGCGCTCCGCGTGATCCGGGAGACCGACGCGGGGCTGGTGCTGAGCGGCCGGGTCGGCATGCACACGAGCCCGGCGTACGCGGAGGACGTCTACGTCGGCGCGCACTCCGGAGTGGACCGCGACGGCCACCGTGCCACCTTCGTGGTGCCGGTCGCCGCGCCGGGCGTGACGGTGGTCTGCCGCAAGGTCTCCGCGCGCCACGGGAATCCGTTCCTCGCACCGCTCAGCAGCCGCTTCGACGAGCTGGACGGGCAGCTGTGGCTCGAGGACGTGCTGGTGCCGTGGGAGCGCGTGTTCCTCACCGAAGCCTCGCCGGACCCGATCGCGGCGTGGTGCTTCTGGCACCAGCTGTACGCCTGGCTCGCCAAGGCCGAGTTCACGCTGGGGCTGGCCCTGGCGTGCGCCCACGCGATGGGCCTCAAGGACCACGAGCCGACCATCGAGTACCTGATGGACCTGGTGGTCGACGTGCAGACGGTGCGGAGCTGCCAGACCGCGGCGGAGCTGGATCCGGACCGCTCGGTGGAGGGCTACTGCGTGCCGGGTCGCGTGCACGTGGCCGCGGGCAGCATCGCCATGCAGAAGACGCGACAGCGGATGTCGGAGATCCTGCGAATCGTCCCCGGTTCATCTCTGGTGGTCGCGCCGTCCGACAAGGACCTGACCTCACCGGAGATCGGGCCGGGGCTCGAGGAGTCGTTCGGCGGGGGCGGGTACACCGCGCTGCAGCGCGCGGCGCTGCTCCAGCTGGCCGCGGATCACGTGTCCTCCGCGCTCGACGGCCGCGAGTCCGCCTTCGAGCTGCACGCCAACGGGGGCTTGATGGCGTGGCGCGCTCGGCTGCGCCGCGCCTTTCCCGACTACGACGCGCTGGCCAACGGCGTGCTGCAGGCGCTCTCGGTGGACATGCCGGAGATCGACCTCTCGAGCTTGCGGGCGATGGCGCTGCCGGTCCGCCGGCCGGTGTCCTCCTCGTAAGACCTGACCCCTATTTGCCTTCGAGGGCGGCGAGGGGGGCGTAGTCGGCGGTGGAGCCGTGGCCGCCCGCGAACTTGGTGGGCTGGATGCCGGCCTTCTTCACGCCCGCGACCAGCGCGGCCAGCGCGGGATTGAGCTTGTCGGGCAGCGGCCCGCCGGGGCTCCAGATGTCGGTCACGAAGCCGAGCTTGGCGTCGGGCACGTAGCCGATCAGGAGCCCCTGCGCGTGCGGGTTGGGCTCGATGGCGAAGACCTGCACTTCGCGTCGGCTGTCGATGATCGAGTACTTGTCCGCGACCTCCACGATCTGGGTGCGGCTCAGATCTTGAGGCGAGAGGTCGGGGTCGCGCGTGTAGGGCGCGGCGAGCACGCGACGGTAGTGCTCGGTGGTGCCCTTGCCCACCACGAGGATGGCGCCGGAGGCCGCGTAGGCGCGGAGGCCGCCCGCGTGGTCCATGTGGTGGTGCGTGAGCACCAGGTACTTCACCGGCTTGCTGAGGTACTTGGCGCGGACGGCGGAGAGCGTCCAGTTCGACTGCCAGTCGGAGACCGGCGCGTCGAACACCACCAGCGAGTCCTTCATCTCCACCACCAGGCTGTTGTGCGAGCCGCCCACCACGTGCTGGATGCCGGGGCCCAGCTCCACCAGCCGCAGGCTGCCGGTGGCGCGCCGGTCGAAGCTCGGGACGTCCGAGTCGAGGTAGAGGCCGATGAACTGCCGCCGCAGCACCCACTGGTAGGGCACGTTGCGGGTGGCCGGCGCCGCCGCGCCCTCGCGGAACGCGGCCGGGATCTGCAGCCGGTCCGGGGCCACCGCGCCGTTGAGGGCGACCTCGGTCACCTTCGCGTCGATCACGGTGCGGCCGTTCAGCTCGTACTTCACCGAGCGCGCGACCTTCACGCCCTGGACCGCCTGATAGTCGCTCAGCACCGCGTCGTAGGTCACGTCGCCCCAGATGTTGTCGTAGTCCAGCGTGCGGACCCGCGCGGGCAGTCCGGTGGCGGGGTCGAAGGCGACCAGGAGCTGCTGCCCCTCGGCCGCTTGGTACGCGACGGTGGGATGGCGCACGCCGCCCACCGTGATGTCGGGCGCGCCGGTCACCCGGTCGGGGTTCTTGGACATCTCGAGCAGCAGGAGCGGCGAGGTGCGGAGCAGCTCGCGCTGGGTCGCGGCGAGCCGGAGCCCCGACATGCTGTGGGCGGGCGGATTCGACTCCTGGCTCTGCTTGTTGCGCCCGGCGCTGTCGATGCCGGCCACGTAGCCGGCCTCGGCGGTGACGATCTCGGTGAACGTGAACGTGCGCGGCGCCGGGTACTCGAGCTTGCGCACCCAGTCCAGGCGGCTGGAGCGCGCGCTCACGTCGGTGACCATCTCCAGCGCGGACTCGTTGGCGAAGGGCATCTCGCCGCCGGCGACCGCGGACTGCTCGGGCTCCCAGTAGCGCACGGTGGCCTTCTGCGAGATCGTCCTGACCGCGGCGAGGGCCTCGGGGCCGCCCTGGGCCTGGACGCCGCGGGCCACCAGGTCCCGACCTCCGCCCGACATCGAGGCGCAGGCCACCACGATCATCGAGACGATCAGCGATAGGGCGAGCGTCGTTGCGGCGCGTTTCATGGTGGTCCCCTCCGGAGGGTGAATGGTTGCGGCAGTATAACCGAGCTCCGCCGCGAAGGTTCCGCGCCGGCCCTCCGGTCCTCATGCCGAGGCGGGATGATTGGGATAGGATAGGCAGCCGATGACGGCCACCGGGGTCCGCGGCGGCGGGAGGGCCATGGCGCAGGCGGGACCGGTCCGCGGTGGCGTGTCCCGGCGGCGCGTGCTCGCGCTGGCCCCCGGCCTGGCCGCGCTCTTCGCCTCGCGCGCATGGGCCCAGCGCCCCGCCACGGCCACCCCGGGCCGGATCGGCTGGGTGTCCTACATCGGCCGGCCGGACGTGGGGCTCGACCGGCTGCGTGTCGGGCTCGTCGAGCTCGGTCACGCCGAGGGCAAGACCTTCGTGGTGAGCCCGCGCTTCGCGAACGGTGACTTCACGAAGATCCCCGCACTGGTGGACGAGCTCCTGGCCGAGCGCCTCGACGTGCTGGCCTCGCGCGGCCCGACCGTCGGCTATCTGAAGGGCGCCGCCGCGAAGGTGCCGGTGGTGTTCGCCTACAGCGGCGATCCGGTGGCGGCCGGGTTCGCGGACAGCCTGGGCCGCCCGGGGCGCAACATGACCGGCATCACGTTCATGGCGCTGGAGCTGTCGGCCAAGCGGGTCGAGGTGCTCAAGGAGCTGGTGCCGCAGGCCACCCGGATGGCCCTGCTCTCGAATCCCGAGCACGCGGGCGAGCTCGCCGAGTACCGGGTGACCGAGGAGGCCGCTCGCCGGGTGGGCGCGACCATCACGCGCCATCTGGCCCGGACGCCGGCGGACCTGACCCGCGTGCTGGGCGAGATCCGGGCCAGTCGGCCGGACGCCATGCTGGTGTTCCCGGACTCGCTCACCCTCGCGCGCCGGCAGGAGATCGCGGACTTCGCGACCCACGCGCGGATCCCGGCCCTGTTCGGCTGGGACGAGTTCACCGACGTGGGCGGACTCGCAAGCTATGGAGCCGGGGTGTTCGAGAGCTTCAAGGGCATGGCCACGTTCGTGGACAAGATCCTGAAAGGAGCCGATGCGAGCCGGCTGCCGATCGAGCAGGTGAGCCGGATCTCGCTGCGGATCAACGCGGGGACCGCGCGGCGCATGGGGCTGACCGTGCCGCAGGCCCTGCTGGTCCGGGCGGACCGCGTCATCGAATAGCTGCGGAACAGAACGGTCAGGAGAGAGGCATGAGCGAGCGAGAGCTGACGTACGGCGAGGCGGTCAAGGAAGCCATCGCGGAGGAGATGCGGCGCGACCCGCGCGTGTTCCTCATCGGGGAGGACGTGGCCGAGGCCGGCCATCCGTTCAAGACCCTGGTGGGGCTGGTGCAGGAGTTCGGCACCGACCGCGTGATCGACACCCCGATCTCGGAGCCGGGCTACGCGGGCATCGGGGTGGGCGCGGCCATGACCGGCATGCGACCGGTGGTGGACGTGATGTTCGGCGATTTCATCACCCTCACCATGGACCAGATGGTCAACCAGGCCGCGAAGGCCCACTACATGTCGGGCGGCAAGATCAAGGTGCCGATCGTCTTCCGCACCACGCTCGGGGCCACCCGCCGCTCCGCCGCGCAGCACTCGCAGTCGCTCCACGCGTGGGTGAGCCACGTGCCCGGCCTCAAGGTGGCGCTGCCCTCCGGGCCCTACGAGGCCAAGGGGCTCATGAAGACCGCCATCCGCGACGACAGCCCGGTGGTGATCTTCGAGGACAAGATGATGTACCGGGTGAAGGGCCCGGTGCCCGAGGGCGACTACACGATCCCGTTCGGGGTCGCGGAGGTGAAGCGCGCGGGCCGCGACGTCACGATCGTGGCCACCAGCAGCATGGTCCCGGTGTCTCTGGGGGCCGCAAAGCTTCTGGAGGATGTCGGGATCAGCGCGGAGGTGATCGATCCGCGCACCACGTGGCCGCTCGACAAGCAGGCCCTGATCGACTCGGCGAGGAAGACCTCTCGCGCGCTGGTGGTGGACGAGGGCTACGAGCGCTACGGGGTGACCGCCGAGATCGCCTCCGTGATCGGAGAAGGCGCCTTCTACTACTTGGATGCTCCGGTCAAGCGTATGGGTGCCATGGACGTGCCGGTGCCGTTCTCACCGGTGCTCGAGGACCTCACGGTCCCGTCGGAGCAGACCGTCTTCGAGGCCGCGAGGGCGTTGTGTCGCCGCTGATCCCCCTCTCCCCTCCGGGCACGACGATCTCCACCCTCTCCCCTCCGGGGAGAGGGCAGGGTGAGGGGCGAGCCTAGACCGATGCCCGCCAACGTCATCATGCCGGCGCTGGAGCTGGCGCAGGAGACCGGCAAGCTCCTGCGCTGGATCAAGGCGCCCGGCGACATGGTCCGCAAGGGCGAGCCGATCGCCGAGATCGAGACCGACAAGGTCACGGTCGAGCTGGAGGCCCCCGCCTCCGGCATCCTGCAAGACGTCACCGCGCAAGAAGGAGACGTGGTCCCGGTCGGCCACACCATCGCCATCATCGCCGACTCCGCCTCTCCCACCCTCTCCCCTCAGGGGGGCCGTTCCGGCACCCGCGCCCCTCAGGGGAGCGGCGCCGTTCCCACCCTCTCCCCTCAGGGGAGCGGCGCCGTTCCCACCCTCTCCCCTCAGGGGAGAGGGCAGGGTGAGGGGCCCACGTCTGACCGCATCAAGGCCTCCCCACTCGCCCGCAAAGTCGCCGAGGCGCACAACGTCGACCTCGCGCACGTCCGCACCGCGAGCGGCAAGATCGAGAAGGCCGACGTCCTCGCGTACGTGGAGAGCCGGCGGACCGTCGCCACGGCGGGCAACGGCGGGCCGGGGACGATCGTCGCGGCGTCGCCCAAGGCGCGGCGGTTCGCCGCGGAGCGCGGGATCGATCTGCGCGCGCTGAAGGGATCGGGGCCCGAGGGGGCGGTGCTGGCGATGGATGTGCCGGCGGCGGCGGAGCCCACTGGCACCGCGCCCCCCACCTCCGGGCCCCTCACCTCCGCGCCCCTCACCTCCAAGCCCCTCACCCTGCCCTCTCCCCAGAGGGGAGAGGGTGTCGCCGCGGGAGAGGGGGGCGGGATTCCTCGGAGGGGAGTGGAGGACGCTGCGTCCCAGGAGAAGGTGGGAACGGTGTGGCGGGTGATGGCGGAGCGGATGGCCGCGTCGTGGACCAGCGCGCCGCACTTCTTCCTGGTGCGCGAGGTCGCCGTCGCGCGGCTCGGGGCGTGGCTCGACAAGGCGCGCGCCCAGACCGGCGTTCGCATCACGTACACGGACCTCCTGATCAAGCTGGTGGCGGCGGCCATCGTGCAGCATCCGCGCGTGGCGGTCTCGTGGAGGGACGGCGTGATCGAGCGGCACCCGGACGTCAACGTGGGCCTCGCGGTCGCGCTGGAGGACGGACTCGTGGTGCCGGTGATCCACCGGGCCGACACCCTCGGCCTCAAGGAGATCGCGGCGCGGCGCGAGGACCTGGTGGCGCGCGCGCAGGCCGGCAAGCTGCGGCCGGCCGATATCCAGGGCGGCGTCTTCACGATCAGCAACCTCGGCATGTACGGCGTGGACGCGTTCAGCGCCATCGTCAACCCGCCCCAGGCCGCGATCCTGGCCGTGGGGCGCATCACCGATCGCGTGATCCCCGTGGACGGCAAGCCCGCGGTGCAGCCGACGATGGTGCTCACCCTCTCCTGCGACCATCGGGCTCTCGACGGCGCTCGCGGCGCCCGCTTCCTGGGCGCGCTCGCGGACCTGATCGAGGAGCCCCTGACCCTGCTCGTCTGAGGACCCTTGCCATGGCGTTCACCGACCGTTACGGCCTGACCGTCACCACCGACTCGTCCGTCGCCTTCGAGCGCTTCCAGGAAGGCATGGACCACCTGCTGGCCTATGGCCCCGAGGGCGAGACGCGGCTCGCCCAGGCGGTGGAGGCCGACCCCGGCCTCGCGGTGGCGCACACCGGCCGGGCCTTGCTGGCCCTCGTCGCGGGCGACGCCGCCGCCGCGCGCGCCGCGATGGCCCGCGCGCGGGAGACGGTGGGCGGCGCGTCGAGGCGTGAGCGCCAGCACGTGGAGGCCCTCGACGCCTTCGTGGGCGGCGAGAGCGCGCGGGGCTTCGCGCTGGCCGACGAGCACGTGAAGGATTTCCCGCGCGACGCGGTGCTGGTGAACCAGGTGAGCAGCGCGATCGCCCTGGCCGGCGCCGCCGACCGAGAGGAGTATCGGGTCGCGTTCATGGAGCGCCTGGCCCCCGCCTACGGTGACGACTGGTGGTACCAGTCCGCGCTCGCCTTCACCTATCACGAGGTGGACCGCTTCGACGAGTCGCGCCGGCTCTCGGAGGCTTCCCTGCAGAAGTACCCTCGGAACGCTCACGCGGCGCACAACCTCGCCCACATCTCGCTCGAGACCCTCGACTGCGAGGCGGGCGCCGCCTTCCTCGACGAGTGGATGGCGGGCTACGACCGGCGCGCCTCGTTCCACTGCCACATGGCCTGGCACCAGGCGATGTTCGCGCTGCACGCCGGCCGCCACGCGCACGCGATGGAGATCTTCGAGCGCGAGATCCTGCCCTCGAGCAACCCCCGCTCGGCCATGACCGACGGCACCGCGCTGCTCTGGCGGTTGAAGCTCGACGCGGAGGGGGGCGCGCTGCCGTGGCGCGCCCTCGCCGACCTGGCCGAGAAGGTCTCGCGTCCCGGCTTCCTCTTCGGCGAGGTGCACGCCGCCTTCGCCTACGCGGCGTGCGGCGACCAGGCCGCGCTGGACCGGCAGGCGGACGGCCTCCGCGCGCTCGGAGCCAAGGGCCACCCGATCGCGGCCCGCGTGGTGCTGCCCCTCGTGCTGGGCACCGCCGCCTTCGCGGCGGGCGACCACGCGGGTGCCCTGCGCCACTTCGAGCCGGTCGAGGCCGAGATGCACCGCATCGGGGGCAGCCACGCCCAGTGGGAGATCTACGAGGAGACGATGGTGCAGTGCTACCTGGCGCTCCAGCGGTGGGACGACGCCACCCGCCTGATCTCTCGCCGCCTCGCCCGCCGTGCCTCGCCGCGCGACCAGCAGTGGCTCGCGCGCGCCGGCCGGCGCGGTAACTAGTTGCCCGCGGGCGCATGATGATCCGGGAGGCGGGCACATGGCCAAGCTGACGCTCAAGGTGAACGGGACGGCCCGGGAGGTCGAGACCGACGATCCCGACACCCCGCTGCTGTACGTGCTGCGGAACGATCTGGCCCTGACCGGCACCCACTTCGGCTGCGGGCTGGCCCAGTGCGGGGCGTGCACGGTGCTGGTGGACGGTCGCGCGGTGCGCTCCTGCATCGCACCCGCCCGCTCGGTGGCCGGCTCCGAGGTGGTCACGATCGAGGGGCTCGGCTCGCCGGAGCGTCCCGATCCATTGCAGGCCGCGTTCATCGCCGAGCAGGCCGCCCAGTGCGGCTACTGCACCGCGGGCATGGTGATGAGCGCGCGCGCCCTCCTCGCCCGGACGCCGCGCCCCACCGAGCCGCAGGTGCGCGAGGCGCTGGCCGGCAACCTCTGCCGCTGCGGCAGCCACGCGCGGGTCATTCGCGCGGTGCTGCGGGCATCGGGCCGCACGCCGGGAGCGCGCTGAGATGGCGGCCCGGCTCTCGCGCCGCGCCTTCCTCGCCACCGGCCTCGCGGCGGGCGGAGCCCTCATCGTCCGCCTGGGCGGCGACGGGCTCGGCGCGGTCGCGCCCGCGCACGCCCAGTCGATCCCCGACGCGGACCGCTTCCTCGGCAAGTCGCTGACCCCCGACGCGGTCGACTCCTACCTCGCGGTGCGGGGCGACGGCACCGTCACGATCTTCGTGGGCCGGGTGGACCTCGGCACCGGCTCTCGCATCGCCATCCGCCAGATGGTGGGCGAGGAGCTCGATCTGGCGCCGGATCGCATCGCGATGATCGAGGGCGACACCGCGCTCACGCCGAACCAGGGCGGCACCGGCGGCAGCTACGGCGTGGCCCGGGGCGGCGTCCAGATCCGTCGCGCCGCCGCCACCGCGCGGCAGGCCCTGCTGGGCATGGCCGCGACGCGCCTTGGACGGCCCGCCGCCGAGCTGGAGCTGGCGGACGGGGTGGTGCGCGCCAGGGATGGAGCCGGCTCGGTGGCTTTCGGCGAGCTGATCGGCGGTCGCACCTTCGATCTGAAGATCGACGCGCAGGCCCCGCTCAAGCCGCACGACCGCTTCCGCTTCATCGGCCAGTCGCTCCCCCGGCCCGACGTGCCGGAGAAGGTGACCGGCCACCATCGCTACCTGCAAGACCTGGTGCTGCCGAGCATGCTGCACGCGCGCGTCATCCACCCGCCCGCGCTCGGGGCCACGCTCGAGAGCGTGGACGAGTCGTCGATCGCCGGCGTCGGCGGCGCACGCGTGGTGCGCGTCCAGAGCTTCCTGGCGGTGGTGGCGGAGCGCGAGTGGGATGCGCTCCGGGCCGCGCGGGCGATCAAGGCCCAGTGGAGCGGGGGCCCCGGCCTCACCGACCACGCGCACGAGTTCGACCTGATGCGCGCCGGCAAGATCGAGCGCGACCAGGAGGTGGCCAAGCGCGGCGATCTCTCCGGGCTCACCGCGCCGCCCGCCGGCACGCGCACCCTCAGCGCCTCCTACCGGTGGCCCATGCAGACCCACGGCTCGATCGGCCCCTCGTGCGGGGTGGCCGACGTGCGCGCGGATCGCGTCACCGTGTGGAGCTCGTCGCAGAACGTGCACGGGCTGCAGAACACGTTCGCGCGCGTGCTCGGGGTCGACCGGGCGAAGGTGCGCGTCATCTACCTGGACGGGGCGGGCTCCTACGGGGCCAACGGCGCGGACGACGCGGCGCTGGAGGCGCTGCTGCTCTCCCGCGCGGTGGGACGGCCGGTGCGCGTGCAGTGGAGCCGCCAGGAGGAGCACGGGCTCGATCCCAAGGGCCCGGCCCAGATGCTGGACCTGCGCGCCGCCGTCGACAAGGACGGCGAGATCGCGGCGTGGGAGACGCAGGCGTGGCTGCCCATCGCCACCGCCAACCTCCCCAACATCCCGCTGATCTCGCTGGACTCGGCGGGGATCGCGCAGACCCAGGGCCGCTCCACCGGGCTCATCTACCAGAACATCGACCCGCCCTACACGATGGCGAACCTGAACGCGGTCGTGCACTGGGTGGCCGACGCGCCGCTCCGCACCTCGCCGCTGCGGGCGCCGGGCAAGATCGCCAACACCTTCGCGGTGGAGTCGTTCACCGACGAGATCGCGGCGCTGACCCGCGTGGACCCGCTCGAGTTCCGCCTGAGACGCCTGACCAACCCACGTGGCATCGAGGTGCTGCGGAAGGTGGCCGCGCGCATGGGGTGGCAGCCGCGCCCGTCGCCCAGACGGGTGGACCGCCGCGCCGCGGCGGTGATGACCGGGCGCGGGCTCGCCTACGTGCACTACAAGCACGAGGAGACCATCGTGGCCATGGGGATGGAGGTCGCGGTGGAGCGCGCCACCGGCAGGATCCGCGTGACCCGGGTGGTGGCCGCGCAGGACTGCGGGCTCGTGATCAATCCCGACTGCGTGCGGGCGCAGCTCGAGGGCAACATCCTGCAGACGCTGTCGCGCGCGCTCCACGAGGAGATCGCCTACGACCGTGACCGGGTGACCACGGTGGACTGGGCGAGCTACCCGATCCTCACGTTCCCGGAGGTGCCGAGGCTCGAGCTGGAGGTGATCCAGCGGCTGGACCAGCCGCCCCTCGGCGCGGGCGAGGCCGCGTCCACGCCCGTCGGTGCGGCGCTGGCCAACGCGGTGTTCGACGCGACGGGCGTGCGTCTCCGCACGATCCCGTTCCGCCCGGAGCGAGTGAAGGCGGCGCTGGCGGGACCGGGCGGCGCGGGGCGGGGATGACGGCGGCCGCCATCGAGGTCCGCCCGCTCGGCCCGCAGATCGGCGTCGAGATCCGCGGCGTGGACCTGCGCCGGCTCGACGACGCCGGCTTCGCCCGGATCTACCGGGCGTGGCTCGACCACAACGTGGCGGTGGTGCCGGAGCAGACGCTCGAGATCGACGACTTCCTGGCCTACAGCCGGCGCTTCGGCGAGGTCGTGCCGCATCCCTCGAAGATGACGCGGCATCCGGAGCGGCCCGAGATCACGCTGCTCGGCGCGAACAAGTTCGGCGCCGATGGGACGCTCGACCTGGCGATCTACCGCCGCGGCGCGGAGGGCTGGCACACCGACGGCGCCTACGACGCCGAGCCCTTCAAGGCCACCCAGCTCTACGCGCTCGCGGTGCCGAGCCGTGGCGGCGACACTCACTTCGCCAGCATGTACGCGGCGTACGACGCGTTGCCCGCGCGGCTCAAGGAGCGCCTGGAGGGGCGCACGGGCGCCTTCACCTACGGCGGGCGCAAGAAGGCGACGGCGCTGCTGAACCCGGAGGACCGCGACTGGATCCCGGTCCGCCACCCGATCGTCCGCCCGCATCCGGAGACGGGCCGCCGGGGCCTCTACTTCGATCCGGGCAAGATCCTCTCCATCGACGGGCTCGAGCCGGCGGAGAGCGACGCGTTGATCGACGAGCTGACCGAGCGCATGATCCGGCCCGAGGGCTGCTATACGCACAAGTGGCGGAAGGGCGACGTGGTGATCTGGGACAACCGGTGCTCGTACCACAAGGCGGCGGGCGACTATCCGCCGGAAGAAGACCGGATCCACTGGCGGGTCTCGATCAAGGAGCGGACATGAACGACGTGGTGCGGCCATGAACGTCGTGGCGCGGATGGTCACGCAGGAGCAGGACGGCATTCCGGGGTACATGGCGCATCCCGACGCGCCGGGCAAGCGGCCGGGCATCCTGATGGTCCACCACGCCCACGGGGTGACCGCGGACTACAAGATCGACGCCTATCGGCTGGCGTGCCTCGGCTTCGACGTGCTCGCCCCCGATCTCTTCAACATGTTCGGCATCGCGGGCACCACCCACATCGGCATGGGCGCGGATCTGCAGGCCAAGCACGGCGACGACGAGTTCCTGGGCAAGATTGACGAGGCCTGGCGCTACCTGATCGACCGCATGGGGACCGACCCGGCGCGCACCGGCTGCATCGGCCACTGCATGGGCGGGCGCCTGCTGATCCCGTTCGCGGCCGATCACCCGTCGGTGAAGGCCATCGTGCTCTACTACCCCTCGGTGCGCGACGAGCCCGAGACCGGGCACCGCCCACGGCACGCCTTCCACCTCGCGAAGACGCTCCAGTGCGCGAGCCTCGTGTTCGCGGCCGGCCAGGACTACATCGCCACGCCGGCCATCCAGGGCCCGCTCTGGCAGGCCTTCCTCGCCAACGGCAAGCTCGTGGAGTGGCACTTCTTCTCCGACGCCCAGCACGGCTTCCGGCATCCCGACAACCCGGGCTTCCAGCCCTACTACGCCGACCTCACGTGGCCACTGACCACCGGCTTCCTGCAGCGCACCGTCTGATCCCGAGAGGAGAGATCTGACATGAGCGACCCCAAGCAGAAGTTCAGCGCCAGCTACGCCAAGGACGCCGTCTACCAGCCCGGCCTCCGCAGCTTCATGGAGTACCGCGACCTCGGCATCGCGGACGCCACCCACGGCAAGATGCGCGCCCACATCGTCCGCGTGAAGCAGGGCGGCGACACCCACGACCTGCACACCACCGGGCTCCACCGGCACGAGTGCGACTTCCAGATGTTCTACGTGCTCAAGGGCACGATCAAGTTCGTCTACGAGGGCGTCGGCGAGCGCACCTTCGGACCGGGCGACTGCGTGCTGCAGCCCGCGGGCATCGTGCACAACGAGCTCGAGTGCACCGACGACCTCGAAATTCTGGAGATCTACTCGCCGGCGGTGCACCCCACCGTGAAGGTGGACAAGATGCCGGAGGCCGCGGCGGCCACCCGCTGAGGGAGCTCGTGACGTCGGAGCATCCCCGCTCGCTGTGGGCGGCTACCGGCACGCCGGCGGCCGCCCACGCGCCGCTCCGCGGAGAGGAGCGGGCCGACGTCTGCGTCATCGGGGGGGGATTCACCGGGCTCTCGGCGGCGCTCCACGCCGCCGAGGGGGGCGCGTCCGTGGCGCTGCTCGAGGCCGGCCTGGTCGGCTCGGGCGCGTCCGGGCGCAACGGAGGCCAGGTGATTCCCGGACTGAAGCTCGATCCGCGCGAGCTCGCGGCGACGTTCGGGACGGAGCGGGGCGCGCGGCTGACCGAGCTGGTCGGCGGCGCGGCGGACCTCGTCTTCGACCTCGTGCGGCGTCACCGCATCGAGTGCGATGCGCGTCAGGACGGCTGGCTCAAGGCCTGCCATTCCCGGGCGGCGCTGCGGGCTGCCATCCTGACCGCCCAGGACTGGGGCCGGTGCGGCGCGCCGGTCGAGGAGGTCGATCGCGTCCGGATCGCCGAGCTCACCGGGACCGATGCCTACCTCGGCGGCTTCGTCGATCACCGGGGCGGGGTCGTGCAGCCGCTCAGCTACACCCGCGGACTCGCCCGCGCCGCCCGGCAGGCGGGGGCGCGCGTTCACGAGCGGTCGCCGGCGAGGACGCCGCGGCGTGACGGCGACGCGTGGGTGGTGTCCACCCCGAGCGGCTCCGTGCGAGCGGCCCGGGTGATCATCGGGACCAACGGCTACACGGACCTCGTGGGAGCGCACGGCCCGTGGCCGAGACTCGCCCGCACCGTGATCCCCGTCTACAGCTACATCGCGGCGACGCGGCCTCTCTCCGACGATCTGCGCCAGACGATCCTTCCCAAGGGGCAGGCGGTATCCGATTCGCGGCGGCTCCTCCGGTACTTCCGGCTCGACGCGGCCGGGCGCATGGTGATGGGTGGCCGTGGGGCCATGCGCGAGTCGGCCGACCGGTCCGACTACGCGACCATCATCGGCAGCGCGCTCGAGCTCTATCCCGCGCTGCGCGCGTGCGAGTGGGAGTTCGTCTGGGGCGGCAAGGTCGCGGTCACGCTGGACCACCTGCCGCATCTGCACGAGCTGGCCCCGGGCGTTCACGCCGCCCTCGGCTACAACGGGCGCGGGGTGGCGATGGCGACGGTCATGGGGAAGGTGCTGGCCGACCGCGTGCTCGGCCGCGGCGCGCCGGTCTTCCCCGAGAGCCCGCTCCGGCCGGTGCCGTTGCACCGCTGGCGCCGGCCGTTCTTCGAGCTCATCGTGGCGTGGAAGCGGGCCCTCGATCGCCTCGAGGGCATCTCTCGTCGACCCTAGGGGGACCGACCAATCATGCGGAAGACCATCACCGGCACCGGCGGCATGCTGCTGCTGCAGACGCTCAAGGACGCGGGCGTCGAGTACCTCTTCACCAACCCGGGCTCCGCGGAGACCGGGCTCTTCGCCGCCATCGCCGAGGATGGCGACAACCGGTTGGTGGTCGGCAAGCACGAGGGCCTGGTGGCCGCGATGGCCGACGGCTACCACCGGGTGAGCGGCAAGGTGGGCGTGGTCATCGCGCACGTGATGGGCGGGTCGTATCAGCTCGCGGGCCAGCTCTTCAACGCCCAGGTGGCGGGCTCGTCCCTGCTGGTGATCGCGGGAGACTGGGCCTCCGAGCTGCAGGACTACCGCGGGCTCGCCCCGTTCCCCGGGCTCAGCCAGGCGGAGTCGATGCGGCCCATCACCAAGGAGGCGCGCTGCGCCTACCAGGTGCACACCAACCCCAAGGCCATCAGCGTGGCCACGATCCGGGCGCTGCGGGAGGCGACCACGCCGCCGACGGGGCCGGTCTACCTCTCGATCAGCGCGGAGCTGCTCCACACCGAGGGGCTCGAGGCCACCATCGGCGAGGACGCGCGCTACGAGATCGAGCGCCCGGGCCCGGCGCGGCCCCAGACGATCGACGCGATCGCCCGGCGCCTCGGCGAGGCCCGGTGCCCGGTGCTGATGTTCGGCGACGACGTCTGGCGCACCGGCGCGGCGGCGGAGGCGGTCCGGCTGGCCGAGGCGCTGGAGGCGCCGGTGTTCGCGAGCCGGCAGATCTTCCCCAACTTCCCCACGCGGCACCCGCTCTTCTGCGGCAACTACCCGGTGCCGAAGGACTTCACCAAGACCACCGGGCTCGAGCCGGACCTGATCTTCCTGGTCGGCTGCCAGGGCGTGCACGGCAGCGTGAGCGAGCCCGTCGTCATGCAGATCGGGCCGAACCCGCTCTTGATGGGCCGGCACTACCCGCTCGACCTGGCCGCGCAGTGCGAGCTGAAGGATACGCTGACCGGCATCACCCAGGCGCTCGGGAGGCTGCACGGCGACAAGGCGGCCGGGTGGGCGCGGCAGCGTGGCAAAATCCGCGCGTTCGCGGCCAACCTGATCGAGCGCGAGGAGAAGCTGGCCCGCGAGCACGAGCACGACATCCCGGTGCACCCGGCGGTGCTGGAGGCGCAGCTGGCCTCGGTGCTGCCGAAGAGCACGGTGATGGTGCACGAGAGCTCGACCGCGCGCATGACGCTCCTGCCCTTCGGTCACGGCGGCATGACGTGGACCCGGAGCGGCGGTGGCTCCCTCGGCTTCGGGGTCGGGGCGGCCATTGGCGCAAAGATAGCGGTGCAACGTGAACGGCCTGTGATCCTGCACCTGGGCGACGGCGCCCTCGGCTACAGCGCCTCCGGCTTCTGGTCCATGGCCCGCTACAACACTGCGATCCTCACCATCGTCTCCAACAACGAGTCCTACCAGATCGTGCGCCACAACTGGGCCAAGGAGATGCCGGACGCCAAGATGATCCACGAGGGCAAGTACCCGGGCCTCTGGCTCAGCGCGCCCCCGGTGGACTACGTGGCGCTGGCCCGGTCGCAGGGGGTGGACGGCGAGGCGGTCACCACCGTGAAGGACCTGGAGCCGGCGCTCCGCCGCGGCATGGACAGGATCACGCGCGAGAACCGCCCGTACCTGATCGAGGTCGCGGTGGCGCGCGAGGGCATCGGCGCCGACTCCACCTGGTACCAGGACTGGCAGCTGTAGGCGCTACTGGTCGGGGCGCCACTCCACCGCGCCGAAGCGGGTGTGGCCGAGGAAGTTGTAGGAGAGCATCACCGCCTGCACCGACTGGTGGCGGTCGCGCAGGTCCGGCGCGCCGAAGTTGCGGCTCGTGACCAGGTACTGGATGCCGAGCGCGTGCGGGCCGAAGAGCCGCACCGTGAAGCCCACGCTGCCGCGCAGGATCACGTCCTGGCTGAAGTTGCGGGTGTCGATGCCGGTCTCGGTGCTGGAGCTGGTGCCGGCCACGTAGATCTGGCGGCCGGTCGCCTCCAGCATCGCGCGGTCGCCGAATATCAGCCGCCCACCCAGCAGGCTGAACGGCGCGAGGCCGTAGTGGTACTCGCGCTCGGCGCGGTCGCCCACCGTCCCCGCCGCCCCGAGGCCGAGGCCGCCCAGCGCGGTGCCCTGCAGGGCGATCTGCCGCGAGAGCCACCACTGGAACACGGTCCCGAGCGAGGCGCCGGTGGCCGAGACCCGGAAGGCCTGGGGCGAGAAGTAGTCGAAGTTGCCGAACACGCCCCAGAGCCCGCGGAAATTCTCCCCCACGCTGTAGCGCCGGCCGGCCAGCATCCCGCGGATCGACACGTTCTCGATCGTGTCGTCGACTTGCCGGGCGCTGGGCACCGCGGTGAACTCGAAGTGGAAGTAGTCGAAGGGCCGCTTGTACTCGTAGCCCGGCTTGCCGGGCAGCCCGTAGGTGATCGAGTACTCGGCGGCGCCGTCCTGCCGCCGGTTGTCGAGGCGCACGTCGCTCTGGACGTCGTAGGTGAGGGAGACCCCGAGGCGGAGCCGGATGAACACCTCGGGGTTGCGGCTGGGGAACACCGCGTCGAAGCGGTCGCCGAAGACGAGCCGGTTGAACCCGGTGGGGGGCGAGAGGATCGCCGCGCCCAGCTCGCGCCAGAAGCCGGGCTTCTCGCCGCCGCCCTCCAGGAGGAGACTGGCCATGCGAAAGGCGGCCTCGCCGATGAACGCGCCGCCGATCGCGGTGTTGATGTGATCGTTCAGCGAGGGCGGGGTGGTCTCGCCCGCGGTCTCCCACAGCAGGCTGCCGCCCAGGCTGTAGGCCAGCGAGCGCCAGAAGTCGAGGCCGGCCGAGCGCGCGAAGCCGAAGTAGATGTTGCCCTGGTACGGGTGTCCCAGCTGGTTGATGGTGAACGGGTCGTGATCGATCACGAGCGGATGGGTCAGGTTGTCGCCGATCGACTTGAAGTCGGAGCCGTACTCCTTCGAGTCGATGAGGTGCCGGTTGACCTGGTTGAGGCCGAAGAGGAAGCCCCCGATCTCCAGCGCGGGGATCGCGTAGCTCTTGCCCTCGCCGGTTTCCCAGTCGAGCTTCTCCGCGGCGCGCGCGGCGCGGGCAGAAAGCGGCCCCGGGCCGCCCGCGGCCGCGAGCACCCAGGAGAAGATCAGTAGCCCGAGGGCGGCGCGTCGCACGCTATTCGCCCGCCGCCACCGGGATCTTGGGCATCCACTCCAGCCACTCGGGCTGGGGCTTGTCGTGGAGCAGGAAGAGCGTGCCGTCCTTCACCGTCCCGCTGGAGTCGTCGGGGGTGGCGAAGGCCAGGCCGCCGCCCACCAGCGTCCGCAGCGACTCCACGTTGACCTGGAGGCCGCGGAAGAGGCCGAAGTCCACGTCGACGCCGCTCACCAGCCAGAAGCGCGAGCCGATGCGCACCAGCCGCGCGTAGCGCTGCTCGATGAACACCTTGAGCCGGGCCGAGGTCGCGTCCGGGCCCAGGTCCGCCCCGGTGACCGAGCCCACCTCGATGCCGCGGTAGACCACCGGCGAGCCCACACGCACCGAGCCGAGCTGGCGCGCGGACAGGATCAGGTTGAGCCCCGGCTGGCCGAGCGTGGGCGAGGCGCTCTCGAGGCCGGTGAACTTGCGGCGGTCCTTGCCGCGGCCCGGGATCGCCTGGATGTAGGCGCCGGTCAGCACGGTGCTGAGCCCGCGCACGGTGCCGAAACCGACCTCCGGTCGCACCACCCAGAAGAGCGAGCCCTCGCGGGCCAGCCCCGCCGCGGTGCGACGGAGCTGCGCGGTGACCACCACTTGCTGCTGGTTCTCCGCCAACTCGATCGTGGTGACCTGGCCCACCGGCACGCCGCGGTAGCGAATCTCGGTCTGGTCGGGCTTCACACCGCTGGCGTCCCGGAACGTGATGGTGATGGTGGGACCGAACTCCTGCAGCCGATTGTAGACGAGACCGCCCGCTACCACCGCGGCAATCAGGGGCACGATCCACACGAACGGGACGCGCCACCGCCGGCGGCGGACGGTGGCGGCCGGCAGGGGCGCGTCGGGGGCGCGCTCCGCCGGCGGCGGCTCAGGCTCGCTCACGCGTCTCGCCCCGCTCGACCCACAGCAGGCTCGGATCGAAGCTGCTCGAGGCCAGCACGGTCAGCACCACCACCGCGGTGAAGGCGTAGAGTCCCGGCCCCGGCACCACGGTGGCCAGCTCCCCGAGCTTCACGAGGGCCACCAGGATCGAGAGCAGGAACACGTCCAGCATCGCCCACGGGCCCACGAAGTCGATGCCCTGGTAGAGCCAGGTCCGGAGCCGGCGCGCCCGCCGGGAGCCCAGGCGCGCGGTCACGGTCAGGAAAAAAAGACCGAGTAGTTTGAGGCACGGGATGACCAGGCTCGCCAGGAACACCACCAGGGCGACCATGATCTCCCCCCGCTGGAACAGGAGCTTGCAGCCCTGCCACACCGTGTTCTCGGAGTGGACGCCATAGAGCTCCATCTGGAGGATGGGGAAGATGTTGGCCGGCACGTAGAAGAGCAGGGCGGCGAGGGAAAATGCCGCGGTCCGCGCCAGGCTGTTCGGCCGGTGGTCGGCGAGGCGGGCCTCGCACCGGGCGCACTCGGCCACCTGGCCCGGACCGAGCGGGCCCAGGCGCTGCACCAGCCCGCAGGTCTCGCACGCGACGACGGTGTCCACGATCCGGTACAGTGGCGATGTGCAATTCCGGGACCGGGCGCGCGGTGTTCTCTGGCTGACGCTGGCGGTGCTCGCTCCCCTCGCGGCCCTCGCGCCGCAGCGGGCCGCCGCGCAGGCCGCCTCCACGCGGACCGCGAGCCTGCTGGACTTCGTCACCTTCGACCGCATCGACTACATCCGCTTCAACGACGAGCCGGGCCGCGCGCTCACCCGCGAGGACCTGGGCGCCGAGTTCGCCACCGTGGCGTGCTCGATCGGCGAGGACAACCGCACCTGCTCCTACGGCCTCGACGGCGGCGCCGCCTTCCTGCCCGCGGGCACCCGCCTCTTCGCGGTGCGCGGCTACGCCACCGAGTTCCGCCTCGCCGCGGTCTGGCGCGACCGCATCTACCTCTACCAGGCCTGGCGCAACCCGCGCGCCCGCACCGGCGGCGCGCTCTTCGACATCGCGGGCCGCGTGCGCACGATCGAGGCGTGGCGCGGCGAGCCGACCGCGGACGCGGAGCCGGCGCGGATCGCAGCCCGGGAGGACGTGGACGCGCTGGTCGGCATGATCGGCCGCGGCGAGACGCGACGGCCCGCGCCGCACTCCGCGGGCGAGCCGCGCTACTGGCTCACGTTCTGGCTCGCGGACGGCACCACCCTCGGCCGCGCCTACTTCCCGGAGAGCGGCGAGCTCATGGGCGGCGTGGCGCTGGGCGACGAGTTCCGGGCGGTGCTGGACCGGTACCTCGGCCGGTAGCGGTTTGTGCGCGCGGTCGCCATGCCCTAGAATCGGCCCCCATGCGCTCACGACTGACCCCGCTGCTGTGCGCTCTCCTGTCCCTGCTCGCTCCCGGCCTCGCCGCCGCCGCGCCCGAGGGCACGCTGACCATCGCGATGCACTTCAGCCCGGTCACCCGCTGGCTCGATCCGGCGGAGGGCGAGAGCACGATCACGCCCTACCTCATGCTGGCCGCGCTGCACGACGGCCTCCTGCGGCCGACCGCGGGGCAGGCGTCGGCGCCGAGCCTGGCCGAGTCGTGGGCCATGGCGAAGGACGTGACGAGCGCCGAGTTCACGCTGCGCAAGGCGCGCTTTCACAACGGCGACCCGGTGACCGCGGAGGACGTGAAGTTCTCCTTCGAGCGCTACCGCGGCGGGGCGGCCAAGGTCCTGAAGGACAACGTGAAGGAGATCCAGATCCTGGCGCCCAACCGGGTGCGCTTCGTGTTCAAGGCGGCGTGGCCCGACTTCCCCGCGTTCTACGGCACGTTCGTGGCCAGCGCGGGCTGGGTGGTGCCGAAGAAGTACGTCGAGCGCGTGGGGGAGGAGGGCTATCGCAAGGCCCCGATCGGCGCCGGCCCCTACAAGTTCGTGAGCTTCAACCCGGGCGTGGAGCTGGTGGTGGAGGCCTTCGACGGCTACTGGCGGAAAGCGCCGTCCATCAAGAGGATCGTGTTCCGCAGCCTGCCCGACGAGACCACGCGCGCGGCCGCGCTCAAGAGCGGCGAGGTGGACCTGGCCATGCTGCTGAGCGGGCCGACCGCGCAGGAGATCAAGCGCACGCCGGGCCTGCGCCTGGCCGCGCCGCTGCTCGGCATCTTCTGGCTCGACTTCCCCGACCAGTGGGACTCCAAGTCGCCGTGGGCCGACCGGCGGGTGCGCCTGGCCGCGAGCCTGGCCCTCGACCGTCAGGCGCTGAGCGAGGCCGAGACGCTCGGCCTCTCCCGACCGACCGGCAGCACGGTGCCCCGCGAGTTCGAGTTCGCGCTGCCCGTCGAGCCCCCTCCTCATGATCCCGCCCGCTCCCGGCAGCTCCTGGCCGAGGCCGGCTATCCGAACGGCTTCGACGCGGGTGACCTGACCCCGTTTCCGCCCTACAACTCCATGGGCGAGACCATCCAGGGGTGGCTGCAGGCGGTGGGCATCCGCACCCGCGTGCGGACCATGGAGCGGGGCACCTTCATGACCTCGTGGCGGGAGAAGAAGCTCCACGGGGTGGTGCTCACGATCAGCGGCGTCTCCGGAAACGCGGCGACGCGGCTCGAGTCGTTCGTCACGAAGAACGGCGCGTTCGCCTACGGCTCGCTGCCCGAGGTGGACGATCTCTTCAAGCGCCAGGCCGGCGAGCTGGACCGGAAGAAGCGCGAGGCGCTGCTCCACCGGCTGCAGCGCGTCCTGGCCGACCAGGTCATCCAGGCCCCGGTCTACCACCTGGGGTTTCCGATCGGGGTCGGCCCCCGGGTGGAGGACATCCTGGCCACCGCGATCCCCGGTTTCTACATGTCCCCCTACGAGGACCTGAAGCTCCGGCGGCCCTGACGTGGCCGGGGCCGCTTGGGGTATCATGTCGGCCGGAACACAGAGACCCCCACAGGAGAGGCAGAGACCCCCCAAGATGCGATACGAGGCGCCGGAATCGTTGGAAGGGGCAGTGGCCCTGCTGGCCGGGGCCCGGGGCGATGCGCGCGTGCTGGCCGGAGGGACCGACCTCCTGGTCCAGATGCGGGCCGACGTCTTGGAGCCCGAGCTGATCGTCGACATCAAGCGGATCCCGGAGACCCGCGCGGTCAAGGAGGAGAAGGGCGGCTGGCGCATCGGGGCCGCGGTCACCGGCGCGGAGCTGAAGGAGCACCCGCGGCTCAAGCAGGTGTGGCCCGGCGTCATCGAGGCCGCCAACCTGATCGGCTCCACCCAGGTACAGGGCCGCGCCACCATGGGCGGCAACCTCTGCAACGGCTCGCCGGCGGCGGACAGCGTGCCGGCCCTGGTGGCGGCGGGGGCGGTGGCGAGCCTGGTCGGGCCCCGGGGCCGGCGCGACCTGCCGGTCGAGGACGTGATGCTCGGCCCCCGCAAGCTCGCCCTGGAGAAGGGCGAGATCGTCGCCTCGTTCCTGCTGCCTCCGCGGGCGGCCCGCTCGAGCGACGCCTACCTGCGCTTCATTCCGCGAACGGAGATGGACATCGCGGTGGTGGGCGCGGGAGTGAGCCTGACCGTGGATGGTGCCGGTATCGTGACCGCCGCCCGTGTCTCGCTGGGCGCGGTGGCCGCGCGGGTGCTGCTGGTGCCCGAGGCGGCCCAGGCCATCGTGGGCAGCCGGCTCGACGAGCCCGCCCAGCAGCGGCTCGAAGCCGCGGCGCGGGCGGCCTGCCGTCCGATCGACGACAAGCGGGGGACCACCGAATTCCGGATCCAGGTCGCGGGGGTGCTGGCGCGTCGCGCGGCCCTGATCGCGCTCGACCGGGCGAGGAGCAATTAGGCGATGGCCAAGCACCACATCGAAGCAAAGGTGAACGGGGACCCGGTCGAGTTCCTCTGCGAGACGGAGGAGACCCTCCTCGACGTGCTGCGCGACACCCTGAACCTGACCGGCAGCAAGGAAGGCTGCGCCTCCGGCGACTGCGGCGCCTGCAGCGTGATGCTGGACGGGCGGCTGGTCTGCTCGTGCCTGGTCCTGGGCTGCGAGGTGGCGGGCCACTCGGTCGAGACCATCGAGGGCATGGCCAAGGGCGAGTCGCTGCACCCGCTGCAGCAGCAGTTCTTGAAGAGCGCCGCGCTCCAGTGCGGCATCTGCACCCCCGGGGTGCTGGTGGCCTCCAAGGCGCTGCTCGAGCGGTCGCCCGATCCGACCGAGACCGAGGTGCGGTACTGGCTGGCCGGCAATCTCTGCCGGTGCACGGGCTACGACAAGATCGTGAGCGCGGTGATGGACGCGGCCGCGACGATGAGAAAGGGCTGATCCCATGGCCGACAACAAGATTGGGGCCGACCACAAGATTGGGGCCGAGACGAACGGGCACACCGACGGGCAGTCGAACGGAGCGCATTACGTCGGCACGCGCACCATCCGACCCGACGGGGTCGACAAGGTGACGGGCCGGGCCCGCTTCGGGGCGGACTACAACCTGCCCGGCCAGCTGGTCGGCCGCGTCCTGCGCAGCCCCCACCCGCACGCGCGCATCGTCTCCATCGACACCTCGAGGGCGGAGGCCCTGCCGGGCGTGAAGGCGGTGGTGACCCGGGCCGACTTCGGGGACCAGCCGTCCGAGTTCATCCCGGCCGGCGAGATGATGATGAACTACAAGGACGTGGTGCGGAACGTCATGGCCCGCGAGAAGGCCCTCTACGAGGGGCACGCGGTGGCCGCGGTCGCCGCCACCAGCGTCGCCATCGCCCGCAAGGCGCTCAAGCTCATCGACGTGAAGTACGAGGTGCTTCCGCACGTCATCGACGTGGTGGAGGCCATGCGGCCCGACGCGCCGCTGCTGCACGACGATCTCTTCACGGTGGGCGTCGAGCCCAAGCCCGACAAGCCCTCCAACATCGCCAAGCGGCTCGAGATCAAGGTCGGCGACGTGGAGGCCGGGTTCAAGAAGGCAGACCTGATCGTGGAGCGCGAGTTCAAGACCGCGCCGGTCCACCAGGGCTACATCGAGCCCCACGCGGCGCTGGCCACCGTCTCCGAGGACGGCTCGGTCGAGCTGTGGACGACCACCCAGGGCCACTTCATCGTGCGGGCCCACTGCGCGCGCCTGCTCGGCCTCGACATCAGCAAGGTGCGGGTCACCGCCACCGAGATCGGCGGCGGCTTCGGCGGCAAGACGGTGGTCTATCTGGAGCCGCTGGCCATCGCGCTGTCGAAGAAGGCCAAGCGGCCGGTGAAGATGGTGATGTCGCGCGAGGAGGTGTTCAAGGCCTCCGGACCGACCTCCGGAGCCACCGTGCGCGTGAAGCTGGGGGCCACCCGCGACGGCAAGTTCACCGCCGGGTTCGCGGAGCTCAAGTACCAGGCGGGCGCGTTCCAGGGCTCGCCGGTGCAGCCCGGGACCATGTGCGCCTACGCCCCCTACGACATCGAGCACGTGCACGTGATCGGCTACGACGTGGTGTCGAACCGGCCGAAGGTGGCCGCCTACCGTGCCCCCGGGGCCCCGATCTCGGAGTACGCGGTCGAGAGCGTGGTGGACGAGATCGCCAAGAAGCTCGGCCTCGATCCCATCCAGCTCCGCATGATGAACGCGGCCCGCGTGGGCACCAAGGCCGCCTACGGGCCGAAGTTCGGGCCCATCGGCCTCGAGGAGACGCTCAACTCGATCAAGAAGACCGAGCACTGGAACACCCCGCTGCGGAAGTGGCAGGGCCGCGGAGTGGCCTCCGGGTTCTGGTTCAACATCGGCGGCGAGACCACCGTCTCCCTCACGTTGAACGAGGACGGCACCGTCTCGCTGATGGCGGGCACTCCCGACATCGGCGGCCTGCGCGCGGCGCTGGCCTCGGTGGCCGCGGACGAGCTGGGCGTGCCGGTCGAGAAGGTGCGCCCGATCATCGGCGACACCGGGTCGGTCGGGTTCAACTTCCTCACCGGCGGCAGCCGCTCGGCCTTCTCGGGCTCCATGGCCATCGTGGAGGCGGCCAAGCAGATCAAGAGCGAGCTGGTCGCGCGGGCCTGCAAGCTGTGGGAGGCCAAGCCGGACCAGGTCGAGTTCAAGGACGGGGCGGTGCGGCCGCTCGGCGCGCTCGCCGAGAAGGTCAAGCCGATGACCGTCGCGGAGTTCGGCAAGCTCTCGGGCAAGCTGGGCGGGCCCATCGGCGGCGTGGGGCGCATCAACGCCCAGGGCGCGGGCCCGAGCTTCGGCACCCACCTGGTGGACCTCGAGGTGGATCCGGAGACCGGGCGCACCACGATCCTGCGCTACACCGTCGCCCAGGACGCGGGCCGGGCGCTGCATCCGGCCTACGTCGAGGGGCAGTACCAGGGCGGGGCGGTGCAGGGCATCGGCTGGGCGCTCAACGAGGAGTACATCTACGGCGACGACGGCAAGCTCCAGAACGCGGGCTTCCTCGACTACCGCATGCCGGTGGCCTCGGACGTGCCGATGATCGACACGATCCTGGTCGAGGTCGGCAACCCGAAGCACCCCTACGGCGTGCGCGGCGTCGGGGAGACGCCGATCGTGCCGCCGCTCGGGGCCATCGCCAACGCCATGGAGGCCGCCACCGGCATCCGGTTCACCGAGCTGCCGATGTCGCCGCCCAAGGTGCTGAAGGCGCTCCGGGACAAGGGCCTCGACAAGGCCTGAGCCCAGGGCTGAGACCGATCGCATGGCGCGAGTGGTGCTGATCGGCAACCTCGCGCAGCTCACGGGGGGCGTCGCCGAGTTCCAGATCTCGGCGACGTCCGTGAAGCACCTCTTCCAGCAGCTCGCGGAAGCGCATCCCGCGCTGGCGCCGCACCTCGAGGAAGGCGTGGCGGTCGCCATCGACGGTCAGATCTACCAGGACTCGCTCTTCGAGCCCATCAAGCCCGACAGCGAGGTCTTCATCCTCCCCCAGATCGCAGGCGGCTAGTTCCCACCCTCTTCCCTCAGGGGAGAGGGCAGGGTGAGGGGTGGTCACGTCGGGTGGTCACGTCAGAGGAGGCGATTATGGCGCGCATGGAGCCGCTCGAGATCGAGCAGGTGGACCCGCAGATCCGGCATCTGTGCGAGGAGTCGGAGCGCCAGATCGGCACCTCGGCGAGCACCCGCACCTACGCGCGCAATCCGGCGGTGGTGAAGGCGCTCGCGGACTTCCGCGCCGCGCTCGCCCGCGAGGGCACCATCGATGCCGTGATCCGCGAGCTGGTGCGCATCAAGATCGCCCAGCTCAACGCGTGCCGCTACTGACTCAAGGCGCGCTATGCCGGGGCCCGGCATGCGGGAACGACCGAGGAGAAGATCGCGGCCCTGAACGACGAGATTTCCGGTGGAGGAGCGGGCGACCTGCTCACCCCGCGCGAGCGCGCCGCGGTGCGCTTCGCGGAGAAGCTCGCGGTGGACCACCAGAAGGTCGACGACGCGCTGTGGGCCGAGGTGCGCGCCCAGTTCTCGGAGGCCGAGGTGATCGAGCTCGTGGCCCACACCACGCTCTACATCGGGTGGGGCCGCTTCAACGAGATCGTCGGCATCGAGCCGGCCTGATCTCGCCCGTCGCGCCGCGGGGGTCAGGTCTTACATTCCTACATTGTCGTAATGTAAGACCTGACCCCGTATGACGGACCGCCGGCGGCTGGTCATCGTGTTCGTGGTGGACGGGCTGCGGCCCGACTGCATCACGCGCGAGGACACGCCGACCCTGCACCGCCTGCGCGCGGAGGGCGTGGACTTCGCGGCGAGCCACGCGGTGGTCCCGACCGTGACCCGGGTCAACGCGGCCACGCTCGCCACCGGCGCGCAGCCCGGCACCAGCGGCCTCCTCGGCAACCAGGTCTACTTGCCCGGCGTGGACGCCTCGCGCGCGCTCGACACCGGGAACCACCGCAACCTGCTCGCGCTCGACCAGGCCACCGGCGGGCGCCTCCTGCTGGTCCCGACCCTCGGCGAGCGCCTGCACGCCCGCGGGCGCCGCCTGGTGGCGGTGAGCTCCGGCTCCACCGGGAGCGCGCTGCTCCTGAACCCCCGGGCGGTGGCCGGCGTGGGCGCGGTGGTCAACGGATCCTTCGATCCCGGCAAGGCGGTGGCGTACCCGGCCTCGGTCAGCGAGGCGATCCTGGCCAAGATCGGCCCGGCCCCGCCCAGGCCGGCCGGCGGCGCCCGCTACGACGCCTCGGTGACCTGGGCGGAGCGCGTGCTGCGCGAGTACGTGCTGCCGGAGCTCACGCCCGACGTGGTGATCAACTGGCTGACCGAGCCCGACCCTAGCCAGCACCACGTGGGCGTGGGCTCGCCGGAGTCGCGGGCGGCGCTGCGCCACGACGACGCCGAGATCGCCCGCGTGCTCGAGAGCCTGGAGGACCTGGGCCTGGCCGATCGCACCGACGTGCTGGTGGCCTCCGACCACGGCTTCAGCACCAACACCGGCGGCGTGGACGTGACACGGGCCCTCGTCGAGGCGGGCCTCAAGGCCGCGCCCGGCTCCGCCGACGTGATCCTGGCCAGCAGCGGCCAGGCGGTGGCCCTCCACGTGCGGGATCGCGACGGCGAGCGCATCGCGCGGATCGCGCGCTTCGTCCAGTCACGGGACTGGGGTGGCGTGGTCTTCTCCGCCGGCCGCGCGCCGGGCGAGGCGAACGGCGTCGCGCCGGGCACGTTCGCGCTGGATCTGATCCACGCCGCCAGCGCCGAGCGTGGCGCCGATCTGCTGATCACGTTCCCGTGGACCTCGGCCCCCAATGTCCACGGCGTGCCGGGCACGGACCTGGCCTGCGTGAGCGGGGGGGCCCGGCTCTACGCGAGCGACCACGGCAGCCTGAGCCCGTGGAACGTCCGCAACACGCTCTTCGCCTGGGGGCCCGGGTTCAAGCAGGCCACCACGGTCCCGGTCGCCGCGGGCAACGTGGACGTGACGCCGACGATCCTGACCCTGCTCGGCCTCGACGGCGATGCGGGCGCCGGCCTCGACGGGCGCGTGCTGGCCGAGGCCCTCGTCAACGGGCCGGATCCGGAGCAGGTGGCGCAGGAGACGCGCGTGCACACCGTGGAGGCCGGCGGCTATCGCGCCGCGGTGCAGATCTCCATCGTGGCCGGCCGCCGCTACGTCGACAAGGCCTGGCGCGCCGCCTGAGCGGCCCCGCGCCGGCCGCGTCTCGCCACGCGCGGCGCCCCGAAGCCGCGACGCCGCGCGTGACGATGGCGCCGCGGTCAGATGCGCGGCTGGTTGTAGTGGGTGTGCTCGATCTCGTCGCGCCGGCGGCCCATCGCCACCATGGCGAACACGATCACGATCAGGAGCACCGCGCCGATGATCATGGCGATGGTGGGGTCCACTCCGAGGAACGTGCGGTCGTGCTCCACGATCCGCTCGGTCCGGGTCTCGGTCTGGGTGCTGGGAGCCTGCGGGTCGGGGGCCTTCTGCATCTGCGACTGCGGGGCGGCCGGCGTGGCCTCGGGCGCCGGCTTCGCGGGCTCCGACGGAGCCGGCGTCGCGGCGGGCGCCGAAGGAGTGGCCGGGGCGGCCGGGGTCTGCGCGCTGGTCTCGAGCGTGATGCCGCCGATCAGGATCAGGGTCAAGCAGAGTCCGATCGTCCAGTTCCGTCTCATGAAGGGTCCTCCTTGCCCGCAGGGATGGGGCAATGAGGATGCCAGTGGCGACGGCCGCCGCGACGCGCACTTGCGCCTCTGGGCAGGCGCGGTGCGGCACTTTCGCCCGGGTAAGGGCTACCCGTCCCACGGTATGATGCGCGCATCATGACCGCGTCCGGCGCGCCGCTGCCGATCGAGCCGATCACGCGGCCGTTCGACGCCACCGTGACGCTGCCCGGCTCGAAGAGCTACTCGAACCGCGCGCTGCTGGTGGCCGCGCTCGCCCACGGCACCTCCGAGATCACGCAGGCCCTCGCCTCCGACGACACCCGCTACATGCACCGCGCCCTCGAGGCCCTCGGGGTGCGCGTGCGGGCCGACGAGACGGCGCGCACCTTCGCGGTGGAGGGCGTGGACGGCCGCTTTCCGGTGACGCAGGCCACGCTCCAGATCGGCAACGCGGGCACCGCCGCGCGCTTCCTGACCGCGGCGGTCGCGCTCGGCCGCGGCGAGTTCGTGATCGACGGCTCCCCCGCGATGCGCAAGCGGCCGATCGAGCCGTTGCTCGCGGGCCTGCGCGCGCTCGGAGTGGACGCGGTGAGCCGGGAGGGGACCGGCTGTCCGCCGGTCGTGGTGCGGGCCGACGGCCTGCCGGGCGGGCGGGCGCGCATGCGCGGCGACATCTCCAGCCAGTACTTCAGCGCGCTCCTGCTCGCCGCGCCCTACGCGCGCCGCGACGTGGAGATCGAGGTGGAGGGTGAGCTGGTCTCCGCGCCGTACATCACCATGACCATGTCCACCATGACCGCCTTCGGGGTGCGCGCCGAGCGCGACGGCGACCGGCACTTCCGGGTGCCCGCGGGTCAGCGCTACCAGGCGCGCGGCTACGTGGTGGAGCCCGACGCCTCCGGCGCGTCCTATTTCTTCGCCGCCGCCGCGGTCACCGGCAGCCGCGTGGTGGTCCCGCGCCTCGGCCGCGCCTCCGCCCAGGGAGATCTGGGGTTACTGGATGTCCTGGCCCGCATGGGCTGCGAGGTGACCTACGAGGCCGACTCGGTCACACTTCGCGGCCCCGCACGGCTACGGGCGATCGACGCCGACTTCACGCGGATGGGCGACGTGGCGACCACCCTGATGGCGATCGCCCCGTTCGCGGACGGGCCGGTCACGGTGCGCGGCATCGCTCAGACGCATTTCGAGGAGAGCGACCGTCCGGTCGCGGCCGCGACCGAGCTCACGCGCATGGGGCTGCGGGTCGAGTCCACCCACGACTCGGTCACCATCCATCCCGGCCTGCCGCGCCCCACCGACGTGGAGACCTACGACGACCACCGCATCGCGATGAGCTTCGCGGTGACCGGCCTGCGCGCGCCCGGCATCCGCATCGTCAACCCGGCCTGCGTGGCCAAGACGTTCCCCGACTTCTTCGAGGTCCTCCGCCGAGTAACCCACCCGTCCCGGTAGCCCAATCTCTCCCTCTCCCCCCTGGGGAGAGGGCAGGGTGAGGGGCCCCGATCCGTTGCAGATCAATCCGCGCCCAACACCTCGTAAATCGCCCGCTCGAACCGCCCATAGAGCCCGAGCACGCGCGCATCCGCGAAGGGCAGGATCTGGGTGAGGATGACCCCGGCCACCCGCCGCCCCGGATCGAGCCAGTAGTACGTGTTGTAGATGCCGCCCCAGCTGACGGTCCCCGCGCTCCGGCCGCTCGGCCCCGGATCCAGGTTGAGCATGTAGCCGAGCCCCCAGCGCACGCGCGCCCCCGGGAACAGGTCGACGTCGTTGGACATCTCGGGCCGCGCGGTGCGCATGACCCCGGCCGGAAGATCGCCGGTGTGGTTGGCGTGCATGAGCGCCACCGTCTCCGGGCGCAGCACGTGCGCCCCGTTCCACTGCCCGCCGTGCAGCAGCATCTGGAGCAGCTGGAGGTAGTCGCGCCCGGTGGAGTAGAGCGGACCGCCGCCGGACCAGAACTCGGCCGCGGTGGCGGGCGGCTCGAGGGGCTGGGGCACGAGGGTGCCGTCGGGCTCGCGCTGGTGCAGGCGCGCCTGGCGCGCCCGCTGGGCCTCGGTGGTGACGAAGCCGCTGTCCACCATGCCGAGCGGACCGAAGAGGCGCTCGCGGAAGTAGACGTCGAGCGGCAGCCCGCTCGCGGCCTCCACGAGCCGGCCCACCCAGTCGGTGTTGATGCCGTACTCCCACCGCTCGCCGGGATCGAACAGCAGCGGCATGCGGATCGACGCCACCCGCCCGGAGCTGCGCAGTGGCAGCCCGGCGGACTGGAGATAGCGGCCGAGGGCCGGGTTCCACATGTCGTAGGCGAAGCCGGCGGTGTGGGTGAGGAGGTGCCGCAGCGTGATCGGGCGCTTCGCGGGACGCAGGCGCGGAGCCCCCGCGGCGTCGAAGCCCTCCAGCACGCGGGGCGCGCCGATGGTGGGATCGATGTCGGGCACCGGCGCCTCGAGGGCGAGCTTGCCCTGCTCGACCAGCTGCATGGCCGCGATCGAGGTGATGGCCTTGGTCATCGACGCGATCCGGAAGACGGTGTCGGGCGTCATCGCCTCCGCGCCGCCCCGCCCGCGGCGGCCGAAGGCCCCCTCGTAGAGGAGCCCGCGATCGGTGGCCGCCATCGCCACCACGCCCGGCACCTCGCCCGCGTCCACCGCCGAGCGAAGCGCGGCGTCCACCCGCGAGAGCGCGCCGGGACCGGCCATGGGGCGCGCGCTAGAGGATCGAGCGCACGAGCCCGCCGTCGACGAGGATCGTGGTCCCGGTGATGTAGCTCGACTTGCCGGAGGCGAGGAACGCCACCAGGTGGGCCAGCTCCTTGGGCTCGCCGACGCGGCCCACCGCGGTCTCGGCCGCGCGCTGGGCCAGCGCCTCCTCCAGGCCGATGCCCAGCTGCTTGGCCCGCGCGGCCACGTTCGACCGCATGCGCTCGCTCATGATCGAGCCGGGGCACACGTTGTTGACCAGGATGCCGTCGCGCCCGACCTCGTCGGCCAGGGTCTTGGCGAAGGCGACCACGCCCATGCGGGTGACGCCCGAGAGCACGAGGTTCGGGATCGGCTGGTAGACGGTGCTGGCCAGGATGTTGATGATGCGCCCGGCGCGCTGGCGCTTGAGGTGCGGGATCGCCTCGCGGCACATGCGCCCGAAGAAGAACAGGGACCGCTGCACCGCGGTCTCCCACTGCTCCTCGGTGGCGCTCTGGGCCTGCGCCAGCGGCGGCCCGCCCGAGTTGTTGACCAGGACGTCGAGCCGCCCGAAGCGGGCCACGGTGGCCGCCACCAGGTCGCGGATGGTCTCGGGGCGGTCGAGGTCGCCCGGGAAGGCGAGCACCTCGCGTCCGGTCGCGGCGCGGATCTCGTCCGCGGCCTTCGCCAGATCGTCCTTCGACCGGCTGCACACCGCCACGCGGCAGCCCTCCTCCGCCAGCACCTCCGCGCAGGCCCGTCCCAGGCCCTTGCTGGCGCCGCCCACGATCGCCACCTTGTCCCGGAGCTCGAGGTCCATGGGGCAGTGTTATACCACGCGCGCTGTGATACGCTTCGCCCGCCAGCCGGGGGCGACCCGGCGGCCCCACGGGACCCCAATCACAAGAGGTGTGACGCGATGCGGCCGAACCGGATCAAGCAGATGTGGCGTGAGGGCAAGTGCGTGACCATGGGCTGGCTCTCCATCTCCAACGGCTTCACCGCGGAGGTCATGGCCCGGCAGGGCTTCGACGCCCTGGTCATCGACATGCAGCATGGCCTCACCGACATGGCCAACCTCTGGCCCATGCTGCAGGCGGTGTCGCAGACCGACACCGTGCCGGTGGTGCGGGTGGCGGCCAACGATCCGGCCACCATCATGAAGGCGCTCGACTTCGGGGCCTACGGCATCCTCGTGCCGCTGATCAACACCGCGGCGGACGCGGCGAAGGCGGTGGCGGCGTGCCGCTATCCGCCGGTGGGCATGCGCTCCTCGGGGCCGGTGCGGGCGATCCACTACGGGGGCGCCGACTAC
>Ga0207707_10000154_pt1 | contig 72312 bp, 71 predicted proteins | sample KBSC83BmetaG_FD_184336 | JGI IMG/M metagenome (GOLD analysis project Ga0207707, IMG submission 184336) | Corn rhizosphere microbial communities from Kellogg Biological Station, Michigan, USA - KBS C8-3B metaG (SPAdes) (version 2) | ecosystem: Host-associated > Plants > Roots > Rhizosphere ... | reverse complement strand
CAACATTCTTATTGCCGAGCGCATGAAGGAGGAGCTGGCTGACGGCAAGCCGACCGAGGCTGCCATACGCGAAGGCTTTAAGCGCGCGTGGAGTGCCATCCGCGACTCTAATATTGCGCACATCATTGCGGCGGTCATTTTGTTTTGGCTCGGCACCTCAATCATCAAAGGCTTTGCGCTGGTGTTTCTCCTCGGCGTTATTGTATCGCTCCTTTCGGCCATTACCATTTCGCGCACGTTCCTGTTGGCTATCGGCATCAACGCCAGCGGCAAGGTGGGGCGCTTCTTGATGCGCTCGGGCATCATTTCATAAACCTATATGAATATTTCTAAAAATTTAAATTACTTTTTTATCCTGCCGGTAGCCCTTTCGGTACTTGCATTGCTTGCCATTGGCCTATGGGGCCTCAAGCCGGGCATCGACCTGTCGGGCGGCACGCTCATGCAGGTGACATATAGTAGCGCGCTCCCTTCGGTAGCCAGCATTGAAGATGCCGTTAAGCCGCTCAACTTAGGCGAGGTGCGCATACAGCCCACGGGCCAAAATGGCTACAGCATCCGCGTACGCGCGCTAAGCGAGCCTGAACACCAAGCAGTGGGCAAAGCGCTTGCAACGTTTGGCAATGTGCAGGAAGTGGGGTACACCTCGGTTGGGCCGACCATAGGCAACGAGCTATTGCACAAAGGCTTGCTTGCGCTTGGCCTTGTAACCATTTGCATCATTCTTTTTATAGCGTTTGCCTTTCGTGCGGTCTCGAAGCCGGTTGCGTCGTGGAAGTACGGTGTCGTGGCCATTATTACGCTGGCGCACGACGTGCTTATCCCAACCGGCGTGTTTGCATTGCTCGGCTATCTTAACGGCGCCGAGGTAGACTCGCTGTTTATCGTCGGCCTGCTGACAATCCTCGGTATTTCAATCAACGACACCATTGTGGTGTTTGACCGTATCCGCGAAAATTTGGCGCTAAACGAGCAGCACCACAAACGCGAAAGTTTTAACGAGGTGGTTGGACGCAGTATCATGCAAACCCTGGCACGGTCTATCAACACCAGCCTTACCGTAGTTATTGTGCTCGCGGCGCTCGCTATACTTGGCCCCACTACCACGCAAGACTTTGCGCTGACGCTCATCATCGGTATGGTTGCCGGTACGTACTCCTCGATATTCCTCGCCAGCCCGCTTTTGGTAGCGTGGGAGAAGTGGTCCGCCTAGGCGTCGAGACTGGCAGAAAAAGTCCTAAGGTTGTATTGTTTCTTCTGGAATAGTCACTCAAACTAGAGAAGGAAAACGTTATGGGCGTTTCGGAAATGAGTTCAACCGGCTTGCAGCCGGTATCTTGCGGCCAGATCAAAACCGTTACAAAGGATTGGGGTAGGGAGCTGTGGATCGCCAACACCGACCTGTACTGCGGTAAAGTGCTGATTATCAACGAGGGATGGCAATGCAGTTTGCATTACCACAAACTTAAAGACGAGACTTTCTATGTCTCGCAGGGGAATGTTCTAGTTGAACTGGAAGGCCAAGAATACTGGCTCAACTCTGGAGACTCGGTTCATATCCCGCGCCTAGCCAAGCATCGTTTTTTCGGCATCGGCAGCTACCATAACGCAATATTTGAAATATCGACCTTTCATAGCGATGAGGATGTCTACCGGCTTGAGCCTTCGAAGTACAACCCCGGTCGAGTAATCAGAGTGGAGCCCTATCGGGGGTGACTCATTGGGTAAGCGGTCTGCGCAAGCAGGCCGCTTTTTTATGGCATACAATAAATGGTGGAAAGTAGCATTCGCTGCTTATGCAAAGGGAGAGAAGTTATGCGCACGGTTGCCGCATTGCTTTTGCTCCTTAGCGTATGCACAGGAGCAAAGGCAGAATCGAGAGAGCCGTTTGGAGTGCCTTTTTACACGCACTCCGACAATTGGGCATATGGCTGGCAGATGAAGTTTCTCGGCGAATATAAGCCGGTTATCTCTGCAATTGCAGACCAGGTGAAACAAAAGCCTAAAGCTAACTGGATAGCCTGGATCAATCAAAAGGTCAACCTCTCGCCCGAGTTGGTTGGACTTTCGAGTGAGGCTGTCTGTGGACGATTGGCGGTCGCCAAGTTTGAGGTACTTCTTCAACTTGGATTCCCAAAAGAAGACCTCCGGTTGGTATATGGCAACAGTAAAACCAAGGGCGAGCACGCCGTGGCGGCAGTCCGCACGCCGGAGGGTTGGCGGGTGCTTGATAACGGGCATTTGGTGGCGGATTACAGTACGCCGCTGGACAGCCAGATCAAGAACTTCAACCCCGAGCGTTCGTTTTATTGAGGCCCGCGTACGCGCGGGCCTTTTCTGGTATTATATTTGTGATGATAATCGGCATTACGGGGACGCTAGGGGCTGGCAAAGGCACTGTTGTTGCATATTTAAAAGGGAAGGGTTTTACCCATTACTCGGTGCGAGACTTTTTGACCGCCGAGTTAAACAAGCGCGGGTTGGAGAAAAACCGCGACAACATGCTGGCGGTTGCCAACGAACTGCGCGCCACCTATGGGCCGGGGTATATTGCCGATCAATTGATTGCACAGGCCGCGGCCGGCGGCGGCAATGCGGTTATTGAGTCTATACGCTCGCTCGGCGAGGGAGCAACCATAAAAGCAAGCGGCGGGCGCATGTGGGCGGTCGATGCCGATTTGCCGGTGCGGTATGCGCGCATTACCAAGCGCGGCACCGAGACCGACGCCGTGAGTTATGAAAAGTTTGTGCAAGACGAGCAGGCCGAGTACGCCAACACCGACCCCTCTAAAAACAACCTGCAAAAGCTGATAGAAACGGCCGATGCAGTCTTTCAAAACAACGGCACGCAGGAGGAGTTGTTTGCGCAGGTAGAGTTAGCGCTTCACAAAAGTGCATAACCTAGTTGCCCTGAAGTTTGTACGAAGTATAATTAAGGCAGTAAGAACGAAGTCCGAACGGTACTCAGTCCTGATGCTGCCCGAGAGCGCTACGGCGTACACTTGCCGGCTAAAGATCCACTGAGACGGACACCAAGAAACACAATTTTCAAGGAAACCTCGCCAAAAGCCCTACCAAAAGTGGGGCCTTTATTTTGAGCTGTTTTAGCCCCATTTTTGGAACCCTCCCTTCATCTTGACTTCCCCCTATATATGACTATACTGTCTCTACTGCCGACCGAGGCGTTTTTTTATCGTCTAAACACGAAAGAAAGACCCTCAAAAAGCAGGGTCTTTGACAACTGAATATATATTAAGAAATTGTATACCCGCAGAGAGTTTCGAATTCTCTTTGCGGGGATGATCACCGTATTTATGCGTCGCTTAGGAGGCGATGTGCAAATGCAAACAAAGTCCTGCGGCCACTCAACCCGGCCGCAGGCAGCCAAGCAAAATTAAGAGAGAAGACATCTTTTCTCTTGTTCCGTTCATCGAGTTAAGAAAACACACTTTGTGTTTTTATTCAGAGTTTGATCCTAGCTCAGGATGAATGCTGGCGGCGTGGATAAGGCATGCAAGTCGAGCGGACCGCAAGGTCAGCGGCAGACGAGGTAGTAATATACAGGTACTCACCGAAAAGTCTGGCATAGCTAGCCGAAAGGTTAGGTAATTCCAGATAGTCTCTCCGGAGTAAAGGGGCAACCCGCTTTTTGAGAGGCCTGTACAGCATCAGCTAGTTGGTAAGGTAATGGCTTACCAAGGCTATGACGCTTAGGGGAGCTGAGAGGCTGACCCCCACCGATAGCACTGAGACACGGGCTATACACCTACGGGTGGCTGCAGTCGAGAATCTTCCACAATGGACGAAAGTCTGATGGAGCGACGCCGCGTGGTTGATGAAGTCCTTCGGGACGTAAAAACCTTTTATGAGGGAGGAAGTAATTGACGTTACCTCATGAATAAGGGGCTCCTAACTCTGTGCCAGCAGGAGCGGTAATACAGAGGCCCCAAGCATTATCCGGAATCACTGGGCGTAAAGGGTGTGTAGGCGGTCGTGTTAGTCTTTCGTAAAAGCCCGTGGGCCTAACCCATGGAATGCGGCAGAAACGGCACGACTTAGAGGATGCGAGAGGTATATGGAACTCATGGTGTAGGGGTGAAATCCGTTGATATCATGGGGAACACCAAAAGCGAAGGCAATATACTGGCGCACTCCTGACGCTGAGACACGAAAGCGTGGGAATCGAACGGGATTAGATACCCCGGTAGTCCACGCCCTAAACGATCCGAACTGGTTTTGAGGAGTATCGACCCTCTTCGAGACGAAGCTAACGCGTTAAGTTCGGCGCCTGGGTAGTACGATCGCAAGATTAAAACTCAAAGGAATAGACGGGGACTTGCACAAGCGGTGGATCATGCGGCTCAATTCGATGATAAACGAAGAACCTCACCAGGGTTTGAAACACTAACGTAAGCCTTAGGAAACTTTGGCCCCCGCAAGGCGGTAGTGCAGGTGATGCATGGTCGTCGTCAGTTCGTGGCTTGAGTTGTTCCCTTCAGTGGGGTAACGAACGCAACCCGCGTTGCCTGTTTTATATGTCAGGCGAGACTGCCCCCTCACGGGGGAGGAAGGTGCGGATGACGCCAGATCAGCATGTCCCTCTGATATCCTGGGCTGCACGCATGATACAATGCACGCGACAACGAGACGCAATGGGGTAACCCGGAGCAAATCTGTAAACGCGTGCTCAGTTCGGATTGAGGTCTGCAACTCGACCTCATGAAGCCGGAATCGCTAGTAATCGCGGGTCAGCTATACCGCGGTGAATACGTTCTCAAGTCTTGTACTCACCGCCCGTCAACTCAAGGGAGCCGGGAGCACCCGAAGTCCGCCTTTGGCGGCCCACGGTAAGCTCGGTGACAGGGAGTAAGTCGTAACAAGGCACGGGTAGCGGAAGCTGCTCGTGGAATAATTCAAATGAAATGCGTTCTGTGCCTCAATTGAGCACAGAATTGAATCGGCGATGGGTATCGCAAGATACTCGGATGATGATGCTGATCCTATATTGCATCCGTTATTGGTCCGCACTTTATTGTGCAAACGTAGGACTCTTGATGGCCTATTAGTAACGATTCCAAAGTACGAATCGCGAAGACAGGCAGCAACGGAACAAGAGAAAGGCTGTTTTCTCAACAAAGTGATCTTCTTAATTATATATTCAGTTAGATAAGACTGGCAAAAGCCCACCGTCAGGTGGGCTTTTGCGTTGTGCACTTGCGGCACTTGCGTAAAGCCAAGGCCGTGGTATTTTGGCGGTAGGCACGATCTTCATCAGTTCTACAGGCCCACTCTAACCAAAGGAGATGGAGATGCGAATGACAGCCAATCGCTGCCATAAGCACATCGTTCGCATGAAGATGCAGAAGACGGACCCGTACCGTCGGAGAAGAAGGCATCGCAAACGGACGCTCCGAGATCCCAAATTTCACCCTTCGTAAAGGAGACCCCACCTCTTTCAAACCGCGCTACATTTCAAAAACCCCCGCGATCGGTCGCCGGGGTTTTTATTTTTATCCACCATTTTTTCTCCAAAAAGCTTGCACTCTTAGCTCACTGTGTTAAAAATATTTTAGTAAACAGTTTTTTCGTGCTCTGGAAATGGGGAAGTCGGAAATGACTCAAACTGCACAGCCTCCGCGTTACTTCGAAGTTGAGGGAGAAATAAAATCTTTCAATCCACAGAAAGGCTACGGATTCGTTACACCTGACGACAAGGAGTTAGGCGATCTGTTTTTGCATTCGCGTTGCCTCGAAGAGCACGGTCTGCAAACTATTGAGCCAACTACGCGAGTAGTTTGCAACGTAGAGCGTCGAAGGCGCGACGAAAGTGTGCGGGTCAAAAAGATTCTGCGATTTGGCCACTAGGCTCCGGCCGCCGTTACCTTTGGTATCGGCGGCCTTTCATAACTGGCTTTTTTGGCCATTTTTCGTTAGTATTCCTTCTATTGCGGGCATAGCTCAGCTGGTAGAGCATTCGACTGATACTCGAAAGGTCCTAGGTTCGACCCCTAGTGCCCGCACAAGACACATAAACCTGCCCTGCGGCAGGTTTTGTGCTTGTGCGGGAAGCGGAGCCATATTTTGCACTGGCAAAATGGCGAGCTGGGGTCGCGAAAACTTTTTGTGACGACAAAAAGTTATTCGTGTACGCACAAAAACACATTCTATTTTTCTTTGGTACACTATCCTAATGACAAAAGTTGAAAACGAAAAGCATTATATCGGGATGGTAGCCCAAAAGGCCATTATCGAAAATGATCAAGGCAAAATTCTGCTCGTGCAATACCCGGCTAATGATCCTGCGGCAGGGCTGTGGGATTTCCCCGGCGGCCGTTTGAATGAAGGGGAGGGCTCTATCGATGGCATAAAACGCGAAGTCCGAGAGGAAATCGGTGCTGAAATAACTATTAAAGGCATTTTGACCGCAGGCATAAACAAAGGGCCTGCATTTACATGTTTTTTTGTAATCTATAAAGCAGTGCTGGCAAATCCGGATATTCCTCTGGTTAAGGAAGATGGCGAAATAGGCGCAATCGATTGGAAAGATAAAAAAGAAGTATTTACCCTGCCATTTTCGGCTCCTGGATTTAGAGAGGCATTGAAAGATATTTTAGTGTAAAGTAAGCCTCAAGGTCATGTGGCGGAATTGGTATACGCGCACGTCTCAGAAGCGTGTCTCGCAAGAGGTGGGAGTTCAAGTCTCCCCATGACCACCCGTTTGATATACTATTCCTATGACTATTAACGACTCACTAAATAGGGGGTACAACTTATTAGTAACGTCCATTGTAGCGCTCGCCGGGCTGGCCTTTTTACCCGAAGCATTTTTAGAACAGGATATTCCTGACAAGGTAGACGACGCACTGCTTTTCGTTATCGGCATGCTTGGCATCTGGTGGTACAACCGCGGCGGGAATCGTTTTACACATTCAATAATGCCGTTGGTGCTGGTTATCCTCGCCTTTGCCGCAAAGGTCATGGCGGTGGTTGTGGAGTTTGACGATGCCGAGGCGGTTGGTGACGACTTTGGCGGCCTTATCCTTTTTGTACTCGCAGTTGGACTTGCCATATATCAGTACCAAAAGACAAAAAAGCTCATTTCTTAGGCTTTCACGGTTTCTTTACTCATAAGCAGTATACTTTTGGCATGAAAAAGCAATTTTTGGCGTTGGCAGTAGGTTGTGCAGCTGTTGTCGCTTTTGCTGCGCCGCTAAGCGCGTTGGCATATTATTCTAATACTAATTATTACTACCCGCAGCAAATGCAATACCGCCAGCCTGTGATGTATTACCCGCAGCAGACTTACTATCGGCAGCCAATGTACAACAACATGATGTATAACAATCAGTATAACTACCAACCGACCATTTACCGCCCGCAGTATTTTTCCTATACGGTAAGCGGCTACACGTTTTTTCCAAGCATGTTTTCATACCCCGCATCGGGGTACATGACTTCGGGCAGTATGTACGGCTGGTAATTAACCAATTTTACAGCCAGGGTGGCGTACACTTGCTTGCATGGCAGCAAAAACTGATACGCGGAGCTTTCTTGAGCGTGTTTTTGAAGAGCCGGCAGGATTGTTGAAAGAGGCGCTCGAGCGAAACCACCATACCGAGCATATGCTTGAGTGCAAAAAAGAGGCTAAGGCCCGAGGCGCCGCGGGCCGGTTTCGCGGCAAGGTAAAGGCAAAGCAAAATAATAAAGCGCGCGGCGGCAAAATGGCGCGATAAGTGATTTAGGCTTATGACACCAGGGCTTTCAGACGGACTCGCAGTAAGTTTTTATTTTCTATTTTGGGCGGCCATCTTTTGGATGGTCGAGTACAGCCTCGCGTACGGCTATCACGCACTTACGTTCAACTGGCTCATCGTGTACGCATGCGCGGCGGCTTTTTCCTACTGCACCGTGTGGCTCGACAAGCGTGCGCGTAATTAAGGGCACCGTGATACCCGCGCTATACTTAATCCATGGCACAGAAAGACGGAAGCGAGTCGCTGTGGCAACAGATAACCCGCTCGCTGGGCCCCGGTTTTATCACGGGCGCGGCCGACGACGACCCATCGGGCATCGCCACCTACTCGCAAACGGGAGCGATGTTTGGCTACAGCCAGCTGTGGACGGCGCTCTTTTCCTACCCGTTTATGACGGTCATGCAGGAGATGTGCGGGCGCATCGGCTTGGTTACCGGGAAAGGGCTTTCTGAGGTTATCCGCGACAATTACTCGCGCAAACTCCTATACGGCGCCGTTCTTCTACTTTTGGTTGCCAATATCATCAACATCGGGGCCGACTTGGGCGCCATGGCCGCAGCCCTGATGCTACTGGTGCCGGTACCGTTTGTGGTGCTGCTTACGACAGTCACCCTTGCCATGCTGGCGCTCGAAGTGTTTGTGGCGTATCCCGCATACGCGCGGATATTAAAGTACCTGACTTTTTCTTTGTTGGCGTACATTGTGACTGCATTTGTGGTTAAAGAAGATTGGGGGCAAATACTGCACTCGACCCTTGTGCCGCATATTTCACTTACCAAAGAGTACGTTGCAAACATTGCGGCTATTTTGGGTACGACTATTTCGCCGTACCTCTTTTTTTGGCAGGCCGACGAAGAGGTTGAAGAGGAGATAGAAGGAGGCAAGATCCTCGACATGGGCTATGGCAAGCCGTCTATCAAGCCGACAGATATACGCCAGATGCGTGTTGACACTATACTGGGCATGTTTTTTTCGCAGGTGGTGATGTTTTTTATTATCGTTACAGTTGCCGCTACGCTTGCAGTATCTGGGACACACATGATTGCCACCGCGGCCGATGCGGCCGCGGCGCTCAAGCCCGTCGCCGGCAACTTTGCGTTTGTACTTTTTGCGCTCGGCATTATCGGCACGGGCCTCTTGGCGGTACCGGTGCTGGCCGGCTCGGCCGGGTACGCGCTCTCCGAGGCTCTTGGCTGGAAAGTTGGCCTGGGCAAACGCTTTGGACAGGCACGCGGCTTTTACGGCGTTATTGTGGTTGCAACCCTCGTTGGTCTCTTGGTTAACTTCTCTTCAATAGCCCCTATGACCATGCTGTACTACGCGGCCATGCTCAACGGCGTTTTGGCGCCGCCTTTGATGATTCTCATTTTGTGTATTGCCAACAATTCCAAAATATTGGGCGAGCACACCAACTCGCGCTTTTCCAACACGCTGGGCATTTTTATCACGGGTGTTATGAGTGTGATTTCGCTTGGCCTGCTTTATAATCTCATGTAGGCTTCAGGCAAGCTTCATGTTGGAGTGTTAGGCTTCGATTGTTTCATTACTTATTGTGCCGTTTAATACTATTTATTAAAACTTCATTACTATGAACAGAGAGAATGTATGGGTCTGGGTTGGGAGCATTATTGTGCTGCTGCTGGTTGTAGGAGGGTTGCTGTGGTGGTCCAACGGCGGAAGTATGCAGGCAGGTACTATGGCAAGCAGCACCAATAGCGCTGCTTCCAGTACCAGCGGCACCGGCGCGTCAAACACCGAGCCTGCGCCCGTTACTTTAGTTAACCGCACCGACAAGAGCATTGGAGGCCTGCTTGCCGAGCTTACCGGCGACTCAACCTATGTCTCGCTTTACGACAGCACGGGGGTTGGAGCCACGCTCGGCGCGCGCGGACCGTACACCGTGTTTGTATCAACCGATGCCGGCTACGCGCTGCTTAAGCCGGGCACTATTGCCAACATGACCGCCACACAAAAAAAACGCATGATCCAATACAGCGTGGTGAGCGGCAAAGCGCTTGACGTAAATGTGCAGGACAGCGGTTCGGTCAAAGCGCTCTCGGGCGACTTGCTTAACTTTAATGTGGGCTCAACGGGGTTGGTGCAGGTTAATAGCTCATACGCGCTGGGGGCGTACAAGGCCAGCAACGGCATTGTCTATATCCTGAACCAGCCGCTCATCCCTCCTACCTCGGGCAACATAATGACTCCCTAGTGTAAGTAAGCACGGATTGTTAGTATAGGTAGATGCCAACCGAAACTAAGTACATGCTGCTGTGGATCTTTGCAGCCTTTGCCTTTATAGCGCTTATCATCGGCCTGTGGCTTTTTAATACGGACCGGATAGAAAACACGGCCTCCTACGGCGAGCCTGCCGATACTGCTGCGCTCGAAAGCCCGCATACGCCGTTTATTGTCGCCGAAAACCGGCAGGCAACCACCGTAACCTCGATAGCCGAAAGCCTGCCAGACGCGACGGTGTTTGCCTCGCTTTTGCAAAGCACCGGCGTCGATAGGCTATTAACTTCAGGCCAGCCGTACACGGTATTTGTGCCGACTGACCGCGCGATGCACCGATTGGCGCCCGGGCTCCTCTCTGGCATGAGTGCGGCCGAGCTAAAGCGCTTTGTTGAGTACAGCGTCGTGATGGGACGCGCCGTAGACGTGAACGCAGTCGACAGCGGCACCATTGTAGCGCTCTCTAAAGACGCGCTCAACTTTAGCATCAACACCGGCGATCAAAGCGCGCGCGTCAACAGCAGCGTGGTGCTTGAGGCATACAAAGGTAAAAACGGCGTGGTGTATTTGATAAACAATGCGCTGATACCGCCGCTAAAGTCTGTGCAGTAACCAATGCCATGCCCGCTGCGTACAAAGATTTTTTTGAAGGGAAGCGCGTAACGCTTATGGGCCTTGGCGTACTTGGCCGCGGCATCGGCGATGCGCGGTTTATCGCCTCACTTGGGGCCGAGCTTGTGGTTACTGATTTAAAAACCGAAAGCGAGCTGGAGCATTCAATCGCCGGGCTAAAAGAATTTTCAAACATCACCTACCATTTGGGCGCGCACCGGCTCGAGGATTTTGCCGGCCGCGACATGGTTATTAAAGCAGCCGGCGTTCCGATGGACTCGCCCTACATCGCCGAGGCGCACAAAAACGGTATCCCCGTGTACATGTCCACCGCGCTGTTTGCAAAATTTGCCGCGGAGGCGAGGGCAACCATTGTCGGCGTAACCGGCACGCGCGGCAAGTCTACGACTGCGCAATTAATTGCGCATATATTAGAAAGTGCATCTAAAAATATTTTACTTGGTGGTAATGTGCGTGGAATATCTACGTTGGCGCTTCTTCCCCGAGTTACCCGCGATACTATTGCAGTTTTAGAGCTGGACTCGTGGCAGCTGCAGGGTTTTGGCGATTTAAAAATTAGCCCGCACATTGCGGTGTTTACCAACCTGCTTGATGACCACCTTAACTACTACAAAAGCAACCCCGATGTATACTTTTGGGATAAGGCAAATATTTTTACACACCAAAAGAGCGGTGACCACCTTGTTGTCGGCGCGCAGGTGCTGGGCCAAATCCAAAAAGCAAATCCGCCCATAGCTCCCGTCGTGCCGCCGCCACTGCCGCACGAGTGGAAATTGCAATTGCTAGGCGCACATAACCGCGAAAATGCCGCGCTTGCGGCCCTGGCTGTGCGCATGCTGGGCCTAAGTGATGAGGAAATAAAAAGCGGCATAGAGTCGTTTCTGCCAATCGAAGGGCGCCTGCAAAAAGTCGCCACTGTTAAGGGCGTTACGATTTACAACGACAACAATGCCACCTCGCCCGACGCTACAGTTGCGGCACTGCAGTCATTTGATACACCGGTGATTTTAATTGCCGGCGGCGCTGACAAAGGTCTTGATACCACCTTGCTCGTACAGGAAATGAAAAAGTGCAAAAAAGTGTTTTTACTTGCCGGAAATGGCACCGACAAAATCAAAGATCAAGTTGCAAGTGACTTGATATATCAAGTCATAAAGCCTGCATTGCAAGATGCCATGGCAGCTGCTTTGCCTGGCGACATCATATTATTTTCTCCGGGTTTTGCTTCCTTCGGTATGTTTAAAAACGAGTACGACCGCAACGACCAATTTTTAACCGCGCTCAAAACACTTTCATGATTGGCATTTTTGACTCAGGTTCGGGCGGGCTCACGGTACTGCACGCCATACGGCAGGTGTTGCCGAGCGCCGACGTGCTGTATTTTGGCGATATTAAAAACGCGCCGTACGGCGGCAAATCGCACGAAGAACTTTCAAAACTTACTATTAACGCGCTCAAACTTTTGCGCAAGCGCGGCGCCGGCAATATTGTGAGCGCCTGCAACAGCGTCTCGGCATCACTGGCCCTTTCAATTTTTGACGCCTTTGAATTGACGCCAAAACAAATGATAGAAATGGTCGGTCCCACGGCCTCGTACTTCCGCGGCTCGAATGCCCGTATCCTTTTGTGTGCAACGGTAGCGACCGTTACCTCGGGCATTTACCAAAACGCCTTTGAGATGCTTGATGTACCGGTAGAGACAGTTGCGATACCCGAGTTAGCGGGCGCAATTGAGTTTGGTACAAGCCGCGATGATCTGAAAAAAATTATTACCGCGGCTTTTGCCGGTATAAAATGGAGCGACTTTGACGTGCTTGTCTTGGGATGTACGCACTACCCGCTTGTAACAGAAATTTTTAAAGAAGTGGTGCCGGGGGGTGTGGCTATTTTTGACCCGGCTTTGGCTGTGGCCGAGCGGGTTGAAAGGCTCTTTTGGCCGCAGGAAGCCGGTGTTGGCAGCACTACTTTTATTATCAGCAAAGAGTCCGGGCAATTTAAAGGCTTTGTTGAGCGGCTCTTTCCAAATCTGGACGTAAACCCACAAGTGGTAGAGTAACGCTATGGCCGGCTTTGACATACAACGCACACAGCGCATACATATCATCGGCATTGGCGGCATTGGCATTTCGGCCTTGGCGCGGCTACTGGTGGCACAAGGCAAAACAGTGTCGGGCACCGAGGATAATGAAAGCAAAGAGACACTCGACCCGTTGCGCGCGCTTGGCGTCGGGGTATCACTTGATTTGGATCCTAAAAAATTGCCGCAAGCCGACTGTTACCTGTATAGCGACGCGTGGCTCACGCGCCACCCCGAGGTGCTGGCAGAGGCGCGCACACGCGGCGTACCGGCCTTGTCATATTTTGAGGCGCTTGGGTTGATTGCCAATCAGTATTACTTACTTGCCGTTGCAGGCGCGCACGGCAAGACAACCACGACTGCAATGCTTATTGATGTGCTCGAGGCGGGCGGCTTGGACCCGACGGCAGTGGTGGGATCGCTGCGCGCAAAGACCAAAAGTAATTTTAGAGCAGGCGCCGGCAAATATTTTATAGTTGAGGCCGACGAGTACATGCGGCACTTTTTAAACTTTACGCCAACGATACTTTTGATAAATAACATTGATGCCGACCACTTAGACTATTACAAAGACCTCGCTGACATACAGTCTGCGTTTAAAGAGCTGGCGCGCAAAGTGCCCGCGGGCGGCTTTGTCGTGTGCAACCCGAACGATCCTAAAGTCGTACCTATTTTAGAAGGTATTGCGGCAACGGTAGTTGATTACACCAAGTTTTTTGATCCGCAATTGCCGCTTAAAGTTCTGCCATTGCACCGCATCAATGCAGCCGGAGTGTTGGCTATTGCCGATGTGCTGGGTGTTGAAAGCAGCGTTGCTAAAGGTGCATTGGCCGAGTTTAGCGGCACCTGGCGGCGGTTTGAGTACAAAGGCACGACGGCAAAAGGCGCTTTGCTGTACGACGACTATGCACATCATCCGCTTGAGATTAAAACGACGCTCGCAAGCATACGCGAGCAATTTCCAAACAAAAAGATCCGCGTCGCGTTCCATCCGCACTTGTACAGCCGCACCAAACTACTGATGGACGATTTTGCCAAAGCGTTTGGCGACGCCTCTGACGTAGTAATTGCGCCCATCTTTGCGGCACGCGAAAAACCCGATCCAAGTGTTAGTAGCGAAATACTTGCAGAGCGCATAACGAAAGAAGGCACGCCGGCGCGTGCGGTGGACTCGCTGGATAAAATAACCGATTATATTAAAAATGAAGCAGGTGAGGGGGATTTGCTAGTCACCATGGGCGCGGGCGACATCTACAAAGCAGGCGAGGCAGCGCTGAAATAAAAAAAGGCCGGCATCAGTGATCCCGGCCTTGGGTGGTTATGCAGCTTGAGCTTCCCGGAGCCGCCGCTTTTCGCGGTCTTCCTTGCGCTTTTTTCGCACAGTCTGCACGTACTCTGTGAAATAAATACTGTGCAGCACTGTCTGGCTGCTCCATAGTAAGAGCGGTGTGTCATCCTTTTCCTCAATCAGGAAGAGCCTCAAGAGGCAATCGGGACATTGAAAAGTAGCGAATGGCCGCGGATCAGTGAGGTAGTGGCAGTACATCCGCTCCATCTTGATTCCGCATCGCTTGCAGGAATCATCAAAGGCTATCGGAAGTTGCGGTCCAAGTTCCTTTGGCAGAACTTCATTGTGAAGCGGCAATAACAATTGCATGCGGTATCTCCCCGTTGGTGTGCTAAGCAGCTTCGATTATCGCACTATTTTACTAAATTTGCAAAATGTGGTATTGTTTTTTGACATGGCCGCCAAATTATCAATAGTAGCAACACCGATTGGCAATCTTGAAGACATCACGCTTCGGGCACTGCGCATACTTAAAGAGGCCGATGTCATTGCCTGCGAGGACACCCGCGTGACCAAAAAGCTTCTTTCGCATTTTGATATACACACGCCCACCGTATCCTTCCATGCCAACTCGGGTGCAAAGGGTTTTGAAAAGATTGTGAACTTGCTGAAAGATACTAAGCACGTTGCGCTGGTGTCCGACGCGGGCACGCCGGGCATCAGCGACCCGGGGCTCGAACTTGTTTCGGTGGTGCGTGAGCAGGTTGAAGACGTGAAAATTGAAGCGATAGCGGGCGCAAGCGCGCTTGCGGCTGCGCTCTCCATAGCCGGCCTGCGGGCGCCGTCGTTTACCTTTTACGGATTTTTACCGCAAAAAAAGGGGCGCGAAACTATTTTTAAAGAAATTGCCGCAAGCGAACGCGCTAGCGTCTTTTACGAATCGCCGCACCGGATACTCAAAGCGCTCGATATGCTCGAGGCGCACTTACCCGCCAGCAGAAGGGTGGGTATCTTCCGCGAGCTGACCAAGCTGTTTGAAGAGTCGGTTATAGGCCCGGCAATTGAAGTCCATCAATACTTTAAAGACCACGCCGACAAAGTGCGCGGCGAGTTTGTAGTCGTAGTAGAGGCAAAGTAGCCTATCTGCTATACTATTTTGTATGTCTAAAGAAATGGCTGTGATAGCGCTGGGGGTGTGGGTGGTGATCATGCCGTACCTCGGCATTTACCGCTCGTGGCTCACCGTGCTGATGGTGCTGAGTGGCATCGCGCTCATGGTGCTGGGCTTTCTCTTGCGGGGCGAGACTATTGCAAGAGAGCATCATGGTGATAGTGTTAAACCTCTGCGCCGCGCCCGCAAGCCGCACCTGCCGTTTGAAGAAAAAACCGCGACAGTCGAGCAAGACTACTCGACAGAAGGGCACCCGACCATTGGTTCATTAAACTAACGGTAAGTCCGGCGCAAGCCGGACTTTTTACTTGACAGCGGTGGTATAATTAAGGCAATGCCACAGGAAGACCCCAATAAAATAACGTATTTTGCCACCACCAACTCGCGCGGCGAGTCGGTGCCTTTTGGCATCAAGCGCAAAGACCGCACCAAGCACATGTATATCATCGGCAAGACCGGCATGGGCAAGTCGACGCTGCTTGAGAACTTGGCGATACAGGATATCCGCAACGGCGAAGCGGTGGCGTTTATTGACCCGCACGGCCAGACCGCCGACCGTTTGCTTGAGTATGTACCCGAGCACCGCAAAAAAGACGTGGTGTATTTTGCGCCGTTCGATATGGAGCACCCCATTGCCTTTAACGTGATGGAGGACGTGGGCTACGACAAGCGCCACTTGGTGGTGTCGGGCTTGCTCAGCGCATTTAAAAAGTTGTGGGTTGACTCTTTCAGCGCCCGCATGGAATACATCCTTTCCAACACGCTGCTGGCGCTACTTGAGTATCCGGGCGCGACCATGCTCGATGTTAACCGCATGCTGGTCAACAAGCATTACCGCAAAAAGGTGGTAGACAATATTAAAGACCCCATAGTGAAAGATTTTTGGAACGGCGAGTTTGCCAACTACTCTGACCGGTACACCCAAGAGGCGACGCCGGCGATACAAAACAAAGTGGGGCAGTTTACCTCGAACCCGCTTATCCGCAACATTATTGGCCAAGCCAAGTCCTCTTTTGATATTCGCGAGCTGATGGACCAAAAGAAAATTTTAATCATAAACCTTTCCAAGGGTCGCGTCGGCGAAATTAACACGCAGCTCCTTGGCAGTATGCTGGTAACCAAAATTTACCTGGCGGCCATGTCGCGCGCCGATATATCGTCAGCGACGCTCGCGACGCTGCCCAACTTTTACTTTTATGTAGACGAATTCCAAAACTTTGCCAACCAGAGCTTTGCCGACATACTTTCGGAAGCGCGCAAATACAAACTCAACTTGATTATTGCGCACCAGTATATCGAGCAAATGGAAGAAGAGGTGCGCGACGCGGTGTTTGGCAACGTGGGCACGACCATATCGTTTCGCGTGGGGCCGTTTGATGCCGAAGTATTGGAAACTATTTTCCAGCCCGTGTTTATGGCGACCGACTTGGTCAACTTGGGGTTGGCGCAGATTTACCTGACACTCATGATTGACGGCGTCGGCTCGCCGCCCTTTAGCGCCGCAACACTGCCGGCCTTCGACCAGCCGCCGCGCAGCTATGTCGAAGAGGTTATCGCCAACTCGCGTGCGCAATACGGCCGGCCGCGCGCAGAGGTCGAGCGGATCATCCAGCAAGTGCAAGATGACAACCCGTTAGTTATAGAAGCGCCCAAACCCAAAAAGGCTTATAGTTCGTCATCCGGTTCGAGCTCAACCGCTTCGCGCTCGCCCAATGTAAATGTAAGCAGCACGCCAAGGCCTGCGCCGGCCGTCTTTCAAGAACAAATTGCAGCCGACAAAGTTGAAGAGACTCCAACGCCCGCGCCGCCGCCCACTCCGCGTCCTTCTGCTGCGCCCCAGGTGCGCCGCGAGCCACCCCCAAAGCCCGTATATAAGCCTGCGTCCAGGCCAATCGTTACCAAGCCGCCGCTCCAAGGCGCGACCAGCTTGCGTGATGCGCTGGCCCAAGCACAAGCGCATACAGCACCTCAGCCTGCCCCCCGGGTACACGCGCCCGACCTTAAACATACGCTGCACACCATAGCCCCACAGGCCGAGGCCCGCACCGTACCTGCCCAATTGCCAGAAGACGAAATCCGCTCTATGCTCGACGTCGATGACGAAATCGAGCTCGACCTCTCGTAGCCTTTTTATACTGCTGCTAACAGCTGCGGCTTTGGCGCCTACCAGCGCGTTTGCGTCAGTGCATATAGTCGATATTATGTATGACCCGCCGGGCGCCGACCAGGGCCGTGAGTGGATCAAAATAACCAATACCGGTGATGCACCTGTTGATATTGCCAAGTACCGGTTATACGAGGGAGGCACTAACCACAAGCTAACGGTTGCCGCGGGCACTTCCACATTGCCGGCCGGAGCCGTCGCAATCATTGCAACAGACCCGGCGCAATATGCAGCCGATAACCCTGCGTTTGCCGGCGCGATATTTAGAAGCTCTTTTTCGCTTTCCAACGTCGGTGAGACTATCGAACTTAAGGACCCGCTGCTTGCGGTCGTAGATACCTACAGTTATACCGCGCCGCCGGTGGTAAAAGAGCCACTGCCGCCCAAAGTCACAAAGCCCCCAAAAAGTATCCCGATAGCGACAAAGACAAAAACAAGTACGGGTAATGCATCATCATATACAGCTGGCGCCAATCAAGCAGCCTCTGTAGCGCTTGTGCTGCCGGCCCTAGGCGCGCTACCAAGCGTTTGGTACTACGGCATGGGTCTTGCGGCTTTGCTGGTACTGGGCGCCGGTGCCGCTTTGTACGCGCGACCAAGCACTTTTGGCGTGCCGGCAACTTCAAGCCCGAGAGAGGAGTTTGAGTTAGAATAGCTATACATATGACGACAGCGCTAGTAACCGGCGGAGCGGGGTTTATTGGCTCGCATTTGTGCGAGCGGCTGGCTGCCGCCGGCTTCAAGGTGATATCGCTCGACAATTACTTTACCGGCAAAAAAGGAAATCACGTTGCGGGCGTAGTGTACCGCGAAGGGCACACCAAAGATATTGCAGCGCTTGTTCCCGAGACGCCGGATATTATTTTTCATTTGGGCGAATACTCGCGCACTGCGGTTGCGATGGATGAGCCCGGCATCGTGCTCGATTTAAATCTAGTCGGCACTTCGGCCGTGCTTGAATTTTGGCGTCAAAAGAAATCAAAATTAATTTACGCGGGCTCCTCAACCAAATTTGCCGATGCGCGCGAGGACGGCGTTGCGGGCCGCGACCTCTCTCCCTATACTAGCGCCAAAGCGGCCATGAGCGAGCTGGTGAGCAACTACGGCCGCTGGTATGGTTTGCCGTTTGCCGTTAGTTACTTTTTTAATGTATACGGGCCGCGCGAACTTTCGGGCAAGTACGGCACGGTGATAGAAATTTTTAAAGAACAGTTGTTGGAGGGCAAACCGTTGACCATGCGTCTGCCGGGCACGCAAACGCGCAACTACACGCATGTACTTGATACGGTTGATGCACTTATGCTTATTGCCGAAAAAGGCGAGGGAGAGGAGTTTGGGATTGCTTCGGCAAAAAGTTACACCACGCGCGAAGTGGCCGGGCTGTTTGGCGGCCCTATTGAAGAGCTGTCGGCGCGGCACACTAGCCGGCCGTCGACGCCGGTTGATACAACCAACTTGCAACAGTTGGGTTGGGAAGAGCAGCATTCGCTTGAAGAGTACGTGCGCTCGATCAAAGAGAGCTCCCAAAATATCTAAGAGAATATGAAAAGCATTTTGATTTTTTCCTTGGCGTACTACCCGAGCCACATAAGCGGGGCTGAAGTTGCAATTAAAGAAATTACCGACCGGATTGCCCCTAGCGACATACAGTTTTACATGGTGACGCACCGCTTTGCGCGCACGGCCCCGCGAGTTGAGCGCATTGGCAACGTCGAGGTGCATCGCGTGGGCTTTGGGCCCGCGTATGTTTCAAAAATACTGTTTGTGCCGCTTGCCGCGCTTAAGGCCTCGCAGCTTAACCGCCAAAAGAAGTTTGATGCACTGTGGGCGATGATGACGTACATGCTCTTGCCCCTGGTTTTGGCAAAAGTGCTTGGCATACGCGGGCCCTACGCGCTAACGCTCCAAGATGGTGACCCGTACGACAAGGTGTTTGGCCGGTGGTTTATTTTGCCTGTGGTGCCGCTTTTAAATTGGGGCTTCCGCAACGCGACGCGCGTTTCTGCTATTTCAAACTATTTGGCCGCGTGGCCCAAGCGTCGTGGCTATCAGTACCAAGTGGTAATGATACCCAACGGCGCCTCAACCGAGTCGGCGCAAATTTATCCACAGGTAGAACTTGATGCGCTTTCAACAAAGCTTGGCAAACAAAAGGGCGAGACGCTGCTCCTTTCAATAGGCAGGCTTGTGCATCAAAAAAGTATCGACATGGTGATACGAGCGCTTGCGCTACTGCCCGAGCATATCCGTTTGGTGGTGGTAGGCGACGGGCCCGACCGGAATGAGCTCATTATGCTCGCAGAGAAGTTAAATGTGAGTAAGCGCATTGCATTTGTCGGCCAGGTAAACCGCGAAGAGACCGCCAAGTACCGCGCTGTGTGCGATATTTTTGTGCTGCCGAGCCGCTCCGAAGGGCAGGGCATCTCCTTCCTTTCCAGCATGTTGGCGGGTCTTCCGGTGGTGGCAACACAGGTGGGAGGCATTGTCGACTTTTTGTTTGACGCAAAAAGAAATCCTGAAGTTGAGCCGACCGGTTGGGCGGTGGACGCTGACAGTCCCGAGCAGATAGCCGAAGCTGTTAAAGAAATTTTGGCCAACCCCGAGCAAACCAAAAAAGTAATTGAAACGGCCAAAAAAATGGTGGAAGTAAAATACAATTGGGAACACATAGCCAAAGCCATGCGCGAAAAGGTCTTTGGACCGATAATCGCCGAACTTGCTAAATAAAATATTTGTGCTATAGTTTTTACGGAACCATCAACAAAGGGAGGCAGAGATGCCGGTAAAACATCTGACGTTCGAGGAAATGAGAGCTCTGGGCGTGGCTATCGATGGCCGCGTTATGGAGAATGGCGAGAAGCGCTACAGCCTCAAGGTCGGTCAGCAAGGCTACATCTGGACCGAGCCTCCGGCTGGAGAGCAGCCGAAATGGCAAAACGCACACCATCATAAAGGCTTGCGCGAAACGTATATCGTTGAGCGCGGCAAAATTGCGCTTGCATATCGATTGTTAGATTACGAGCCGGCGGGCCTTATTCAGGTATTTGGGCCTGGAGAGATCTTTACCAATCACCCGGGCGAAGACCACAACGTGTATCTGTTTGCGGGCTCGGCAATACACACGGTGCAACACGGCGAGCCTGTTCCTAATCCGGCCAAAACCAGCAAGGTGGACTGGTATGACGCCGATCCGGATTTCGATGCGTGGAGCAAGTCACTCACCGAGGCCGATATGGAACGGCTGGATGCGGAAAGCATACACCGGCATCAGTAGGCGAGTTCGAAAATCAAAGAGCGCGGCATCTGGCCGCGCTCTTTTTCTTTGGAATACTTTATCTGACTCCGAGAATATCTATCAACTGCTGGTGCACAACGCTGTTTGAAATGACGGCGCCTTTAAAGGGAGCGCTGTAGTTTAGCGTTTCTCCCTTAAAATTAGTCACCATGCCGCCGGCCTCGGTAACTATGACTTCGAGCGCGGCCATGTCGTGCGCGTTTACACCGCCCTCTAGGTATGCGCTAAATTTGCCGCGTGCGACGAGCGTGCCTTTGTACAGTGCGCCGCTAAAGCTTGCCAATTTGGCTCCGGCCTCTTCAAGTTTTGAAATGTAGGCAAGGGTGCGCATCTTTTCGGCGGTACTGGTTACCGCTACTACAGAGCCTTTCAGCGGCAATGTAGAAACACTGAGCCTGTTGCTAGTACAATAACTCCCGCTGCCTAAAGTAGCCTCGTACAATTTTTTAAGAAAAGGATCGTAGGCAACCCCCAATACCGGCCTGCCGTCTATTACGAGCGCGAGGGAAAACATCGCGGTGGGCACGCCCCATACATAGGCTTTAGTGCCGTCTATAGGGTCACAAAACCATTTGCGCCCCATGCCGTACTCCGTGGTACTTTTTTCCTCGCCGATGATTCCATCGTTGGGAAATGCCTCAACCAACTTTTGTATAACCAGGTCATTGATGAGCTTGTCTGCAACGGTGACTGGGGTGTTGTCCGCTTTTATTTCAATCTGCTGGTCGCCGTCAAAATACTGAAGCATAATAGCACCCGCTTGTATGGCGAGTTCCTTCGCTACCTCAAGTTCCTTTTCGTATGCCATAAAGTTACTGTACCAAATTAATGCAGCTCGCGCTGACGCTCTTTTTCCTCGGTGCTGCGCAAAACATCGCGCGTAGTTTGGTAGTCGCTGATAACTCGCGGCGCAAGCGGTTCGTCCTCAATCACCGCCACAAGCGCTTTGGTCCAAAACGCGATGCGCTCTTTAGCCAGCGCTTCCACGTCGCTTGATGCTTTGCCCAATTGTCCGGCATAAAACGAAAGGAGAAAGCCGAGCTTATAAACACGCATAAGCCGCAGCGACAAATACTCTTCCTCCGAGCGGTTATCGCGCACATACTGGAGCAACGTCTGTTCGAGCGCGGGGTTGTAGAGCATCATAAAATTTAAAAAGCGCGCCCACGATTCGTGCTTGCTGCCAAAGTGTATGGAGGCGTAATCAAGCAGGTAAATCTGATTGTCGACAATGCGCAGGTTGTGCGGGACAAAGTCCGAGTGTGTTAAAAAACCGCAGTATTGCTCGATGGTCATTGTATGTGCTTCAAGAAATTGCGACGCTTGGGCGAGTGTTTGGTCGAGGTGTGCGTCATGTACTGACGCGGTATCTTTAACAAAACCGGCAAAACTGCGCAGATAATTCCCGGCGTTTATCATGCCAAGCGCCCCCCGTATTTTTTTGGCATGGGCATAGGTAGTGGCGTGCACGCCCTCTTGTGTTTTAAATGACCGCAGGGCCAATGCAAACTGCTCTTCTTTGGTGCGGCTTAAAAATACGCTTTGTTGCTCGATATATACCGAGATTGCAATAGCGTATTCGGTATTTTTTTTGTACAGCAGCTCCTCTGGAGCCGCAAAGGTATGGTATGCAAAGTCGAGGTTGGTAATCAGGATCCTGGCGTTGTGCTCGGTTTCAATTTCGCGCATGCCGTCAGCGTCGGTGCTGAATTTAATCACCACGCGCAGGCCGTCGCTGGTGCGTTTGCCAAGCAGTACTAGTTTGAGCCCGCCGCCGCCCACGTCACGCTTTTGCGTCATCAGGTACCGCTCGCCGCCAATGTGCACTTGGCGATCGTCGAGATCAAAACCAAAGTTTGCCGCGACACGCCCGGCGCGCGTCAGCTCATTTTCTCGGTAACGCTCCCAGTTTTTTTTATGTTCAGTTTCCATGTTGTCTTACAGTTGCAAAAACACTTTCAAGCTGCATCACATGTTCCTTCCACGACGCCTCGTACGCCTGCAACTGCGGCTCGGGCTTTGGGCCAAAGGGCAAAATTTCGGGGCGCTCAAGCGGCAAGTTGGTAACCTCGGTTTTGGCACGGCCGAGCGCAAAACGCTCAATACTGCCCAGCACGCCGCCTCGTCTAGCGCGATTATGTGCCGACTCGTCAGAGAGTCCAACGACCAGCGGGCGGCGGGTAAACAGGGCAATCAATGCTGCGGGCAATTCTACCGACGCGCCGTTTTGCGCATATACCACATCAGCACTCCTTGCCGCTTTTAGTAGTGCAAATGTATACCGTAATAGCCGCAAAGGGAGCATGCTGCTTTTGGGCACGGCAATAATGCTAACGCCTGCCACCTGCTCGGGCAGCTTGCCGTAGGTCACCAGAGCCACTTGGTGGCTTCCTGCGAGGCGTTTGGCCAGCTCCTTTACATAAGGCGCGGGCGGGGCAATATCGGGGGGGTACAGCGGAGTCGCAAGGACGATCTTCATAGGAGATTGCTCTAGTATAGTCTGAAACTACCCTCATGCCCCAGAGGTTATATTGTGGGTTATAGATTAGAATAAACTAATGCACATACTCCTAGCGACCCCGCTCTTCCCGCCTGATTCGGGAGGACCCTCAACTTACGCCAATCTGCTGGTGGATGAACTGCCCAAACGGGGTATAGAGGTGACTTTACTAAAGTTTGGCGAAGTACGTCACCTGCCGCCGGGTGTGCGGCACGTTGCGTATTTTTTAAAATGCATAAGCCGCGCGCGCGGTACGGATGCTATATACGCGCTCGACCCGGTGTCGGTGGGGTTGCCGGCTTCTTTGGCAGCAATGATATTGGGTAAAAAATTTATATTACGCGTGCCGGGCGACTACGCGTGGGAGCAGGGCCGCCAGCGTTTTGGCGTAACTGACGAGATAGACGCCTTTCAAATCACCGCCTCTGGCGGGACCCCGCAAAATGCGGTGGCTAAAAAATATGGTTGGCGTGTAGAGTTATTGCGAAACATCCAAAAGTTTGTTGCAAGGTGCGCAATCAAAATAGTAGTGCCGAGCGAGTACATGCGGCGCGTGGCGTCTCTCTGGGTCGCTGATGCAAACAAAGTTGAGACAATTTACAGCAGCATACACATGCCGGTTGAGTACATGTTGCCTAACAACAGGCCGCAAGGTTTTTTGGTGGTAACTATTGCGCGTCGCGTACCATGGAAGGGAATTGAAGCGCTTGAAAAGGTGGTTGCGAGCGAAAGCGGCTGGCAGTTTAAATTGCTCGACGGCTTGCCTCACAACGAGGCTATGGGCTGGGTTAAGGCAGCCAATGCTTTTGCCCTCAATTCGACTTACGAGGGCCTGTCGCACGCGTTGGTAGAGGCAATGGCGCTTGGCACGCCTGTTGTGGCTACCAACGTGGGAGGCAACCCCGAGCTTATTACCTCGGGCGAAAACGGTGTACTGATTCCGTCCAAAGACGATGCAGCACTGCGCGCAGCACTGACAAATATAGCGCAGCACCCTGAAGAGGCTCGCAGCCGCGCCGAACGCGCGATGGAAAAGGCAAAGAAATTTTCAATCGATATCACGATAGAAAAACTCGTAACACTTTTGAAAGCAATATAGAAAAATATGAATTTTTATATAATCGTCGCTCGCTCGGAAATTAAAGTAAACTTTATTTCTCTCACTCACTAGATTATGAAAGTCTTAATGATAACGGGCGATAAGAATATTTTTAAAGAGGGCACCAATGCTCACGAGCGTTATTTGCTGCAACGGCAGCAGGTTGACGAATTAAAGCCAGTGTACTGGGGAAGGGACGCTAGACACGACCCTTCGGCGGTAGGTTTTGATATTGTAACTTCGCAAGATCCGGTATGGAGAGGTCTTGTAGCCAAGCGCATTGCTAAAAGGGTTGGCGCAAAATTACAAATACAAATTCATACCGATCTTTTTTCTTCGGAAGTTGCATGGTGGGCGCGTTGGATAGCATTGAATTGGGTATTACCTTATGCCGACACTATCCGTGTAGTTTCGGAAAAAGCAAAACAGCAATTGATTGAAAGAGGAATCAAAGCGCCTATTTTTGTGCTGCCAGTTTTTATTGATATCGAGCAAGTACGCGCCGCTCCCTCTGCCGATAAAAAAGAATTCTCACAATTCTCAAAAATACTCCTGGTATCCGCTCGTCTTGAACCTGAAAAGGAGGTCGAGGAGGCATTAAGAATAATGAAACAGGTCCTCGCTGCTGAGCCAAAAACTGCTATGCTCATTGCTGGTTCTGGGTCGGAACTAAAAAAGCTAAAGGCATTGACACGTGACTTAGGGATAGAAAAAAATGTTATATTTTTAGGCTTTCGTGAGGATATGTATGGGCTCTATAAAATTGCCGATTGTATGCTGGTTACCTCCCGATTCGAGAGCTTTGGTGCAAGTATGGTTGAAGCTCTTGCGGTTGGTTGCCCGGTAGTCGCTCCAGATGTTGGCGTAGCAAAAGAAGCGGGTGCGAATGTAGTAGATAGATCCGAATTAGCACAAGAAGTAATAAAGGTATTGCGGAGCAGTGAGCGTGGCGAATTAAAAATAACTCTTTTAACAAGAGAAGAATGGGCACAAAAATGGCAAAAAACACTTTAAAAATCGGATTTATCGGACAGGGGTTTATCGGCAAAAGTTATGCCGACGATATGGAGCGCCGCGGGTACACTACGGTGCGCTATGCGCTCGAAGCGCCGTACAAAAATAACAAAGACAAAATCAAAGAGTGCGAAATCGTATTTATTGCGGTGCCGACGCCAACCACGCCTAAAGGCTTTGACTACTCTATTGTCGAGAGCGCACTCAAGTTGGTAGGCAAAGGCAAAACAGCGGTAATCAAGTCGACCATTTTGCCGGGCACCACTGCGCGCCTGCAAAAAAAGTTCTCCAAAATTTACGTCATGCACTCGCCGGAGTTTTTGGTATTAAAGCAGGCTGCCGAAGATGCCGCGCGTCCGCTGCGCAACATCGTCGGTATCCCTAAAAAGAGCAAAGCGTTTGAAACACGCGCCAAAGCGGTGATGAAGGTGTTGCCGCGCGCGCCGTTTGAGCTTATTTGCGGCGCACCCGAAGCCGAAATGGTTAAGTATGCAGGTAACTTTTTTTTGTATCTTAAAGTTTTGTATGCCAACCTGATGTACGAAACGGCCGATGCCATTGGCGCCGACTACGAAATGGTGAGTAAGGCGATAGCGGCCGACCCGCGCATCGGACCGTCTCATTTGCAAGTACTGCACGACAGCGGACATAAAGGCGCAAAACGCGGCCGCGGAGCCGGCGGCGTGTGCTTTATCAAAGATGTCGCCGCTTTCGCCGCGTTTTACGGCAAAACTACCAAAAACAAACAGGGCGTGAAGCTTTTGCAAAGCGCGATAGAGAAAAATGTCGATCTGCTCATGCGTTCAGGCAAAGACCTTGACCTGCTTGTCGGCGTATACGGGAAAGAAGTCCTCAAAAACTGAAACTTTGATTGTTTTGTTTGGTTAAAGTACCTGTCAGGAACGGTTGCAAAATAGCTGTTTTTGCTATACATTCCATAAGCCCAAAGGGGCGTTTTTACATGAAAATACTTGTTACCGGAGGTAAAGGATTCATCGGGCTTAAGCTCATGGATAAATTAAAGAAGATGGGGCACGAACCCGTTTCGTACGATATTGTCGACGGACAGGACCTTTTTGATATGGAAAAGCTCGAGGCTGCAATCCGTAATTCGGATGCGGTGTACCATGTTGCCGCCGAGGCGGACCTGACCCGCATGATGGCACTTGACGATGGTCGCAGGGGACTCATTTCGAATGTCGGAGCAACGGACAACGTTGCGTATTTGTGCGCCAAACACGGCAAATGGCTGCTCTTTGCATCTACCATCTGCGTGTATGGCGACGTTGACGTGCATCCCGAACGCGAGGACACGACGCTGCCAAACCCGTCGGAAATCTACGCTGCTTCCAAATACGCCGCCGAGTGGGTTATCCGCGGCTATGGCAAGAGTTTTAACCTCGACTACACTATACTTCGTTTTGCGACCGTGTACGGTCCCGGCATGCGTGCGGCGCTTGGCGTGTATGTATTTTTTAAGCAGGCTTTGCTGGGGCAACCGATAACTGTGCACGGCGAGGGCAAGCAGGTGCGCACCTTAACCTACATTGGCGACCTTATCGACGGCATCGTCGCGCCGCTTATGCACAAAGGAGCGGCACTCGGGCAGATATTTAATATTACATCGGCTGAGATGACCTCTGCAAAAGATATGGCCGAGCAGATACAAAAGATAACCAACACCTCATCGCCAATTACTTTTATACCGCAACGGAAAAATAACACTTTGCACGAGGAGGTGGATGTCTCTAAAGTTAAACGCCTTTTACATTGGGAGGCTAAGCATACTTTTGCAGAAGGGCTGCAAAAAACGCTTCCGTGGATGAAGGAGGTAGTATCATAAGTACATGCGGCTTTTGATTTGTACGCAGGTAGTCGACAAGGACGATTTGGTTCTGGGTTTTTTTCACAGATGGATAGAGGAATTTGCAAAACAGTGTGAGAATATAACTGTCGTTTGTTTAAAAGAGGGCAAGCACTCTTTGCCGGACAATGTTGAGGTTCTTTCGCTCGGGAAGGAGGTCGGCACTTCACGCGTTACTCGCGTGTGGCGTTTTTTTCGTTTTATAATTGCGCGTCGCAACGGATACGATGCGGTATTTGTGCATATGAACGAAGAGTATGTGTTACTTGGCGGCTGGCTATGGAAGAGATGGGGCAAACGCGTATATATGTGGCGCAATCATTATATCGGCAGTAAACGTACCGATGCGGCGGCGCGCTGGTGCAATAAAATATTCTGTACTTCAAAATTTTCCTACACCATGAAATATCCTAAAACGGAACTTATGCCGGTTGGGGTTGACCTTGAGCGTTTTGTGCCGCTTTCGGACACGTCTCGCGATCCGCGTGGAATTCTTTTTCTTAGCCGCATGGCTCCTTCAAAGCGGTTAGAGGTGCTGCTGCATGCACTGGCACTGCTTAAAAAGGACGGCATACACTGTAATGCCGCACTCTACGGTTCGCCACAGCAAGAAGACGAAAAGTATTACGAAAGTCTCAAAGAGCTCGCACGCGTACTCGGCATTGATGACATGGTTGCATTCCATCCGGGATTGCCAAACAGCGAGACGCCGCGACTCTATAATAGCTATTCTATATTTGTAAACTGCTCAATCTCGGGCATGTTCGATAAGACGCTTTTTGAAGCGGCTGCATGTGAGTGCATCGTTGTTGCCGCGAGCGAGGATCTTGGTGAGCTCGTCGGCGATAAGTTTATTTTTAAAGCCGGAGATTCCCGCGAATTAGCCGAAAGACTTAACACATTTCTGGCACTGCCCGTCTTAGAGCGACAGGGCCTTGGGGTCACCATGCGCCATATGGCCGAGGGGCATAGCCTTACTAAACTCGCAGGACGACTGGCGGAAGAAATGTCGGTATAAATTCCCGTCTCGCATCCTGCGTGCCGCCGGAGTACAATGGCCACATGTGTGGCATTTTGGGTATTACGCAGGACAACGAACCACTCGTGCGCGAGGCGGCGAAGACCATCCGCTACAGGGGTCCCGATTTTTCGTCTGTAGTCACCGACAAGAGTGTAACGCTCGGACATAACAGGCTCTCCATCATCGACCTTGATCCGCGCTCCAATCAGCCAATGAAGAGCGCCAATGACACGATGCGTATCGTATTCAACGGCGAAATTTACAATTACCGTGAAATTCGAAAAGAGTTACAGGATGCCGGTGCTGTATTTAGGACCGAGTCGGACACTGAAGTACTGCTACAGGGGTATGCAAAGTGGGGCGCTGCGTTACTTGGACGCCTCCGGGGCATGTATGCCTTAGCCTTGCATGACAAGGTCAAGAATAAACTGATCTTAATGACTGACTACTCGGGCATGAAGCCTCTATTTTATGCGAAGGTTGGCGATACGTTTATGTTTGGGTCCGAGTTAAAAGCGGTCCTTTCAATGATGCGAAGTGTCGGTGTGCAGCCCAAGCTCAATACAGCATCGCTTTCCTTATACTATGCCCTTGGGTACGTACCCGCACCGCAAACTATAGTGGCGGGCGTCAGCCGTATGCCTCGGCGCAGCGTGCTTACGGTGGACCTCATGACTCATGCCGTATCGCAGACCTCATATGCGTTACCTAGCACTACAGTGCCTACGTCAGCGCAGGTTGAGGCTTTATTAGAACAGAGTGTCGAGCGGCATCTCGTTGCGGACGTACCCGTAGGGCTTTTCTTTTCCGGCGGTACAGATTCCTCGCTTATTGCCGCAATGCTTGCCAAGCGCAATATCTCGCTGCATGCGTTTAGCCTCGAAATAGATTCGCGCCCCGAGGACAGACACTACTTTGACTCCATTGCCGAGCACCTCAGACTCAATCTACACCGTTCTTTTTTTGGGCCAAAAGAATTTGACGATATATACGAAGAGGTCGTAGCTAAAATAGATGAGCCACTTTACGACAGCTCGCTGTTCCCGACGTACTACATTTCGCGCGAAGCGCGAAAGCATGCAAAAGTGGTTCTGTCGGGAGACGGGGGAGATGAATATTTTTTAGGGTACCCACGCTCTGTCGTGCTTAGCCGTATCGCCGGAGCACCGCTGGATTCTAAAGTAGGACTGCTCGACCTGCTCTATGTATACACGCCGCGTTTTCGGGGCAAGGTAAAGATTTTTGAAAAACTTTTTGAATTGATGCGTCGCCCAATTTCATACTACCTGCTTACTATGTCGCCGGCCAAAGACTTTATCGGCGCGTATGAGTGGCGCACAGCAAAAAGTGCAATTGCAGCTCACGCGACAACGCCTCTCATGCTAGACGCTGACTCTTATCTTGAGAATGACTTATTGCGCAAACTCGACAGCGCCACTATGTATAACTCTATAGAGGGCCGCGTGCCCCTTCTTGACCCTGACGTTATGGCTGCAGCGCAGGCATTGATGCCTCACTATGGTCCACTCAAAGAAAAAAAACCCATCCTCAAGGAGATACTTGCCCGTTATTTGCCCGCAAAACTCGTGTATCGCGGCAAGCGCGGGTTTGGACTTGACGCTCCGGTATACTTTGCATCATCGCGCTACCTAAAAATGGATCTTGAGACGGCCATCCGCGTTCTTGGCGAGAAGGGAGTACTCCCGCCGCGGCCACTGCCACCTATGGACGAGATTATTGCACGGCGTCCGCTTTTTGCGTGGCAGCTTATCTTTCTTTACCATGCATTGCATAATTGCGACTTATGAAACGCGTAGTCTTTCTTACAAACGCGCTTGCTTTAGGCGGAGCGGAAAAAGTGTTCATTGAAGAGAGCAGCGAACTTCAAAGGCGCGGCTACGACGTACACATGGTGTTGCTCTTTCGTCTTGGCGAGCGTGCCAAAGACACTAACTCACCAGTGCCGGTGCAGGTGATTGGCATGCGCAGCGTGTTTGATGTGCGGGGGTTTGTGCGCGCGCTACGTATGGTACGCAATCTGAAGCCGGACGTGCTGTATACGACGCTCAACGAGGCAAATTTTGTAGGACGACTCATCGCTTGCATGCTGCCTAGAGCTACACTTTTGACGCGAGAGTCCAATACGGCAGACAGCAAGCCTCTACTATATAAGCTCGGAGATATATTTTTTGGTTTGCGCTCGTCCACCATAATCGCGGTGTCAGACGCTGTCGGACGATCGGTTACCGCATACGCGCCTCACCTCGCTTCGCGCATACGGACTCTCTATAATGCCACGGCAGTGTTGCCGGATACCGCATCAACGGGCAGCGATAGTGCGCATGAGAGTGTTCGTTTGCTAACGGTCGGTTCTTTGACCGAAAAAAAGGACCACGCGGTGCTGGTGAAGGCAATGAAATACCTTCCGCCTCAGATCACGCTTACCATCGCAGGTGGTGGTTCACTTCGTAAAGAGCTCGAAGCACTGGCATATGCAGAGGAGGTGGCCGACCGAATTGTCTTTACCGGTTTGCTACAACCGGAGCGCGTTGCGGAGCTTTATAGGAGTCACGACCTGTTTGTCCTGCCGTCAAAACGGGAAGGGTGTCCAAACGTAGTGCTCGAAGCGCTTTCCTACCAGCTACCTGTAGTCGCGTTTGACATACCCGGCATGTCTGAATTTGTCCAACCGCAGTGGGGCATAGTTGTTTCTACCCGCAACCCCAAAGAGTTTGCGGCTGCCATAGAAAAGCTCATCACATCTCCCGTGGAAGTAAGAAGGAAAATGGGCCATGCAGGAGCGGCGCATATTGCCGGCGAACATACTATGCACACGCACATCGAAAAGCTTATGCAGCTGTTTTCGTATTGACGCACTTAAGGATAATGCGTTTCATTTTTAGGTGTAGAGCCGGGACAAAGAAGGCGAGCGCCTGCTCATATTTATGGTAAGGCTCATAATAATACAGACAGTCTGAGCCGCGGTACTTTACGATGTTAAAAGAATTGTGTTCAAGGTATCCGCGTATTTCGGGCACGGTGAAGTAGTGGTCATCTATGGGTTGGAGTGCGTGGTTGCGCTTTTGGTCATAAAAATCGTAACTGACCCAGTCGCGGTTGGGAACTGTAACAATAAAAACACCATTAGGGCGGAGTACCCGCCGCACTTCCGAGAGTGCTTTATCATAATCCAACATGTGCTCGAGTGCTTCAGTCATAAACACTATATCAAAACTGTCGTCCGCATAAGGAAGACTTTCGGCATCTCCTTGCGCAATATCCGCAGTCAGTACGTTTGCCCGGGCAATTTCGCATAGCTTTGGCGATATATCGAGACCACTCAGCTTTGCCTGCGGCGCAACAACGCGGAGTTTTTGTAGCAAAAAGCCCCGGCCACACCCGATATCCAGCACGTTTGCTGTTTGGTAGTTGGAATGCATCGCAAGGCACCGGTCATAAAAATGCATATCGAGTCCTACCTTTTCGGTAATGGCGTCATAGCCGTCGGCAATCCATTGTTTGTCGGGCGATATCATTGCGGTATTATACACGAATGCACAAAGGCCGTTATCTGTTTATTTTTGGCGGCACCATTGGTGACGGATTACTCGGTGCACATTTGGGACGGCTGCTGCGCGCCAATGTGCCGGATGCGACTCTTACTATAGTTAGCACGCGCCGCAGCTCTTTTATGCGCGAGCTTATCGGGCCGCTTCCGTTTGTAGACTTCCTTGAGATGCCTAAAGAGAGTTTTGGCTCTTGGGTCTGGCTCCTCTCGCTAGTGTGGTCGCCTTGGAAGTGTGCCGTGTATGTGCCGCTCTCAGGCATGCCGCTGTGGTGGCGCATGATTTTGTGGTTTGCATCGCGTCGTCGCGGCAGTATCATTGCGCGTCCGACTATCACGATAGACGAGCACCGGCAAATGTTTGATACACCGCTCGACGTGCTTGCAAAGTGGGACATACCGGTGCACGAAAAGCTGCGCCCGACACTCCCGTTTAACGCGAGCGATTGTAAGCCGAACATACAGCCGCAGTTCCTTTATTTGGTATTTCATTTTTTTGCCGGAATCACGCGCCGGAGCGTCCCTACCACGCGCGCAAAAGAGATACTTGCTGCCGTGCACGCGGCTTTCCCCAACCACGCACTCATACTCACCGGGTCTGCAGGCGACAAGAACCGCGCCGAAAGAATTGCGCAAGCAACAGGAACACAGATGCGTGCGGCTTTGGGTCCGCGTGACCTCGAGTGTCTTATTGCAGGTGCAGCGGCTTATGTTGGCGTCGATACCGGTACAACCCACATCGCGGCCCACTTGAGCGCACCTATGGTAGTACTCGGACACAACAATGCCCCCTTTTGGTGGACGCCGCCGTACACGCCCAGAAGTATCGTACTTAGGGCTGATAAAAACTGTTTGTGCCTGCAAGGGAGGACCGCAGAGTGTTTTTATCCTTCGTCCGAAGGGAGTGCTTACCGGTGCATTATCGATATTTCTACTGCCGATATTATTGCTTCAATACAGCAGGTAATAAATGCAAAAATCTAGTATTATACGCCTATCGTGGCTAAGATACCTCTCTATATTCCCGAACCTTTGGCAGGCCAGCCTCTGGCGCCGTATTTCGCTCCGGTGCGCTCCTCGCTCACCTACAATCAGCTACCGCCTAATTTCTTTGACGAGTCGGTTGAGAGGGTCGCTGACCCGCAAGCCGCACAAGCCATAGTGCTGCCAACCAGTTTTGGCGCCGAAAACGCAGAGGCGCGCGCCTATGTACGCACCTATGCCGAGCTCGGCGAAAAGTTGGGCCTGCCGGTGCTTGCTTTTTCGGTAGGTGACTTTAACGACCAAGTCCGGTTTGACCCGCGTGTGTATATGTTCAGGCAGTCCGTGTATCGCACTAGTCAGCACCCGCGCGACATTGTAGTACCGACCATGACCGAGGATGTACCGGAAAAGGATTTTAGTATTCGCGCCAAAGGCATGCGCCCGCTTGTTTCGTTTTGCGGGATGGCCGGGTTCCCGACCTTTACAAGACGTATTAAATATCTGCTCAAATTGTGGTTTGGCCTCGCTAAAAGTATTTTTATACACACCGCACGCGCAAGGATTGTCGGCATTTACTGGCGCCGCGCGGCCATGCGCGCATGCGAGCGTTCAGCGCTTGTCGATACGAACTTCATCATACGGCGCACATTCTCGGGCAATATAAAAACCATAGAGCTCGACCCAAAGGTTGCACGCAAAGAATATTACGACAGCATTATACATTCCGACTTTGTCATTGCGCCTAAAGGTGACGGTAATTACTCTAACCGTTTTCTTAAGACGCTCGCCTTTGGGCGCATGCCGGTTATCGTTGACACTGATATGGTGCTACCGCTTGAGGACACCATAGACTACTCGCGCATCGTGGTGCGCGTCCCCATGGATAGGGTAGCTGAAACCCCCCGCTATGTCCACGAGTTCTATGATGCAATGACCGAGAGTGAGTATGCGCAGCGGCAACGGCTTGCCCGCGAGGTATTTGAAAAGTACCTGCGCACGGATTCCTTCTTCCATTATTTTTTTACCGAAAAGCTTAAGACTCTGTGATGAAAATTTTATACATTGCCAATATTCGCCTGCCGACCGAAAAGGCGCATGGCGTACAGATAATGAAGATGTGCGAGGCCTTTGCCGAGCTGGGACATGACGTTACTCTCGTGGTGCCCTGGCGCACCAACTCAATCAAGCAGGATCCGTTTGAATACTACAACGTTAACCCTCTATTTAAAGTGCGGCGCGTTTTTTCGATCGACCTGATTAAGTTCGGCAAGTATGGCTTTTTGATACAGTACTTTTCGTTTACCGTCGCGGCAGCGCTGGTAGCCCGCATGAGCGGGACGACGCTGATATACACGCGCGACCCGTCGCTGGTATATGCATGCGGGGTACTTGGTAAACGAGCCGTGTGGGAAATGCACGTGGCAATGTGGAGCCGCATACAAAAAAAGGCGGCCGCGCATGCTAAAAAAATTGTCGTTATATCAAAAGGTCTCGCGGATTTTTATACGGGGAACGGCGTTGATGCGCAAAAGATATATATCGCGCGCGACGCGGCGGACATGCGCGATTTTGCATTAGGCGAAAGTAAAAATGCTTTACGCACAACGCTCGAGCTTCCGCAAGACAAAAAAATACTTTCGTACGTAGGCAAGTTTAAAACTATAGGTCAGTCAAAAGGTGTCGAGGAAATAATATACGCGGCCGGCAAGCTTGTACAAAAAGACCCAACTTACTTTTTTCTCTTGGTGGGGCTCAATGAGCACGAATTTCCGGAAGCAAAAGCGGCAGTCGTGGATGCGGGATTGCCCGAGGGCAACTATATGCTCGTAGGGCATGTACCGCGCAGTTTGGTGCCGGCGTACTTACAGGCGTCGGATGTGCTGGTTATGAGTTACCCCAATACCGAGCATTACGCCAAGATGATGTCTCCGCTAAAGCTGTTTGAGTATATGGCAAGCGGTACTCCGATAGTCACTTCGGATTTGCCCACCATACGCGAGGTGCTCAGCGAAGAGAGTGCAGTCTTGGTCGTGCCGGACAGTATTGAAGCTTTGCAAGCCGGCATAGAGCGTTTGATCAACGACCCGTCTCTCGGTGCGAGGCTTGCCGCAGCGGCACTGCACGATATCAAAAAGTACACGTGGCAAAATCGTGCAAAGGAAATACTAAGCACCGTAGCCAAATCAGCATGAAAAGCCTTACACCCGCATGGTATATAGTATTGTGCTTTGCCCGGGCACTAGTAGCCGGAAGGGCCAATCGCGTGCCAGAGGAGCCAAAGAAAATTTGCATTATCCAGCGCGCCAAACTGGGAGACATGGTATGTACGACGCCGATGTTTGCCGCAGTAAAAAAGTACTACCCAAAGGCAGAGGTGTGGGTGGTGGGTGATGAGGTAAACAAACAGCTTTTGGAAGGGCATCCGTATGTAGATGGCTATATTGTATGGCGGCGTGGCACGCCTTTATTGACTAAAGAGTTGCGTGCGCATGGGTTCGATTTTTTGTGTATTACGGCGCCAAGCGCCGAGGCTGTCGCTTCGGCATACCTTGCAGGAGTGCCGTGCATTGTGTCGCCGGTTATTGCCGGCGGCTGGAGCCCGTACGAAACGCGCTCTTACAAACTGCTGCGCAGCCTTGTACTTACCCGCTTGCATACCATGGGCCAGTATGCGCCGCGCGAGTATTTGCGACTGTTAGAGCCTATTGGTATTTACGCAGAGGATACTACCAAGGCCATTACTTACTCGCCCGAAGCGGCAGATATGGCCCGGAGTTTTTTTGCAGAGATAAAAAAAGGCGCCTCAATGGTAGTAGGTGTTGCGCCCGCCGCCGGTAACAAAATTAAACAGTGGCCGCCGGAGCGGTTTGCAGCAGTTGCAAACTATGTGGTGGAAAAGCACAACGCCGCAGTTATTGTCTTTGGCGGCCCGCGCGACACCGAAGAGGTACATGCAATGATGCGCTCGACTACGCATCCGGAGCGTATACGCGTTATCCCGCCACTTTCGATAGAGGAATTTAAAGCCTTTGTCGCACAGACGAATTTGTTTGTGAGCGCCGACACAGGCCCCATTTATTTGGCAGAGGCATTTGCTATACCAACTATTGATATTGTCGGCCCGGTTGACGAGCGCGAGCAACCGCCCCAAGGAGGCAGGCATATCGTTATTGTGCCACAGCGCGAAAAACCGCAGCTATATGTCATGAACGCGCGCGTGCACGACAAAGCGGAGGTAGAGCGGCAGTCGCTTGCCACTTCGGTTGCCGAAGTGTGCCGTGCCGTCGATACCTTTTTTAGCTATACTGGCAAGTAATATGCTTACGATCACGACCAGCTGGGACGATGGCGACGTGCTGGACAAAAAGCTCGCCGACCTTCTTGATCGTTACCGTATTAAAGGGACTTTTTATATCACTAAAGAGTATCGCAAGGAGCGCCTTTCCGAGGATGAAATTCGCGCTTTGTCCGAGCGCCACGAAGTAGGCGCTCATACGCTCACTCATCCTGATTTGCGTATGTTATCCCACCAACAAAAGGTCGATGAGATGGCAGGCTCAAAGCATTGGCTAGAGGGCGTATTAGGAAAGGAAGTGCCAATGTTTTGCTACCCGTCCGGCCATTTTGACGGCGACTCCAAAAAAGCCGCTGCCGAAGCCGGGTTTGTAGGCGCGCGCACTACGCAGTTTGGGCGGTTACAACTGCCGTCTGATAAGTTTGAAATGCCGACGACTCTGCAGGTGTATCCTATGCCATTTCGAAAAATAGACGCCGACCGGTACTGGTGGAGTAATTTGCTTGAACCGCTCCAAGAGCGTTCGTCTACGATGAGTGATATGGGCGTGCCGTTTTGGGCTTTACGCTCATTTGAGGCTTTGGCCAAAGCATCTTTTGATGTTGCGCTAAAAAAGGGCGGCGTATACCACTTGTGGGGGCATTCGTGGGAGATAGAGAGGTACGGCCTATGGGAACCATTTGAGCGGGTTTTGCGTTATATTGGTGATAATCCTGGGTGCCGGTATCGCAGTAACGGAGAGATACTACAATGAATACAAAACATTCTACTGAGAAACCGACTCTGTCAGTAGTCCTTATGATTAGGGACCATAAGCACGAGATCGAAGGTTTTTTTAGGACTATTGAAGGGCTCGCTGATGAGCTTATTTTGCTTGATACAGGTTCGACTGACGGATCGCTTGACCTTGTGGATACGTTCGCCAAAAGTTCATCTTTTTCGGTAAAAGTATTTCATCGATTTGGTTACCACACTGAAAACCCTACCCGCCAGTTTGGCGTCGACCAAGCCGAGAGTGAGTATGTTTTCCAGCTTGATGCGGATGAGCGGCTTACTGACGCCTTTCGACAAAAGCTCAAACCTTTTTTGCGTGAACATCAGCCCGATGTCGTAAACATTCCTCGCATAGATGAACTCGTGCCGCATTTGCATGACATTATGGTGGCACGACTTTTTCGTAAGAACAGCGGCGCTCATTTTGAGGGCGGCCCTTTGGTGGTGCATCCATTTGTGCGTTTCAGCGCAACGCCCCTGCTTTTCCCCGAAGCAGTACTGCATATGCAAGGAAGAGATCACTGGCTGCGCCGGCCGCATAGGATTTTTACCCAGCTAGGGAGAGAGGTCGAAGCGGAGCCAAATACTCGAGGGTTGTTGCGCGAGATGTATCGGGGTATGGCCGGCTTTTATTATAAGTTCCGCAAGACTTACTATCAGCAGGGCACTCGGCAAGACGGCAAAGCGGGCTTCAAGTTTGCCATGCTCAAAGGCTTGTACGTCTTTCTCTTTCATTTATTTGTAGGGCTTAAGCCGCGGGAGTCAGAGAATAAATAAGTTTTATGCGCGCACTTGATACAAAGCGATTTTTGGTAACGGGCGGATGCGGCTTTATGGGGTCTGACTTCATACGACAGCTTTTAGTACAGTTCCCCAAAGCAACGATCGTGAATGTTGACGCACTTACCTATGCTGCGCAGCCCGACAATCTTGTAGGCATTGATGAGTCGCGTTATTCGTTCGTAAAAGGGGATATAACAGACCGCGAGCTCATGATAAAGCTCATGCAAGCAGCCGATTTTGTGATTAATTTTGCAGCAGAAACGCACGTCGACCGCTCCATTGCCGACGCGACCGCGTTCGTGAAAAGTAATGTGCTTGGAGTCCATACACTCCTTGAGGCACTGCGCAGCTCTCCCCATATAGAGCTAATGGTTCATATTTCGACCGATGAGGTGTGGGGCGATTTACCGTTACATTCTAACGAGCGCTTCAGTGAAGAATCGCCGTTTTGCCCTAACTCACCATATGCTGCGTCAAAGGCCGGGGGTGATCTTTTGGTGCGTGCGTACGCGAAAACATACAAACTTCCTGTCATCGTGACACACTCGGCAAATAATTATGGTTTGGGGCAATATCCTGAGAAACTTATCCCGTATTTTATTTTGTGTGCATTACAAAACAAGCCCATGCCGCTTTACGGCACGGGCGAAAATATGCGTGATTGGCTCTATGTTGAAGATCATTCAGCGGCGGTGCTTGAGGTACTTCAAAAGGGTGAGAGTGCGGAAGTGTACGCCATCGCGCAAGAAGAGGAGTTTTCCAATAAATGGATTGCCGAACAGATAGCAGATATACTTGGGAAGCCCCGTTCACTTATAGTGCACGTGGAAGACAGGCTGGCACATGACCAAAAGTATGCAACTAGTGCCGCGAAGATACGCAAATTAAGTTGGAAGCCGGTCCACACGCTCAAAGAAAAATTGCCCGAAGTTGTACTGGCACTGTCAAACCGCTTATCAAAGTCAAAAGAAAACAAATAAAAAGCATATGGCAATGAAAGGTATCATACTTGCGGGTGGCAGCGGGACCAGGCTCTATCCGCTTACCTTGGCAGTCAACAAGCAACTCATACCTATATATGACAAGCCGATGATCTATTACCCGCTCTCGACCTTAATGCTGGCGGGTATCCGCGACATTCTAATAGTCACCACACCCTCGGACGTTGAGCAGTACAAGCGGCTGCTTGGCGACGGCTCCCAACTGGGATGCAATTTTTCCTACGCACTTCAGGAGAAGCCTAGCGGCCTAGCGCAGGCATTTATCATTGGCGAGGAGTTTATCGGAACAGACAAGGTTGCACTTGTGCTCGGCGACAATCTTTTTTTCGGCTCTGATGTAGGGGGGACTTTGGGACGTTGTGTCGACCCCGACGGTGCAGTTATCTTTGCCTACCACGTGGTCGACCCAGACCGCTATGGCGTCGTCGAGTTTGATGCTTCAGGTAAAGCGCTCTCAATAGAAGAGAAACCCGCACATCCTAAATCATCTTACGCTATCCCCGGACTCTACTTTTATGACAATAGCGTAGTCAAAGTTGCTAAAAGCGTGCAACCAAGTGCCCGCGGAGAATATGAGATAACGAGTATAAACCAACATTATTTGAAAGAAGGAAAACTCAAAGTGGTCAAATTTGACCGTGGCACCGCGTGGCTCGACACGGGCACTTTTGCAGGCCTTATGGAAGCATCGCAGTTTGTGCATAGCATCGAAAAGCGTCAAGGTCTTCATGTGGGCTGCATTGAGGAGGTTGCATACCGTATGGGCTTTATCGATGCGGGTACGCTCAAGAAGCTTGCCGAGCCGCTCAAAAAGAGCGGCTATGGAGAATATCTGCTCAATATAATAGAAGAGAAATGAAAAAGACCGTTCTCATTACAGGCTCCACAGGCTTTGTGGGAAGCGCGCTTAAGGCGCGGCTGGTTGCAGGCGGCCACAACGTTGTTGAGCTTGAGGGCGCCGACATACGCTCGCACGATATTTATCAGCGTTTTGATGGGGTAGATGTTGTCATGCATTTGGCAGGACGCAGCTCGCTTAAAGTATGCGAGGATGACCCAGAGGGAACACAGGCGATAAATGTCGAAGGGAGCGCCAATGTATTTGAAGCGGCACGGCGCGCGGGCATACCTAAAGTGCTGTATGCCTCGACGCTCCTCCTTAACATCCACGAGGCAGCGCAGATGAACCAATATTTACGGAGCAAAGCGCAGGTTGAAGAGATTGCCGAGCGCTTTCACGCCGAGCACGGCATGGCAATGACGAGCCTGCGCTACGGCAATATTTATGGCCCCGCATTGCCGGGGAGCGGCAAAGGGGGCGTTATACGCTTGTTTATTGAGTTGCTGCTAAAGGGCCTACACCCAACCCTGTTTGAAGGCGACGAGCACAACAAGCGCGACTTTGTCCACTTAAACGACGTTACAGACTGTAACGTGCGTTGCGTTGAATCCACGCTGGATGCCCCACTCCTTGGGATCGGGAGTGACGAAAGTTATACTGCACCTGAAGTGCTCGCAATGATCCAATCAAAACTCGGTACTCACATAGAGCCACGCATAGAGCCGCATCCCGCGTATGTGCCGCAAGGGTCGGTAACCACGGATCTCGCTGCGGCCCGCTCGCTTGGCTGGGAGCCAAAAATAAAGCTCGAAGAGGGCATTGACGCGATGATAGCGCATATGCGCAAAACCGTAGTATGAAAATAGCCATCTTGCACGATAACTTTCCGCCGCACAGCATCGGAGGCGCTGACATTGTGGCGTTTACCTTTGCCAAACAATTGCAACGCGAAGGGCACGACATTTTAGTTATCACCACCGCGCGAAAGCCAAGCGATGCCGGCGTGTCAGTGTATGAGGGGCTGACAGTGCATACTATTGCAACCTCATATGACTTGCGCTTTCAAGCCTACGTAAGCTTGTGGAATGTCCCGGTTGTACGAAAGGTAAAAAAGATACTGGCAGATTTTAAACCCGACGTAGTGCACGCGCACAATGTGCACGGCTATCTTTCGTACCGCTCACTTGCGGTTGCCAAAAAGTTGGGGAGCCGCGTGGTGCTTACCTGCCACGACGTTATGTCATTTAATTATCAAAAGCTTACTGATTTTATTAATCCGAACGACCTTTCGGTGCCGGCCATCTTTAACTACAAAGTAAGTGCGTGGCGCCAATTTAGGATCAACCGGTATCGGTATAACCCGCTGCGCAATATACTTATTAGAAATGCACTCAAAATGTACGTTGACCAAATCGTTGCGGTAAGCGATGCGCTGCGGCAAGCGCTTGGTGACAACGGCATTGGCAATGCCACAGTGGTGCATAACGGTATCGACGCAAACGAATGGCAGGAACCGCAAGAGGCGATTGATGCATTTAAACGCGAACAAGGTTTAGGAGAGTCGGTAGTGCTCTTTGGCGGGCGGCTCACGAGCATCAAAGGCGGCGGCAAGCTGCTTGCGGCACTGTCGGAAGCGGTAAAAAGCTGCCCCGAGGTGCAGCTGCTGGTAATAGGCAAAAAAGACGCCTATGCCGAGCGTATGCTGGCGGAAGCGAAGGGGCTGGGGCTAGGTGGCAAAGTGGTGTTTACCGGCTGGATTGAGGAGCGCGCGCTGCACTTGGCCTACCACGCGGCCGCGCTTGTAGCGGTACCGTCACTTTGTTTTGACTCATTCCCGACCATGAACCTTGAAGCTTTTGCTTGCGGCAAGCCGGTCATCGCGAGCTGCTTTGGCGGGTCAAGAGAGTTGGTTACCGACGGCGAGAGCGGCTACATTATTAATCCGTACGACGTGCCAACCTTTGCAAAAAAAGTAACCGGCCTGCTTGCCGATAAAGAAAAGCGTGCGCAGTTTGGCGCTGCAGCCCGCGCGCGAGTCAAAGAGGTATGCTCGCTTGAGCGCCAAACGGCAAAACTCAGCCGATTATTCGTGCGCTGATCTTTTTGAGCGCACCAACAAAATAACGCCGGCGATGCCGACAACAATATAAAACATCAGGTATGGCGTATTGTAGCGCGGGTCAACGTAAAAGGGAGTTAACACAAGAAAGTTATACGCAATAAAGAGGAGCGACAGAACCGAGAGATTTTTAATGTCTTTTTGCCCGCGCACACGCGCCAGCGCATACAGTCCGAATGCAAAGAAGAGGTATATCACAACATAAAGCCCCGCGCGAAAGTACCGGTTTACGTAGCTGGAGTAGTCGTGGTCAATATAGGCAAGCCGCACCACTTCAATAAGGTTGCCGTACAAATAGTGGCTGGGGTTTGCCAAAATTGTTGCAACGCTCTGCCTTTCGACTGCAGCGGCTGACGCAGAAGTGGATGCCACGTTGCTGTAAGCGCGAGAGAGCCGGTGCTCGTCGTTATTGTCTAAAATAGGCACCTCGGTTGTTTCTTGCCCGGTAACGCTCCGCTTGAGCCATGCAATAAGGTAGCGCGTATTGTCGGTGTACGAGAGTTGTGAGCGGACGGCGCGGAAGTAAAGCGCCTGCGCCGGCCGGCCCTCGGTAATGGCAAAGTGGCCGGTGTGCTCGTGGACCACCAGCATCCAGGCAAAAATAATCACCACAAATACCGCAAAGCCTGCAAGTCCCTTTTTAAATGTGTGCAGTTGCCACGGCCGCGTATAAAGCCAATAGCAGATAATCAAAAGCGGCAAAAAGAACACGAGCTGGGTGCGCACCAGTGTGGCCGAGGCACATACGGCGCCCACAAGGCAATAAAGCCACCACGGCGCCTGCCCTGCGGCCTTGAGTACGCGTATGCACAGGTAAAACAAAAGTCCGAGAAAAAAAGTAAAGAGCAGCTCGGAGAGCATCTCGTTGGCATAGTAGCCGTACGAGGGAAGTGCACTTACCAGTACTCCGGCCGCGTACCCTGCATACCGCTCACGCGCGGCAACAAAAACTAAATATATTAAAAAGCCAAGCACGCCAAGCAAGAGCGCTTGGACTATGCACACTGCAAGCACATTGTGTATGCCAAAGACAGTGTAGAGCGCGGCGACAAAAAGAGGATACCCGGGCTCGCGCGCATCGTTAAAGCCGGCATTGTTGGGCGAGTACCCGTGGCCCGCGGCGATGCTTGCCCCGTAGGCATCAAAACCGGAGGCGTCGACCCATGTGCGGGTGTGGGGCAGGCCAAAGATAAAGAAATTTGCGAGCGCCACCGCCATGCACAACACAAACATCACAGTGTGGGGGTGGGCAAGCAGCTTGCGCGGCATATACGTTTTTATAGCATTAATTAGCGGTGTATCATATAGCCCATGCGCGCACTTCTTTCATGGCGGACGGCTAAGCAGTTTTTGGGCTATGCGGGGGTGGGGGCGCTCAACACCGCCCTTAATTTTTTGTTTATCAATCTCTTTATCGTGCTGACCGGTATTACGAGCGGCAGACTTTTCCTTTTTGCATCGTTTTGTGTGTTTTTTGTCGTTATAGGTCACTCATTTATTTGGAACCGGTACCTTATTTTTGCAAAGGAAGGAAGCATGGCGCGGCGCAAAGAGTACCTGTGGTTTTTTGGCATCTCTGCCGCCACCGTGCTGCTTAATATTTTGGTGCTCCATATATTAATTGATGTACTTGGCGCGCCGGCAGGCATAAGCGCACATGCATGGGCCAACGTGGCACTATTTGTTGCAGTCGCACTCTCAATCGTAAGCAACTTTCTTGGCTACAAGTTTCTGGTATTTACTGAAGGGGTGTAGTAAGGTGTTTGTGATGAAAGCAAGGACAATGCGCCTTATAGACTGGTACGCCGGCGTACCGCTGTGCTACCTTCTTGCGCTTTATGAGTCGGTGCGACGCCTTTTTCCGCGCCGCAAAGGAGAGGTCAAGACGGTACTGTTTATAAAATTTTTTGGCATCGGCAGCATTGTGCTGTCGAGTGCCGCCGTTGCGGCGGCACGGGGCGCCTTTCCGGGAGCAAAGATTCATTATCTGACCTTTTCGTCCAACCGCGAGACACTCGCGCTTTTAGGGTGTGCCGATTTTGCACACTACGTTGATACCAGGAGCCTCGGATCTTTTATCGCTTCAACCTTGCGCGCAATTGCTGCACTGCGGCGCGCAAAGGTCGACCTTGTGTTTGACCTCGAATTTTTTGCCAAATTCCCCCTTGTGGTTGCCACATTGATAGGCGCCAGGCGCAAAGCGGGGTTTTATCTGACCTACGAGTCATGGCGACACAAGCTTTTGGATGATTTGGGTTACTACAACCACTACTGGCACATCAAAGATATTTTTCTTTCTCTGGTATATCTGGCAAAAGAGCAGGATCCGTATTACCTGCGTTTTGGCGATTGGGCAGCGCGTTACACTCCTGCGCCGGTGCCTATTGATGCCGGTGCTATAAAGAGGGTTCAGACCCTACTCAAAGCAAACGGATGGACTGAGGGGCGGCCCTTGTTGGTCGTAAACCCCAACGCCGGCAAGGACTTGGCACCAGTGCTTAAGCGATGGCCAAACGGGCGGTGGGTGGAGTTGGCACAAGGGCTACTTACGCGCTACCCGGACGCACTTATCATAGGTACCGGTAGCACGGGCGAAGCGCCGCTTATCGAAAGTATTATCACTAAGCTGCCGGCGCCGCTCCAACAAAGTGTGCGCAACGGCGCAGGTCGCTTTTCGCTTGCAGAGTTGCTCGCGCTTTTTAGCATTGCCAAAGTATTTATTACAATCGACAGCGGCCCCATGCATCTTGCTGCGCTTACAGGCGTGCCTATCGTCGGCCTCTTTTTTGCCGAGAGCCCCGTGCTCTATGCGCCGCTTAGCAAAAAATCCCGCATCATACAGCCGCCCGCCTACAGCATTCCGTCTTTTACGGTGTATATGGGCAAAGACCCTATAGTCCCGTCGCACAACAAGGTTGCCGAGCTGGTAAAGGCCGCTGAGGTACTAGATGCGCTTGCTAGTCTTGTGTAATCCTGCGCGCCAAAATGAGGTCGGGGTTGATATACGTTATCGAAAAGTCTTTCAGCCGCCGCAACACGGGCTCTTTGTCGCCGCCAAACTTCCAGTGATGTATCTCAATGTACAGAGCGCGAATGCGCAGGAGGCACTCTTCGGGTATCGACTCAAATATCTTGTACTCTTCTCCCTCTATATCCATCTTTACTAAATCGATGTGCTCGCCGCGCATAATACTCTCGAGCGCAACGCTCTGGACACTCACGCCGCCATGAGATGTAATGCTCCCTGAAGAGCCGTCCGGAGAGAATTGGACCGTACCCTCGTGCGTGCTTACTGCAAGGTTGTGAAGCTCGACGCCCTGAATATTTTTTGCGACATTTTTTGTAAGCAACGCAAAGTTATCGGCGTCAGCCTCATAGGCGCGCACGCGTGCATCGGGCCACATCTGTTTGATGCGCAGGCTAAAGGCGCCAATGTGCGCGCCAAGGTCAATGACGGTAAGCTGTTGGCCTTGCCGCACTAAGTCGCGCAGCCGCCAAAGCTGATACTCATCTTTGGCAAAGATATTTTGAAATATGGCAATATGGTCGGGCGTGCGTACCCACACTCGCGGCCCCGCCCACAGCCGCAGCTGCCGCTCGCCGCTGTAGAAACGGTTAAAAGGGAAGACGATCTTATAAAAATCGCGAAAGGTCCGTGCCCTCTGCCAAATATTTGCAAGCGTATGCATCGTGTCTACTAGATATAGCACAAAAAATCCTTATGCACAGTTTGTACACAGCTTATGCACAGAAATAGTATTTGCAATTTATAAAAGCCAGTGCCACAGTTGACGCCTATTAGTAACTCCTATTTTCTATGAAAAAATTAGGTGTCTTTTTGTTTGGCTCGATGCTTGGCATTGTGCTTGTGCCGATGGTGTCGCTCGCGGGTGGTGCATTTTACATCGATAGTTCCACCGGATACGTTGGGATAGGTAATACTACCCCCGCGTCTCCGCTCGACGTGCTCGGTGCGATGTACAGCAGATTGGTCACAGACAGTGATTCGTCATCAGTTACGGTCGATTGGAATACAGGAAACGTCCATTCGATTAAGCTTAATACAAGCGCTACGGCACTCACGTTTAGCAATGGTCAAGCAGGCGGCAAATATGATCTCATTCTCGCGCAAGATGCCACTGGAGGAAGAACGGTAACATGGCCCGCTGCTGTAAAGTGGAATGATGGAAGTACACCGACCATTACTACAACTGCAAACAGTACTACAACTCTAAGCTTTCTTTATGATGGGGGCAACTACTTAGGCTCACTCACCTATGAATCTGCTGCGCCTGCCCCCATAGCATTCGATGCAGATAATGGGTCTTTGGTTCAAGTCGCATGTGACGGTTCAGCACATACATGGACGCACACGCCTGTATCCGGCAGTCCGTCAATGGTGGTTGTCGGTGGATATATGACTAATACTAGTTGCATTGCGGGTATTACATACGGCGGTCAAGCCATGACGTTGCTTGCAAGTTCAAATGCTTCGAATGCGGGTGATGCGGTGCTGTATTATCTCGCTAATCCTCCTTCCGGAGCACAGACGGTATCAGTGAGCACAAATAATAACACTGGTAATTATTCACATCTCTCCTCAGCAACATATACGGGAGGTTCTTCGTCTATAGCAAGTATATGTACTATAGGTAGTAATTCTACTGCTTCTTCGTACGACTGCTCAGGTACAGTTTCAGGAACAACAGGATGGATTGTTGGATCTAATGTCGCATCCACTATGAATCCATCTTCAATATCGGGTGGAGGTGCTACATTCTCTGACCGATCAGCTGGTTATCAGCTGAATGATTCGAACGGTACTGTTACTTCGGGCAGCGATACGTTCACTGTCTCTTACTCGGGAAATCAGACGGGTACGGCGTCTGTATTCGCCGAGCTGAAATAAAGTTACGATGTGAGAGATATACAAGAAGATCAGAAAAACAGGCTCCAGCGGGAGCCTGTTTTCTCTTAACTAGTAGTTTAGACATTTTCCTGTGTCGCTGTACAATGAGATCTCCATGGGGTCTATGTACAATCGCATAAAAAATAAATTACTCCGCTTGTGGCGGGATGCGCCTGCATCCGCTTCGCTTTTACTGTCCCGATTGAGCGGTCGCAAGTATTGGGCTGTTACAATCAGTGACACAACAGTTCGGTTGGGGTTCATTACTTCGTTGCATCATGCTATAGCAAAGGCCGAGCATGAAGGCAGGATTGAAAAAGATATCCTTGAGCATTGGTTAAAAATTGAAGGAAGGGTTGTATATGATATTGGCGGCTACAACGGCTTGTACGGCATTTTGTACGCCAAAAAATATCCGCAATCCAGCGTCACTATATTTGAACCCGATGCAATAAACTACAATCAAATACTCCACAACATACAGTTGAATGGGCTTACCAATTGCATGGTAGAGAAAGTCGCGATATCAGACAAAGAGGGGACGCTTCAATTTTCGCAAGGCGGCCGCTCAAAAGAGAGGATTGTCGAAAGTGGGGGGAATGCAGTGCCCACCTTTCCTCTATCACATTATCCTAAGGCAGATCTGCTTAAAATTGATGTCGAAGGTGCTGAGGGCAAAGTTTTGAAAGGATTGAACTACCTGTCAAATATTGTCTTAGAATTGCACAACCAAGAGATGCTTGCTCAATATGGAGACACGCAAGAGGGGATACTAAACAGAGCAAAAGAGCTGCACCTAACCCCGGTACTTCTTAGTGATAGAGACTCTGAAAAGCACTATTTGTTGCAAAAGTAACCTAGTGTTTGGCGCCGAAGGTCCGCATGTCCTCGGCGATAAAGATGCGTTTGTCACGGCTCGGGCGCACCAGTTGCGCATCGTAGGATAGCTCTTCGTGTATCTTTTCGCCCGGCCGTGCGCCTATCTCGCGGATAACGATATCTTTGTGAGGCTCAAGCCCGTGCATCTTGATAAGGTTAATGGCCAAATCAAGTATGTTTACCGGCTTGCCCATATCTAAAATAAGTATCTGCCCGCTTTTGGCCAGTATCCACGAAAGCAACACAAGCGCCGCAGCCTCGGGGATAGACATAAAGTAGCGGGTCATGCTGGGGTCGGTAATGGTAACGGGCACGCGCTTGCGAATTTGTTTAAGAAATTTGGGGATGATGCTGCCCGATGAGTTTGCCACGTTGCCAAAACGAACCGCGCAAAAGCGCCTCTTGGGGTTTTTTTTAGCGTAGCGCATTACCAACATCTCGGCGGCGCGCTTGCTGCGCCCCATCACGCTTTTGGGGTTGACCGCTTTGTCGGTCGAGACAAGTACAAAGTCTTTGACGCCGTGCTTAAGCGCGAGGTCGAGCATGTTTTTGGTGCCAGTAACGTTTGTCTTTTGTGCCTCGCCCGCATTTGTCTCCATTAACGGTACGTGCTTGTAGGCAGCCGCGTGCAGCACGACATCGACTTTAAACCGCGCCAATATTTCATTCATCCTTTGCTTATCGCGGATACTGCCGACAAAGGCGTGCACATGGGGCGCACCGGCGTAGGCGCTCTCGGCCAGCTCTTCGGTCATATGGTAAATCCCTTCCTCCCAACTATCGACAATAATGATGCGCTTGGCGCGGGTGGCAAACAGCTGCCGCACGAGCTCGCTGCCTATTGAGCCTGCGCCGCCCGTCACTAAAAAGGTCTTACCCTTTGCACCTTTTGATATGCGTTGCTGGTCACCTCTAACGAGCGGCCGGCCAATAAGGTCCGATGGGTTGATATCGCGCACAAACGAGAGGTGCACGTTGCCCCTAATAACCGAGGCGATGCTTGGCAGCACTTTGATGTCGATGCCTGGCGGTACCGCGCGCGTGACCCGCTGGATAAACTCGCGCTCAACCGACGGGGTTGAGACAAGTACTTGATTGACCTTGTGGGTTTTAAGCAGGCGCGGCAAGTCGGCAACGGCGCCAACGACAGGCAGACCCGCCACACTTTTGCCGCGCTTTTTAGGGTCGTCGTCAATAAAGCCGACCGCCACAATGCCGGGGTGCTTTTCCTTCCGTATTTCGGCGACGACTTTGCGCCCCGCGTCGCCGGCACCGATGATGAGTACTCGCTTCTTCAAAATGTTGTTTGTTAAGGTTTAAGCAGGCGTTTGAGCGCGCGGTACAAGCCGGGAAAGCGGTTTTTAACCGGCCGCGCAAGGCGGTAGCGCCACTTTTCGTCGACATGGAGACTATACCGCAAAAACAGTGCGTCTGCCTTTTGATTAATAACGACATCCTTGGGGTGTATAAGGGGGAAGTGCATCGCATGGGTGGGCAAGTTAGCCTGCGGATGGTCGGTCTTGGCGTGAGTACCGCGCTCGTTAAACCCGATGTTGGAGATGAGGTTGACCGAGGGCATGATGCAAGCCGCGCCGCGCGACATGCAGCCAAACACCCACGGCCCCTCCCACGAGCTGCGCACGCTGGGGCGGTCGTGGTAGTAGTCGTCCCACACCATGGTAAAGCGCTCGAGCATGGCGGGGTTGTTAAGCACCGGCGCCAGCGCGCCAGAGTCGCGCAGGGCGGGCCATTGACTCATGGTGGGGTCGCAGGCTTGCCACGCCCGGCGCCATGTGGCCCAGCCGGTCATTTGCGGAATCAACTCAAAGTAGTAGCTCTCGCGCACATTCCTCTGCACAAACTCCTCAAAAAAGCTCACGCCGGCAACCGACATGACGCGCGTATCGTTTTTATACCTCTCCAGCATCTCATCACAAAAAGGAAAAAAGGTTGGATGCGGCAGACAGTCGTCCTCGAGGATGATTGCCGCCTCGACCCTTTCAAACACCCAATCAAGGCCCGTGCGCACGCGGCCCTTGCATCCCAAGTTAACTTCCGAGTAATTCTTTTCAATCGTGCAGGGCCAGTCTACTTGTTCGATTACCGCGCGTGTTGCATCGGTGAGCACCTTTTCAGTTTCGGTGCGCGGCCCGTCGGCAATAATCAAGAGCCTCTCGGGCTGTGCCAAACGCAGAGCGTCAATCATCCGCGTCACCTCTTGCGGGCGGTTAAAGATGATTAAAGCAACTGGTGTTTTGCAAGGCTGCATGTTTTATATTTTTTGTACGACAACAATCATACTGCCGACGTTGGCAGTGCGCCACAATTTGACTTTGTAGTGTGGAGATAGAAGGGACGCAGCTACTTGCCAGATAGTTGCTTTTACCGAGAGGTCTTCAATCACCAGTGTGCCGCCTTGTTTTAACAAGGGCAGGGCAAAGTTAAGCGTATTGAGGTTTGCTTCTGCCGAATGCATACCGTCGTCGATTATCAAATCAAATTTTGTACCAAGTTCCGTTGCAAGCGAGTCGAGAGAATTTATTGAGAGTTGATCTACAAAAAAAGTTTTTATACGCTCTTCTGAAAAGAGACATTCTCTGTCTACGTCTGCTCCGTACACCTGTGCATTGGGCAGATAATCCCTAAATGTCCGTAGCGAACCACCCGGCGTCCACGCCCCTTCCATGGTCGAGGGTAAGTTAGGATTGCTCGTGCCGATGCCAATTTCAAGCAACGTAAGAGGCTCTTGTCTTTTAGACCCCAGAAGCTCAGCGTATACGCGGTGATAATTGTGGTATGACTCTGCCTTGTCGGAGCCATTTGCACGAAAGAGGTTGCCCAATTCCTTGGATGCAGACGTTTCTGCTGAAGGTGCGTCTTCAATCGGGTACGGTTGTATTTTACAAAGTGCCGCGAGTGCATTGTTCGACGAATCAAACTCGCTTTTCATTTCAAGCGGGTAAAATCCGAAACTCATCCGTCCTAAGCGATTAACTATCCTTTTCGAAAAACTATTCATAGGCTGGATTATACATTAATTCAATACAAAAAATTACATTCTAATCCATCCCGAAGGCACAATGTCCGGTTGGCCTTGGGAGTCGTCGGCGAGCCATTTGCTTGGCGCGCAGACGATTTTACCCGGATTTTGGTTGAGCCACGCACCCCACCAGCCAAACGTGCTGTTTGAAATTATCTGGTGTTTTGCGGCGGCCATTATGAGCGGTTCTTCATAATCCTTTTTTTCGGGGTGCTCAATATATATAACGGGGTAAGCGAAGGAGAGGTTTGCTTTGACCCATGGCAGGTCGTCAGAGAATACAAAGATGGTTGAGTTTGGTACGCGTGCTGCTATGTACTCGACGGCGCTTTGGTAATACTGCGGCGAGCACAGCCCCATGCTGTCTTTTATCTTTTGGGTATAGGCGTAGTCGCCGCGGCGGACATGCAGTGCGATTGAGTTGCACGACTCCATCTGTTGCTTTACCTTTGCAAAATAATCGCTCGGCGTTTTAAGCGTAAGCTCGGCACGGATAATGTCTTCGATATCCTTAAAATAATTAAGCGACTGCCAGTTGCCCGCAATGTACGTGTTGTCAGGCAGGCTTAGCATTGTAGGGTCAAAGTGGAGACTCTTTTCGCGCGCGTACGTAATGTGCGGCAAAAGCTTAGTGAATCTTTTGGCAACCCTATTGTATTTGTTGGGCTGCGTGTCACGCATCTGCCAAAGCCCAGCGCGTTCATATAGGGTTGGTATGCGCCCCGTGATGTTAAAGCGGTCGAGGTCATAAGTGCGGTAGGGAAATTGCCGAAACCAAGATATATCAAGTACCAGCTCTACTTTGTGTTTTTCGGCCAAGTATCTCCCCAGAGTGTAGTTAAAAAGCTGATTGCCAATGCCTCCGGTGATACGTGTATAGATCATACCTATTTTTGTTGCCCAAACAAATAGTACTGGCCGCCTTTGATGTGGGGGATGACCGGATTTTCAAATCGATGACTCGGGTGCTGCTCTATAAACTGCTTTGTAAACGCTGCATTGTCTATGCCCTCAAACTGCTCTTGATAGGCGATGAGATAGTTATTTGCAGGTGTAAGAAGAAGAAAGTCTGCTCGAAGTGCTAAAGGGGACTCGGTCAGCGACCACAGTGCCATCAAGAGGTCATATACAGGTGTGTATGTCTGCTGTTTCTTGAGTTCTTCGAGCGAGGAAAGTAAGACGATGCTGCGCTCATGCCAAGGCATTGCGCCAAGGTTTACCTCATGCGATGTAGTGCTGCTGAGGTAATAGCGCTGCAACAGCGAAAATTCGGGCAGGTCAAAAATAATATATTGGCCGGTAAATCCAGCCGCATAGGCTAAGCGGCAAAAGTTGCCGTAACCGCCGCCAAACTCCACGATCGTTTTCATCGCCGAGAGATCAATGCCTGCAAAATCACAAAAGCGAACAAGACTATACACGTGGTGTATTGAATTACCGCTGGCACGTACATACCAAGGGTAAGGCCGCGGGTTGCCCGTCATGGGTTCCTGCAGCAGGCGCTTCCAGCGAGGCCACTCTTTGTGCGCACGCAAATACGCAAGTTCTGCGTGCGGCGGTTCATGGAACATAGTTTTTTTGATGACCGGCCAGCTTAGAAAATTTTTGACGTCTCCTTTGAGTACCTCTTGGTACAACTCCTCGCGCATGCGCTGCCAAAACGCAAGATCATTGTTTGCACTCCCGCTATGCAGATGCGTAAAACTCTCTCGAAGCTGTGCGGCTGCATTTTGCTGCGCGGGATTGTTTTGGGATAAAAAAAGCGAGCGAGCCTGCCACACAGCGTGGGTCAAGTACTCACGGAATTCCCGACCCATCCGGTTAGTGATTCGCTTTGATAATGCGTTCATGTTTTTTAGCCTCCCACCGTTCTTTTTCAACAAAGATAGTATTGACGTATGTGTCGGCAAAAACAAAATATCCATTTTTCTCAAATAGTGCGCTAATATTGGTATTTTTTTGCTGCTCATCAAGCGTCATCGTTTCTACCACAAAAATAGCCGGCCGGTATTTTGTAAAATCAAATTGCCCAAGAATTTCCTCATCCATGCCTTCAATGTCCAGTGATATAAGGTCGGGCACCTTTGTACAATAATTGTCTATAATATACTCGAGCTTATACAGAGGAATTTTTTTTGTCCCGAGCAGTGTTTGACCGAGGGTAACATATTCGCCGGCAGATTTTTTAGAAAATGTATTAAGTGCCGAATCGGACATCAGGTAATAGGTTGCCTCAGTTTGCGCTGTCAACCCGACGCCAGCCTCAACGCATAGGTCGCGCGGTCGCACTTGCCGGATTTTCTTGGCATGCTCCGGGTTCGGCTCGACTAAGACACCGTTGCTGCCGTTTCTATAAAAGGAGTAGGTGTTACTCAATTTAATAGGGTCATAGGCGCCGATATCAAGATAACTAAAATCCTGTATCCGTAATGAGCGGGCTGCGAACCGTATGAGCATATCCTCTCCCGCCTGCGAATAGCAAAGGCGTGCATCGTCAGTAAGTACCCGGCGCAGAAAATCGGTGTAGTTTTTTGGATTAAACAGATTTTTGATTTGCATGTTGTGGGAAGTCTTTATCTTTAATCTTAAACCAGGTAAACAGCAGCACGGATAGGCCTACAACATTTGACAGGAATTGGGCGGTAATGGCTCCCCAAATGCCAAACCATTGTACCAGCAAGACCGAAGAGAGCGCGAGTATGATAGTGGGAGCGTTGAAAATATAGATATATTTTTTTGGCATGAGCGTTGTGCGCGCGTCGATAGCTGCACCAAGGGCCATACCTCCAAGGTTTATAGCGATGGTAAACGAGTATACTTGCGAGTACAGCACCGCATCAAGGTAACGCGGAAAGAATATATAAAAGAACGGATATGCAAGGACTATATAGCCGAGCGTGAGCACTAAGCCTATCCCAAGGAGCAATAATGTCCGCTGCGGGAGCGTGCGTTTTATCTCGGCGCTGGTCTGCGAGGCGTATTTGGGTATAGCAAGCGTGCCTAGGATGTTTACAAAGCTTCGTGCCTGCAATACCGGCGCCATCGAAAAGGTATACACCGCGAGCGCGGAGGCTCCCAGATAGTGGTACACCACAATACCGTCGACCGCAGCGATAAGCGTGCCCATGGCCGAGGCAAGGCTGCTGTGCCGCGCGTAGGAAAGCGCGTGCGGCTCTCTCTTGTCATTGAGCGCATATTTATTGAGCGTGATGCGGAGCGAAAGGTACCGCATCATGGTCCATGCGCCGCAATATACGGCAAAGACAATTAGCGGGTTTTGCGTTACAAACATGGTTGCAATAAGCAAGAGCACTGCCGCAGTCTGATTGAAGGCAGAGAGTTTGCTGTCGAGGGCAAAATCTTTTTTTGCCGATAATACCGAGCCAAAGATACCCACCGCGTCCATAAGCGGCGTAAATATGGCAGCAAACAAAAGTCCGAGCGCAATAATAGTGTTGCCTTGCAGAAAGTAGTACCCGGAGATACCAAGGCTTGCCAGCGAGCCCAGCAGCCCCCAGCGCATTTTTGCATATAATCCCTCCCACAGTGTGCCTTCGTTGCCTCGCGACAGAGCTTGCACAACTATAGAGTCCATGCCGCGCAACGTAGTGACTGTAACTATTCCAAAAAGCGTAAGAAGATACTCGTATGTGCCAAAAGACTCCTGGGTTAAAAGATGAGCAAATGCAAAGGCCAAGGCAATAGAGGAAAGCGAAGTGACTACTTGCGCGCCAATGAGCCAAAGACCGCCGTGCGCAAGGTATACCATGTCTACTTTGGTATATTTTTCGGTCCAGCGCAGGAAACGGACGAAATTACTCTCTTCGTTTGCGGATTCAAGCATGGTATTTTTTTACATAACACATAAACACACAGAGCATACGTGCTCCTTTAAAGGCATACGTTTATAGTACTGTAAACACTCTCAAACTACTAAGAGTTTCCGGTAGCGGTTTGGTACAAAAACATATATAAAATGTATGTCAACCCGTGTACGGTCAAATTTATTTGGTATACTCATCTTCAATGGACTACACAAAGATTTTGCGCTGGGTGCTTATTATTGGTTTGTGCCTCGTGCCGTTTGTCGCTTTTATTGTCGCCGACGGAACCCATTTTCCGGTTAATCTTTTCTTCCCGTACATTACGGGCAAAAACTTTACCTTCCGCATCCTTATAGAGATTTTGACGGCTGTGTACGTGTTGCTGGCGATACGCGTACCAAAGTATCGTCCGCGCTCATCATACGTTATGTGGACGCTCGGGCTGTTGGTTTTGTGGATGGCACTAGCAACTGCAACCTCTATTGACCCTATAAAGAGCTTTTGGAGTAACTTTGAGCGCATGGACGGCTACATCACCACGCTGCACCTGTTTGCCTTCTTTGTTATTTCGGGCGCAATACTTACTGCCGAAGAGTGGTGGGACCGCTTTTTTGTCGTGTCGGTGTGGGCCAGCGCATTGCAGGGCATATACGCGGTGCTGCAGGCCTTCCACATTTTTGGCTTGGGACCCAGCTCGCAAAGCGGCGCGCGCGCCGACACCACCTTTGGCAACGCAACCTACTTGGCAGTGTTTATGCTCTTTAACCTCTTTATTACGCTGTACCTGATGCTGCGCAAGCCGGCACGCTCGTGGATGCGCGAGACGCTCGGCACGCCAACGGTGATGACGCTCTATGGCATTGCACTGGTACTGCAGTTTGCCGGTTTGTACTACACCCAAAGCCGCGGCCCGCTCCTTGGTACACTCGGCGGCCTTGTGATTGCTGGCGCCTACATTGCGTTGTTTGCCAAAGGGGGCCACTGGAAGCGCCTGCGCAAAGTCTCGCTGTGGGGCCTTGGCGTCATTGCAGTAATAGTGGTTTTGTTTTTGGGCCTTAAAAATACTTCATTGGTGCAAAAGTCGGACACGCTCTCGCGCTTGGCATCGATATCGCTTGTTGACCGCACTACCATCTCGCGCTTCCAGATCTGGGGCGAGGCGTGGCAGGGTTTTAGCTCAAGCCCTAAAACAATCGCGCTTGGCTGGGGGCAAGAAAACTTTAACTACGTCTTCAACCGGTACTACAACCCCAACATGTACGACCAAGAGCAATGGTTTGACCGCGCTCACAACGAGTTTATCGACATGGCTATCGACGGCGGGTTGCCGGCATTCGTCCTCTATATCTCGCTCTTTGTCTTGGCGATTTGGTCAATCGTAAAATCGCGGCTCGACGTGCCCGAGCTGGCAGTGCTTATTGGCCTGTTGGCGGCGTACGCGTTTAACAACCTGTTTGTGTTCGACAATCTTACCAGTTACATTTACTTTTTTGTGATACTCGCGTTTGCCCACGGACTCTCCGAACGCAAGCCGCACGGCTGGATGTTTATGTCGCGCCCGCTGGGCGACCAGGCGGTTGCCATTGCCGCGCCTATTGTGCTCATTGTACTGGTGTGGGGCGGCTGGGCGCTTAACGGCCCGGGGCTGGCACGCGCGCAGACGCTTATTGACGCGCTTACGCCGGTTACTGCAACCGGCGCCGCCAAAGACCCAAGCCAAAACATTGCCGAGTTTAAGCAGGCGCTCGCTGACGGGCCGCTGGGCTACCAAGAGACGGTTGAGCAGCTCTTTCAGTTTGCATCCAACCAGATTGCGCAGTCGACAACCATTAGCCCCGATGTAAAACAGCAAGCGTACACACTAACGCAGCAGTCGGGCGATGCATTACTTCTGCAGCGCAAAGGCGACGCGCGCCTTGAGCTGTTTTACGGTGTCTTTCTTGACCAAGTAGGGCAGTATCAGGCGGCGCTTGCGCACCTGCAAAATGCTATTGTCGACGCCCCGCGCAAGCAGCAGATACTGTTTGAAATAGGTGCAACCTACCTTGCCATGGGCGACAATAAAGACGCGCTCCCGCCGTTAAAAGAGGCGTATGACGAAACGCCGCAGTACGAGCAGTCGGTGCTGTACTATGCGACGGCACTTTACTACAACGGCGATGTTACTGATGCAGACGCGCTTTTGACCAAGCAATACGGCACGGTATACGTCGATCAGCAGCAAATTTTGCAGGCATACTTTGCCACCAAAATGTACAGCCGTCTCGAGCAGATCTATGCAAACAAAGTTGCCAAAGACCCGACCGACGTGCAGTCGCAGGTTGCCAACGCGGTGTTGCAGTACTTTGTCACTGGCAACAAGTCGGTTGGCATTGCCGCTCTTAATAAAATCATTGCAGCCAACCCCAGCCTTAAAACACAGGTACAGTCGTTTATCGACCAGATAAACGCCGGCACGCTTAAACCTTAGTCATCAAACGTTATAGAGGCGGGTGAAATAGTTGGTTGCGGAGCCTGTCGACGCAGAAACTGTTTCTCCCGACTAACACACCTATGGTACAATCATTAGGTGAGTGCTGGCATGGTGCTGGTTCTACAAAACACAGTATTACGAAAAAGCCCGCCTCGCGCGGGCTCTTTCGTGCCCGGAGAAGCTCTTTACAGATGGGTAGGAGATGTATACTACAAGGGTGCGCTTCGAGCGGGGAGCGACTGCACTCACATTAATACAATGTTTTGGAGCTTCGCATCCGCTTCCCGCCCGAGGCACAACTAACTGCATGATGAAAGAAAAAGTAGGTAAAGTAGTTATCTGGGATGACATTGTCATGATGCTGCTTGCGCTGGTAAGCGGCTACATGCTGGTTTTGGAATATACCACTAAGTTGGCGCCCGACCAGCTTCAACTTTTTAATACTATTGATCTGGTAATCGCATGTATTTTTTTAGGGGAGTTTTGTATTAAGTTTTTTTTAGCCAAAAAAAAGGGACAGTTTTTTAAATCCCACTGGTGGGAGCTTTTAGCCTCGATACCGGTAACCAGCTCACTTACGCAGGGGTTGCGACTCTTGCGCCTGCTTAGGCTCTTCCGGCTTATCAGGCTTGCCGAGGGTTCACGCGAACTTGGTAGATATGCAGAGGACTTTTTTGCACATACCTACTTCTTTTACCTTTTGACCGTATGGGTTGTTATCGTCTTTTCAAGCGCGCTTTCGTTTTATTCGTTTGAATATGGCAACAATCCGCTAGTGCGTAGCTTTTTTGACAGCATTTGGTGGGCTATGGCTACGGTAACTACCATTGGGTACGGAGATATTTACCCCATTACTACCGGCGGGCGGATCGTAGGCATGTTCCTTATGGTTACGGGCATAGGGACAACCGGCATATTTACGGCGCTCATTGCCTCGTTCCTTATTACGGAGAGTAAAGTTAAGTCCGCACATTAACCCATGCCGACTTTTTTTAAACGGACTCAAAAAGCGGACATCACCTTTGGACCGCCGTATGCAGTACTTAATCTTTCCAAAGTAGGCCTGCGCTATTTTCGTCTTTTTTTAAATATTACTCCGGCATCCAAAGAGCAACTGGTCGCGCATCTGACCAAACATCCAAATGTCGGGTGGGTTCTTTCGTCCGAAGGATGGTTTAACTTGGGTGTGGGCTTATGGGCGCGCGACAATGCCGAGATTAACGATATCAGCTCGCAGCTGCGCGAGATGCTCGGCACAGGAGGCGAAATAGTGTACCAGTCGGAGTTGACCAGCCTTTACAGCTTTGGCATCAAAGGCAAGCGCAAGCCGCAGCCTATGGCCATCGTAGACTCAACGCATACGGCGGTTGCACTAACACCACTTGAGCTCGATTACATTAAGTTAGTCACGCTTGATTCCTCTATGTCTGCTCAGGGGTTGGCAGAGATACTGGCTGTTACCACAGAAGATATTCAAGAAATCGACATGCGGCTGCGCAAGTCCGGCGTGATTGTCGGCAGCCAAGAAAGGCTCAATTATGGCGCTTTTTACTACAAACTATTCGTTGACACTTCAAGCAAAGAAAAAAGCTTAAGCCTCGACAGTTTTTTAAAGAGCCTGTGGGAGGATCCGAATTGCATCTATGTTGAACGCGCAAACGGGAAGTACGACCTAGAATTTGAGCTTGTGCTCGATTCAAAATCTGATCTTAAAAAGTACACAGCACTCTTTGGCGAATATCAAAGCGTCCATTTAACCGACAACCTGTACACCAACCTGTATCCATTAAGCAAGGCGGCCAACTTACTCGAGATTCAGGATACGTTAAAGACTCAAACGGGCAGCAACATAGACTTCCGCAACTCAAAGCTATGGTATCTCAACTACCGCGGCGCAGAGGCGTACCTCACTATCTACGACAATAAAGAATATTTTGAAGTAATGGAAAAAGGAGAGCTTGATCTTTATGCAGAAATTGCAGCGCATATAAAAGACAGCCGGACAACAGTCAGCTTTAATGTCATAGACATCGGCAGCGGCGACGGCGTAAAGGGACGCGCATTTATCGAGCGCTTGGGAGAACAAAGCGTCAAGGCCTATTATCCAGTGGACATCCAGCCGATAGAGCTGGCAGCGACGCTTAAGACCAATGCAGCTGGCGCGTATGCCAAACATCCAACACTGTTGCCGTTTGAGAATTTGAAGGCTCGCTTCCCCCTCCGGCTGCTCCCCGGCGAAGGGCAGTTATACATCTTTTTTGGCGGTACGTATGGCAACTTTCCCACTGCAGCTATCAATAGCTATCTAAAGCCTGTCCTTTCGTCGGGAGGCGACCTATTAGTGGCCTTGCCGGTTTTTGCTGAAGGAAAGACTGAGGACGAGATAATACGGTCATACGCTAATATAAAATATGAAGATATTGCCTTCGGAGCTTTGGCTCAGACAGGCTTTAAAAAAAGTGATTTTGAAGCGAGCCCGCTCGATAAAAACCTCATTGTGCATATTTCAATCGAGGAGCAGCGCCTCGTATCGTCGTTTGTATTGAAGAATGAAGTTGTGCTGCTTGGCCGTACCTTTGAGAGGGGATCTGTATTCAAGATGGTGACTTCCTGGAAGCCTACCCTGGCGCAGTTTACCGAGGCTCTTGAGAGCGACTTTATGATAGAAAAAATGTTTACCAATAAAAGCATGGCAATAGCCTTGGTTAAAGCAAAGTAGGTGCCATGGATATTCAGGAAAACGTGCCGCTCGGCCCACTTACTACCTTTAAGATTGGCGGGCCGGCGCGATATCTTATCTCAGCTCAATCTCTGGAAGATATACAACTGGGGCTGAAATTTGCCAAAGAAAAAGCCCAGCAGGTTTTTATACTCGGCGGCGGGTCAAACCTGCTAGTCTCTGACGAGGGTTTTTACGGAGTAGTTTTAAAAATAGAATTGAAGGGTGTTGAAATACAACAGGATGAAGCTAATGCAGCCGGCGTCACTTGTATTGCTTTCGCAGGCGAAGGGTGGGACGCTTTGGTTGAGCAAACCTGCAACGAAAATTGGTGGGGGATTGAAAATTTATCTGGCATCCCCGGCACGGTTGGCGGCGCGGTAGTGCAAAATATTGGCGCGTACGGCACGGCACTTTCGGAAGTGCTGCTGTGGGCCGAGGCTTTGAATACTGAAACGGGCGAGGTGCGGCGTTTTACCAACACCGAGTGCGCGTTTGGTTATCGCGACAGCTTTTTTAAACACCACGACAATTACATTGTCTTGCGCGCGGCGCTCAAACTTTCGACCGTACCGCAGCCTAACATCTCGTACAAAGATTTGGCAAAACTATTTGGCAACCCTGCCTGCATGGTGGTTGATATACAGGCACTGCGCACGGCGGTTTTGGCCATACGCAAGGGCAAATTCCCCGATTTGGCGCTTGAAGGCACGGCTGGCTCCTTCTTTAAAAACCCTATTGTAACCGAGGAGGAGGCCCGTTTGTTGGAGGAGCAATACCCCGGGCTGCCCGTATTTGTGATGCCCGAAACCCGCGGGGTTAAGGTGCCGCTGGCGTGGTTTTTGGACCCGTCGCACGGGGTTATAGATGCCGCTGCCATTAGCGCAGGCGGTGCGCGCCTGTACGAAAAGCAGCCGCTGGTTATCGTCGCGCAAAAAAATACCCGCTCGCGCGACGTAGCTAAAGTTGCAAGCGAGGTACAAAAACAAATTAAAGAAAAATTGAACATTGAAATCGAACCGGAAGTAAAAATAATCTAACAAAAGTTATCCACAGTGTAAAAATATTTTTCATTGTATATACGTTCTAGTTGTCCGATACTTATATACAGAGCATCGAATTGCTCCTACAGCGTCGTCCTAGGCGCACTGTACGGGCGGTCGAACGATGTGAAGAACAATTGCGGCGTAAGTCGCGAAAAAACTATTATGGCAAAGAAAAAGAAAGCAGCAAAGAAGAAGAAGGCTGCAAAGAAGCGCCGCTAAATTTGAGCGGTCATCCTCTCGAAAGAAAAAACACCGATTCGTCGGTGTTTTTTCTTTATAAATTAGACTCTTTGTGTTATAGTATTGCCTCGTATGATATCGCTCAAAAACCTTTTTGGCGGGGGATCGCACCCCTTTTTAAAGCAGGCAAAACCCTTTGTAGAGGCCACCAATGCGCTTGAGGATACCTACCGCGCCCTGACCGACGAGCAGCTGCGCGAGGTCACCCACAAGCTGCGCAATCGCATTGCATCCGGCGAGTCGCTCGAGGATGTGCTACCCGACGCGTTTGCCGCCGTACGCGAGTCGGCGGTGCGCACGGTCAAGCTGCGTCCGTTTGATGTGCAGCTTATCGGCGGCTACGTGCTGCACAACCGCGGCATCGCCGAGATGAAAACCGGCGAAGGTAAAACGCTGGTTGCGACGCTGCCCGCGTACCTTAATGCGCTTATGGGCAAAGGTGTGCATGTGATTACCGTCAACGATTACTTGGCGCGCCGCGATGCGGTGTGGATGGGGCAGGTGTACTCGGCACTCGGCATGTCGGTCGGCGTCATCAACAGCGACAACTCGTACCGCTACGACAGCGGACACCAAGAGGTCGACGCAATGCGCGACGAAGAGGGCAGCTTTAGAATTTTTTACGAATTTTTGCGCCCAAGTTCCCGCCGCGAGGCGTACGAGGCCGACATTACCTATGGCACCAACTCGGAGTTTGGCTTTGATTATTTGCGCGACAACATATCGTACAAAGCCGACGAACTGCGCCAGCGGGGCCATGCATACGCCATTGTCGACGAAATCGACTCTATATTAATAGACGAGGCCCGCACGCCGCTTATTATCTCGGCGCCGGCCGCCGAGTCCGAAGATTTGTACCGCACCTTTGCCAAAATTGCCACGAGCCTTACGCGCGACGAGGACTTTACCGTGGATGAAAAGCTCAAAGCCATACAGCTGACCGATTCGGGCATATCCCATGCCGAAAAGCTGCTCGGGATTGAAAATATTTATACTGAAAAGGGCATCAAGTACGTGCACCATTTGGAAACGGCCGTGCGCGCCAAAGCGCTCTTTCAAAAGGACAAGGAGTATGTAGTTAAAGGGGGCGAGGTGATTATTGTCGACGAGTTTACCGGCCGCATGCAGCCGGGGCGCCGCTGGAGCGAGGGCCTACACCAGGCTATTGAAGCCAAAGAGGGCGTCAATGTGCAAAAAGAGAGCCGTACGTTTGCCTCTATTACCTATCAAAACTACTTTAGGCTGTACGACAAGCTTTCGGGCATGACCGGTACCGCCAAAACCAGCTCGGAGGAGTTTTACAAAGTGTACGGCTTGGACGTGGTGGACATACCCACCAACCGCGATGTAATCCGCAAAGACGAAAACGATCTTATCTTCCAGACCGAAAAGGGCAAGTTTGCCGCGATTGGCCGCGCGGTTAAGGAACTGAACCAAAAGGGCCAGCCGGTTTTGATTGGTACGGTATCCATTGAAAAGAGCGAGCTCCTGAGCGCCTATCTAAAAAGAGAAGGCGTCCCGCATGAGATTTTGAATGCCAAAAACCACGAGCGCGAGGGCGAGATTGTTGCCGAGGCGGGAAAGGCCGGCAAAGTAACCGTGGCAACCAACATGGCCGGCCGCGGCGTCGACATCAAGCTAGGAGGTGCAATGGCCACCCCGGAGGAATACGAAAAAGTGAAGGAACTTGGAGGGTTGTTTGTGCTCGGTACTGAGCGGCACGAGGCGCGGCGCATCGACAACCAGCTGCGCGGCCGCAGCGGCCGGCAGGGCGACCCGGGCGAGACGCGCTTTTTTGTATCGCTCGAGGATAACCTCATGCGTGTCTTTGCGTCGGACACTATTAAAAACCTGATGGGCCGCTTTGGCATCCCGGAGGATGAGCCGATTGAAAACTCGATGGTGACGCGCGCGCTGGAGAGCGCCCAAACTAAAATTGAAGGCTTTAACTTTGACTCGCGCAAACATGTGCTTGAGTACGACAATATTTTGGACAAGCAGCGCCGCACCATGTACGCCCGCCGTAACGCCGTGCTGGTGGGGCGCGACGACGAGGTTGCCGACGTGCTGGTGGACTTGGCCGGCGGCAACGAAGAGGTATTGGCAATGGTTGAGAAAAAAGAGGAACAGATTGGCCGCGACAACCTGCTGACGGTGGCGCGCAACATTGTGCTGCAAACGCTGGACATGCTGTGGGTAGACCATCTGGAGTCTATGGAGTATTTGCGCGGCTCTGTTAACTTGCGCGCCTACGGCCAGCGCGACCCGCTGGTAGAGTACCGCAAAGAGGGTACGCAAATATATAAACAAATGGAAGAAATGTTTGCCGCACGCGTGTTTGAGCTGATTGGCAACCTCACCAAAGAGGGCACGGCGGGCGCTAACTCCTTGGCTGCAAATGCGCCGGTTCCTGCGACCCAGCCCCGCGTGATTCCGATAAACATCCCGGGCATGAACCAGCAACCGCACGTGCACACGCACGATCATTCGCATGACGGCCACGCGCACTCGACCGGGCAAACTATTGAAAGGAACGACCCATGTCCGTGCGGCAGCGGCAAAAAGTGGAAGAACTGCGGCCTCAAAAATACCGAAGAGCACCAAAAGTTGATGGCCGCAAAGAAATAATATGCCGCCACGCGATGCCGCAGGAGGAATTATTGTAAACGCCGAGGGAAAAATAGTTTTGGTATATCAAAACGGCAACTCGTGGAGCTTTCCGAAAGGCGGCATAGATGGAGCCGAAACGCCTTTACAGGCTGCGTGGAGAGAGGTTGAGGAAGAGACAGGTCTGGGGGCGGATACATTGGTATATAAAGGCGAGTTAGGATCGTTTATGCGACGCTCAATTGGTCAAGGCGGTGTTGGCGAAAATATGGACAGGCCCGCCAGCACCCGTACCTTATATTTGTTTACCACTACAGCAACCACTCTTGCGCCGCAAGATGATGAGGTGACCGAGGCACGGTTTGTATCTATAGATGAAGCGCTTGCTATGCTGACCCACCCTAAAGACAAAGAGTTTTTGGCAAGCGTGCGTGATAAAATAGAGCAATGGACCTAACGCTCGTGCCCGCAGCATTTCTGGCCGGTATATTAATGTTTTTGGCACCGTGTACGCTGCCCATTGTGCCGGGTTATTTAGCATTCGTCGCCGGCAATCCTGCCGACGACAAATACAAAAGAGGGAGAATTTTGATTAACGCAATTGCGTTTGTCTTGGGCTTCTCGATTATCTTTATATTACTCGGCACGTTTGCCGCCGAAGCGGGCAGTTTTTTAGGGCCGTGGCGCGACACATTGGGGCGCGTTGCAGGAGCACTCATTATACTTTTTGGTCTCACCATGCTCGGCGTCGTGCGTATCCCAGCTATACAAAAGGAGAGACATTTTGCGTTGCCGCACTTTTTACGTATTGGGCATGTTGAAAGCTCGCTTTTAATTGGCGCGCTGTTTGCGCTTGGTTGGAGCCCGTGCATCGGACCGATACTGGGCAGCATACTTCTTTTAGCGTCGGGATCGGCGACAGCGGGGCAGGGGGCGCTCCTTTTGGCGGTATTTTCACTCGGCCTCGGCTTGCCGTTTATTTTGACCGCGCTGATGCTCGAGCGCGCGAGCATCTTGTTTGTGCGCTCGGGCGCGTTGACCTACTTTTTTTCGATCTTTGGCGGGATATTGCTTTTAGTTATAGGTATCCTGATGCTCTTTGGCGACATGGGCCTCTTAGTGCAATGGGGCTTTAGCGCCCTGAACGGCCCATACAACCGGTTGCTTCAGTATATGTAGAGGAGTATAGTCTCCACAGAAGAACTCTGACAACTGGAGATTACATGGCCAAGCTTCCTTCAAAGCGGAAAGATCAGCTTACAAATCGCAAGAAGTGGATAAACCTCCGTCAAGCTTTAGTCGAAGGGGTAGACAGCGAATTTCTCGGCGGCGAATATGACAAGATTATCGCCGACGAGCGAGTTCAAGTACTCACCTTACATGACTGCGGCGTACGGCTCAAGACAATACCCGTTGTCTTAGATCTTGTGGACGATAACGTAATGCACAAGGTATATCTGGGCACATTCGCTGCAACCGTTACATTGCCATGGCTTGTAGAGTCCAGACCACGGTATGAATATGAGTTTGTAGACTTTAAGATAAGCTGCGTGCATTCTGGGCGCTACGATGGCTTATCTTCGGTACGGTATCCTTTGGATTCGGGCCCCGGCAAGTTTTGTTTCGGCACAGGCCGCAACATGTTTGTCTGGGAACTTATACATCATGGAGAGCTTTTTGCTCTGCTTCGGATAACGCTTGAGTGTTTGTGGAAGGTAAATTTGCGCGATATTCCTTTCGTTATATCTGAGTATCGCAAAATACTTCCTGACTCAACCATCGAGCCATTCCAAAAGATGCCAAGTCCTTTTGTTGCTGACCTTCCTCGTAACCCTCAAACAGACATAGGACCAGAAGATGCACACATCGACTTCCAAGGATTTTCCATCTGACCTCTACCCGGACCGCCTCGGCTATCCGGTTACATGCATCGGAGCGGGCGGCATCGGCAGTGCACTCATACCCTTGGTAGTGCGTGCTGGTGTGCAAAGGCTGGACGTGTGGGACGATGACAAAGTCGAGCCCATAAACCTCCAGATGCAAAACTTTTACGAAGCGGAGCTGGGGCGTTACAAGGCGGTAGTGCTTGCAAGGCGTGCGGTCAAGATAAATGCAAAGTTGCATGTGAACATGCATGTCCGCCGTTTTACGCACTTGGACGTTCTTGACGGCATAGTGCTTAGCGCCGTAGACTCAATACAGAGCCGCAGAGTGATCTTTGAGGCACTGCAAAGACAAACGGAGCGCGTTGCTTTACTGGTAGACGGCCGGCTCACCCGCAGGGGCGACTATATCGACCTTTACTTTATCGACCCGCGCTCACGTGTGGAAATGGAGAACTACGAAGCGTCGCTCTTTGATCCGAGCTGCGCACTTAGGACTCCCCGAACTGACAGCATGACGGCGCACGTTCCGTATATGCTATCGGGGCTCATCGGTGAAGCGCTTTCCGATTGGGCTAAAGACAGGAGTCACCCCTGGAAGGTGACCTACGACGCCACCGTGCATGAAGCCGTAAGGTATCACGCATAGGCTCACAACCAATGGAGTACTCCATGATACGTTTCCTGCAGCAGGGTCAACCTGCAAAAACGCTTCCCTGTTCCTTCGACTCGACGGCCGGCGACATTCTGGCTCTCGGCGGTGGTAGTCGGCAAGTTCCCCCAGGCAGTTCTGTGACGGTCAACGGCACAATGTCATCGACCGATGCGAGCGTGAAGCCGGGCGACACTGTCGCTCTGCAACCCAATGGCGACCTCGGCTAGGCTCACTTCTCTCCTTCCGTGCAGTATTTGGGCGCTCCGCAAGGAGCGCCCTTTTTCTTTGATTATTTGGTATAGTGGCACTATGAAAGCGCTTATATATGTGTTTGCGACTGCCGTGACGCTGCTGCTTATATCGCAGTACATCCCCGGCATTTTGGTCGACAGTTTTTACACGGCGGTTATCGTGGCGGTTATCTGGGGTATCCTTGGCCTTACGGTACGCCCTATTTTGCGGGTTTTGACCTTTCCTATCAACCTTTTAACTTTCGGGCTTTTTTCGTTTATATTAAACGCCCTGCTGTTTTGGTTTTTGGCGACGTTTATCAGCGGCTTCCATGTATACTCTTTTGTGGCTGCGCTCGAGGGCTCGGTGATACTCGCAATAGTCGCGTGGGCAGTGCGCGCCGTGTTTAAGCACGAGGATGCAGACTAACTAAATTAAACAGAATGGCATTTGTAGATGAATTAACTTTTGACGCAGCCGCCGGAAAGGGCGGCGACGGCGTCGTGCGCTGGCTGCACGAAAAGGGCAAAGAGTACTCGGGCCCCGCAGGCGGCAACGGCGGCAACGGCGGCAACGTGTATATGCGCGCCGTGCGCGACTTAAACCTGCTTGCCCGCTACAGGGGCGAAAAGCGGTTTGACGCGCCCTCGGGCGCCGACGGCGAAAACAGCAACCGCCATGGTAAAGGCGGCAACGATTTAACTATCGATTTGCCGGTAGGCTCCTTGGTGCGCAACGCGGCAACCGGCGAGCAGTACGAACTGTTAGAGGAGGGCGAGACAATCGTGATATTAAAGGGAGGACGCGGTGGCGCGGGCAATGCCGCGTTTAAATCGTCGGTCAATATTACGCCCGAAGAGTCTACGCCTGGCGCCGCCGGCGAGAGCGCCACGTTTACTGTAGAGCTGCGCATTATCGCCGACGCGGGGTTGGTGGGGCTGCCCAACGCGGGTAAATCCTCCATTTTAAATGCTTTAACAGGCGCGGCTGCCAAAGTGGCTCCGTACGCCTTTACCACGCTCGACCCCAACTTAGGCGCGCTGTATGGGTATATTCTTGCCGATATACCGGGTTTGATAGAAGGAGCTTCGACGGGGAAGGGACTTGGCTTCCGTTTTTTGCGGCATATCGCGCGTACCCGAGTTATCGTGCACTGCTTAGCCTTGGACAGCGAAGACGTATGGGCCGACTATGCTACCGTTCGCAAAGAGCTTGAGAGTTTTGAAAGCGGCGTGCTGGCCAACAAACCCGAGATTATTTTATTTACCAAATCGGATACGCAAGATACAGCGGCTATTACCGAGCGTATAGCCGAGGCTGCCACGCGCGGTCTTGAGGCGTACTACGTGTCGATACTCGACGATACCTTGGTTGAGGACTTGCGCAAAAAGCTAGTGGCATATTTGCGGACAACTCAGTAGAATCGTGATACGAGCTTGCGAGTATAATATAAGAAGTTATGGGAAATGATTTTATAGTTACGATAGGGCTTGAGATTCATGCGGAGTTGAAGACCGCAACCAAGATGTTTTGCGCCTGCCGCAACGACGCCGACGAAAAAGAGGCCAACACCAACATTTGCCCCGTGTGCATGGCGCACCCAGGCACCCTGCCGGTGATTAATAAAGAAGCGGTGCATAAAGTGCTGCAGGTAGGCGCGGCGCTTGGCAGCAAACTTGCATATGACTACACCGAGTTTGACCGCAAAAATTATTTTTACCCTGACATACCCAAGGGCTATCAAATTAGCCAGTATAAATATCCGCTGGTGCAGGGAGGCTCGCTTGCCGGCGTTGCGCTGACGCGCATACACCTTGAAGAGGATACGGCGCGCTCGCAGCACACGGGCGACCCGTCTAGCGCCGAGGCAGGCAAATCTTTAGTCGACTACAATCGCGCGGGCGTGCCGCTGATGGAACTAGTCACAGAGCCGGTGATACACGACGCCGCTACCGCCGGTCGTTTTGCCAAAGAACTCCAGCTATTGCTGCGTTATCTTGGGGCAGGGGAGGCCAATATGGAAAAGGGCGAGATGCGCGTTGAGGCTAACATCTCGGTATCAAGGACCAAGGACGGTCCTTTGGGCACCAAAGTAGAGGTTAAAAACCTTAACTCCTTCCGCTCGGTTGAGCGGGCTATTGCTTTTGAGGTGGCCCGACAGAGCAAACTGCTGGACGGGGGCGGCTTGGTTGTGCAAGAAACGCGCGGCTGGGATGAGGCCAAGCAGGTTACTTTTAGCCAGCGCAAAAAAGAAAGCAGCCACGACTACCGGTACTTTCCCGACCCCGACTTGCCAAAACTTGTCTTGAGTGAGATACCGGAATTTTCGTTAGATAATTTACAAAAAGAAATCACCGGCAAGCTGCCATGGGGGAAGCGTGCGCAGCTGGCCAAGCTTGGTTTTTTGCAGAGCCAGGATATAGAGCAGTTAGTCGGCGATGTGGAGCTGTCGGGGTTGTTTGACGCGGTTGAGCAAAAACTTAAAGAGCCGGAGCAGATTAAAATGGCTGCAAATTTTATACTCAATGATATTGCGGGCGAGCGGAAGAAAAATCCTACGTGGTTACCCACTGCGCAGCACTTAGTAAAAGTTGTTGAAAGCTTTTATAAAAAAGAGATAGCTTCGCCGCAGGCAAAAAGCTCGATCCTTAGCGGCACAATGGCCGAGACTGTAGATAATGCTGCGCTACCGGCCATCGTACAAAAAGTGATTGACGCTAACCCTGCAGTAGTTGCCGAGTACAAAGCCGGCAAAGAAGTGGCTATGCAGTTTTTGGTGGGGCAGGGCATGAAGGAGTCCAAAGGCTCGGCCAACCCTGCAGCCTTGCGCGAAGCCCTCCTTAGTTTGCTTAAGTAATTTTGTATTTCTTAGCATGGTCTAGGCGATAATATCGCTTATGCTATACTTTTCGTATATATGGATGAACTAGAAATCTCGGGGAGGCGGTACATCTCGTCCGTCCGTGCAGCCAAAGAGCACAAGTACCATTCCGATTATATCGGGCAATTGGTGCGCGGCGGCAAAGTGGCAGGGCAGAAGGTGGGCCGCGCGTGGTATGTTGACGCCGACTCTTTGTCCGAGTATTTGGGGAAGGAGGTTCCTGCACGCGGGCCGGTAGTAAAAAAACAAAAACCCGAGCCAGAGCCCAAACCTGTTAAAGAAAAGATTGTTGCAACTACTGTTGAAGAAACGGTTGTTGAAGCAGAAGAGTCTGAACCAACTTTTGTAATGCCGCTGCGCAAGTCGGGCCGCCAGCATGTGATTGAAGCGATCAACTCGGTGCCGGTAAAAAAAACTGCAAAGCAAACTGCACCGCCACCGGTTGTCGAAGTGTTTGAAGAAAAAAATGAAGAACCTGAAGAGCTTGAAGTTTTTACGATGGAAGTGCCGCAGGAAGTTGCCGAGGAAGAAGAGACATTTATCCCTCTTAAGATTACCAAAGAGCCTGCGCACCAGGCGTACAGCGAGCCTGAAGATTCTTTTTATAAAGTATCTAGTAAAGGCTTGCGCTACATTGACAGGCGTACTCCCATGGCAGCGTACGAAAACAAGAAGGAGACAGTTGCTCCGCGCACGGCTGCACGCGGGAAGCAGGTTGCAGCACGGGTTGCAAAGGCAGTGAGTTTGATTTTGGCCGCGGGCATACTCTCCCTCGGGGCCGGTATTTTGATGTCGTACTACTTACACTCAATAACCACAGTACAAGAATCGGGGCAGACCAGCAGCGTCATTTTGAGCAATTAATTTACAAAGCTGCTACTCCGAATCACTTTAGACTTCTGTCAAATTTTATAAATTGTGAGTCAAAACCTGCACAACTTGCGGGTTTTGTATTTTAAGTAGGTATAAGGTTCCAGCTATATTATTTTAAGTCTCATGTATGGGCAGATTTAGCTTACTCGGGAAACCGATATATCGCTTAAACTAGCCAATATATTGGATTAGCGTAACCGATAAGCCTTTTGTTTTAAACGTATCTCGGTTAGGCACTATTTGTCAGAAATTGTTATCAAAATTTTAATTTTATTGCAAGAGATTTACCGCGCAACTTTAAACGTTAGTTCGCTGCGATACCCGGATTTAGTGCTGTAATGTATGCGTATTTTATTTTGCGGAAAAAATATTTTGAAATTATTTATCCACAGAAAATTTTATTTCTGAACATATAATGAACGCTTTATAGCGTAAAATATATATACAGGGAAACGAAATATCTAGTGTTCTAAAGTTTTTTCGCCGCAAACTCGTTCAAATTTTTTAATGTCTTCAGCCAAAAAAATAACTGCTCAAAACGGCGTGCCGATGCTATCTGCAAAGCACGCTTCTAGGCGTTTGAAATGTGCGCCCGACTACGTGAGCAAACTGTGCCGCGAGGGCAAACTTGAGGGGCAGCAGATTGACGGCGCATGGTTTGTAAACGAGGCATCGATTGCCCTTTATGAAAAGGCACGCAAAGAAGCCCGCGTTACCCGGTCAATGGAATTGGCCAAAGAGCGCAAGGTTGAGAGCGCAACATACCGCAAACTGTATGGCATTGAGACTGCAGCTCCGGTAGAAGTATCCGCAGTTACGCCAACCTTTTCAGCCAAGACATTTGTGCACTCCTCTTGGGGACGCTCGGCAACGCTTGCATTTGGCGTTGCATTTTTATTTTCTGCGGTGGTGTTTGCCGGCGGCACCAGCGGCAGTGAAACTTTTTTTGGCAAAGGGCAGCAGCTTGCCGCAGTATTTGCTGAAGTGCAATCGCCGTTTTTTGGCGGGTTGCCGTCGAGCACGCTGCCGGACACTGCTACGCAGACTGCCAGCGATGGCACAAACTTTTTTAATGAAGTATTTGCGTTTTTGTTTGGCGGATATTCGGCAACCTCAAACATTGCGGTTGCAACGCCAACTGCAACAACATCGGCACCCACAATTGCGGCGACGCCGGTTGCCGCAACCGCAAGCACCACTGTGCCAACCCAGACGATTGTTGAAAATAAAACATATCCCGTTGTTGAACACACGATAGTGCAAACGCAAAGCGGTGTTACGCAGGCTGACATCGACACCGCGATTACTAATTTAAGTATCGAGCTGCGCAAACAGATTGCCGAGACTACGCGCTCGATTGGTACCGGCAGTGGAGGTGGAGGCGGCACAAGCATCACCAATGTTACGAACGTTACCAACAACCTGTTTAGCGCGACCTCCTCGGGCGCGACGGGCGCGGTGCAATTTAACGCGTCGGGCGCTTTTGCCGCAGACACTGCAAACTTTTTTTGGGATAATGTAAACAAGCGCCTTGGCATCGGCACCTCAACTCCTTCGCAGGCACTTTCTCTTGGTGCCGGCGGCGTTATCAGCATCACCTCCAACGACGGCTCGTCCAACGGCTGCTTTGCCGAAATTGCCGGGCAGCTGCAGTACTCGAACGACTGCAACACCTTCCAGAGCTTTACCGCCAGCTCTGCCGGCGGATGGACCGACACTGGCACGGTCGTGCATCTTACTTCAAATGGCGAGAATGTCGGCGTCGGCACTACCACTCCGTTTGCAAAGCTGACCATTTGGGGCAATGGCACGGGCAGCGAAAATGCTTTTGAAATTTCCAACAGCGCGTCTACCACAGTGTTTGCGGTTACTGACGCAGGCCAAACGACGCTGGTTAATCTGTTGGCGACCGGCTCGAGCACTTTACAAAATGTCACCCTGCTGAACGCCAGCAGCACGTCGCTCTTTACCGCGACGTTGGGCCTTGGCGTCGGTAATTTCTTTACGACGCTTCTTGGCGGCGGCTTGGTAAATGTAAACGGCGCGCTTACGGTATCGACCACTTCGCTTGGCCTGCTTGGTTCAACATCCCTTTCGGCGACGGCGCCGCTCGCGTATAACTCCGGTACAGGTGTGTTTAGCCTTAGCGGTACGGTTGGCGTAACGCATGGAGGCACCGGCACCACAACAGTGCCGAGCTACGGACTGGTGCTGGTTGGCAACAATGCCGGCGGATATGATTTGCTTGCCACTTCATCGCTCGGCATCACCTCTGGCGGAGGCGGTACGTTTAGCTCAATAGGCCCATTGGGCCAATTGCAATCGGGTCCGTCGGTCACACTTGCATCGTCAACCACTGGCAGCGACTTTACAATCACCGCTTCGGGCAATGTCATTACGTACAATCTACCAAGCGCGTCATTGGCGGCACGCGGCCTTTTAACCTCAACCGACTTCAATACCTTTAACAACAAAATATCCTCAACTTCTCTTAGCGCCGTCTACCCCTTGGCTTACAACTCAAGCACGGGAATCTTTACCACCGCGTTTTCAACCACCACGGCAAATACTTTCT
>Ga0207707_10000151_pt1 | contig 72718 bp, 65 predicted proteins | sample KBSC83BmetaG_FD_184336 | JGI IMG/M metagenome (GOLD analysis project Ga0207707, IMG submission 184336) | Corn rhizosphere microbial communities from Kellogg Biological Station, Michigan, USA - KBS C8-3B metaG (SPAdes) (version 2) | ecosystem: Host-associated > Plants > Roots > Rhizosphere ... | reverse complement strand
CACCGGCGTCGGCGACGCCCGGCGGTTGCTGCGCAACGACGCCGCATCCGCGGGTCTGCCGATCTCGCTGTCGAAGCCGCTCGGGATCGGCGTGCTCAACAGCAAGCACAAGACCACCGGTGAGCGCTTCCCGCAGGCGGTCGAGACGATGACGACGCTCAACCGCGACGCCGCGGAGGCGGCGCTGGCCGGCGACCTGCGCGCCGCGACCGACGTGACCGGGTTCGGCCTGCTCGGCCACCTCTACAAGATGTGCCGGGCCAGCGGGGTGAGCGCAGTCGTCGACGCCGCGGCGGTGCCCTATCTCGACGGCGCCCGCGAGGCAGCGGCCGAGGGGCACGTCAGCGGCGGCACCCGGCGCAACCTCGACTGGGTGCGCCCCCACCTCGACTCCGGGCTCGACGAGCTCGAGCTGCTGCTGCTCGCCGACGCGCAGACCTCCGGCGGGCTGCTGGTCGCCGGGGAGATCCCGGGCGCGCCCGTCATCGGTCGCTTCGTGCCGGCGGGCGACCGCGCGCTGGTGGTGCGCTGAGGGTTCCGCGCCTCAGTTCAGCTTGTCGGGGATGTTGACCCCGACCACGTCCTTCTGCTTGCGCAGGCAGTCGTAGAGCTTCGCCAGCTGGGCGTCGTTGGCGTTGTCGATGCGGAAGCGCACGTCGGCGACCATGTCGGACTTGTACTTCGACTTGATCATCGGCTCGGGCGACACGTTGGGGATGCCCGAGCAGGCCGCCCGGGCCGCGGCGTGCTCCGCCTGCGTGGCCTCGGGCTTGAAGTAGACGACGACCTCCTGCTCGCGCAGCGCGGCGCCGTAGGCCCCGCACCCGCTCGCCACCATCGCCAGACCGACGATCGCGGCGGCGGTCCGGGCGCGGATCAACGATGCTCCTCGTGCTGGGCGGTGCAGTCAGGCTACGTCGGCGCCGGGGCACCTTGCGCGTGTGCCGGCCGACCGCTGCCGTAGGGTGAGCACGTCGTCGTACGCCGACATCGACGCCGTTCACTGTGCCTGGAGGGGTACGCCGTGGTTCTCGCCCTCACGACGGAGCATGCCTGGGACTTCGGTCTGCTGGGCCTCAACGTCGCAGTGCTGCTGATCGGCATTCCCGTGGCGCGGGCCTTCGCCACGTCCAACAACGCGACGTTCCGCTTCATCTGGCCGGCGTTCGCACTCGGCGTGCTCGCGACCTTCGCGATCTTCGTCTACTTTGCGCGCTCGTACGTGAAGTGACCGCGGCGGGCGGCCGCTTCACGCTCGCCCGCCGGCTCGGCGCGGCCACCGCGGCGCTGTCCCGCGCCACGGGGCGCGGTGGCGGCACCACGATCGGCGGCCGGGTCACCCTCGCCGTCGACCCGTCGGCGCTGCGGCACGCGGCCGCCGGCCGCCGGCTCGCCCTCGTCAGCGGGACCAACGGCAAGACCACGACCCGGACCCTGCTCGTGGCAGCCCTGCGAACGGCGGGCCCCGTGGTCAGCAACGGCGGCGGGGCCAACCTGCCACCGGGGCTCACGGCGGCACTCGGCGCGGACCTCGACGCACCTGTCGGCGTGCTGGAGGTCGACGAGCCGTACCTGCCCCGGGTCGCCGCCACGGTGCGCCCCGAGCTCGTCGTGCTGCTCAACCTCAGCCGCGACCAGCTCGACCGCTACGCGGAGGTGGGCCGCCTCGCCGGCATCTGGCGCGATGCCCTCGCGCTGCCCGGCGCTGCGACGGCGGTGGCCAACGTCGACGACCCGCTGGTCGTGTGGGCGGCCTCGTCGGCCCCCGCCGTGCGCTGGGTGTCGGTCGGGCTGCGGTGGCGCGACGACGCCTCCGCCTGCCCGGCCTGCGGTGGCCCCGTGACCTGGCGGGGCGACGACTGGTCGAGCGACTGTGGCTTCAGCCGCCCCCGACCGGACTGGGTCCTGGAGGGATCGGAGCTCGTCACGCCCGACGGCGAACGCCTCCCGATCCGGCTCGCGCTGCCGGGCGCCGCCAACCTCGGCAACGCCGCGCTTGCCGCCGCTGCGGCCGCGGAGTTCGGCGTCGACCCGCGCACGGCTCTCGACGCGATGGCGGCGATCACCGGCGTGGAAGGGCGCTACGTCGAGCGCGACTTCGCCGGGCGCCGCACCCGGCTGCTGCTCGCGAAGAACCCGGCCGGCTGGCAGGAGAGCCTGTCTTTCGTGCGGCCGGAGGCGACCCACGTCGTCGTCGCCATCAACGCGCGCGCCGCCGACGGCCGCGACCCGGCCTGGCTGTGGGACGTGCCGTTCGAGCGGCTGCAGGGCCGGTTCGTGACCGCGACCGGCGAGCGCTCCCGCGACATGGCCGTGCGGCTGCGCTACGCCGGCGTCGAGCACCAGCGCGTCGACGACTTGGCGCAGGCGCTGCGACGGGCCGGAGGGCAGGGGCCGCTCGAGGTGCTCGCCAACTACACCGCGTTCCAGCAGCTGCGCAAGGTCGTGGGCGATGCCTGACCGGGTCGGTGTGGTGCTCGTCTACCCGTCGCTGCTCGGGACCTACGGCGACGGCGGCAACGCTCGCATCCTGTGCGAGCGGTTGCGCTGGCGTGGCGTCGACGCCTGCGTGCTCGAGGTCGGGCTGGACGAGCCGCTCCCCCGCGACGCCGACGTCTACGTGCTCGGCGGCGGGGAGGACACGGCGCAGACCCTCGCCGTCTCGGCCCTGTCGGCCGACGGCGGGCTGGCGGCGGCGGCCGCGGCCGGCAAACCGGTCTTCGCGGTGTGCGCGGGCTTCCAGATCCTCGGCACGACGTTCCTCGACGGCCGCGGCGCCGACCATCCGGGGCTCGGCCTCGTCGACTGCGTGACCAAGCGGCTGCCGGGCCCGCGGGCGGTCGGCGAGCTGCTGGCGCGGCCCGACCTGCCCGGCGTCCCGGCTCTCACCGGCTACGAGAACCACGGCGGGAAGACGATCCTCGGCCCCGGCGCGCGCCCGCTCGCGCGGGTCGAGTCGGGCGTCGGCAACGGCGACGGCACGGAGGGCGCGGTCCAGGGGTCGGTCGTCTGCACCTACGCGCACGGGCCGGCGCTCGCCCGCAACCCCGGCCTCGCCGACCACCTGCTCGCGATGGCCGTCGGCCCGCTGGCGCCACTCGACGACGGCGAGGAGGACGAGCTGCGGCGGGAACGTCTCGCCGCCGTACGCCGGACCCGCCGGGCCTTCTGGCGCCGGCAGTGGCGCCCGCCCGCCGCGACCTGACCGGAGCGGCTCAGTCGCTGACGACCTCGACCGCGCCGGCGCCGATTTCTCGCAGGCCATCGGCCACCACCGACGCGTCACCCACCACGACCGTCAGCAGCCGGTCGGGGTGCAGCCGCCGGCGGGCCGCCTCGTTGACGGCGTCCAGCGGCACCTCGGCGATCTGGTGGCGGACCCGGTCGAAGTAGTCGTCGGGCAAGCCGTGCACGGTGAGGTCGCCGAGCGCGCCCGCGACGGCGTAGGGCGAGGCGAACTGGATGGGGAAGACGCCCGCGCGGTAGCGGCGGACCTGGTCCAGCTCGTCGGCGTCGATGCCGTCGCGCTGGAGGCGCTCGATCTCGGCCACGGTGTCGGCGACCGCCTGCGCGGTCGGCTCGGCGTGCACCGACGCGCGGGCCGCGAAGATCCCGCCGTGCCGGCGCATCCCGAAGCCGGCGGACGCGCCGTAGGTGAACCCGCGCTCCTCGCGCAGCTTCATGTTGAGCCGGGCCGAGAACATGCCCCCCAAGGCGATCGCCATCGTCGTCGTCGGGACGTAGTCCTCGATCGCCCGCGGCGGGCCCGGGTGACCGATGACGAGCACCGACTGCACCGAGCCGGGACGGTCCACGACGACGATCCGTCGTCCGCCGTCGACCGGCGTGACCACGGGAGACGCGACCGGTGCCACCCCGGCCGTCCAGCCGGAGAACATCCGCCGGCCGAGGTCCGCGGCATCGACGCGCGACAGGTCCCCGGCGACGACGAGCGTCGCGGCGCCCGGCGCGAACCGCGCCGCGTGGAACGCCCGCACGTCGTCATCGGTCACCGCCGCGACCGACTCCGGGTCGCCGCCGTCCGGGCGGCCGTAGCGGCTGGGGGCTGCGAACGTATGAGCGTTGAACGTCGCACTGGCGCGGGCGGCCGGCTGCAGCAGCTCGGCCCGCAGCTCGTCGAGCCGGTCGTCACGCACCCGCTCCACGTCGGTGGGCGAGAAGGCCGGCCGGCGTACGGCCTCGGCGAGCAGGTCGACCGCGTCGGGCAGCGCCGTGACCGGTGCGTCGAAGCCGACCCGCAGCGAGTCCCAGTCGACGTCGGCGTGCCAGGAGGCGCCGAGCCGTTCGACCGCGACGCCGAACTCGAAGGCATCACGCACCTGGGTGCCCTCACCGAGCAGCCGCGCGGTCAGCAGGGCCACGCCCTCCTGCCCGGTGGGTTCGGTCGTCGCGCCGGCGTCGACGACCAACGCGACCGCGGCGAGCTGCTGACCGGGAAGGTGGGCGGCGAGCACCGTGCCGCCGTCAACCCAGTGCCGTTGCCACGAAGGGAACGACCAGGGGCGGGCCGGCCCCGGAGTGGGCGCCTCGGCGACGAGCCGGTTCACGCCGCCTCCTCGCGCGGGACGAACGTGAGCACGACCCGGTTGTCCGGCACCAGGATGTTCGTGGCTACCCGGTGGAGGTCGTCGGCGCTCACCGCCAGCAGCCGCGGCAGGTAGCCGTTGACCAGTTCGGGGTCACCGAACAGGGTCGCGAACATCGAGATGGTGTCGGCCCGGCTGTCGAAGGACGCCATGCGGTGCAGCCAGTCACTGGTCAGCTGCGCGCGGGCGCGGGCGAGCTCGTCGGCCCCGATGGGCTCCCGGGTGACCGACTCGCAGACCTCGTGGAATGCCTTCTCGAGGTCGACGACGTCGACCCCCTCGCGGGCCGAGGCGTCGCCGGCCATCAGCGCGACGCCGCCCACGAACGGCCAGGTATCCGTCATCGAGCCGCCCGGCGGCTGGGCCAGCCGGCGCTCGAGGACCAGCGAGCGGTAGAGCCGGCTCCCGCGGCCGCTGCCCAGCACCGCGGCCAGCACGTCGGCGGCGTCGTGGTCGGGGTGGCCCATCGGCGCGATGCGGTGCGCGACGAAGACGCGCGGCACCGGTACGACGTCGGGCCGGGTCTCCCGCACCTCGCCGCCCAGCGACAGCGGCAGCGTGCCGTCGGGCGCGCCCGGCACGGTCGCGAGGGGCTCCAGGCCGCCGAAGTAGCGATCCACCAATGCGAAGGTTGCCTCCGGCTCGACGTCACCGACGACCGTGAGCACGGCGTTGTTCGGCGCGTAGTGCCTGCGGTGGAAGGCCTGCACGTCGTCGAGCGTCGCCGCCTGCAGATCGGCCATCGAGCCGATCGTCGAGTGGTGGTAGGGGTGGCCGGGCGGGAACGCGAGCGCGTGCAGCCGCTCGACCCACATGCCGTAGGGCTGGTTCTCGTAACGCTGCCGGCGCTCGTTCTTCACGACGTCGCGCTGGGTGTCGAACCGCGGCTGGTCGAGGACCAGCGTCCCCATGCGATCGGCCTCGAGCCAGAGCACGGTCTCGAGGTGGTTGCTCGGGACCGTGTCGTAGTAGTTCGTCCGGTCGCACCAGGTCGACGCGTTGAGCGTGCCGCCCGCGCCGAGCACGTGCTTCCAGTGGTCGCCCTTGGGCACGTGGGCCGAGCCCTCGAACATCAGGTGCTCGAAGAGATGGGCGAAACCCGTGCGGCCCGCCGGCTCGTGGCGCGAGCCCACGTCGTACCAGATGTTGACGGCCGCGACGGGGACGGAGTGGTCCTCGGCGACGACGACGCGCAGCCCGTTGCCGAGGGTCCTGGTCACCAGGTCGTACGACGGGACGGCGGCGTCGATGGGCACCCGGCCAGCATAAGGAGCAGCGAGGGCGTAGCGTCGTCGATCACCATGGACCTGCCCGACGGTGTGGTGGCGATCGTCAAGCGCGACTGCCCCACCTGCACGCTCGTCGAGCCGGTGCTGCAGCAGCTCGCTGCCGTGGTGCCGCTGACGGTCTTCAGCCAGGACGACCCGACGTTCCCGGCCGGGGTCCCCTGCGTGGTCGACGACACCTCGCTGGCGACCAGCTGGCACCTCGACCTGATCGCCGTGCCGACGTTGCTGCGGGTGGAGAACGGCGTGGAGGTCGCGCGCACGGAGGGTTGGCTGCGGTCCACGTGGGAGGAGCTGACCGGCGTCGCCGACCTGGGCCCCGGGCTGCCCGACTACCGGCCCGGCTGCGGGTCGCGCACGGTCGAGCCGGGCGTGGCCGAGGAGCTGGCCGTGCGGTTCGGCGGCTCGGTGCTGCGGTCCCGGCGCGTGGAGATCGCCGACCTCGAGGACGAGATGGAGGCGCTCTTCGACCGCGGCTGGACCGACGGGCTGCCGGTCGTGCCACCGACCGAGGCCCGGGTGCTGCGCATGCTCGAGGGCACGACCCGAGCCCCTGACGACGTCGTCACGGTGATGCCACCCGACCTCGTCGAGTGCACGGTCGAGAAAGTCGCGATCAACGCGGTCATGGCCGGCTGCCTGCCGGAGTACCTGCCGGTGGTCCTCGCCGCGGTCGAAGCGGCGGCGACCGACGCGTTCAACGCGCACGGGCTGCTGGCGACGACGTACTTCTCCGGCCCGCTGGTGCTCGTCAACGGCCCCGTCGCCACGAAGATCGGCATGAACAGCGGCCTCAACGCCCTCGGTCAGGGCAACCGCGCCAACGCGACGATCGGCCGGGCGCTGCAGCTGGTCATCCGCAACGTCGGGGGCGGGCGGCCGGGCGAGGTCGACCGGGCCACGCTGGGCAACCCGGGCAAGTTCACCTTCTGCTTCGCGGAGGCGGAGGACAGTTCGCCGTTCGAGCCGTTCTCCGTGTCACGCGGCCTGCCGGTCGGCACGTCGGCCGTGACGCTCTTCGCCGGGGCCGGGGTACAGCCGGTGGTCGACCAGCACTCCCGCCGGCCCGAGTCGCTGGCGCGCTCGTACGCCGCCGCGTTGCGGGTCAACGCCCACCCCAAGCTGCCGATCGCGTTCGACGCGATGCTCGTGGTCTCCCCCGAGCACGGCCGGGTCTTCCGCGACGCGAGGTGGGACCGCGCGCGGCTGCTGGCCGAGCTGCACGAGCTGCTGCTCCTCCCGGGCAGGGACATCGTCGAGGGCGCCGCCGACATCGACGAGGGGATCCCGGAGGCCTTCCGCGACAGCGTGCTGCCGAAGTTCCGCGACGGCGGGCTGCTCGTCGTGCACGCCGGTGGCACGGCCGGCATGTTCTCGGCCATCATCGGTGGTTGGGTGAGTGGGGATTCCGGAAGCCAGCCGGTCACCGTGGAGGTGCGCTCATGAGAACCGTGCTCGATCCGACCGGGGAGCTGCGGCCGGCGACCCGTGAGCTGCTGTCACGCCCGGCCTCGTTGAACGGACGGACCGTCGGCCTGCTCGACATCTCCAAGCCGCGCGGAGACGTGTTCCTCGACACCCTCGCGGCCCGGCTCGCGGAGCGGGGCGCGACCGTCGAGCGCTACCGCAAGCCGACGTTCACCAAGCCGGCGCCCGTCGACCTTCGGCACGAGATCGCCACCCGTTGCGAGGTGGTCATCGAGGCGCTCGCGGATTGAGGGTCGTGCACGTCGTGCAGTGTGCACGACATCGCCGACCTCGAACGCCGTGGCGTCGTGGGCGTCTTCGTCGCCTCGACGGAGTTCGTCGCGGCGGCCGCCGCGCAGTCGCGGGCCCTGGGCTTCCCGGCCGCATCCGTCTTCGTGCCCCATCCGATCCAGGACCGCACCGACGAGGAGATGCGGGCCCTGGCCGAGGCCGCAGTCGAGGAGATCGTGCGCGCGGTGACCGACGAAGGGACCAACGGCTCCTGAACTCGTGACGTCCGCCCGTCCACCACCAGGGCCGACGGGCGCACGATCGAGACGTGATCACGAAAGGCTTCGTCGCCCTCGCCGTTGCGGCCCTCGCCGCGGGCTGCGGCGGTGCGACGCAGACCGCGGCACCCTCCTCGCCGACGCCCACCCCGAGCGCGCCGGCGACCACATCACCCTCCGGGTCCCCTTCGGCGTCGCCCGCACCCTCGTCGACGCCGACCGCCACCACCGTGGCGGTCTACTTCCTGCACGGCGAGCACGTCACGCCGGTCGCCCGCACCGCGCGCTCAGCGGCGGTCGCCACCGAGGCAGTGCGGGCGCTGCTGGCCGGCCCGACCGCCGCGGAGTCGCACGAAGGACTCACCTCCAGCATCCCCATCGGCACGTCGCTGCGGTCGATCGCGATCACCGGCGGCACCGCGGTCGTGGACCTGAGCGCGGCCTACGGCAGCGGCGGCGGGAGCCTGTCGATGAGCACGCGGCTCGGGCAGCTCGTCGCGACGCTGACGCAGTTTCCGACCGTGCGCGACGTGCGACTGTGGCTCGACGGCAAGCCGACCGGAACGCTCGGCGGTGAGGGCCTCGTCGTAGACCGCCCGCTCGGCCTCGCCGACGTCGAGTCCTCGCTGCCGGCGATCCTGGTGGACAGGCCGCTGCCGGGAAGCACCGTGCACAGCCCGTTGCGCGTCCGCGGCTCCGCCAACGTGTTCGAGGCGGTCTTCCAGATCGAGGTGACGGACTGGGACGGGCGGATCGTGGGCCGGCAGATCGTGCACGCGACGTCGGGTACAGGCACCCGCGGCACCTTCGACGTGACCGTTCCCTACACCGTCGACCGAGCCGGTCACGGTGAGCTGATCGTCTACACGCTCTCCCCTCGCGACGGCAGCCGCGACCACATCGGGGAGACGCCGCTGCTCGTCGCGCCCTAACCGGGCTGCTGACCCGGATCGCGGCGGTGGGGGTCCGCTCCCGCCGCCGCTACGCCGCGTCGGCGCGCAGCGGGAACCCGACGACCGCCTCCAGCTGTGCCAGCGCGTCGTCGGGGTCGACGACCTTGATCGTGTGCATGCCCAGGGCCTTGGCCGGCTTGAGGTTGACGCCCAGGTCGTCGAGGAACACGGCTGCCGACGGCTCGATGCCCAGCAGCTCGCAGGAGATCTCGTAGAAGTGCGGGTCGGGCTTGCGTACGCCGACCCTGCTGGACTCGACCACGACGTCGAAGAGCTCGACGACGTGGGCGACGTCGGAGTCGCGTTCCTGCACGGTCGCGAAGTTGTTGGTCAGCAAGGCGGTCTTGAGCCGCTCGCCGCACCGGCGTACGGCCTCCACCATCGCCGGCCGCAGCTCGCCGCGCAGCAGCGCGATGACCGTGCGGGCGTCGATCTCGTATCCGGCGGCGCGCGCCTCGGACTCGAACAGGTGGCAGAACTCGTCGAAGTCAACCGCGCCGCGTTCCATCTGCGCCCATGCGTTGGCGTCGGGGTTGGTGGCGTTGAGCCCGCGGATGAAGCCGGCCGGCAGTCCGAGGTCGCGCTCGTAGGCCGCGAACGCCTCGAACGGGCTCGACAGGATCACTCCGCCGAAGTCGAACAGCACCGCCTCGATGTCCGCCACGGCCGGCATCCTCGCACGGCGCCGCGATGCCTCAACCTCCGAGCCGTCGCAGCACCGCGGCGAAGTCCGGCGGCGGGCGGAACGTCACCCGATCCGGGTCGACCGTCGCGGGCAGCAGCGAGAGCGTGCCGGCGCGCCACCAGTAGAGATGCGGCGACAGCGAGCCGGGGCCCTGGTCGTGGAACGCGTAGGCGTTGACGACCATCGCCTGCACCGCCGGCACCACCGTCGCGTCGCCGATCGGGTGCACCAGCAGCAGGTGGCGGGTCGGCAGCGCGACGAGGGCTCCGTCTGCAGGTACGTCGACCAGCTCGGGCAGCCAGAACACGCTGGTCGCGGTGAAGAACGACGGCGACTCGACCGCGTGCAGGACGGCCCCGTCGACGTCGACGTCGCGCACCTGCGGCAGGCCTTCGGCGCGCACCTGCGCGCGGGCCTGTCGGTAGAGCTCCTCGAGGGGCTCGTGCCAGCTCTCGACCTGGGTCCGGGGCAGGGTCGCGATCGTGCCCGCTTCGCTCACGACGAGGGCCTCCACGACTCCCGGCGCGACCGGCCTGGCCTCGACGTCGTCCAGCAGGAACTCCGCCTCCGCGTAGAGCCGGCTGCGCAACAGGGGCCGCACCCGGTCGAGGTTGTCGTAGCCCCGCGGCCGTGACCGCACCTGCGCGAGTCCGGCCAGGTGGTCGACCAGGATCCCTCCCCAGGCGGACCGGTCGACGCCGCGGCAGAGCTGGCGCACGTTGCGCAGGTCGACGGTGCCCGCCAGGCTCATCCCCGTCAGCTCGACCTCGCCGGCCGGGTCGTAGTGCAGCACGGTCATCGACAGCCGCGGCGCCATGTCGCGGACGACCTGCTCGAAGTAGGCGTCGTCGTCGAGCGGTGGCCCGGACCCGTGCTTCGACCGCCAGGGCCTCATGCGGGAGCGAAGGCTGCGGCCTCGCGCAGCCGGCCGGCAACCTGCTCGACCGTCATCACATCCCAGGCTACGCGCGGCAGCCCGACCGGGCTGCCGCGCACCGGGCCGGACGGCTGCGGGAGACTGAGGTGATCCCGACCTCGGCACAGGAGAGAGCCGGCATGAGCCCCGAGCGCAGCCATCCCGACAGCTTCAACAGCGTCGACACCCTTGACGTCGGCGCGGCGTCGTACCGCATCCACCGGCTCGACGCGGTGAGCGGCAGCGCGCGGCTGCCGTTCAGCCTCAAGGTGCTGCTGGAGAACCTGCTGCGCAACGAGGACGGGCACAACGTCACGGCCGAGCAGGTGCAGGCGCTCGCGCGCTGGGACGCGCAGGCGGAGCCGGACACCGAGATCCAGTTCACGCCGGCACGCGTCGTGATGCAGGACTTCACCGGCGTGCCCTGCATCGTCGATCTCGCGGCGATGCGCGAGGCCATGGCCGAGCTGGGCGGCGACACGAGCAAGATCAACCCGCTGGTGCCCACGGAGCTGGTGATCGACCACTCGGTGATCGCCGACTACTTCGGCACCCCCCGTGCGTTCGCGCAGAACGCCGAGCTGGAGTTCGAGCGCAACAAGGAGCGCTACCAGTTCCTGCGCTGGGGCCAGCAGGCGTTCCGCGACTTCGTCGTCGTGCCGCCGGACACGGGGATCGTGCACCAGGTCAACCTGGAGTACCTCGCCCGCGTGGTCTTCGACAAGGACGGCACCGCCTACCCCGACACGCTCGTCGGCACCGACTCGCACACCACGATGATCAACGGTCTGGGCGTGCTCGGCTGGGGCGTGGGCGGCATCGAGGCCGAGGCGGCGATGCTCGGCCAGCCGGTGAGCATGCTCATCCCGCGGGTGGTGGGCTTCAAGCTGTCCGGCGAGCTGCCGTCCGGCACCACCGCGACCGACCTGGTCCTGACGATCACCGAGATGCTGCGCAAGCACGGCGTGGTCGGCAAGTTCGTCGAGTTCTACGGCCCCGGCGTCGCCGGTGTGCCACTCGCCAACCGGGCCACGATCGGCAACATGAGCCCGGAGTACGGCTCGACCTGCGCGATCTTCCCGATCGACGACGAGACGCTGAACTACCTGCGGCTGACCGGTCGCCCGGCCGAGCGCGTGCAGCTGGTCGAGGCCTACGCGAAGGAGCAGGGCCTCTGGCACGACCCGGCGCGTGAGGCCGACTACTCCGAGACTCTCGAGCTGGACCTGTCGACCGTGGTGCCCTCGATCGCCGGGCCCAAGCGGCCGCAGGACCGCGTCGCGCTGTCCGACGCCAAGCAGGGCTTCCGCTCCTCCCTCGAGCAGCTGGTCGACTACAGCGCCAACGGCCGCGCCGACCAGGCGTCGAAGGAGTCGTTCCCGGCCAGCGACTCCCCCGCGGCCGGTACGCACCAGGACCCGGCCGACCAGCCGCAGGAGCACCTGCGCGCGACGTCGCCGGGGCGCCCGTCCCAACCGGTGCAGGTCACCGTCGACGGGGCGAGCTTCGAGGTCGACCACGGTGCCGTCACGATCGCGGCGATCACCTCGTGCACCAACACCTCCAACCCCTCGGTCATGGTCGGCGCCGCCCTGCTGGCGAAGAAGGCGGTCGACGCGGGCCTGTCGCGCAAGCCGTGGGTCAAGACCTCGCTCGCGCCCGGGTCCAAGGTCGTCATGGACTACTACGACCGCGCGGGCCTCACGCCGTATCTCGAGAAGCTCGGCTTCAACCTGGTCGGCTACGGATGTACGACGTGCATCGGCAACTCCGGGCCGCTGATCCCCGAGGTCAGTGCGGCCGTACAGGCTCACGACCTCGCCGTCACCTCGGTGCTGTCCGGCAACCGCAACTTCGAGGGCCGGATCAACCCGGACGTGAAGATGAACTACCTGGCCTCGCCGCCGCTGGTGGTGGCCTATGCGCTGGCCGGGACCATGGACATCGACCTCACCAACGAGCCGCTGGGCACCGGATCCGACGGCAAGCCCGTCTTCCTCGCCGACATCTGGCCGAGCCCGCAAGAGGTGCAGCAGGTCGTCGGCGAGGCGATCCGCTCGGACATGTTCAGCAGCGGCTACGCCGACGTGTTCGGCGGGGACGACCGCTGGAAGTCCCTCGACGTGCCGAGCGGTGACACGTTCGCCTGGGACGCACCCTCGACCTACATCCGCAAGCCGCCCTTCTTCGAGGGGATCGGCCGCGAGCCCGACCCGATCAAGGACATCCACGGCGCCCGGGTGCTCGCGAAGCTCGGCGACTCGGTGACGACCGACCACATCTCCCCCGCCGGGTCGATCAAGAAGGACTCGCCGGCCGGTCGCTACCTCACCGAGCACGGCGTCGACCAGCGGGAGTTCAACTCCTACGGGTCGCGCCGGGGCAACCACGAGGTGATGATGCGCGGCACGTTCGCCAACATCCGCCTGCGCAATCTGCTCGCCCCCGGCACGGAGGGCGGGGTGACCCGCCACCTGCCCGACGGCGAGCAGACGACGATCTTCGACGGAGCGATGCGCTACATCGACGACGGCGTACCGCTCGTCGTCATCGGCGGCGCGGAGTACGGCTCCGGCTCGTCGCGTGACTGGGCCGCCAAGGGCACGCTGCTGCTCGGCGTCAAGGCCGTCCTGGCGGTCTCCTACGAGCGGATCCACCGCTCCAACCTGATCGGCATGGGCGTGTTGCCGATGCAGTTCAAGCCCGGGCAGGACGCCGACTCCCTCGGGCTGACCGGCGAGGAGGTCTTCGACATCACCGGCCTCGAGGGAGCCGACCGCATCCCGCGCGAGGTGACCGTGCGGGCGGACGACAAGGAGTTCACGGCGGTCGTGCGGATCGACACGCCTGGCGAGGCGGCCTACTACCGGCACGGGGGCATCCTGCAGTACGTCCTACGCTCGCTGCTGTAGAGGTCTGCCCCGTCCGGTCGCCTAGCAGGAGGTCCGCTCATCGACCCCCTGCTTCTCGGTGCCCTGCTCGGCGGCTTCGCGGTCACCATCGGACTGGTGTTCCGCCGGGTGGCCCCGGAGATCGTCGCGTTCCTCGTCATCGGGGTGCTCGTCGGCCCGCACGGTCCGCTGCACCTGGTCGACGCGCACAACGTCGACCAACTCCAGCGGATCACCCACGTCGCGGTCGGGTCGGTCATGTTCCTGTTCGGTCAGCGGTTGCGGGCCGCCGACCTGCGCCGCGACGTCCACGTGCTGCGGGCGGTCACTGTGCTGCCGCTGCTCGTCACTGCCGGCGCGACCTACCTGGTGACCCGGTGGGCCGGCGCCTCGACGTCGCTCGCGACGCTGCTCGCGATCATCGCGACGGAGACCGGGGTGCTGACCGTCACCGCGACCGTGCGCGAGGAAGGTGCCGAAAGCGGCGCGTCGCGCCGGCTGCTCGCCACCGTGGGACTCAGCAACGTGGTCACCGCCGCGGCCTTCGGCATCGGCTTCCCGCTGGTGCTCGCGACCAGTGGCCGGCTGACCAGCCCGACCGCTGCGCTCGGCGTCTTCGGTCGCGCGACGCTCGCGGCGATCGGACTCGGGATCGCCGCTGCGGTGCTGCTGCTCTGGATCGAGCGGCACGTCCACAACGACGGCGAGCTGCTGCTGACCGAGCTGCTCGTCATCACCGGGACCGTCGGGTTGTCGGTGACGATCCACGGTTCGCTGGTCATCTCGCTGCTGGCGACCGGCATCTGGACCGCCAACCGCGGCCCGGCCGCGGCCGACCGGCTGTTCGGCGTGCTCCGGGTGCTCGAGGCCCCGTTCTACCTGCTGTTCTTCATCGTCGCGGGTGCGGAGTTCCGCATCCAGAACGTGCCCGACGTGGGGCTCATCGGAGCGGCGTACATCCTCGCCCGCGGCACCAGCAAGGTGACGATGACCGCGCTGGGCGGGCGGGTGCTGGGCTCGTTGCGGGGACGTGAGTCTCTTCGGCTGGGCGGCGCGCTGCTGCCGCACGCCGGGATGGCAGTGGCGCTGGTTGCCTACGTCGGTGAACAGGCGCCGACGTTGGGTGAACGGGTGTCGACGATCGTGCTCACGTCAGTGTTCCTGTTCGAGGTGGTCGGCCCGCTGTTCGTACGCCGGTTCCTGCGCGCCGACACGAGGGAGCCGGCCTGAGAGGATGGCCGCATGGATCTCGGCCTTCATGACCGCGTCTACATCGTCACTGGTGGCACCCGCGGGCTGGGGCGCGCTACCGCCGAGGCGCTGATCGTCGACGGGGCGCGGGTCGTCGTGTCGTCACGGTCCGACGACAACGTCGCCACCGCCGCCGACCAGCTGGGTGCCGTCGGCATCGCCGCCGACAACGCCGACCCCGCGGCCGCGGATCGCCTGGTGCAGGCGACCCTCGACGCCTTCGGCCGGCTCGACGGCGCGCTGGTCAGCGTGGGCGGCCCGCCGCCCGGGGGGGTCATGGACGTGACCGACGAGCAGTGGCGGTCGGCGTTCGAGTCGGTGTTCCTCGGGGCGGTCCGCCTCGCCCGGGCCGTCGCGACCGCCATGACGGGCGAGGGCGCGATCGGCCTGGTGCTGTCGTCGTCGGTCAAGGTGCCGATCGGCGGGCTGGCGATCTCCAACGGCCTGCGCCCGGGCCTAGCCATGGTGGCCAAGACGCTCGCCGACGAGCTCGGCCCCCGCGGCGTACGCGTCTTCGGGTTGATGCCGGGCCTCGTGTCGACCGACCGCACCGCGCAGCTGTACGCCGACGAGCAGGGGCGCCAGCGCGCGCAGGGCGGCATCCCGCTGCGGCGGTTCGGCGAGCCGGCGGAGTTCGGTCGGGTGGCGGCGTTCGCGCTGTCACCGGCCGCGTCCTACCTCAGCGGCTGCGTGATCCCGGTCGACGGCGGCGCCCTGCGGACCCTGTGACGACGCGTGCCAGACTCCGCGCCATGACGACGCAGAAGGCCGCGGTCGGCCCGCTCGAGATTGCCTACGAGACGTTCGGCGATCGCGCCGACCCGCCCGTCCTGCTGGTGATGGGCCTCGGCGCCCAGCTGATCGCCTGGCACGACGAGTTCGTGGCGCAGCTCGCGGGCCGTGGCCACTTCGTCGTGCGCTACGACAACCGCGACGTGGGCGAGTCGACCCATCTGCACGATGCCCGCCAGCCCGACGTGGCGGCGGCGATGGGCGGCGACTTCTCCTCCGCGGCCTACCTGTTGAGCGACATGGCCGGCGATGCCGCCGGGCTGCTCGACGCCCTCGACCTCGACAGCGCGCACGTGATCGGTGCCTCGATGGGCGGCATGATCGTGCAGCAGTTCGCGATCGACCACCCGCAGCGCACCCGCAGCCTCACGTCGATCATGTCGACGCCGGACCCGTCGGTGTCTCCGCCGACCGAGGCCGCCATGGGCGCGCTGCTGCGGCCGCCCGCGTCCAGCCGCCAGGAGGTCGTCGACAGCGCCCCGGAGATGTGGCGGTTGATCGGCTCCCCGGGCTTCGCCCACGACATCCCATGGATCCAGACGATCGCCGGCCGCGGTTACGACCGCGGCTACGACCCGACCGGTGTGATGCGTCAGCTGCTCGCGATCCAGGCGAGCCCCGACCGGCGGCCCGGGCTCGCGGAGCTAGGCGTCCCCACGCTGGTCATCCACGGCGAGGACGACCCCCTGGTCCCGCTGCCCGGTGGCCAGGCAACCGCCGACGCGGTGCCCGACGCCAAGCTCGTGACGTTCGCCGGGATGGGGCACGACCTTCCCCAGGAGCTGTGGCCGGCGATCCTCGACGAGATCAGCGAGGTCGTCAGCCGGGGCGAGCAGGCCCGCGGCTAACCGACCGTAGGAGTGGGCACCTCGTCGGCCGGGGACCGGGCGAACTGGGTGCGGTAGAGCTCGGCGTAGAGCCCGCCGGCCGCGAGCAGTTCGTCGTGCCGGCCGTGCTCGACGACGCGCCCGTCGTCGACGACGAGGATCTGGTCGGCCTCGCGGACCGTCGACAGCCGGTGCGCGATGACGAGGGACGTGCGGTCGGCGAGCACCCGCTTGAGCGCCCGCTGCACAGCCGCTTCCGACTCGGAGTCGAGGTGCGCGGTGGCCTCGTCGAGCACCACGATCGACGGCGCCTTGAGGATCAGCCGGGCTATCGCGAGGCGCTGCTTCTCCCCGCCCGAGAGGCGATAACCGCGGTCACCCACGACGGTGTCGAGCCCGTCGGGCAGCGACTCGACGAGCTCGGAGATGTTGGCGTCGTCCAGGGCCTCCCACATCTGCGCCTCGGTCGCGTCGGGGCGGGCGAAGAGCAGGTTCGCGCGCATCGTGTCGTGGAACATGTGCGCGTCCTGCGTGACGACGCCCACCGCGTTGCGCAGCGAGTCGAGGGTGACGTCGCGCACGTCGTGACCGCCGACACGCACGCTGCCCTTCTGCACGTCGTACATCCGCGTGACCAGCTGGCTGATGGTGGTCTTGCCCGCACCGGACGGCCCGACGAGCGCGACCAGCTGGCCTGGTTCGGCCCGCAGCGAGACACCGCGCAGCACCTGCTTGTCGGGAGTGCTGTCGAGGACCGCGACCGACTCCAGCGACGCGAGCGAGACCTCGGCCGCGGTCGGGTAGCGGAAGTGCACGTCGTCGAACTCGATCGTCGCCCGCCCGCCGAGCTCACGCGGCAACGCGACCGCGCCCTCGCGGTCGGCGATCGAAGGCTGCAGGTCGAGCACCTCGAAGACGCGCTCGAAGGACACCAGCGCGGTCATGACGTCGACCTGCACGTTGGACAGTGACGTCAGCGGGCCGTAGAGGCGGGTGAGGTAGGCCACCAGCGCGACCACGGTGCTCACCTGCAGGGTGCCCTCGGCCGCCCACCGGCCGGCCAGGCCGTAGACGATGGCCGTCGCCAGCGCGGCGACGAGGGTGAGGGCGACGAAGAAGACCCGGCTGTACATCGCCTGCTGCACGCCGATGTCGGCGACCCGGCGGGCGCGGGTGCGAAACGCGGCGTCCTCGCTCTCCGGCCGGCCGAACAGCTTGACCAGCAGCGCCCCCGAGACGTTGAACCGCTCGGTCATCGTGGTGTTCATCTCCGCGTTGAGCGCATAGCCCTCGCGGGTGATGCTCTGCAGGCGCCGCCCGACGAAGCGCGCGGGGAGCACGAAGACCGGCAGCAGCGCCAGTGCCAGCAGGGTGATCTGCCAGGACAGGAAGAACATCGCCGCCAGCACGATCGTGACGCTGACCACGTTGCTGACGACGTTGGACAGCGTGCCGGTGAACGCCTGCTGCGCGCCGAGGACGTCGTTGTTGAGCCGGGTGATCAGTGCGCCGGTCTGCGTGCGGGTGAAGAAGGCGATCGGCATGCGCTGCACGTGTCCGAAGACCTTGGCCCGCAGGTCGTAGATGAGACCTTCGCCGATGCGGGCGGAGTACCAGCGCATCGCGAGCGACACAGCCCCGTCGATGACGGCGAGGAAGGCGACCAGCCCGGCCAGCCACTCGACGGTGCTGACGTGGTGGCCGAGGATCGCGTCGATGATGCGCTTGTAGATGAGCGGGTTGGCGGCGCCGATGACCGCATCGAACAGGATCAGCCCGAGCAGCAGCACCAGCCAGCGCCGGTAGGGGCGGGCGAAGGCGCCGATGCGACGGATCGTGCCGGGGGCCAGGCGTTGCCGACCGACCTCACGGTCGCGGCTGTAGGAGCGCAGCGTGGACCAGCCCGCTCCGTGCCCCGGTGCCATCGACTCGTCACTCCTCCGCGGTAGGTCCCACCGCCGAACAACACCGGCGGCGCCGAGGACCTTCCGCGGAGGAGCGAGGGGTCAGGACTGCTTGCGTCCGCGGGTCGCGCCGCCGCGACCGCGCAAGGGGGTGCCGGACTCGCTGAGGATGCGGTGGATGAAGCCGTAGGAGCGTCCCGTCGACTCCGCGAGGGCGCGGATGCTGTCACCGGTCTCGTAGCGCCTCCGCAGGTCGGTCGCCAGCCGGTTGCGTTCGTCGCCGGTCACCCGGCTGCCCTTCTTCAGGTCCGCCACGGCGTACCTCCGTGTCTCTCGATTGTCCCTATTCGACCCCCTGCAGGGCCATGATCACTCATCCCCCGCACAGGCGCCAACTCACCCCCGGGGATCAGTCGTCCTCGACGACGAGCGTGTCGAGCGTGCCGAGCTTCTGGGTGTCCTCCATGAGCGCGGCGCCCTCGGGGCTGCCCATCGCGGCGCCGAGAGCGTCCGGGCCGTCGAAGTGCAGGACAGCAACGCGGTAGTAAGGGCCGTCACCCTGGGTCTTGTAGGTCTCCGCGCTCTTGAGGCCGGGGAGCTTGCGGGCGAGCGGCATGTGGGTCTGGTGGTAGTGCTTCTCGAAGGCCTCGACGTCGCCCGGCTTGTTCCAGAGGGCGATCAGGCTGATGCTCATGCGGACTCCTCCTGGCGTGGTTGATCAGGGACCGCTCGGAGCCTACGGCCGTCGCGACGGAAGGGATCACGCGGTGCCCGCGTTGGTAGGCCTGTGACCGCGACGACCGCCGCCGACCTCGAGGCCGGCGGCAGGGTCCGCGGTTCGATCCTCGACGCCGGACATCGGCTCGCCACCCTCGGCGCGGTGCTCGTCATCACCGTCGTCGCCGTCGACGCGATGGCCGTGGCCACGATCATGCCGACGACCGTGCGTGACCTGCACGGGCTGCGCTACTACGCCTGGGCGTTCACGGCGTTCTTCATCGCCGACGTGATCGGCATCGTCGACGCGGGCGCTCGCTGCGACCGCCACGGCCCCGGACGATCGCTCCTCGGCGGCATGGGGCTGTTCGCCGGCGGGCTCGTCATGGCCGGTGCCGCGCCGGTGATGGCGGTCTTCGTCGCCGGCCGCGCGGTGCAGGGTCTCGGCGCAGGGATGATCGTCGTGGCGCTCTACGTGGTCATGGCGCGGGCCTACGACGAATCCTTGCGCCCCAAGGCGTTCGCGGCCATCTCCGCCGCATGGGTGGTGCCCGCGCTGGTCGGCCCGGCGGCGGCCGGCGCCGTCGCGTCGGGGCCCGGCTGGCGCTGGGTTTTCGTGGGCATGCTGCCGCTGGTGCTCGTCGGGCTGGCGCTGCTCGGGCCGGTGCTGCGCGGCCTGCCTTCGGCCGCCGGCGGCGCCGGGCTGCGGCGCGGAGGGCTCGTCGTCGCCGTGCTGGTGGCCAGCGGGCTGGCCGCGGTGCAGTACGCCGGCCAGCAGCCGGGATGGTGGTCGATCCCCCTGGTGGTTCTCGGCCTGGCGCTCATGCTGCCGGCACTGCGCAGGTTTCTCCCCGACGGCACGCTGCGTCTGCGCCGCGGCCTGCCCGCCACGGTGGCGTTGCGCGGCATCCTCGCCGGCGGCTTCTTCGGCGCCGAGGCCTACCTGCCGCTCGCCCTCACTCGCGTGCACGGCGCCTCGCCGGCGACCGCCGGTCTCCCGCTGACCGTCGGCGCGCTCGGCTGGGCCGCGGGCTCGTGGGTGCAGGGCCGGGCCAGCGAGGCGGTCCGGCGACGGCTGCTGCCGCTCGGGTTCGCGGTCGTCGCCACCGGCATCGGGCCGCTCGCGCTGGTGGCCTCGTCGTCGCACGTCACGATGTGGCTGGCGCTCCCCCTGTGGTGCGTCGCCGGTCTCGGCATGGGCCTGGCCATGCCGTCGATCTCGGTGCTGACGCTGTCCATGTCGCCGGAGCGCGAGCAGGGCGCCAACTCCGCCGCGCTGCAGATCTGCGACGTGACCTGCAGCGTGGTCACGATCGGCGCCGGCGGCGGGCTGGTCGCCTGGGCACAGAGCGGCGCCATCGGGCTCGGCGCGGCCATCGCTGCGATCGACCTGGCGATGGCCGGCATCGCGGTGCTCGGCGTGCTCGCCAGCCGACGTGCCGGTCACGCCACCGGAGTCGCCGACTAGCGTCTGGGGAGCCATGCCCGACGACGTCGACGCCCTCTACCTGACCGTCACCGGCGCCGACCACCCCGGCGTCACGAGCGGGCTGTTCACGGTCCTGCACGAGCTGGGCGCCACCGTGCTCGAGGTCGAGCAGGTCGTCGTGCGCGACCGGCTGCTCCTCGGCGTGCTCGTCGCCGCCGACCGCACCACCGACGCGCTGCAGCACGCGCTGGGACCCTGCGCGACGACCCTCGACGTGCAGATCGACGTACGCCGGATCGCCGCGGCACCCGACCCCGCCCGGGTCGAACGCCACCACGTGACCGTGCTGGCCGAGCAGCTGTCCGCCGGCTCGATCGCGGCCGTCGCCGGCACCCTGGCGCAGCACGGCGCCAACATCGAACGGATCGAGCGGATCGCGAGCTACCCGGTCACGAGCTACGAGCTGATGGTGGCCGGCGGGGATCCGCAGACCCTGCGCGCGGCCCTGTCCCTGGTCGCAGCCGCCGAGCAGGTCGACGTCGCCGTGCAGCCCGCGGGCCTGCACCGGCGGGCGAAACGGTTGGTGGTGCTCGACGTCGACTCGACCCTCGTGCAGGGCGAGGTGATCGAGATGCTCGCGGAGCGGGCGGGCTACGGCGCGCAGGTTGCCGAGGTGACCGCGGCCGCGATGCGCGGGGAGATCGACTTCGCGGAGTCGCTGCGGCGCCGGGTGTCGCTACTCGCCGGCCTCGATGCCTCGGTGCTCGACGACGTGCGCGACTCCCTGCGCCTGACCCCGGGCGCCCGCACACTGGTGCGCACGCTGAAGCGGCTGGGCTGCGTCGTCGGCGTCGTCAGCGGCGGGTTCACGCAGGTCATCGACGGGCTCGTGCAGACGATGGCTCTCGACTTCGCCGCGGCGAACACGCTCGAGATCGCCGACGGGGCGCTGACCGGTCGGGTGGTCGGCCCGGTGGTCGACCGGGCGGGCAAGGCGCGGGCGCTGGAGGAGTTCGCCGCGGCGGCCGGCGTACCGCTGGCCCAGACCGTCGCCGTCGGTGACGGCGCGAACGACCTCGACATGCTGGCGGCGGCGGGGCTCGGGATCGCGTTCAACGCCAAGCCGGTCGTGCGCGAGGCAGCAGACACCGCGGTCAACGTGCCCTACCTCGACGCGATCCTGTTCCTGCTCGGCATCACCCGCGAGGAGGTCGAGGCCGCCGATGCCGCCGACTAGACGTTGAAGCCCAGAGCGCGGAGCTGCTCGCGGCCGTCGTCGGTGATCTTGTCCGGCCCCCACGGCGGCATCCAGACCCAGTTGATGACGACCTCGCTGGCCAGGTGGCCGAGCGCGCCGTTGGTCTGGTCCTCGATGACGTCGGTCAGCGGGCAGGCCGCCGACGTCAGCGTCATGTCGAGGGTCACCGCGTTGCCGTCGGCGATGTCGACGCCGTAGACCAGGCCGAGGTCGACGACGTTGATGCCGAGCTCGGGGTCGACGACGTCGCGCATCGCCTCGGTGACGTCCTCGACGGTCAACGTTTCTGCCATCTCGGTCATGCCGAACGCTCCTCGTTCAGGGCCTGTGCGGTCGCGTCCTTCCAGGCCATCCAGGCCAGCAGGGCGCACTTGACGCGGGCGGGGTACTTCGAGACACCGGTGAACGCGACCGCGTCCTCGAGCACGTCCTCGTCGGGCTCGCCGGCTCCCTTGGACTGCATCAGCGAGACGAACTCGTCCATGACGGCCATCGCCTCGTCGACGGTCTTGCCGAGGACGAGATCGGTCATCACCGAGGTGGAGGCCTGGCTGATCGAGCAGCCTTCGCCGTCGTAGGACACGTCGTCGACGCGGTCGCCGGACAGCCGCACCCGCAGGGTCACCTCGTCGCCGCAGGTCGGGTTGACGTGGTGCACCTCGGCGTCGTACGGCTCCCGCAGCCCCTTGTGGTGCGGGTTGCGGTAGTGATCCAGGATGATCTCCTGGTACATCGAGTCGACGCTCATGCCACCCCTCGCGCGAAGAACTTCTTCACCTGGTGCAACCCGGCGACCAGGGCGTCGATTTCCTGCGTCGTCGTGTAGAGGTGCACGGAGGCGCGAGTCGTCGCGGGCACGCCGTAGCGCACGCAGGTGGGCCGCGCGCAGTGGTGGCCGACGCGGACGGCGATGCCGTGCTCGTCGAGCACCTGTCCGACATCGTGCGGGTGCAGGTCACCCAGCACGAACGACACGATGCCGCCGCGGTCGACGGGCTCGGTCGGCCCGATGACGCGCAGGCCGTCGACCGCCTGCAACGCGTCGAGCATGTACGCCGTGAGCGCGTGCTCGTGCGCGGCGATCGCGTCCATGCCGATGTCGTCGAGGTATCGGATCGCCGCCCCCAGCCCGACGGCCTGGGCGATCGGCGGGGTGCCGGCCTCGAACTTGTGCGGCGGCTCCGCGTAGGTCGAGCCGGTCATCGCGACTTCCTCGATCATCTCCCCGCCGCCGAGGAACGGCGGCAGCTCCTCGAGCAAGGACAGCCTGGCCCAGAGCACCCCGACCCCGGTCGGGCCGAGCATCTTGTGGCCGGTGCAGCCGAGGAAGTCGACCCCGAGCGCCTGCACGTCGACGGCCAGGTGGGGTGCCGACTGCGCCGCGTCGAGGAACACCAGGGCACCCACCTGGCGGGCCCGGCGCACGATGACGTCGACCGGGTTGATCGTGCCGAGGATGTTGCTCATGTGCACGAACGACACGATCTTGGTGCGCTCGGTGAGCAGCGTGTCGAGATCGGTGAGGTCGAGCCGGCCGTCGTCGGTCAGCGGGAACCACTTCAGCGTCGCGCCGGTGCGCTGGCAGAGGAGCTGCCAGGGGACGATGTTGGAGTGGTGCTCCATCTCGGTGACCAGCACCTCGTCGCCGGGGCCGACGCGACCGGCGTCGCCGAGCACGCGCGCGACGAGGTTGATGCCCTCGGTGATGTTCTTGGTGAAGACGATCTCGCGCTCGTCGGCCGCGTGCAGGAAACCCGCGACGCTGCGGCGCGCGTCCTCATAGGCCTCGGTCGCCTCCGCGCCGAGCGTGTGGATCGCCCGCGCGACGTTGGCGTTGTGCTGCTCGTAGAACTCCCGCACGGTGTCGATGACGACCTGCGGCTTCTGCGAGGTGTTGGAGCTGTCGAGGTAGACCAGCGGGCGACCGTTCGGTAGCACCCTCGACAGGATCGGGAAGTCCTTGCGAATGCGCTCGACGTCGTAGGCCGTAGCGCTCATCGACCCGGTCCCCCGGCGCCGGGCAGGACGCCGGCCTCCACGCCGGGCTGCTCGGCGCCGTTGATCGCCGCCGGACCGGCGCCCTTGACCCAATGGTCATAGCCCTCGGCCTCGAGCCGGTTGGCAAGCTCCGGGCCGCCCTCCTCGACGAACCGGCCGCTGACGAACACGTGCACGTAGTCGGGCCGGATGTAGCGCAGGATGCGGGTGTAGTGGGTGATCAGCAGGGTGCCGGTCTGCCCGGCCTCGCGCACCCGGTTGACGCCCTCGGAGACGACCTTCAGTGCGTCGATGTCGAGACCGGAGTCGGTCTCGTCGAGGATGGCGATCTTCGGCTTGAGCAGCTCGAGCTGCAGCACCTCGTGGCGCTTCTTCTCACCACCGGAGAAGCCCTCGTTGACGTTGCGGTTCTTGAAGGCCTTGTCCATCTGCAGCTGCGCCATCGCCTCGTCGACCTCCTTGACGAAGGTCCGCAGCTTCGGCGCCTCGCCCCGGATCGCCGTGACCGACGTGCGCAAGAAGTTGGAGACCGTGACGCCGGGCACCTCGACGGGGTACTGCATCGCGAGGAACAGGCCGGCCCGCGCTCGCTCGTCGACGGTCATGGCGAGGACGTCCTCGCCGTCGAGCAGGATCTCGCCGCTGGTCACGGTGTACTTGGGGTGACCGGCGATGGAGTAGGCGAGCGTCGACTTGCCGGAGCCGTTGGGCCCCATGATCGCGTGCGTCTCCCCCTGCTTCACGGTCAGGTCGACGCCACGGAGGATCTCCTTGTCGTCGACGGAGACGTGCAGGTCGCGGATCTCGAGCGTGGCCATGGGTGTCAGGACTCCAGCTTCACAGCGGTTCGTGGACGGCGACGAGGACGTCGTCGCCGTCCACCTTGACGGGGTAGACGGGCACGGGCCGGGTGGCGGGCAGACCCGTGGGCTTGCCGGTGCGCAGGTCGAATCGGGAGCCGTGCAGCCAGCACTCGACCGTGCAGTCGTCGACGTCGCCCTCGGAGAGCGGCACGTCCTGGTGGGAGCAGACGTCGTAGATGGCGAAGAACTCACCGCAGCTCTTGGCGATGCAGACCGGCACGCCGTCGATGTCGACGTGCAGCGCGGCCTCGTCACCCAGGTCGCCGAGGCCGCAGGCACGGGCGTAGCCGCTCATCAGCCCAGCACCCGGCCCAGCTCCTCGTCGACGGCGGCGTCGAGCCGCTCGCGGAACGCCGGGACGTCGATCTGCGCGATGATCTCGGCGAAGAAGCCGCGGACGACCAGGCGACGCGCCTCGTCGGCGGGGATGCCGCGGGCCTGCAGGTAGAACAGCTGCTCGTCGTCGAAGCGACCGGTGGCGCTGGCGTGCCCGGCCTGGACGACCTCGCCGGTCTCGATCTCCAGGTTGGGGACGGAGTCGGCGCGGCCGCCGTCGGTCAGCAGCAGGTTGCGGTTGAGCTCGTAGGAGTCGGTGCCGTCGGCCTCGGCCCGGATGAGCACGTCGCCGATCCAGACGGTGTGCGCCTCGTCGCCCTGCAGCGCGCCCTTGTAGGTGACCCGGGAGCGGCAGTGCGCCACCGCGTGGTCGACGAACAGCCGGTGCTCCAGGTGCTGCTGCGCGTCGGCGAAGTAGAGGCCGAGCAGCTCCGCGTCGCCGCCGGGTCCGGCGTACTTCACGGTCTGCGTCAGCCGCACCAGGTCGCCGCCGAGGGTGACCGTGACCTGCCGCAACCGGGCGTCGCGGCCGAGGCAGACGACCTGCGCACCGGCGTGCACCGCGTCGCTCTCCCAGTCCTGCAGGGAGATCAGCGTCAGCGTCGCGCCGTCGGCGACGTCGATCTCGAGGTTGCCGGCGTAGATCGCACTGCCCTGGTGGTCGAGCACGACGGTGGCGCCGGCGCTGCGCCCGACGTCGATGCGCAGGTGCCCGAAGGCGGTGCCGCCCTCGCCGCGCAGGGTGACGACGGTGGGCTCGGGGTCTGCCGAGCCCGCCGGCACGGTGATGACGGTCGCGGTCTCGAAGGCCGCGTATGCCACCGCGGCGACCCGGTCGGCGGGGACCAGCACCGTGCCCAGCCGCGGGTCGTCGCGGCCGACGGTGTCGACCTGGGTGCCGGGGGCGGCGGCCACCTCGACGACGACCTTGCCGTCGGCGTGCAGCGTCGCGGGATCGGCCGCGTGCAGGCCGCGCAGCCGGTCGAGCGGCGTGAAGCGCCACTCCTCCTCGCGACCAGTGGGGACCGGGAAGTCGGCCGGGTCGTGCGAACGGATGCGTTCCTGGCGGGCGTCGACCGGCTGCGCCGCAGTGATCTGTGCCGATGGGGCCATCAGCCGACGGCACCTTCCATCTGCAGCTCGATGAGGCGGTTGAGCTCCAGCGCATACTCCATCGGCAGCTCGCGGGCGATCGGCTCGACGAAGCCGCGCACGATCATCGCCATCGCTTCGTCCTCGCCGAGGCCGCGGCTCATCAGGTAGAAGAGCTGGGTCTCGGAGACCTTGCTGACCGTGGCCTCGTGGCCCATCGCCACGTCGTCCTCGCGGACGTCGACGTAGGGGTAGGTGTCGGAGCGGCTGACGGTGTCGACGAGCAGCGCGTCGCACTTCACCGTGCTCCTCGAGTGGTGGGCGCCCTCCTGGATCTGCACGAGACCGCGGTAGGAGGTGCGCCCGCCGCCGCGGGCCACCGACTTGCTGATGATCGTCGACGACGTGTGCGGTGCGGCGTGCACCATCTTGGCGCCGGCGTCCTGGTGCTGGCCCTCCCCGGCGAAGGCGACCGACAGGGTCTCGCCGCGGGCGTGCTCGCCGAGCAGCCAGACGGCGGGGTACTTCATCGTGACCTTGGAGCCGATGTTGCCGTCGATCCACTCCATCGTCGCGCCCTCGTGCGCGGCAGCCCGCTTGGTGACGAGGTTGTAGACGTTGTTGGACCAGTTCTGGATCGTCGTGTAGCGGACGCGGGCGTCCTTCTTCACCACGATCTCGACCACCGCGGAGTGCAGCGAGTCGGACGAGTAGATCGGCGCCGTACAGCCCTCGACGTAGTGCACGTAGGAGCCCTCGTCGGCGATGATCAGCGTCCGCTCGAACTGCCCCATGTTCTCGGTGTTGATGCGGAAGTAGGCCTGCAGCGGGATGTCGACGTGCACGCCCGGTGGCACGTAGATGAACGACCCGCCCGACCACACCGAGGTGTTGAGCGCGGCGAACTTGTTGTCACCGACCGGGATGACCGTCGCGAAGTACTCGCGGAAGAGGTCCTCGTGCTCGCGCAGCGCGGTGTCGGTGTCGAGGAAGATGACACCCCTCTCCTCGAGATCCTCGCGAATCTTGTGGTAGACGACCTCCGACTCGTACTGCGCCGCGACGCCGGCGATCAGGCGCTGCTTCTCCGCCTCCGGGATGCCGAGCCGGTCGTAGGTGTTCTTGATGTCGGCGGGCAGCTCGTCCCAGCTGGTCGCCTGCTTCTCGGTCGACCGGACGAAGTACTTGATGTTGTCGAAGTCGATCGACGACAGGTCGGAGCCCCAGCTGGGTAGCGGCTTCTTCTCGAACAACCGCAGGCCCTTCAGCCGCAGCTTGAGCATCCACTCGGGCTCGCCCTTCTTGCCCGAGATGCCGCGCACGACGTCCTCGTTGAGGCCGCGTCGCGCGGAGGCGCCGGCGACGTCGGCGTCGGCCCAGCCGAACTTGTAGCGACCGAGTTCGCTGAGTTGCTGGTCAGTGGTCGTCATGCGGAGGTCCTCCCTGCCGTCGGACGTGCGGGGGTCAACGGGACGTGCGTGGTGCAAATGCCGTCGCCGTGAGCGATCGTTGCCAAACGCTGAACGTGTACGCCGAGAAGCCGGCCGAACGCCGCGGTCTCGGCCTCGCACAACTGCGGAAACTCCTCGGCGACGTGCTGCACCGGGCAGTGGTGCTGGCAGATCTGGACGCCGGTGCCGGCGTCGTCGGTGCGCGCGGCGTAGCCGTCAGCGGCCAGCGCCTCGGCGAGCGCAGCCGGCCGGTCCTCGGCGGCCACGCCGGCGAGCCGATCGCCGTAACGCACCTCGAGCTCGGCGACGCGGGCCTGGGCGAACCGGGAGACGGCCTCCTCGCCACCGGAGTCGGCGAGGAACCGGAGAGCGGCCGAGGCGATGTCGTCGTAGGCGTTCGGCATCGCCGCGTGCCCCGCGTCGGACAGCGCGAACACGCGAGCGGGCCGGCCGCGGCGACGGCCCTTGCGCTCGGCCGGGCGCGCCTCGCGCCCGACGATCGTGCCTGCGGCGAGCATGGCGTCGAGATGCCGGCGCACCGCGGCGACGGTCAGACCCAGCGCGTCGCTCAGCGCGGCGGCGGTCTGCGGGCCGCGCTCGAAGATGAGCCGGGCCACCCGGTCGCGGGTGCGCTGATCGGCGGCGGTGTCCGCAACCGGCGTCTCCACGAATTTCACAACGCTATTGTCGCGTAATTGGTCCGGCGGACGCAAACCGGCCCCCCGGCGCCGTCCTAGACTCGGCGCCGTGGCCGTAGCCGAGGGAGCCGCCGTCGAGATCAACGGCCTCATCAAACGCTACGGCGACACGGTGGCGGCCGACGGGCTCACCTTCACCGCCGCGCACGGCGCGGTGACCGCGCTGCTCGGGCCCAACGGCGCCGGCAAGACGACCACGATCGAGACGTGCGAGGGCTTCCGCCGCGCCGACGGGGGCACGGTGCGCGTCCTCGGCCTCGACCCGCACCGCGACGCGCGCGCGCTCAAACCGCGCGTCGGCGTGATGCTGCAGTCCGGCGGCATCTACCCCGGAGCGCGGGCGACCGAGATGCTCGAGCTGGTCGCGTCGTTCGCCCGCGACCCCATCCCGATCGGGCTGCTCGTCGACCGACTGGGGCTGCAGAGCTGCGGCGCGACGCCGTACCGCCGGCTGTCAGGCGGGCAGCAGCAACGGCTGTCGCTGGCCCTCGCCGTGGTCGGCCGCCCGGAGCTGGTCTTTCTCGACGAGCCGACCGCCGGGCTCGACCCGCAGGCCCGGCACGCGACCTGGGAGCTGGTCGAGGAGCTGCGCGCCGACGGCGTCGCGGTCGTGCTCAGCACCCACTACATGGAGGAAGCCGAACGCCTCGCCGACCACGTCGTCATCGTCGATGCCGGCCGGGTCGTCGCATCCGGCACGCCGGGCCAGCTGACCGCCGGACCGGCCGAGCAGCAGCTGCGGTTCCGGGCACCGGCCGGCCTCGACCTCGACCCGCTGGTCGCCGCGCTGCCGCTCGGGTCGACGGCGAAGGAGTCACCGTCGGGCCACTACCTGCTCGAGGGGTCCATCGACCCGCAGTTCCTCGCCACGGTGACCGCATGGTGCGCCGGCCATGGAGTCATGCCCGACGACCTGAAGATCGGTTCCCGTTCGCTGGAGGACGTCTTCCTCGAGCTCACCGGCAAGGCGCTGCGGTGAGCGGCCTCGGAAGCGGGCTCGGCCGATGACTGCAGGGACATTCGCACCCCGGCCCGGAGCAGCGCCGCTCCCCCGCATCGTGGCCGCGCAGACCGCGATGGAGCTGCGGCTGCTGCTGCGCAACGGCGAGCAGCTGCTGCTCACGGTCATCATCCCGACGCTGCTGCTGGCGCTGTTCGCGGCCGTGCCCGTGGTGGAGATGCCGAAGCCGCGGGTCGACTACCTCGTCCCCGGCGTGCTCGCGCTCGCAGTGCTGTCGACGGCGTTCACCGGTCAGGCGATCGCGACCGGCTTCGAGCGGCGCTACGGGGTGCTCAAGCGGCTCGGCGCGACCCCACTGCCGCGGTGGGGCCTGCTCGCCGCGAAGACCCTCGCGGTGCTCGCGGTCGAGGCGCTGCAGGTGGCCTTGCTCATCGGCGTCGGCTTCGCGCTCGGCTGGTCGCCGCACGGGTCCGGCGCGCCGGTCGCGGGTCTGCTGGTCCTGGGTACCGCGGCGTTCAGCGGGCTCGGGCTGCTGATGGCCGGCACCCTGCGGGCCGAGGCGACGCTGGCCGCCGCAAACCTCGTCTACATCGTGCTGCTGGCGCTCGGCGGCGTGGTGTTCCCGGTCGACCGGTTCCCGGCCGGCCTGCGCCACGCGGTCGAGTGGCTGCCGGTCACCGCGCTGTCCGACGGCCTGCGCGCCGTGCTGCGGCACGGGGCGTCCGTGCCGGCGCACGACTGGTGGACGCTCGCCGGGTGGGCGGTCGCCGCCCTGGTGGTGGCCGCACTGACCTTCCGCTGGGAGTAGCGGGGCGACCCGATCTGCTGCCCCGCGAAGAACTCGGGGGGCGGCAGCGAGCCCGGCCTCCCGACGTACGATCAACGCATCGTGAGCACCGTCAGCGACACGCTTCGCCGCGTGGCGACCCACCGCGTGTCCCCGCGTGTCTTCCGCTGGCTGACAGCCGCGTCCGTGGTCGCGCTGGGGATCATCGTCGTCACCGGCGGCGCCGTGCGGCTGACCGGCTCGGGCCTCGGCTGCTCGACCTGGCCGCAGTGCGACCCGGGCCAGCTCGCGCCGCCCTGGGGCTACCACGCGTGGATCGAGTTCGGCAACCGGCTCGTCACGGTCGCCGTCACGGTCGTCGTGATCTTGACCACGATCGCGGCGATGCGGCTGCAGCAGCGCCGCCGCGACCTGACGCTGCTGTCCTGGGGCATGGTCGCCGGCGTGGCCGCCCAGGCCGTGGTCGGCGGGCTCAGCGTCATCTACGACCTGGTGCCGGGTTGGGTCATGGCGCACTTCCTGCTGTCGATGGTCGTGCTGTGGGACGCCCTCGTGCTGCACCACCGGGCCGCCCCCGGCTGGCGGCCGCTGCCGCTCCCCGTCGTACGCCGTGAAGTCGTCTGGCTGGGCCGCGGCCTCGCCGGCACCGCGGGCGTCGTGCTCGCGCTCGGCACCGTCGTCACCGGCACCGGGCCGCACGCGGGCGACGAGCACACGGTGCGGCTGCCGTTCGACCTGCGCGACGTGACGCAGCTGCACGCCGACTTCGCGCTCCTGCTCACCGGGCTTGCCATCGCCACCCTCGTCGCCATGCGCATCGCCGAGGTGCCCGCGCACGTGGCCAAGGTCGGCCGCTGGCTGGTCGCCGCGCTGCTGCTGCAGGTCGCGATCGGCTACTCGCAGTACTTCTCCGGCCTGCCGGTCGGGTTGGTCGAGCTGCACATCGCCGGGGCCACCGTGCTGTGGGTCGTGACGGTGTGGCTGAACCTCGCGTTCACCGCGCCGGTCCGCGAGCTGGCGATCCCCGAGCCGGCAGCCGAGCGGCTACGCGTCGAGGTCTGAGCTCGTCCCCGCCTGCGCGGGCACGCGGCGGCTTGTGTCCACCGCTGCGGCGGCTTGTGCCCCCCGCTGCGGCGGCTTGTGCCCCCCACTACTGCCGCGGTGTGGGGCCTTTTGGAGATCGTTTGACCCCCACACGGCGGCAGTAGACATAACGCACGCGGGACGCGCGGCGGTCGATCAGCGCGCGCGGGCGGTCAGAGCCGGGGGTGGGTCAGCGCGCGCGGGCGGTCAGAGCCGGGGGCGATCAGCCGATGAACTGGCCGACGGCCACGGCGGCGAACAGCAGCGCCAGATACGTGATCGAGTAGTGGAAGAGCTTCATCGGCTTCGGGTCCTCGCCGCGCCGGGCCCGCCCGGACATGCGGTGCGCCTCGGCCAGGAACCACCCGCCCAGCGCCACCGCGCACACCGCGTAGAACCAGCCCGCGTCGAAGGCGACCAGCGCCAACGAGGCGGCCACCATCCCGTAGGAGTAGCGCACGATCCGGCGGGCCACCTCGACCGGTGAGGCGACCACCGGCAGCATCGGCACGCCGGCTGCGGCGTAGTCGTCGCGGAACCGCATCGCGAGAGCCCAGAAGTGCGGCGGCGTCCAGAGGAACACCACCGCGAACAGCACCGCGGCGCCCCAGCCGACCGTGCCGGTGACGGCCGACCAACCGATGAGCACCGGGAAGCAGCCGGCCGCGCCGCCGATGACGATGTTGGACGGCGTACGCCGCTTCAGCCCGAGCGTGTAGACGAGGACGTAGAACAGGATCGCGGCGTCGGCCATCAGCGCCGACGGCCAGTTGACCGCGAACCCCAGCAGCGCGGTCGCGGCCACGCCCAGCACGATGCCGAACCGCAGCGCCGCGGCCGGGCTCACCAGCGAGGTGGCGACCAACGGCCGGCGGGACGTGCGGTGCATGACCGCGTCGATGTCGCGGTCGACATAGCAGTTGAGCGTGTTGGCACTGCCGGCGGCCAGCGTGCCGCCGACCAGCGTGGCGACGAGGATGCTCCAGGCCGGCCAGCCGCGCTCGGCGAGCACCATGGCCGGGACGGTCGTGACGAGGAGCAGCTCGATGATCCGCGGTTTGGTGAGCCCGACGTATGCACGCACCAGCGCACCGACGGACGGGCGGGTGGGTACAACGGTCGGATGCTCAGCAAGCGGGACGAGCGTCACAGGAGGCAATGCTAGCCGCGGCAATTGTCACGAGGTCCGTGGGTAGGCTCGGCCAGTGTGAGCCCTAGCACTGCTGCCCTGGAGTGGAGCGACCTCGACCGGCGCGCGGTGGACGTGGTCCGGGCGCTCGCCATGGACGCGGTCGAGGAAGCCGGCAACGGCCACCCCGGAACCGCGATGAGCCTTGCCCCGGCGGCGTACCTGCTCTTCCAGCGGCTGCTGCGCCACGACCCCACCGACCCGGAGTGGATCGGGCGCGACCGGTTCGTGCTGTCGTGCGGCCACTCGAGCCTGACCCTCTACATCCAGCTCTTCCTCTCGGGCTACGGGCTGACGCTCGACGACCTGAAGCTCTACCGGCAGTGGGGCAGCCGCACCCCCGGCCACCCCGAGCACGGCCACACGGTCGGTGTGGAGACGACGACCGGGCCGCTCGGGCAGGGTGTCGGCAACGCGGTCGGCATGGCGATGGCGGCCCGGCGGGAGCGCGGCCTGTTCGACCCCGACACGGCCGCGGGCGAGTCGGTGTTCGACCACACGATCTGGGCGTTCGCCTCCGACGGGGACATCCAGGAGGGCGTGCAGGCCGAGGCCGCCAGCCTCGCCGGGCACCAGCAGCTCGGCAACCTCGTGCTGCTCTACGACGACAACCACATCTCGATCGAGGGCAACACCCGGGTCGCGCTGTCGGAGGACGTGCTCGGGCGCTACGCGGCCTACGGCTGGCACACCCAGCGGGTCGACGACGTCAACGACGTCGGGGCGTTGCACGCGGCGCTGGTGGCGGCCCGCGACACGACCGACCGGCCCAGCATCATCGCGGTCCACTCGATCATCGGCTGGCCGGCGCCCGACGCGCAGAACACCGGGGAGGCGCACGGCTCGGCGCTCGGTGCCAAGGAGGTGGCCGCCACCAAGAAGGTCATGGGCATGGACCCGGACGCGAAGTTCGTGGTGCCCGACGAGGTGCTCGCGCACGCTCGTCAGGTGGTCGACCGCGGCCGTGCCCGCCACGCGGAGTGGGCGCAGCGTTTCCAGGCCTGGCGCAAGGAGCAGCCGGACCGTTCGGCCGAGCTCGACCGGATGACCGCGCGGCGCCTGCCCGCGGGCTGGGACGCGAAGCTGCCGACGTTCGAGGCCGGCAAGCAGGTCGCCACCCGCAAGGCATCCGGTGCCGTCATCAACGCGATCGCTCCCGCACTGCCCGAGCTGTGGGGCGGCTCCGCGGACCTGGCCGGCTCCAACGACACCACGATCGACGGTGCCGACAGCTTCCTGCCGGAGGCGCACGGCGGGTCGCCCTACGGGCGGGTGCTGCACTTCGGCATCCGCGAGCACGCGATGGGGGCCGCCCTGAACGGCATCGCGCTGCACGGGCCGACCAGGGTCTACGGCGGCACGTTCCTCGTGTTCAGCGACTACATGCGCCCGTCGGTGCGGCTGGCCGCACTGATGGGCCTGCCGGTCGTCTACGTCTGGACCCACGACTCGATCGGGCTCGGCGAGGACGGCCCGACGCACCAGCCGATCGAGCACCTGGCGGCGCTGCGAGCCATCCCCGGGCTCGACGTCGTACGCCCCGCCGACGCCACCGAGACCGTCGTCGCCTGGCGCACGATCCTCGAGAACCCCGACCGACCGGCCGGGTTGTGCCTCACCCGTCAGGGCGTGCCGGTGCTCGACCGCTCGACGCTGGCATCCGCCGACCACGTCGCCCGTGGTGCCTACGTGCTCGCGGAGGCGTCTTCGGGCTCGCCCCACGTGATCGTCGTCGGCACCGGCAGCGAGGTGCACCTCGCGCTCGCCGCGCGCGAGCAGCTGGAGTCCGACGGCGTACCGACCCGGGTCGTGTCGATGCCGTGCCGCGAGTGGTTCGACGCGCAGGACGCCGCCTACCGCCAGCAGGTGCTTCCTCCCGAGATCCGGGCACGGGTCTCGGTGGAGGCCGCCGTCGGGCAGGGCTGGCGCGACATCGTCGGCGACGACGGAGAGATCCTCTGCCTCGATCACTTCGGCGCGAGCGCGCCCTACCAGGTGGTCTACGAGCAGTTCGGGTTGACCGCGGAGCGGGTCGTCGCCGCCGCCCACGCGACCCTGTCCAAGGTCGGCGCCACGCGGGGTACGACGACCGGCAACTAGCACTCGTTTAAGGAGAGCCTCATGACCGACCCTCTCGCCCAACTCAGCGCGGCAGGTGTCGCTGTGTGGCTCGACGACATCAGCCGTGACCGCCTGCGCACCGGCAACCTCGGCGAGCTGATCCGCGACCGTCACGTCGTGGGCGTGACGACCAACCCGAGCATCTTCCAGAAGGCGATCAGCGGCAGCGAGGTCTACGACCCGCAGGTCCGTGACCTGGCACGCCGCGGCGTCGACGTCGGCGAGGCGCTGCGGGCGTTGACGACGTACGACGTGCGCTGGGCCTGCGACGTGCTGCGACCCGCCTACGACGCCAGCGACGGCGTCGACGGCCGGGTGTCGATCGAGGTCGACCCGCGGCTGTCCGACGACACCGACAAGACCGTCGCCGAGGCCCGCGCGCTCTGGTGGCTGGTCGACCGGCCGAACCTGTTCATCAAGATCCCGGCCACCGTGCCGAGCCTGCCGGCGATCAGCCAGTGCCTCGCCGAGGGCATCAGCATCAACGTCACGCTGGTCTTCTCGCTGCAGCGCTACGACGGCGTCATCGACGCATTCTTCGAGGGGCTCGAGCGGGCCCGGGCCGCCGGCCACGACCTGAGCCGGCTCGGCAGCGTCGCGTCGTTCTTCGTCTCCCGCGTCGACACGGAGGTCGACCAGCGGCTCGACAAGCTCGGCACCGACGAGGCGAAGGCGCTACGCGGCCAGGCGGCGGTCGCCAACGCCCGGCTGGCCTACCAGCTCTACGAGCAGCGGTTCGACTCCGACCGCTGGCGCGCGCTGCAGGCCGCGGGCGCGAAGCCGCAGCGACCGCTGTGGGCATCGACGTCGACGAAGGATCCGGCCTACCCCGACACGCTCTACGTCACCGAGCTCGTCGCCCCGGGCACCGTCAACACGATGCCGGAGTCGACGCTGCTCGCCACCGCCGACCACGGGAAGATCCCGACCGACAGCGTGCACGGGACATACGCCGAGTCGCAGCAGGTGCTCGACCGGCTGGCCGCCCTCGGCGTCGACTACGACGACGTGGTGCGGGTGCTCGAGGAGGAGGCGGTCGAGAAGTTCGAGGCCGCCTGGACGGAGCTGAGCCGTGCGGTGCAGGCCGAGCTGAAGGCGAAGGCATGATCGAGGTCATCACCCGCGGCGAGGCCCTGGTCGACGCACGCGACCGGGTGGTCGACGAGGCCGTGGCGGCCGGCCTGCCCAGCGCGATCGTCGCCAAAGACGCGGCGCTGTGGGGCCAGGAGGCCACCGCGGAGGCGGCGATCCGGCTCGGCTGGCTGGACGTGACCCGGGCGTCGCGACCGCTGCTCCCCCGCATCACCGCCCTGCGCGACGAGCTGCGTGCCGAGGGCGTCGACCACGTCGTGCTGGCCGGCATGGGCGGCTCGTCGCTGGCGCCCGAGGTCATCACCCGCACCTACGGCGTGGAGCTGACGATCCTCGACACGACCGATCCGGGCCAGGTGGGCGCGGCGCTCGCCGACCGCCTCGACCGCACCGTCGTCGTGGTCGCCAGCAAGTCCGGCAGCACGGTCGAGACCGACAGCCACCGCCGCATCTACGAGCAGGCGTTCCAGGCCGCGGGTATCGACCCCGCCCGGCGCATCGTGGTCGTGACCGATCCCGGCTCGCCGCTGGAGCAGACCGCGACCGCGGCGGGCTACCGCGCCGTCTTCACCGCCGACCCGCACGTCGGCGGCCGCTACAGCGCGCTGACGGCCTTCGGCCTGGTCCCCTCGGGGCTGGCGGGCGCGCCGATCGACGAGCTGCTCGACCAGGCCGCCGCGGTCGAGACGGCTCTCGGCGGGCTCCAGCACAACCCTGCACTTCTGCTCGGGGCGGCCGTCGGCGGGGCGGCCAGGGCCGGGCACGACAAGCTGGTCATCGCCGACGCCGGCTCGGGCATCAGCGGTCTCGGCGACTGGATCGAGCAGCTGGTCGCCGAGTCGACCGGCAAGCAGGGCCGCGGCGTGCTGCCGGTCGTCGTCGAGAACGTCGACGCACCGGGGTTCGCCCCGACCGACGACACCCACCCGGTGACGATCGGCGGGACCGCGCTCGACCTGGGGACCACGGTGACCGGCCCGCTCGGCGCGCAGTTCCTCGTCTGGGAGTTCGCCACGGCGGTGGCCGGCTGGGCCATCGGCATCGACCCGTTCGACCAGCCCAACGTGCAGGAGTCCAAGGACAACACCAACAAGGTGCTCGACGAGGGGTTGCCGGCCGAGACCGCCGCCTACGCCGACGGCCCGGTCGAGGTTTACGCCGACCGGGCCCTGCTGGGCGACGCGGCCGACGTGGCCGGCGCCCTCGGCCGGTTGGTCGCTGCGGTGCCGGAGCGCGGTTACCTCGCGGTGATGGCCTACCTCGACCGGCTCACCGACGAGGACGCGGCCGGGTTGCGAGCCCGGCTGGCCCGGCGTACGCGACATCCGGTGACCTTCGGCTGGGGGCCGAGGTTCCTGCACTCGACCGGCCAGTTCCACAAGGGCGGGCCGCAGGTCGGGGCGTTCCTGCAGGTCACGGCGGCGCCGGACGGAAAGGTCGACGTGCCCGGCCGGCCGTTCGACCTGGCGACGCTGCAGGCGGCGCAGGCCGCCGGCGACCGGCAGGCCCTGCTCTCTCGCGGGCGGCCGTTCCTGCGGCTGCACCTCACCGACCGCGCCGCAGGGCTGCGACGCCTGCTCGACGTCGCGTGAGCGAACCCGGCAACCCGCTACGAGACCCGCGGGATCGGCGACTCCCCCGTGTCCCCGCCCCGTGCGCCCTCGTGGTCTTCGGCGTCACCGGCGACCTGGCGCGCAAGAAGCTGATCCCCGCGGTCTACGACCTGGCCAACCGGGGCCTGCTGCCACCGGGCTTCGTCCTGCTGGGGTTCGCCCGCCGTGACTGGGGCGCCGGCGAGTTCGAGCAGCTGGCCCGCACGGCGGCGGAGGAGCACTCCCGCACCGGCTTCCGCGAGGAGGTCTGGGCGCGGCTGGCCGACGGGCTGCGCTTCGTGCCCGGGTCGTTCGACGACGACCATGCCTTCGACACGATGCACGAGGAGCTGGTGCGGCTCGAGGACAGCCACGGCATCAGCGGCAACGCGGCGTTCTACCTGTCGATCCCGCCGGCGGCCTTCCCGACCGTGCTCAAGCAGCTGTCCCGCACCCGCCTGGCCGACAACAGCGACCGGGGCGGCTGGCGGCGCGTCGTCGTCGAGAAGCCGTTCGGCCACGACCTCGCGTCGTCACGGGAGCTCAACGCGCTGGTCGACGACGTGTTCACGCCGCCGGACGTCTTCCGCATCGACCACTACCTGGGCAAGGAGACCGTCCAGAACATCCTTGCGCTGCGCTTCGCCAACACGCTGTTCGAGCCGCTGTGGAACGTCCACCACATCGACTCGGTGCAGATCACGATGGCCGAGGACGTCGGCATCGGCGGCCGCGCCGGCTTCTACGACAAGGCCGGAGCAGCGCGCGACGTGCTGCAGAACCACCTGCTGCAGCTGCTCGCGCTCACCGCGATGGAGGAGCCGGTCGCCTTCGACGCCGAGGCGATCCGCACCGAGAAGCTGAAGGTGCTCGGCGCGATCTCCGTGGCCGACGATCTCGCCACCTACGCCGTGCGCGGGCAGTACGACCAGGGCTGGCTTGCGGGCAGCCGGGTCGCGGGCTACCGCGAGGAGGAGGGCGTGCCCGCCGACTCGCGGACCGAGACCTTCGCCGCCGTACGCCTCGAGGTCGACACCCGCCGCTGGGCCGGAGTGCCGTTCTACCTGCGCACCGGCAAGCGCCTGCCCCGGCGGGTCACCGAGGTCGCGATCGTGTTCAGGCGGGCGCCGCACCTGCCCTTCGCGAGCACCGACACGGAGGAGCTGGGACACAACCAGCTGGTCATCCGGGTGCAGCCCGACGAGGGCGTCACGCTGCGCTTCGGCTCCAAGGTGCCGGGGTCGGCGATGGAGGTGCGCGACGTGTCGATGGACTTCCTCTACGGAGCCGCCTTCACCGAGTCCTCCCCCGAGGCCTACGAACGGTTGCTGCTCGACGTGCTGCTCGGCGACCAGACGCTGTTCCCGCGCAACGCCGAGGTGGAGGCCTGCTGGCGGGTAGTCGACCGGCTGGAGGAGTTCTGGGCTGGCCGGCCGCCGGAGCCCTACCGGGCGGGAAGCTGGGGGCCGAGCGGGGCCGACGCGATGCTCGCCCGCGACGGGCGGGTCTGGAGGCGGCCATGAGGAGGAGCCCGCGATGGTGACCCTCTGGGACACGACCGGCGGTGACGTCGTCTCCGCACTCGCCGCCGAGCGGCGGGTCGCCGGCGCCGTGACGTCCGGGCTGGCACTCACGCTCGTGGTGTCCGTCGACGAGCCGCGGGTCGCAGAGGCCACCCAGGCCGCGGCCGCCGCGGCGGCGGCGCACCCGTGCCGGCTCCTGGTCGTCGTACGCCGGTCCCTCGACTCCGACAACCGGCTCGACGCCGAGGTGTCGATCGGCGGCCGGTTCGGCCCGGCCGAGTCGGTGGTGCTGAGGATGTGGGGCCGGCTCACCCTGCACGCCGAGTCGGTGGTGCTGCCGCTGCTCGCGCCGGACGCGCCGGTCGTCACCTGGTGGCACGGCCCGCCGCCCGAGCAGATCGCGACCGACCCGCTGGGCGTGCTCGCCGACCGGCGGATCACCGACTGCGTGCAGGCGGCCGACCCCCTGGCCGCCCTGCGCGCGCGGGCCGACGACTACGCGCCCGGAGACACCGACCTGGCCTGGGCGCGCACGACCCGCTGGCGCAGCCTGCTCGCGTCGACGTTCGACACCTCACCCGGCACGGCGACCGCGGGCCGGGTGGCGGCCGAGGCCGGCAGCCCGACCGCCGCGCTGCTCGCCGGCTGGCTGCGGGCGCGGCTCGGCGTGCCCGTCGAGCAGGAGACCAGCGACGGCCCGGGCATCACCGGCGTTGCCGTCGACGTCGACGGCGACCGCGTCACGATCGACCGGCCCGACGGGCAGGTGACGATCCTGTCGCTGCCCGGCCAGCCGGAGCGACGGCTCCCCCTCGGCCGACGCGACCTCGGCGACCTGCTCGCCGAGGAGGTACGCCGCCTCGACGCCGACGAGCCCTACGCCGACGCGCTGTCCGCCGCCACCGGCGTGAGCGGCCTGCAGGACCGGGCCCCGCGCCGCCGGCACATCTGGCGGGAGCCCGCCGCGTCATGACGCCTCCGCTGGTCGTCGTACACCACGACGCGGACCTGCTGGCAAAGGCCGTGGCCGCGCGGCTGGTGACCGCGCTGGTCGACGCTCAGGCCGCGCGCGGCACCGCGTCGGTCGTGCTCACCGGCGGCGGCATCGGCACGCGGGTGCTGCGCACCCTGCGCGACTCACCGGCCCGCGACGCCGTCGACTGGCGACACCTCGACGTGTGGTGGGGCGACGAGCGCTTCCTACCGGCCGGCCACCCGGAGCGCAACGAGACCCAGGCGCGCGAGGCACTGCTCGACCACGTGCGCTGCCCGACCGACCGGGTGCACCCGATGCCCGCGACCGGGGGGCAGTACGGCGACGACCCGGAGGCCGCGGCCGCCACCTACGCCGCCGAGCTTCGGCGAGCGACCCGGCCGGAGGACCACGGCGAGGTGCCGGTGTTCGACGTGCTGCTGCTCGGGGTCGGCCCCGATGGGCACGTGGCGTCGCTGTTCCCCGAGGCGCCGGCGGTGCACGACGAGCGAACCGTGGTCGCCGTGCGGGGCGCCCCGAAGCCGCCGCCCACCCGATTGTCGTTGACGTTCCCTGCGATCACCGCGGCGCGCGAGGTGTGGGTGATGGCGACCGGACGGGAGAAGGCGGGGGCGGCACGGCTCGCACTGTCGGGCGCCGGCCGGGTGCAGGTGCCGGCCGCCGGCGCGGTGGGCCGCCAGCGAACCCTGTGGCTGCTCGACCGGGAGGCCGCGAGCGCACTGCCGCACGACCTCGCGCGGATCGCTTCACCCTGACGGGCGGGCGGGTGCGAGCGCGGCGTGCCCGGAGGGCAGGTAAGCGCCCGAGAACGCCGCGGGCCGAAGCCCAGGGGCGGTCGGCTACTTGTTGCCGCGGAGCTGGGAGAGAGCCTCGGCGAGGATCGCCTCGCCGTCGGTGTCGTTGCGGCGTTCGCGCACGTAGGCGAGGTGGGTCTTGTAGGGCTCGGTCTTCGGCGGGGCGGGCGGGTTGTCCTTGTCGCGGCTCGCCGGGTAGCCGCACCGCGGGCAGTCCCAGACGTCGGGGATCACCGCTTCGACCGCGAACGACGGCCTGGTCTCGTGCTGGTTGGCGCACCAGAACGCCACTCGCCGGCGGGGTGCGGACTCGCCGCGCTCCGCCTCGCCCATGGGACCGGCCCCCACCCGGCTGCCCCGGATCGCGCTACCACCAGCCACGGTCAAGACTCCTCAGTCAACGCGACGGCACCTGCGGTCGAGTGTAAGTGCCGGTGCGATCAGCCGCCCGGGCTCAGCAACAACTCGAGGGCGACGATGGAGGCGAACCAGATGATCCCGGTGATGATCGTCAGCCGGTCGAGGTTCTTCTCCACGACGGAGGAGCCCGACAGGGACGAGGAGACGCCGCCGCCGAAAAGGTCGGACAGACCGCCGCCCTTGCCGCGGTGCAGCAGGATCAGCGCCACGAGCAGCAGGCTCGTGACCAACAGGATGGCGGCGATCGCTGCGCTCAGCACGGAATGCTCCTCGTCGTACGCCGGTCAGCCGGGTCCGGCACTTGCAGGGTACGCCACGCGCCGCGCCGCGTCGGGCGGCGCAGGTGGCGCGTCGCCGTGGCGCCGCGGCTAGACGACCGCGCGGGCCTCGGCGTAGTGGCAGGCGGTCGGGTGGCCCTGACCGTGATCGATCAGCGGGGGCTCCTCGTCGATGCACTTCCGGCGCTCGGCATCGGTGAGCTCGTTGGCGAACTTCGGGCAGCGGGTGCGGAACCGGCAGCCGCTCGGCGGGTTGACCGCGCTCGGCACGTCGCCCTGGATCAGGATGCGCTCGCGCTCCCGCTCCTTGCGCGGGTCGGGGATCGGGATCGCCGACATCAGCGCCTGCGTGTAGGGGTGCGACGGCTTGCCGAACAGCTCGTCGACGGTGGCGACCTCGACGATCTTGCCGAGGTACATCACGGCGACGCGGTGCGAGATGTGCCGGATCACGGACAGGTCGTGCGCGACGAAGAGGTAGGACAGCCCGTAGGTGTCCTGAAGCTCCTCCAGCAAGTTGATGACGCCCGCCTGGATCGACACGTCGAGCGCGGACACCGGCTCGTCGAGGACGATCGCCTGCGGCTGCAGCGCGAGCGCGCGGGCGATGCCGATGCGCTGGCGCTGCCCGCCGGAGAACTCGTGCGGGTAGCGGTTGCCGTGCTCGGGGTTGAGCCCGACGGTGCTCATGAGCTCGCGAACCCGACCGGTGCCGCCGACCTCCTTGTAGATCTTGTGGATGTGCAGCGGCTCCGCGATCGCGTCGTGGACGGTCATCCGCGGGTCGAGGGACGCGTAGGGGTCCTGGAAGACGATCTGCAGGCGCTTGCGGATCTCGCGCATCTGCCGGCGCGACTTGCCGGTGATGTCGTCGCCCTCGAACTGCACGACGCCCGACGTCGCCGGCACGAGGTTCAGCAGGGTCCGGCCCGTGGTCGACTTGCCACAGCCGGACTCACCGACCAGCCCGAGGGTCTCGCCGCGGTGCAGGTCGAAGGACACGCCGCACACGGCGTGCACCTGGTCGACGACGCCGCGGATGACGCCCTTGCCGCGCACCGGGAAGTGCTTGACGAGGTCGCGGACCGACAGGATGACCTCGGACTCGGCCAGCGATCTGCTGGCGTGGGCGGTCTGCTCGGTGGCGGTCATGCCTCGACCTCGTCGCCGGTGGCGTCGGCTGCCGGCAACGCGCCGACCTCCTCCAGTACCTGGTCGTCGACGGCCGTGGCCGCGAAGACGTCGCCGGGCCGCACACCTTCGAGCTCGTGCGAGAAGTGGCAGGCCGCCACGTGGCCGGGGCGGGTGGTCGGGCGCAGCTCCGGCTCCTTCTCGTCGCAGATCGGCCGGGACAGCGGGCACCGCGGCGAGAACGGACAGCCGGGCGGCAGCGCGATCAGCGACGGCGGGGCGCCGACGATCGGGGTGAGCTTGTGCTCGCGGCTGCGCTCGACGTCGAGGCGCGGCAAGCTGCCGAGCAGCCCGAGCGTGTAGGGCATCCGCGGCTCGTAGTAGATCTCGTCGACGGTGCCGATCTCGACCGGGCGGCCGGCGTACATGACCAGCACCCGGTCGGCCTGGCCGGCCACGACGCCGAGGTCGTGGGTGATGAGGACCATCGCGGCCCCGGCCTCGCGGCGGGCGTCGCCGAGCGCCTCAAGCACCTGCGCCTGCACGGTCACGTCGAGGGCGGTCGTCGGCTCGTCGGCGATGATGACGTCGGGGTAGTTGGCCATCGCGATGGCGATGACCGCCCGCTGCCTCATGCCGCCGGAGAACTCGTGCGGGTAGTTGTCGACACGTTCCGAGGCGTTGGGGATGCCGACGATCTCGAGCAGCCGCACCGCGCGGTCACGGGCTTCGTGCTTGTCGATGTGGTTGTGGGCCCGGATGCCTTCGGCGATCTGGTCACCGACGGCGTAGACCGGGTTGAGCGACGTCATCGGATCCTGGAAGATCATGGCGATCTTCGCGCCGCGCACCCGCGACATCGTCTTGTCGTCGGCGCCGAGCAGCTGCTGGCCCTCGAAGCGCACCGCACCGCTGATGCGCGCCGACCGCGGCAGCAGGCCCATCACCGCGAGCGAGGTGACCGACTTGCCCGAGCCCGACTCCCCGACGATCCCGAGCACCTCGCCCCGCCGGATCTCGTAGCTGACCCCGCGGACGGCCCGGACCAGACCGTCCTCGGTCGGGAAGCTGACGTTGAGGTCCTCGACCTCGAGGACGACGTCGCGCTCAGCGGGGACGGTCATGCGCGGACCCGGGTCTGCTGGGGGTCGAAGGCGTCCCGCAGGCCGTCGCCGATGAAGTTGATCGTCAGCGCGATGAGGATGATGAAGACTCCCGGGAAGTAGAACAGCCACGGCCTGGTGTCGATCGCGGTCTGCGCGTTGCTGACGAGCAGGCCGAGCGAGGTGTCGGGGGCCTGCACGCCGAAGCCGAGATAGGACAGGGCCGTCTCGAGCAGGATGCCGATCGCGACGAGGATCGTCAGGTTGACGATGATCGGTCCGAGCGTGTTGGGGATCAGGTGCCGGCCGATGATCCGCACGTCGGAGGCGCCGAGGGCGCGCGAGGCTTCGATGAACTCCTTCTCCCGCAGCGACAGCACGACACCGCGTACGACGCGGGACACGTAGGCCCACTGCAGCCCGCCGATGATCGCCGCGATCAGCAGCCAGCTGCCACCGCCGACGTTGTGCCCCAGCACGGCCGCGACCGCGATCAGCGGCAGCGTCAGCACCAGGTCGGCGACGCGCATGAGGACCGTGTCGGTGATCCCTCGGTAGTAGCCCGAGACCGCACCCCAGATGGTGCCGACCGTGCCCGAGAACACAGCGATGAGCAGCGCGATCTCGACCGACCGCTGGGTGCCGCGCAGCACGAGCGCGAACTCGTCCTTGCCCAGGTTGTCGGTGCCGAACGGGTGCTTCAGCGACGGGCCGACGGACACGTCGGGACCGCTGAACGTGTAGCTGAAGCGCCAGAAGTGCCCGCCGACGAACGCCAGCAGCACGAGGGCGATGAACACGAACAGGCTGGCGACCGCGGCCTTGTGCTGCAGGAAGCGCCCGATGATGAGGCTGGTCTGGGTGCGCTGCCGCACCGTGAACTCGCGCTCGACCGGCGCGCCGGCGATCGACGACCCCGCGCCGGTCTCGGTCGGCGCCTTGACGTGCAGCGTCGTGTCGCCCTCGAGGGGCTCACCGACCGGCGCCTCGCCGGTGAATCGGTCAGTCATAGCGGATCCTCGGGTCAAGTACGGCGTAGAGGAGGTCGGCGATCAGGTTGAACAGGATCACGACGATCGCGAAGACCAGCAGCCAGGCCTCGACCGCGAAGACGTCACGGGAGCGGATCGACTGCAGCAGGTAGTCACCCATGCCGTGCCACTGGAAGACGGTCTCGGTGATGATCGCGCCACCGATGATGCCGGCGAGGTCGAGCGCGGTGACGGTCGCCAGCGGGATCAGCGCGGTGCGCAGGGCGTGCTTGACCATGACCCGCCGGTTGGACAGGCCCTTCGCGCGAGCCAGCCGGACGTAGTCGCTGTTGAGCACCTCGAGCATCGAACCGCGCTGATAACGGCTCCACGCGGCGTAGGAGATCAGGGCCAGCGAGATCGTCGGCAGGATCATGTGGCCCGTGATGTCGGTGAAGTTGTTCCAGGCGCCCGATGGTGCGGGCACCGACTGCTCACCGATCGTGTAGAAGACCTGGTCGCCCATCTTCTCGTTGGCCCAGATGCCGCCCTGCTTGAGCAGCAGCGCCAGCCAGAACGACGGCATGGCAAGGAAGAGGAAACCGAAGAACGTCGCCGTGTAGTCGGTCACGGAGTACTGCTTGACCGCGCTGATGACGCCGACGACGACCGCGAGGATCAGCGCCAGGATCATCGCCGCGAAGACCAGCCGCAGCGTGACGCCGAGCCGGCTGACGATCTCGGTGCGGATGTTGTCGGTCGGGTTGACCGACGGTCCGAAGTTGCCGTGGAGCACCAGACCTTTGATCCAGTGCCAGTAGCGCTCGAAGAGCCCCTGGTCGAGCCACAGCCGGTGCTCCAGCGCGTGGATCACCTGCGGGGACGGCGGTGGGTTGCGGGCCTTCAGGTCGTTGACCGGGTTGCCGCTGGTCGCGACCATCACGAAGACCACGAACGACGAGACCACGACGATCGGGATCGACACCGCGAGCCGTCTGATCGAGTAGGAGAGCAACCGCCGCCTCCCGGGCAGGTCGACAGGTCGCCGCCGGACACCGGTCGGGCATCCGCGGCGCCACACAGGCTATCCGGATGAAGCCGGTCTGCGGCGCATTCCGGCCAGCATCACGGGGTCGTGGATCGGGGCCATGCGAAGGGCCGGCCCGCGGTGCGGCGGGCCGGCCCCTGCATGACCTTCGAAGGTCGCCTCAGGCGAGGATCAGCTGGCCTTGGCCAGACCCCACTCGCCGGCGTTGTACGGCGGACCAACGTTGGTGTTGTTGTTGCGGATGTTGACGTACTTCTTCTGGACCACGAGGTACGTCGGCTTCTGGTACAGCGGCAGGACGTAGGCGTCCTTCGACATGAGCTCGTCGGCCTTGTTGAGGTTGTCGCGCGACTTGCTCACGTCGGTCGACGACGCGGCCTCCTTCAGAAGCTGGTCGACCTGCGGGTTGCTGTAGTGGCCGTAGTTGCCACCCGCGTCGGTCTCCCACAGCTGCTCCGCACCGCTGAACGGGTACGGCGTGTCGACCCAGGCGAACACGATGACATCGAAGTCGCCCTTGCTCAGGGTGCCACCGAGGTCGTCGGTCGGCTGCACGTTGACCGTGATGCCGAGCTGCTTCATCGAGGCGGCGAACAGCTCGCACTCGTTCTGACGGACCTGGTTGCCGACCGTGTAGCGGATCCGGAACGGACCCACGGCCTTGCCGCTCTTGTCCTTCAGCGCGGTGCCCACGCCGGTGTAGCCGGCGTCGGTCAGCATCTTCTTCGCTGCCGTGACGTCACCACTGCCCTGAGCCTTCGGCAGGTTGTCCTGGTAGCCCGGCTGCCCCGGCACGAACATGTGGCTGTTCAGGGGCTTCGCCGTGGGGTCGAACTGGCCGACCGTCTTCTTGATGATGTCGTCGCGGTTGACCGCGGTGAACATCGCCTGACGGAGCGTGACGTCCTGCAGCGCGGGGTTCTTCAGGTTGAGGTCGAAGTGCTCCCACACGAGGCCGTGGCCGATGTTGGAGATCACACCCGGGATCTGCTTCACCTGGCTGACCAGGTCGACCTCGGGCTGGGGGTACATGCCCTGGATCTCGTTGTTCTGCAGGGCCGTCGGCTCCTGCGTCGCGTCGGTGATGATCCGGAAGATCAGCGTGCTGAGCTGGGCCTTCTTGCCGAAGTACTTGTCGTTCGGCACCAGCGTCACAGCGACGTTGTTCTCGAACTTCTGGATCGTGTAGGGCCCACCGGAGTAGGTCGGGACGTTCTTCGCGAACCAGTCGTTGAAGGTGCTCGCGATGCCGTCCGGGGTGTTGATGTCACCGTGCTGCGCGGCGATGTGGGCCGGGTAGAGCGGGCCGAACAGCGCCTGCCAGTCGGTGTAGGGCTTCTTGAAGACGACGGTCACGGTCTTGCCGTTGTCGGACGGCGTCAGCGACTGGATGTCGTCGTAACCCGAGGTCGTCGCCGGCGTGCACTTCGGGCACTGCGCGGGGTCCTGGGTCTTCCAGTTGTACTCGAAGTCCTTGGCGTCGATCGGCGTGCCGTCGTTCCACTTCGCGTTGGGCTGGATCTTGTAGACGATCGTCTGGGGGTCTGTCTTGGTCTGCTCGGCCGAGACCATCAGGTCCTTGTTGAGGTGACCGGTCAGGTCCGGGTAGGGCACGAAGACGGACGGCAGCACACCGTCGAGGACCTCGGCGGTCTCGAACGTGTTGCCGTCGGCGGTATTCAGGCTCCAGTCGTTGATGTTCTTCTCGATGGCGTAGGAGAAGGTGCCGGTGCCCGTGGTGGTGCCCGAGTTGCAGGTGTTCGGGTTGCTGTCGCAGTCGCCGAACCCGCTCGAGGACTGGTTGTTACCGCCGGTGGTGCCGCCGCCTCCCCCGCTGCTGCCACCGCAGGCGGTGAGCGCCAAAGCGCCGGCCGCCACGATGGTCAGGCCCGTATAGAGCCGCCTTCGCTTCATCTGACTCCCTTTCCCGCGGCCCTGTGATGGCCGCCAGCCGTCGTGCAGCCGTTGTCCGGCTACCCGACCGGGCACAATACGACGCGCCCGGTGTTACGTGCAGTAAGGGCACGCCGTTCCGCGCCAACCGTGACGAACACGTTATGCAGTCGTGACCGACGGTGCGGTCAGGCTCCGGAGCGGTCGAACCGCACGATCCGGGCGAAGTCGTCGGCCACCAGGCTCGCACCGCCGACGAGCGCCCCGTCGACGTCGGGCTCAGCCATGATCGCCGTGATGTTGTCGGGCTTCACCGATCCGCCGTACAGGATGCGGACGCCGTCGGCCAGGTCGCCGGTGTAGAGCTCGGCGAGAGCGGAGCGCACCTCGCCGCAGACCTCCTGCGCGTCCTGGGGCGTCGCCGTCTCGCCGGTGCCGATCGCCCAGATCGGCTCGTAGGCGATGACCAGGCTGCGGGCCTGCTCGGCCGGCAGCCCTTGCAGGGCGCCCTGCAGCTGGCTGCAGCAGTGCGCGACGTGACCTTCGGCCCGGCGTACGTCGAGGTCCTCGCCCACGCACAGGATCGGGGTGATGCCGTTGCGGTAGGCGGCCTGCACCTTCGCCGCGACGAGCTCGTCGGTCTCGTGGTGGTGCTGTCGCCGCTCGGAGTGCCCGATGCAGACGTAGGAGCAGCCGAGCTTGGCGAGCATGGGCCCGGACACCTCGCCGGTGTAGGCGCCGGAGTCGTGGGCGCTGAGGTCCTGCGCCCCATAGCGGATCAGGAGCTTGTCGCCGTCGACGAGCGTCTGGACGCTGCGCAGGTCGGTGTAGGGCGGGAGTACGACGACCTCGCGGTCCTCGAAATCCTTGTCCTGCAGGGAGAATGCCAGCTTCTGGACCAGCGCGATGGCCTCGAGGTGGTTGAGGTTCATCTTCCAGTTGCCCGCGAGCAGCGGGGTGCGTGCGGTCACGAGTCAGTCCTCCAGCACCGCGAGGCCGGGCAGGGTGGCGCCCTCGAGGTACTCCAGGCTGGCGCCCCCGCCGGTGGAGATGTGGGTGAAGCGTTGCTCCCCGATGCCCAGGAGGCGGATCGCGGCGGCCGAGTCGCCGCCGCCCACGACGGTCAGGGCACCGGTCAGCGCGGCGATGGCCTCCGCCACGCCGCGCGTCCCGGCGGCGAACGGCGCCTGCTCGAAGACACCCATCGGGCCGTTCCAGAAGACCGTGCGCGCGCCGGCCAGCTCGTCGCGGAACAGGTCGACCGTGCGCGGCCCGATGTCGAGCCCCTTCCGAGCGGTCGGGATGGCGCCGACGTCGACGACCTCGGTGGCCACGTCGGGCGAGACGTCGGGCGCGACAACGACGTCGACCGGCAGCACGACCTTGCCGGAGTCGAGGAAGCGCCGGCACGCCTCGACCTGGTCGGCCTCGAGCAGCGAGCCGCCCACGTCGTGACCCTGCGCCGCGAGGAAGGTGAAGCACATGCCGCCGCCGACCAGGAGGCGGTCGACGTGCGGCAGCAGGCTGTCGATGACGGCAAGCTTGTCGGACACCTTCGACCCGCCGAGCACGACCACGTAGGGCCGGTCAGGATCCTGGGTGAGCCGGCGCAGGACGGCCACCTCCTGCTGCACGAGCGCGCCGGCAGCGTGGGGCAGCAGCCGGGCGACGTCGTAGACGCTCGCGTGCTTGCGGTGCACGGCCCCGAAGGCGTCGTCGACGTAGACGTCGGCGAGGGCGGCCAGCCGCGCGGCGAACTCCCGGCGCGCAGTCTCGTCCTTGCTGGTCTCCCCCGCGTCGAACCGAAGGTTCTCCAGCACCGCCACGTCGCCGTCGCCGAGCCGGCCGACGGCCTCGGTCGACGCCGGCCCCGCCACGTCGCCGGTGAAGCGCACCGCGCGGCCGAGCAGCTCCCCCAGCCGCTCGGTGACCGGGCGCAGTGACAGCTCCGGCCTCACCTCACCCTTGGGCCGGCCGAGGTGGGCGCACACGACCACGCGCGCTCCCCCGCCGGCGAGCTGCTCGATGACCGGGAGGCTGGCCCGGATGCGGCCGTCATCGGTGATGCGGCCGTCCTGCAGCGGCACATTGAGGTCGGCGCGCAGCAGCACTCGCCGGCCGGTGAGATCACCCAGGTCGGTGACGGTCTTCATGCGGGAGCTAGAGACGAGCGGCCACGAGGGCAGTCAGGTCAGCGAGGCGGTTGGAGTAACCCCACTCGTTGTCGTACCAGCCGACCACCTTGACCTGGTTGCCGTTGGCCATCGTCAGCAGCGAGTCGAACGTGCACGACGCCGGCGTGCCGACGATGTCGCTGGAGACGATCGGGTCCTCGGTGTAGACGAGGTAGCCCTTCAGCGGTCCGTCGGCGGCCTGCTTGTAGGCCGCGTTGACCTCGTCGGCGGTCACCTCGCGCTCGAGCTCGACGACGAGGTCAGTGACGGAGCCGTCGATGACCGGCACCCGCATCGCGATGCCGTCGAGCTTGCCCTTGACCTCGGGGATGACGAGGCTGGTCGCCTTCGCCGCACCGGTCGAGGTCGGGATGATGTTCTGCGCCGCCGCCCGCGCCCGCCGCAGGTCCTTGTGCGGGAAGTCGAGGATCACCTGGTCGTTGGTGTAGGCGTGGATCGTCGTCATGAAGCCCTTGACGATCCCGAAGCTGTCGAGCAGCACCTTGGCGAGCGGGGCCACGCAGTTCGTCGTACAGCTCGCGTTGGAGATGACCGTGTGCTTCGCCGGGTCGTAGGCGTCGTCGTTGACGCCCATGACGATCGTGATGTCTTCCTTCTTGGCCGGCGCGGAGATGATGACCTTCTTCGCGCCGCCGCCGTCGACGTGCTTGTGCGCGTCGCCCCGGTCGGTGAACCGGCCCGTCGACTCGATGACGACCTCGACGCCGAGGTCCGACCAGGGGAGCTGGCCGGGGTCGCGCTCGGAGAGCACCTTGATCGTCCGGTCGCCGACCTTGATGGCGTCACCGCTGGCGCGCACGTCATCGGCGAGGGTGCCGAGCACGGAGTCGTACTTCAGCAGGTGAGCGAGGGTCTTCGTGTCGGTGAGGTCGTTGACCGCCACGATCTCGATGTCCTGGGCCCGGCTCGCGGCGACCGCTCGCCAGAAGTTGCGGCCGATCCGGCCGAAACCGTTGACGCCTACTCGAGTAGCCACGGCACTGCTCTCCTCGGGTCACGACTGTTGATCGACAGGCCTTCCCGTCGCGACAGTAACCGATGCCCGGCCCGGGCAGGGCACGCACTCAGGGCGCGAGCATCTCCTCGGTGAGGTTGGCCTCCGTGCCCGGCACGCCGAGCTCCTCCGCCCGCTTGTCCGCGAGCGCGAGCAGCCGGCGGATCCGGCCCGCTATCGCGTCCTTCGTCAGCGGCGGGTCGGCGAGGGCGCCGAGCTCCTCGAGCGAGGCCTGCGAGTGCTCCATGCGGAGCCGGCCGGCGGCGAGCAGGTGGTCGGGTGCTTCGCCGTCGAGGATCTGCATCGCCCGCTGCACCCGGGCGCCGGCGGCGACGGCCGCGCGGGCCGACCGGCGCAGGTTGGCGTCGTCGAAGTTCGCCAGCCGGTTGGCCGTGGCGCGCACCTCGCGGCGCATCCGGCGTTCCTCCCAGGCGAGCACCGAGTCGTGCGCGCCGAGGCGAGTGAGCAGCATGCCGATCGCGTCGCCGTCGCGGAGCACGACCCGGTCGACGCCGCGGACCTCGCGCGCCTTGGCCGAGACGCCGAGCCGGCGGGCCGCGCCGACCAGCGCGAGTGCCGCCTCCGGGCCGGGCGAGGTGATCTCGAGGGACGACGAGCGGCCGGGCTCGGTGAGCGAGCCGTGGGCGAGGAAGGCGCCGCGCCACGCGGCGGCGGCGTCGCAGAGCCCGCCGGACACCACCGCCGGCGGGATGCCCCGCACCGGCCGGCCGCGGCCGTCGATGAGGCCGGTCTGGCGGGCCAGGCTCTCGCCGTCCTTGACGATGCGTACGACGTAGCGGGTGCCCTTGCGCAACCCGCCGGCGGCCATCACCGCCACGTCGGAGGAGTGCCCGAAGACCTCGGCGATGTCCTTGCGCAGCCGGCGCGCGGCCTGCCCGGTGTCGAGCTCGGCCTCGACGACGAGCCGGCCGCTGACGATGTGCAGGCCCCCGGCGAACCGCAGCAGCGTCGCCATCTCCGCCTTGCGGCAGCAGGGTTTGGTCACCACCAGCCGCGAGAGCTCGTCCTTGACCGCGGCCGTCATCGCCATCTGTCGTCTCCCGTGTCGGTGAATATCCGCCCGTAGACCCGGGCGAGCTGGTCGGCGTCATGGTGCGGCGACCCGTCGGCGGCCCGGACGGGCGCGACGACGAGCTCGGCGCTCATGCTGCGGGCCACCTCACGCAACCGTCGCTCGGCGGCGGCGTCGGGCACCGAGGACCGGTCGGCGAGCACGACGTCGACGTCGATGTCCGGCGCGTGGGCGCACAGCACTTCGATGTGGGCCTCGGGGGAGAAGCCCTCGGTCTCCCCCGGTTGCGGGGCGAGGTTCAGGGCGAGCATCCGCCGGGCCGCGGTCTTGGTGACGGCCTCGGCGAGGTCGGGGACGAGCAGGTGGGGCAGCACGCTGGTGAACCACGAGCCCGGGCCCATCACCACCCACTCGGCGTCGCGCACCGCGTCGACCGCCTCCTGGCAGGCGCGCGGCCGCTCGGGCACCAGCCGGACGGTGACGACCCGCCCGGGCGTGGTGGCGACCGCCACCTGGCCGCGGACCAGGTGCACGGCCGACGGGTCGTCGGCGACGAGCCCGGCGACCTCCGCCACGATCTCCAGCGGCTCGGTGGCCATCGGCAGCACCCGGCCGGTGACGCCGAGCACCTCGCCGAGCAGGCCGAGGCTGGTGACGAGGTCGCCGGTGACCTCGAAGAGTGCGGCGAGCACGAGGTTGCCGACCGCGTGCCCGGCAAGCGCGCCGGCGCCGGCGAACCGGTGCTGGACGACCTGCTGCCAGACCGCTTCGGTGTCGGTGCTGCCGGCGAGCGCGCAGAGCGCCATCCGCAGGTCACCGGGGGGCAGCACGCCGAGCTCGGCCCGCAACCGGCCGCTCGACCCTCCGTCGTCGGCGACGGTGACGACGGCGGTGATGTCGTCGGTGACCTGGCGCAGGGCTGCGAGCGAGGCGGCGAGGCCGTGCCCGCCGCCGAGCGCCACGACCCGGGGCCCTCTCACTCCGGTCCCCCGCTGGGGCGCGACCGCAGCGAGGCACTCCGCGCGGTGCTCACTCCCGCCCCACGTCGCGGTGGCCGGTCTGCACGTCGAGACCCGCGGCAGCGAGCCGGCGGGCCAGCTCCTCGGCGATGACGACGCTTCGATGCTTCCCGCCGGTGCAGCCGACCGCGAGAGTGAGGTACTGCTTGCCCTCCCGGCGGTAGCCCTCGGCCATGACCTGCAGCACGTCTTCGAACCGCTCGAGGAACGCCTCCGCGCCGGGCTGCCCGAGCACGTAGTCGCGGACGGCCTGGTCGCGCCCCGTGAGCGGCTGCAGCTCGGGAATCCAGTGCGGGTTGGGCAGGAACCGGCAGTCGACGACCAGGTCCGCATCGACCGGCAGGCCGTACTTGTAGCCGAAGGACACGACGTTCGTGCGCAGCGGCTGCTGGCCCTCCTCCTGGAAGGCGGCGGCGATCTTCGCCCGCAGCTCGTGGACGTTCGTCACGCTGGTGTCGATGACCAGGTCGGCCTCGCCCTTGAGGTCGCGGAGCAGGTCGCGCTCGCGGGCGATGCCGTCGACGAGGCGGCCGTCACCCTGCAGCGGGTGCGGGCGGCGGACCGAATCGAACCGGCGTACGAGCACGTCGTCGGAGGCCTCGAGGAACAGCACCCGCGCGTGGCAACCCCTGCGCTCCAGATCGTCGAGCGCCTCCCGCAGGTTGACGCGGAACGCCCAGCTGCGCACGTCGACGACGACGGCGATCCGGGAGACCGAGCCGCGCGATCGGCTGCCGAGGTCGACCATCGTCGGGATCAGCTCCGGCGGCAGGTTGTCGACGACGTACCAGCCGAGATCCTCCAGGCACTTCGCGGCGGTGCTGCGACCCGCGCCGGACAGCCCGGTGACGACCACCAGGTCGAGGCTGCCGGTCGTCATCCCTCGCCGCTCCCCTCGACCAACCCGTCACCGATCGACGTCGAGACTGCCACCGCGCCGGCCTCCGTGTCTTGCCGCTGCGGCAAACCTCCGCCGTCCGCGAGGATCTCGCCGGTGGCGGGATCGACGGCGACGGGCGGTTCGACGCCGGCGAGCGCGCTGCACACCGCCGCGGCGGTCGCCGGACCGATGCCCGGCACCTCCGCGATCTGCTCGACCGTCGCCTGCCGCAACCGCTTGACCGACCCGAAATGGCGAAGCAGCGCCTTGCGCCGCGTCTCACCGAGACCGGGTACGCCGTCGAGTGCACTGGCGGTCATCGACCGGGACCGCTTCTGCCGGTGGTAGGTGATCGCGAAACGGTGCGCCTCGTCGCGCACCCGCTGCAGCAGGTAGAGCGCCTCGCTGGTGCGCGGCAGGATCACCGGGTCGGGGCGGTCGGGCAGCCACACCTCCTCGAGCCGTTTCGCCAGCCCGCAGAGGGCGACGTCGTTGACCCCGGCATCGGCGAGCGCGGCCGCGGCGGCCGCGACCTGCGGGGCCCCGCCGTCGACCACGACGAGGTTCGGCGGGTAGGCGAAGCGCCGGGCGCGACCGGTCTCCGGGTCGATCAGTGCCGGCCCCACGCTGACGTCGAGCTCGCCGGTGCGGGCTCTTTCCTCGACGTAGCGGCGGAACCTGCGGCCCACGGCCTCCCGGATGCTGGCGACGTCGTCCTGGCCGGCGACCCCGCGGATCTGGAAACGCCGGTAGTCGGACTTGCGCGGCAGCGCGTCTTCGAAGACGACCATCGACGCCACCACGTCGCTGCCCTGCAGGTTGGAGACGTCGAAGCACTCGATGCGCAGCGGCGCCTCGTCGAGGTCGAGCGCGTCCTGGATCTCCTGCAGGGCAAGGCTGCGCGCGGTCAGGTCGCTGGCGCGTCGCATCCGGTGCCGCTGCAGCGACTCCGCCGCATTACGGGTGACGGTGTCGAGCAGTGCCCGCTTGTCACCGCGCTGCGGCACCCGCAACGACACCCGGCCGCCGCGGACGATCTCCAGCAGCTCGGTCACGACCTCCGGGTCCGGCGGCAGCGTCGGGACCAGCACCTCGCGCGGCACCTCGTGGCCCTCGTCGAGGTAGGCCGTCGACAGGAACTGCTCCACGAGCCCGTCCAGACCATCGCCGCCCTCGGGGTCGGTCTCCTTGTCGACGACCCAGCCGCGCTGCCCGCGAACCCGGCCGCCGCGGACGTAGAAGACCTGAACGGCGGCCTCGAGCTGGTCCTCGGCGAACGCCACGACGTCGGCGTCGGTCCCGTCGCCGAGGACGACGGCCTGCTTCTCGACGGCGCGCTCGAGCGCGCGGATGTCGTCGCGCAGGCGGGCCGCGCGCTCGTAGTCCTGAGCGTCGGAGGCGGCCTTCATCTCCAGCTGAAGCCGGCGCAGGTACTTCTGCGTCTGGCCGGCCATGAAGTCGCAGAAGTCCTCGACGATCTCGCGGTGCTCCTCGACGCCGACCCAGCCGACGCACGGCGCGGAGCACTTGCCGATGTAGGCCAGCAGGCACGGCCGCCCGCTGCGCTGTGCCCGGTGGAAGACCCCGTCGCTGCAGGTGCGGGCGGGGAACACGCGCAGCAGCAGGTCGAGCGTCTCGCGGATGGCCCACGCGTGGGAGTAGGGCCCGAAGTAGCGCACGCCCTTGCGTTTGGCGCCGCGCATCACCCGGATCCGCGGGACCTCGTCGCCGACGGTGACGGCCAGCCACGGGTAGCTCTTGTCGTCGCGGTAGCGGATGTTGAAGCGCGGGTCGTACTCCTTGATCCAGGAGTACTCGAGCTGCAGAGCCTCGACCTCGGTGCCGACGACCACCCAGTCGACCGAGGCCGCGGCGCGCACCATCGTCTGCGTCCGCGGGTGCAGGTGGACGATGTCCTGGAAGTACGACGAGAGCCTGCTGCGCAGGCTCTTGGCCTTGCCGACGTAGATGACCCGGCCGTGCTCGTCGCGGAAGCGGTAGACCCCCGGCTGGTCGGGGATGGAGCCCGGCGCCGGACGGTAGCTCGCCGGATCTGCCACGGACTCCAGCCTAATCCGGTCTGGCGCCCCGGCTCCCGATCTGATTTGGCACCGCGGTCCTCGGAATGCCACCCTTCCGGGCATTCGCCACCCGCACCGGATCCGGGAGACGCACACTGACCGACGAGGTACTCACCGAGGTCGTCGTCGACGACGGCGGCGCGACCGGCCGCGGTCGGGTGACCTCCCTCCGGCTGTCGTGGCGGAAGGCCGACCCGCTGGCCGTGACGGTGACGCTGATCCCGAAGCCCGAGCACCCCGCCTTGCCCAACGGCTCCTGGGTGGTGCTGCGCGACTTCCTCCGCTACGGCCTGGAGGAACCCACCGGCGACGGTGACGTCCGCCTGCGGCCCGACCCGGAACGGGGCCGCCTGGTGCTCCAGCTGGCCCGCGGCGCGCACCCGTGCCAGGTCAGCGTGGCCTGCGACACGGTGCGGACGTTCCTCGACGCCACCGAGGCGATCGTGCCGGCGGGCGAGGAGGCCGGCGACGCCGAGATCGACGCCCTCATCGCCCGTCTGCTCGACCGCTAGCGCAAGGGACGTCAGGCGCGGGCTCGCTTCGGCGTACGCCGCGAGGCCTTGCGCGGCGCGGCCACCCGGTCGCCGAGGATCGGGCGCAGGAACCGTCCGGTGTGGCTCGCCTCGACGCCGGCGACGTACTCGGGCGGCCCCTCGGCGACGACGGTGCCGCCCCCGAACCCTCCCTCGGGGCCCATGTCGATGACCCAGTCGGCCGTCTTGATCACGTCGAGGTTGTGCTCGATGACAATGACCGTGTTGCCGGCGTCGACCAGCCGGCCGAGGACGCCGAGCAGCTTGCGGATGTCCTCGAAGTGCAGGCCGGTGGTGGGCTCGTCGAGCACGTAGACGGTGCGACCGGTGGACCGCTTCTGCAGCTCGGAGGCCAGCTTGACCCGCTGGGCCTCGCCGCCGGACAGCGTAGGCGCCGGTTGGCCGAGCCGCACGTAGCCGAGCCCCACGTCGTTGAGCGTCTGCAGGTGCCGGCGGATGGCCGGAATCGCCTCGAAGAACTCACACGCCTCCTCGATCGGCATGTCGAGGACCTCGGCGATCGTCTTGCCCTTGTAGTGGACCTCGAGGGTCTCGCGGTTGTAGCGGGCGCCGTGGCAGACCTCGCACGGGACGTAGACGTCGGGCAGGAAGTTCATCTCGATCTTGATGGTGCCGTCGCCGGCGCACGCCTCGCAGCGGCCGCCCTTGACATTGAAGGAGAACCGGCCCTGCAGGTAGCCGCGGACCTTCGCCTCGGTCGTCTCGGCGAACAGCTTGCGGATGTGGTCGAAGACGCCGGTGTAGGTGGCCGGGTTGGAGCGCGGGGTGCGGCCGATCGGCGACTGGTCGACGCCGACGACCTTGTCGACCTCGTCGAGCCCGACGACGGTGCGGTGGCGGCCGGGCACGGTGCGCGCACCGTTGAGCTCGCGGGCGAGGACGTTGTAGAGGATGTCGTTGACCAGCGTGCTCTTGCCGGAGCCGGAGACGCCGGTGACGGCGACGAAGCAGCTCAACGGGAACGACACGTCGATGCCATCGAGGTTGTGCTCGCGGGCGCCGACGACGGTCAGCTGACGGTCGGCCGACGGCTGCCGGCGGATGTCGGGCACGGGAATCGAACGGCGGCCGGACAAGTAGGCGCCGGTGACCGAATCGCGGTTGCGCAGCAGGTCGTCGACGGTGCCGGTCACCACGATCTCGCCGCCGTGCTCCCCCGCGCCGGGACCGATGTCGACGACCCAGTCGGCGGTGCGGATCGTGTCCTCGTCGTGCTCGACGACGATCAGCGTGTTGCCGAGGTCGCGCAGCCGCACCAAGGTCTCGATCAGCCGGTGGTTGTCGCGCTGGTGCAGCCCGATCGACGGCTCGTCGAGCACGTAGAGGACGCCGACAAGGCCGGACCCGATCTGCGTGGCCAGCCGGATCCGCTGGGCCTCCCCACCGGCGAGCGTGCCGGCCGCCCGGTCCAGCGACAGGTAGTCCAGGCCGACGTCGAGCAGGAACCGCAGCCGCTCGTTGATCTCCTTGAGCACCCGGCCGGCAATGGTCTGCTCCCGGTCGGTGAGCTCCATCCCGCGCAGGAACGCCGCGCACTCCCCGATCGGCATCCGGGCGACCTCGGCGATCGACCGGCCCCCCATCGTCACGGCCAGGGACTCGGGCTTGAGCCGCGCGCCGTCACACGCCGGGCAGGGCACCTGCCGCATGTAGCCCTCGAACCGCTCGCGGCTGGTGTCGGACTCGGCCTCGGCGTGCCGCCGCTCGACGAACGACACCGCGCCCTCGAACGAGGCCCAGTAGGAGCGCTCGCGCCCGTAGCGGTTGCGGTAGCGGACATGCACCTGGGTCGGGTGCCCGTGCAGGATCGCCCGGCGCGCCTTCGGCGGCAGCTCCTCCCACGGCGTGGCCGGGTCGAACCCGAGCTCCTCGGCGAGCGCGTCGACGAGCCGGCCGAAGTAGTCCTTGCCGTTGCGCCCGCCCCACACGGAGACCGCGCCGTCGGCCAGCGACTTCGTCGGGTCGGGGACGATGAGCTCCGGGTCGACCTCCATCCGGGTCCCGATGCCGGTGCACTGCGGGCAGGCGCCGTAGGGAGAGTTGAAGGAGAACGACCGCGGCTCGAGCTCCTCGAACGACAGGTCGTCGTAGAGGCAGGCGAGGTGCTCGGAGAACGTGCGCTCGCGGTGCGGGTCGTCGGCCGGCAGGTCGACGAAGTCGAGCACCACCAGGCCGCCGCCGAGCGCGAGCGCGGTCTCGACGGAGTCGGTCAGCCGGCGCCGGGCCGACGCCTTGACCGCGAGCCGATCGACGACGGCCTCGATCGTGTGCTTCTTCTGCTTGTCGAGCCGGGGCGGGTCGGTGAGCGGAACCACCTCGCCGTCGACCCGGGCCCGGCTGAAGCCCTTGGTCTGCAGCTCGCGGAACAGCTCGGCGTACTCCCCCTTGCGGCCGCGCACGACCGGCGCCAGCACCTGGAACCGCGAGCCCTCCGCGAGGTCGAGCACCCGGTCGACGATCTGCTGCGGGGTCTGCCGTGAGATCGGCCGGCCGCACTTCGGGCAGTGCGGGCGGCCCACCCGCGCGAACAGCAGCCGCAGGTAGTCGTAGACCTCGGTGATCGTGCCGACCGTGGACCGCGGGTTGCGCGAGGTGGACTTCTGGTCGATCGAGACGGCGGGCGACAGGCCCTCGATGAAGTCGACGTCGGGCTTGTCCATCTGCCCGAGGAACTGGCGCGCGTAGGCGGAGAGGCTCTCCACGTAGCGGCGCTGGCCCTCGGCGAAGATCGTGTCGAAGGCGAGGCTGGACTTGCCGGACCCGGACAGGCCGGTGAAGACGATCAGCGCGTCGCGGGGCAGGTCGAGGCTGACGTCGCGCAGGTTGTGCTCACGCGCGCCACGAATGATGAGGCGGTCGGCCATAGGTGCTCTCTCGAGAAGGTCTCCGCCGATGCTAGTGCGGCTCGCCGACAGTCCTCGGGCGTCGTAGGCCGCATCCGCGGGCCGCTACGCTGCCGGGGCATGGCAGACACCTACACCGGTGACGTCTCCGTCGGCGGGCCCGCCCAGACCCGCGAGCTGCCGGGACTGACGGTCACGAAGGTCGCCGTCGGGGACTTCGACAACAACTGCTACTTCTTGCGCTGCCGGGCCACCGGCGAGGTGCTGCTCGTCGACGCGGCCAACGAGGCCGAGCGCCTGCTCGCCGAGCTCGGCGACGAGCGGCTGACCCGGGTCGTCACCACGCACCAGCACTTCGACCACTGGCAGGCCCTCGACGCCGTGGTTCGCGCGACCGGGGCACCCGTCGTCGCCCATCCCGACGACGCCGGCGAGCTGCCGGTGCCGGTCGACGAGACCGTCGTCGACGGTGGTCGGGTGCGCGTCGGCGAGGCCGAGCTCGCCGTCATCCACCTCGTCGGCCACACCCCCGGCTCGATCGCGCTGCTGTACGACGCGGGCGGCGAGCTCTCCGACTCCCCCCACCTCTTCACCGGCGACAGCCTCTTCCCCGGCGGGCCGGGACGGACGACGAACCCCAAGGACTTCACGTCGCTCATGGACGATCTGGAGCGGAAGGTGTTCGGCCCGTTGCCCGACAGCACCTGGGTCTACCCGGGCCACGGCAAGGACACCACCCTCGGCGCCGAGCGCCCCTCGATCCCGGAGTGGCGCGCCCGCGGCTGGTGATCAGGACGCGGGCGACTGCCGGATCAGGCGCAACCGCGCCACGGCCGGGAACGTCGAGTGCAGCCGCAGCAACCGCCTGCTCCCGACCAGGAGCCCCAGCCACACGAGGGCGACAGCGGCGATGCCGACCACCAGCGGCGGGTGCGTCAGCCGCGCGAGGCCCCAGAGCGCGATGGTCGCCGCCGCTATCGAGGCGTAGCACCGCAGGTGCTCCAGGTCGACCAGTCCGACGCCGCCCGCGCCGCGAAGACCGAACTGCTTGACGACGTTGTGCACGAGCAGCGTGACAAGCGCCGTCACCGCCGCGCCCAGGGCGCCCGCGACCGGCACCAGGAACAGGCACATCGCCACGATCACGGCGAGCACCGCCACGCTGCTGCCCACGAGGAAGCGGCGCCGACCGAGGATCTGCAGGGTCATCCCGTTGAAGCCGAGGGCTGCGCTGACGTAGGTGCCGACGGCGAGCAGGACCAGGTAGTGGGAGGACGAGGCGTAGCGCGCACCGAAGAGCGCGACGGTCAGCGGCCGCGCGAGCGCGACCTGTGTCGCGAACACCGGGAAGGTGAGCAGCGCGACCCAGCTCGCGCTCTGCCAGTACAGGTCTCGCAGCGACTCCTGCTCGCCGCGGACGTGCAGCCGGGAGGCGTACGGCGTGAACAGCGTGAGGAAGCTGTAGGAGACGGTGAGGTTCAGCATGGCGAGCGGCACGACCGCGCGGAAGGAGGCGACGTCGACCGTGGAGTGCGTGCGCCCGAGCACGAGGCTGGCCAGCTCGAACGTCGCCGAGGTCACGAGCCCGGTGAGCAACATGGGCCAGGCGAACCCGAAGAGCTCGCGCACCGGCAGCCGGACCCGAGCGCGCGCCAGGGCGGCGAGCACTCCCGTCTCACGCAGCAGCCGGGCCGAGAGCACGGCGTACAGCAGGAAACCGGCGGCCGAGACGACCACGTAACCGCCGGCGAGGAACCGCGGACCCCGGTCCGCGACCACGAGGACCCCGACCACCGCGAGCTTGAGCAGAGGCTCGAGCACGTACCGGCGCACGAAGACCGCGCCCGGCCGGCCGAAGACCGCGAACAGGTTCACGACCAGGGTGTCGAGCGCCTGCACGGGAGCCAGGAGCAGGAGCACTCCGATGACGGCGTAGGACCCGTGCCCGTTCGTCAGCACGTGGATCACCTCGGGGACGCCCAGGGCCACCGCCACGACCGCTCCGCCGAGGAGGGTGATGGTCACCGCCTCCACGATGAGGACCCCCACGAGGCGGCCGTAGTCATGCCGCTCGTCGTACAAGGCGAGAAAGCGCACGTCGGCCCGGTCGAGACCGAGCGCGAGCACCGCCTGCAGCAGCGCCACGAGTGACAGGCCGTAGGCGAAACCGCCGTAGTCGCTCTTGGACAGGAAACGGACGAGGAGCACCTGCACGCCGAACCCGCACAGCAGTGACAGCACCCGGCCGGCCAGCAGCAGGACGGAACCGCGCAGGTGCGCGACGCGCTCGGCCTCGGTCACGCGGCAGACCGATGCCGGTCGTCGAGCGCCCGCCACAGCAAGGCCGTCACCGCCCGGGTGGCCTCCGCCGGGTCGGCCGTGGTGTCGACGACCGCGGCAGCCCGCCGGGTGCTGACCAAGGACAGGTAGCCCTCGCGCCGGCGCCGAGCCACCGCCAGCGAGTGCTCGGGCTTGCGCTGCACGAGGACCCGGGCGGGGGCGTCGAGCACGACGGTCACGTCCGGCCTCGGCGACAGTCGACGGACGAGCGCCTGGATCGCGCGGCCACGTGCAGTCCGAGGAGCGGGTTCGACGTCGAGGTCGAAGGCGCACCGATCGAGGAGCACCACGGCGTGACGCCGGTGCCACGCGGCGCCCGCGGCACCGGCGAGCAGGCGGGCTAGCACCAGCACGGTCCGCATGAGGGGAAGGTTGCCCAGCGCGGCGCTGAGGCCGGTCCGCCGCCACAGGCCGAGGTGCACGCGGTGCACCGGGAGCGGCAGAGCCGCCACCAGCGCGTCTACCAAGGTGGTCTTACCGACCCCGTCCGGGCCGACGAGCGCCACCACGACGCCGCGGGACAGTCGCGCCGGACGATCGGCGATGCCGTCGCTCGTGGCAGCGGGCCGCAGGACGACCCATGCGTCGTCGTCGGACCGGTACCGCACGCAGCAGTGATCGCCCCCGCGCCCGGTCACCGGCACGAAGCCGGACGGGCAGGCCGACGCGGTCATCGACGGCCGGCGGGCAGACTGCCCCATCGCGACGGCCGGGTGATGGATACTCCGCGGCCATGGGTGCACGCGTGGTCGACCACAACGTGCACGGCCTCGTCACCGTGCGCCTGGTCGATCCGCCGCCGGAGATGGTGCAACACCTGGTCGACGTCATCGGCCCCTCGGTCGGTCCGCCGCGCGACCCCGACATCACGGTGAGCTTCGTGGACCGCTTCCCGACGACGCCGCGCCTGCGGGTCCTCAACGCTCGGGAGGTGGCCTACGACGAGGAGCACTTCTACGTCATCGGCGATCGGGGCCTGCGCAGCCGCGTCGACATCGCAGGCCTCGGGGAAGCCACCGACATCGTCTGCGAGCGCGGCGTCACCCAGGTGCCACTCCTGCTCGGGGTTCTCGGCCTGCGGCTGCTGGAGCAGGAGCACGTGCTCCTGCACTCTGCGGCGTTCGAGTTCGCGGACCGGTGCGTGGTCGTCGTCGGCTGGAAGAAGGGCGGCAAGACCGAGACGCTGCTGCCCTTCCTGGCCGCCGGGGCGCGCCATCTGTCGGATGAGTGGTCGATCGTCAGCCCCGAAGGCGTCGTCTACGGGTTGCCCGGGCGGCTGCAGCTGTGGAGCTGGCACCTGCGTCAACTGCCTGCCTTCTGGTCCCGGGTCCCGGCTCGGGATCGTCGCCGACTTCGCGTGCTGCGGGCCTACCAGCGCGCCCACCGGCTGCTGCCCACATCGCGGCGGTCGGGACCGATGGCCCGTCTGCTGGCCGGGCTCGCTGCAGAAGGTGGCAACGCCACGCTCGGCCAGGCTCGGGCGATGCCGGAGGAGCTCGTCGGCGACCGCGTGCGCCGCACCCCCGCTCGGATCGACGTCGTTCTCCTCGCCGGGGTCTCGCCCGAGCCGCAGTGCCGTGTGATCCCCGCCGAACCCGAGCTGGTGGCCCAGCGGATGGCGGCCTCCCTGGCCTACGAGCGGCAGCCGCTGCTGACCGCCTACGAGCAGTTCCGCTTCGCCTTCCCCTCCCGGTCCAACCCGCTGGTCGACTCGGCCCGCGTCCGCGAGGAAGCCATCCTGCGGCGGGCCCTGGCTGGTCGCGCGGCGTACGAGGTCGTCCACCCCTATCCCGTCCGACTCCATGACGTCTACGAAGCGGTTCGGCCCTTCGTCTCGTAGGCCCAGAGCGGCGACCTCGGCGGGCTGATACCGCGGGCTCGGCGAGGTATCAGGGACCCGGATGCGCGCTCATCCAGGGCGATGGCCTCAGACCGCGCCCGGGGCGGCGATCAGGGACGGCTGCGGGCGCGGCTGCAGGCGACCAGGGGAGGACGGATGCCTGTGGGTGCGGTAGCACACACCCGGTTCCGGCGAGCCGTGATCATCGTGGCGGTTGCCGCGCTGATTCCCGTGATGACCCACGTGGTCGGCAACGCGGCCACCGGCAACGTCGGCTACCAAGGCCCGTCGTACGCCGGCGTCGCCGCCACGCATCCGGAGGCAGCGACCTCGGACAAGCCCGAGAGCAAGCTCTGGTACGCCGGGAGCACGTGGTGGGCGGACATGTGGTCCACCGCCTCGTCGCAGTTCCACATCTGGCGTTACGACCGCGCCAACACGCAGTGGGTCGACACCGGCGTGGCGCTCGACCGCAGGAACACCTCGGACGCGGACACGCTCTGGGACGGCCAGCACCTGTTCGTCGCCTCCCACGTGCGGGCCGCCGACTCGGCGAGCAACGTCACGGGGCAGCCCGCCTACCTCTACCGATACTCGCTGAGCAACGGGTCGTGGACACCCGACGCCGGTTACCCGGTCGCCATCAACAACGTGTCGTCCGAGTCGATGACCATCGACAAGGACTCGACCGGGCGCCTGTGGGCGACCTGGACCCAAGCGAGCAAGGTGATGCTGGCCGTGAGCTCCAGCCCGGTCGACGGCACCGGGACGGTGACCTGGTCCGCGCCGTTCACCCCGAAAGTCACCGGCGCCTCGAACCTCAAGCCGGACGACATCTCCGCGATCGTGGCCTTCGCCGGCAACAAGATGCTCGTGATGTGGAGCAACCAGAACGACGCGGCGATGTACTACGCCACCCGCAACGACAGCACGAAGTCCACGACGAGCTGGCAAGGCGGCACGGCGGTGAAGCGCCCGTACGTCGCCGATGACCACATCAACCTGAAGAGCCTGCAGTCCGACACCACGGGCCGGGTGTGGGCCGCGGTGAAGACCAGCCTGGGCGACCCGACGAACGCGAACGGTTCGGACCCGCTGCTCAACCTCATGCTGTTCAAGCCTGGCACCGGGTCGTGGACCTCGTACACGTTCAGCACCGTCGCCGACAACATGACCCGCCCCATCGTGATGCTCGACGAGCAGAACCAGATGGTGCACATGTTCGCCACCGGGCCCACCCCCGACAGCTACTACAACGGCGCGGGCACGATCTACGAGAAGACGACGAGCATGGCCAACCCGTCGTTCGCGCCGGGCTTCGGCACCCCGGTGATCCAGCAGGCCGGGTCGGCGTACATGAACAACGTGACCGGCAGCAAGCAGCCGGTCAACGACAGCACCGGCCTGGTCGTCCTGGCCAGCAACGAGAGCACGCAGTACTACTGGTGGTCGGACGAGAGCCTGCCGGGCCCGGCGCCCTCGCCGTCCCCGACGCCGAGTCCAACGACTTCCGGCGGGAGCACGCTGACGTTCCCGGTCACCGACGATGCGACCATCGCGTCGGGCCAGCCGTCCACCAACTTCGGGGCCGACACCCGCCTCGTGGCCGACCAGTCGCCACTGACCAACTTCCTGCTGCGGTTCGACCCCGAGGCGCCGGGCTGCACGCTCGTGAGCGCCACCCTGCAGCTCACCGACGGCACGTCCACCTACGACGACTCACCCACGGGCGGCAACTTCTACACGGCCGCGGCGAACTGGTCGGAGAGCACCGTCACCTGGAACACCGCACCGGCGAGCGCGCAGTTCACCGGCTCGATCGGGACGGTGGCCCTGGGGCAGACCTACACCCTCGACGTGACGCCCTACGTGACGGTCAACCAGCCGGTCGCCTTCCGCGTGGCCAAAGCGGACACCGAGGGAGTCAAGTACTTCTCCAAGGAAGGCTCGGCGCAGCACGAGCCGCGGCTGCTGGTGACCTGCGCCGGGTCGACGGCCTCGCCCACGCCGACCCCGACCGACTCCCCGACTCCCACGCCCACCCCGACTCCCACGCCCACCCCGACGCCGACTCCCACGCCGACCCCGACGCCCACGCCCACGCCCACCCCGACCCCGACCAGCCAGTCGCTCTCCTTCGCGGTGACCGACGACGCCACGATCGTGCAGGGCAGTGGCGACACGAGCTACGGCAGCACGTCGCGGCTCGGCGCGGACCAGTCGCCGATGACCGACTTCCTCGTCCGCTTCAACCCGCAGACCAGTGCCTGCACCACGGTGCTCAGCGCCCAGATCCAGATCACCGACGGCACCTCGACCTACGACGACTCCCCCACGGGCGGCAACTTCTACGTCACCAGCGCGAACTGGTCGGAGTCACAGGTGACCTGGAACAACGCCCCGGCCGCGGGAAGCCTGGTCGGCTCGATCGGGGCGGTGGCACTGGGTCAGACCTACACCCTCGACGTGACTCCGTACGTGACGCTCAACCAGCCGGTCGCCTTCCGGGTGGCCAAGGCGGACACCGAGGGGGTCAAGTACTTCTCCAAGGAAGGCTCGGTGCAGTACGAGCCGCGACTGCTCCTGACGTGCAGCTGACATGACAGTGAGCGAGGCGTCCCCGTGCCCCGCCCAACGGCCCGCGGCCGACGCGTCGCCCGGGGGTGTTCACACCGGCCTCGACTGGCGCTTCCTGCTCGGCGTCGCCCGGCTCGGCCGGGTGGCCCTCGTGGGCCCGCACGACGACGCCGAGGTCGCCGCACTGGGCGAACTCGCCGAAACGGTGGACCGCTACCGCAGCGTCACCACCCTGGGCGACAGCGTCGCGGCGTACGACGTAGTGTCCGCGCGGGACGTGCCGGCCGGCGCCGCTGCACTCCTCCTGTTCGAGATGCGACCCGGCGGCTGGCTACACGTACAGCCGACGTCGAGCCGCGCCGCCGTCAGGTGGGCGGCCGCGCTGCGCCGGCTCGGCGAAGTGCCGACGTCCGTCTGGCACGCGCCGTCAGCGGCAGCTCGCTCCTACCTCGTCCCGCTGGACACGGGGGGCGGCGTTCGCCATGTGCTGACCCGCTACGACGGCGTGCGGGCCGATCAGGCCCGGGCGAGCGCCGCCCGGCTGGCTCTCCGGCTCGGCGCACGCCGGGTCGTACTGCGGGACCGCAGCGTGGTCGCTCACCGGGCCGACGAGAGGGCGCAGGATCTGGTTCGCGGCTACCTCGCGCGGCAGGACGGCAACCGGCTGCCGGAGTGGACCGCCGCCGCGGGACTCGCCCCCGTCTACCTCACCCCGAAGTTCCCGTCCTCCCGGCACGTGATCGCGATGCTCGTGGAGGCCGGCAGCGGCCGGCCACGGCTCGTCGCGAAGCTGCCGCGTCACCCAGGTGACCGAGGTCCCATCGAGCGCGAGGCCCGGCTGCTGCGCCACCTGCCGACGACTGCCCCTGCGCCCGCCCTGATCGCCCTGGACGAGCACGACGGACAGCCGCTGTTGCTGCAGTCGGTCGTGACCGGCCGACCGCTGAGCCCGCGGCAGGTGCGCCGAGACCCGGGCGAGGCCATCGCACTGGGCCTGGAGCTCCTCCGCCGGCTGCCGGTCACCCGAACGACCTCCAACGACCCCGGGTGGTGGGATCGGCTTCTGGCGGAGCCTCTTACCGGTTTCGCCGACCTGCAGCCCGACGAACGTCCGCTCGTCGAGCGCACCCTCCGCGCACTCGCACCACTGCGCGGCGCGGTGCTGCCTCTCGTGGTCGAGCACGGCGACCTCAGCCACCCGAACCTGCTCGTCCGTGACGGCCGGCTGCACGCCGTCGACTGGGAGCTCGGCGAGATGTCGGGCCTGCCCGGACACGACCTCACGTTCTTCCTGCAGTACGTCGCCGAGGCCCGCGACGGGACCGCGACGCCGGCGCAGCAGTGCGCTGTGTTCGACTCGGCGTTCCTCACCCGGTCGGGATGGGCGCGCACCGCGCTCACTCGCTACCTGCGCAACCTGTCCGTCGACGAGGAGCTGCTGCCTGCGCTGGTCGTCGCCTCCTGGGCACGTCGCGCCACGGCCCGCGTCGCGAGCGTCACGAGCCCCGATCTGCCACCTCGGGGCCGTCCCCTCGACCCCCTGGTCGGCGTTCGCGAGCTGATGCTGTGGCGCTACGCCGTCCGGCACCTCGACTGCTGAGAAGGGTGCGCAGATGGCGGCAACCCGCACGCGCCACCGCAGGCGCCTGCGCCGCTCGCAGGTGATCCGGCTGCTCAGCCAGGCGGCCACGGGGCACGAGATCGCGCGCAAGGAGCTGCTGGCGGAGTACGCCGACCTCATGCGCACGATTGCGGAAGACCACCGGCTGCCGCCGGAGGTGGTGCGCGACGTCGTTCAGACCACGTTCGCCGCGCTGCTGACCAGCGTGCGCCGGGGCGAGCCCCCGGACAACGTGGGCGTGTGGCTGGCTCATTCGGCCCGGCGGACGTCCCTGCTGCTGCGGGCCACGGTGAGCGGCCCCGAGCCGGTCGTCGACCACCATCTCGCCACCCGCCTCGTCGAGCATGCCGCGCCGGACGCGCCGACGAACGACCCGCGGCTGCAGCACGTCGTCGCCCAGGAGTTCCGTCGACTCACCCCGAGCAGCCAGACGCTGCTGCGGCTGCTGATGCACGACCCGCCCCGCTCCTACGCGGAGATCTCGGCCGCACTCGACATCCCGACCGGGAGCATCGGCCCGACCCGCCAGCGCAGCCTCGCGGTGCTGCGTGCAGCGGTCGAGCGGGAGATGTCACGATGACACCTCCCGCTCGACTCCACGGTCCAGAGGTCAGAGTGCGGTGACCTGGATCCCGTCGACCTTCGGGTGATCGACGCTGGCGGTGAAACCAAGGTTCAGGACCCCGTCGGTCACGTTGACATCGAAGCTGATCTCGAGTGCCCGGAAGCCGCCGACCAGCTTGTAGATGTCGATGTTGCTGACAGCGGGCTGGCCTTCGGCGGTGACGCTGAAGATCCGCTTACCGGCCGCCGTCCAGTAGATCTCGGCGAGGTCGAGCGTCACCCGGTAGACCCCCGCCTGCGGCACCGGGATCGCGTAGCCGGACATGCCGGCCCGCTCGGACTGGAACGCCTGCTGATCCTTGGCACCGGCGATGCCGTGCGTCGTCGAGTAGGTGAACCCGCCGGAGTAGTCGGTGTCCGACGACCAGACGGCACCACCCGGCCCGGTGTAACCGGTCGAACCGGCGTTGATCCGTACCGAGAACGGCGTGCCGCCTGTCGTCGTCGTGGTCGTCGTGGGTGACGGGGACGGCGAGGTGGTCGTGCTCGTCGGGGACGGGGACGGCGAGGTCGTCGTCGTCGTGGGTGACGGGGACGGGGAGGTCGTCGTCGTCGTGGGTGACGGGGACGGGGAGGTCGTCGTCGTGGACCCGGCCCGCGCCGACAGGTACGACGTGTTGGCCGCAGTCTTGAACGAGCTCAGCGAGGAGCTCGACGAGTCGAGGTACCACAGGTTGGAGCTGCGCTTGTCGAACCAGCAGACCGCCTCGATCGACGGGAACGTCGACTGCAGCGCAGCGGCGGCGTCAGTGATCCACTGCGCCTTGCTGCCGCCGTTCTCGGTGCTGGCGAACTCCGGGATGATGATCGGCTTGGTCGCCGCGTAGTTCTGGTAGATCGGCGACATGATCTTGGCGAAGCTCTGCCACGACGACCAGGACGCGTTGGTGCCCCAGTTGTAGCCGTCGATGCCGACCCAGTCGACGTAGTTGTCACCGGGGTAGTAGTTGGTCCAGTGGTTCCAGCTCTGGTTGGGCACGTCGGACGCGTTCGGGCACCACACCCACGCGACGTTCTTCACTCCCTGCGCGGCGAAGACGTCGTGCACGTGCCGCCACGCCGCGATGTACTTCGCCGGGCTGTCGGAGTTGTGGCTGCCGTCCCACGGGTACCAGTTGCCGTTCATCTCGTGCATGAAGCGCAGGAAGATCGGCTTGCCGAACGCCTTGATGGACTGCGCGTGACTGATGATCACCGAGTCCTGCGAGCCGTTGGCGATCTGGTCGAGCGTGAGGTTCCAGGGCTCCCACGTGATCAGCGGGACCCGGCCGTTCGCCACGTCGGTCGACTCCGAGGAGCCCGGGAAGCTGTTCGTCCAGCTGTAGAAGTGGACGTCGATCGCGAACGTGCGACCGATCTGGGACTCGCGGGTGCTCATCTCCGCCTGGGTCGCGGAACCGTCGCCGTTGAGGTCGACGTAGGCACCGACCATGGCACCTGACGCCGGCGACAGCAGCGCGGTCGGCCGGGTCGCTGCACGAGCGGCGGTCGAGGTGGTGGCGACCACCGCGGACACCGCGAGGCCCAACATCACCACCAGCGCCGTGATCAGCAGCAGGACGCGGTTTCGGGACATGCGAGATCTCCTTTGTCCGAGTACCACGCCGGGGGCTGACGTGGCTCGGGGTGGGAGGTCGGAGGTCCCGCCAGGGCCCTTGAGGAAAGCCCCGACATCTGTATCAGGACGAGCGCCGCGACCTTCTGTTTCCACGGAGACGGACCAACGGTCGGCGCCTGGGGGGCGGGCCGGTGCCGCCGACGAAGGGATGGCACGTGCCGGGCAAACGGGCACCGATCGGTCAGCCGGACCGGACAAGGGTGCTGGTGGTCGGGCAGTCGCCCCCCCTCGTCGGCGGCATCGCGTCCTACGTGGGAGAGCTGGTCTCCGATCCGACAGTCTCGGGCGCGGTCGACCTGCGGACCCTGGACACACCGCCGGCCGCCGGCACCACGCTGGGCACCCCGACCCGGGCCAACATCACCCGCTCGCTCCGCCACGTCCGTGCGGTGCACCGGGCCGCCCGCGCAGTCGACGTGGTGCACCTGAACTTCGCCGCTGCGCCGCTGTTCCCCATGTTGCGCGCCACGGCCTGCGCCACGGCGGCGCGACTCGCCGGCGCCCGGGTGATCCTGCACGTGCACACGGGCCGGGTGGCCGAGCAGTGCCGCGACCCGCGCTACCGGATGCTGATGCGGATGGCCGGCCGCGCGTGCGCCCGCGTCGTGGTGCTGACTCCCGACGACGAGGCCGCACTGGCCGCGCTGGGCATCAACCCGGTCCGCCTGCGCAACGGAGTCAATCTGGCGCGCTTCGCCACGCCCCGCGCTGCGCCATCCGTGCCCACGCTGCTCTACGCCGGAACGTTGGCGGCGAGCAAAGGGCTGCTCGACCTGCGCGACGCGCTACGCCTGCTCGCCGACCGGCCCGGAGGGCCGCCGCGGCTGCAGGTCGTCGTCGTCGGCGACTCCCGCCAGGACGCTCCGGGCGCCGACGCGCGAATGCGCCGGGAGCTGGCCGGCTGCGGGGTGCCAGTCGAGTTCGTGGGGGCTATGCCGCGCGACGACGTACGCCGGATGCTCACGGCCGCCACCGCCCTGTGCCTGCCGTCTCACTCGGAAGGCGCGCCGCTGTCGGTGCTCGAAGCCATGGCCGCCGGCGTGGCGGTGGTGGCCACCGACGTCGGCGCGGTCGGCGAGATGCTCGACGGCGGCCGCGCCGGCTACCTGGTGCCGGCACGAAACCCGCGGGCACTCGCGGCCGCCCTGGCTCGTGCATGTACCGACGAGACCGACCGGGCCCGCCGCGAGACGTGCGCCCGGTCTCGCGTCGCTGACCGCTACGACCTGCGCGAGACCCTCCGCGACGTCGTCGCACTCTACGAGGAGGTCGCCGCCACGCCCGACGCGAGGCGGGCTCGCAGCCGCCCCATCCCCCGACCCACGGCGTACGGCACGCCGTAGCCGGCGACGGTCCGCAGCAACGGCAACGTCGGCACCGTCTCGCGGGACATCCGCCAGATCGCCCGCGCCGCAGGCATATTCCCGGCGGCCAGGAGCGCGAGGGCGAAGTGGACGTCGTGGCGGGCGCGCACCCGGGCTCGCTCACCGGCCGGGACAGCGGCGAGCGACAGCTCCCGGGCAAGCACCCGCAACGTCGCGGCATAGACCAGCGGCAGGTTCTTGCTGTACGACCCGGCCCGGTCGCGGTAGTCCACCAGGGGCTCCTCGAGCACCGCGATCGGCGTCCGGCGGGCGCAGCGCAACCACAGGTCCCAGTCCTCGGCGCCGTCGACCGTCGAGTCGAAACCGCCGAGGTCGGTCAGCAGGGCACGCCGGCCGAGCACACTCGTCGTGGGGAACAGGCAGCCGAACAGCAGCTCGCCGTGCCCGGCGACCCGCACACCGGGTTCCAACCGGCGGCCGCGGTGAGTCCGCGGCAACGCCGCACCGGTGCCGGCGCAGGCCACGACCGCCAGCTCGGGACACCGGCGCAGCAGGTCGAGCTGGCGCGCGAGCTTGCCCGGTTTCCAGCGGTCGTCGGCGTCGAGGAACCCGATCCACTCCTGTGAGCAGGCGGCGAGGCCGCGGTTGCGTGCAGCGGCCGGCCCGCGGTTGTCCTGGCGGATGAGCCGCACGCCGGGAAGGGCGGCAACGACGTCGCCGGTGCCGTCGTGCGAGCCGTCGTCGACCACGACGACCTCACGGGGAGCGGGCCGCTGGGCCTGGGCCGACAGGACGGCGGCGGCGATCGTGCGCCGCGCCTGGTAGGCGGGGATCACGACGCTGACCGGCGCTGCCGCCACCGGCTGCCCTCCTTGCCCGGTCAGGGCGCCGGCCGTGGCCGGGCCGCCACGGACACCTCGTAGCGGTCGACGCTGAGGTCCGGTCCGATCTGGCGGTGGTCGAGCCGCACGAGGTGCGTCGCAAGGTAGCCGGCGAGATCGCGGTGCAGCTCGAGGCTGCCGTACGGTCCCCAGATCATCCACAGCGTGGCGCCCGGCTGCTGCGGCAACATCTTCGGCACCGCGGACTCGGCCGACCGGGCCGCGACGTAAGGCAGGCGCCGGGCGTCCGGCAGGTAGAACGACAGTGGTTCCACGTCGAAGGCGGGCGCCACCACGACGACGTCACCGGCGACCCGGTGCGCGTCGATGTACGCCGCTGCGCCGCGGAAGTCTTCACGCATCGGGTTGGTCGAGCTGTAGCTGGACCACAGCGTCAGCACCAGCGACGCACCGACGGCGATGGCGAGCGCGGTGGTGAGCCGCCGCGCGGTGATGTGCAGCACATGGGCGAGCAGGATCAGCGTCGGGACGGCGGCGGCGGTGAGGTAGCGCTGGTACCACGCCCCCTTGTCGAACTCCGTGAAGATGAAGACACCCACCACCTGGCTGACCAGCCAGATCGACAGGAATGTCACCGCCCGGCTGCCCGGCCGTTGGGGAGCGACGCGCCGGTGCACGACCGACTTGAAGACCAGCAGGGGCCACACGCCCGTGATCGCCGCCGCGACGGCAGCCACGATCGTCACGGACTGGTAGCCGATGACGAACGTCGTGGCGAAGACCAGGATGCCGACGACGTAACCCAGCGCCCCGACGTGCTGGAGGGCGTTGCCTCCACCGTTGGTCAACCCGCCGAGGCCAGCCGCATGGAGACGGTCCGTGTAGAGCACGGCCACCCACGGGGCGAACGCCACCGCGGGGATCGTCATCGCGCCCAGCCAGTGCAGATACGTGCGGCGCGGCGCGCGCTGCACGAGCATCCAGACCACGTGGATCGGCACCATCAGCAGCGCGTAGTAGTGGACGTAGCACGACACCGCCATCAGGCCGCCGTAGGCGAGCCAGCGGCCGGCCCCCCCGCGCTCCACGGCCCACATCAGCGCCAGCAACGAGGCGAGCACGGCGACCAGCAGCATCGGGTACATCCGCGCTTCGTCGCTGTGCCACACCAGGAACGGCGCCGTCGAGGTCATCCCGGCTGCGATCAGCGCGGTGCGCGGGTTGAGCAGCCGCCGGGCGACGGCGTACATCAGCGGTACGGCGACCGCACCCAGCAAGACCGACGGCAGGCGCAGCGAGAACACCGACGTGCCGGCGACCTGCACCCAACCGTGCATCATCATGTGGTAGAGCGGCACGTGCACGTTGGACGACAGCAGGTAGTCCCAGAGGGCGTGCAGCGGCAGCTGTGACTGCCACGCG
>Ga0207707_10000150_pt1 | contig 72859 bp, 68 predicted proteins | sample KBSC83BmetaG_FD_184336 | JGI IMG/M metagenome (GOLD analysis project Ga0207707, IMG submission 184336) | Corn rhizosphere microbial communities from Kellogg Biological Station, Michigan, USA - KBS C8-3B metaG (SPAdes) (version 2) | ecosystem: Host-associated > Plants > Roots > Rhizosphere ... | reverse complement strand
CGGCTCGAGGAGACCTGATGCCGGCCAACTGGAGCTACGTGCTCGCCGCCTACGGCCTCGCCGCGGTGGCGCTCTTCGGCTACTGGCGCCACCTGGCGCGGCGGGCCCGCGCGCTCACCGCGCGGCCTGGCGCGGCCGTGTCGCACCGGACGCCCCGGAGGACACCGTCGTGACCCGCAAGCGGAAATTCCTCATCGGCGGCGTCGTCATCGCCGCCGCGCTCGCCTACCTCATCTACGCGGGCGTGAGCCAGTCGGTGGTCTACTTCGTCACCCCGTCCGAGCTGGGGGCCGCACCGGTCGCGGGCAAGTCGTACCGCCTGGGCGGCATGGTCCTGCCCGGCACGCTCAAGTGGGACGCCAGGAGCCTCGACCTGCGCTTCACGCTCTCCGACGGCCAGGCCTCGGTGCCGGTGCGCCACCGGGGCACGCCGCCCGACCTCTTCGCGGAGAACCGGGGCGCGGTGGTCGAGGGCACCTGGAGCCACGACGGCTACTTCCAGGCCACCACGATCCTGGCCAAGCACTCGGAGGAGTACAAGGCGCCGCACGACCGGAGCCAGGCCGGCTACAAGGACCTGCTCAAGACCCTGAAAGGCTCGGAGGCCAAGCCATGACTCCCGAACTGGGCTACGCTGCGACGGTCGCGGCCCTGGTCCTCGCGGTCTACGGATCCGGCGCGGCGGCCCTGAGCGCCGTCAAGGGGCGCCCGGATCTGCGCCGGTCATCCGAGCGCGCGGCGGTGGGCGTCTGGCTGCTGGTCATGACGTGCATGGCGCTGCTGATCTACGCGTTCCTCACCTTCGACTTCTCGGTGCGCTACGTGGCCGCCAACACCAACCTGGGCACGCCGTTCTACTACCGCATCACCGCGGTGTGGGGCGCGCTCGAGGGCTCGATCATCCTGTGGGCCTTCATGCTCTCGATCTACACCCTGATCGTGGTGGCGCGCTACCGCCGCACCCAGCCCCAGCTCTACCCGTGGGTGCTCGCGGTGATGCTCGGCATCTCCGCCTTCTTCCTGCTGGTGATGACGATCCCGGCGCCGCCCTTCGAGCGCCTCTCGCCGGTTCCCGCCGACGGCCGCGGCCTCAACCCGCTGCTCGAGGACTCCGGGATGATCACCCACCCGGTGGCCCTCTACCTGGGCTTCACCGGCTTCACGGTGCCGTTCGCCTTCGCGATGGCCGCGCTCATCATCGGCCGCATCGGCGACGAGTGGATCACCATCACCCGGCGCTGGACGATCGTGGCCTGGTACTTCCTCTCGCTCGGCCTGCTGATCGGCGGCTGGTGGAGCTATCACGTGCTGGGCTGGGGCGGCTACTGGGCGTGGGACCCAGTGGAGAACGCGGCCTTCATGCCGTGGCTCACCGGCACCGCGTTCCTGCACTCGGTGATGATCCAGGAGCGCCGGCGCATGCTGAAGCTCTGGAACCTCACCCTGATCATCCTGACCTTCAGCCTCACCCTGTTCGGGACGTTCCTCACCCGCTCCGGCATCATCGGCTCGGTGCACGCCTTCAGCCAGGGCTCGGTGGGGCAGTTCTTCCTCGCGTTCCTGGCCCTGGTGGGGCTGGGCGCCTTCTCCCTGCTGGCCTGGCGGGTGGAGCGGCTGGGGGCCCAGGGCGAGCTCGACTCGATCGTCTCGCGCGAGTCCGCGTTCCTGCTGAACAACCTCTTCCTGGTGGCCGCCGCGTTCACGGTGTTCTTCGGCACCGTGTTCCCCCTGCTCGCGGAGGCGATCACGGGCACCAAGGTGAGCGTGGGCGCGCCGTTCTTCAACCTGGTCAACATCCCCATCTTCCTGGCCCTGCTCTTCCTGATGGGCGTAGGCCCCCTCATCGCCTGGCGGCGCGCGTCCGCGGAGAACCTCCGCCGCAACTTCCTCACGCCGGTCGGGATCGGCGTCGTGGCCGCGGCGGCCTGCCGCCTGCTCGGCATCGGCAACGCGGTGGTCCTGCTCTGCCTGGGCCTGGTGGCCTTCGTGGCCGCGACCATCGGGCTCGACTTCGCCCGCGCGGCCCGCGCGCGGCGCCGCACCGGCGACGGCTGGCTCGACGCCACCTGGGGCCTGGCGCTCCGCCAGAACCGACGCTACGGCGGCTTCGTGGTGCACCTGGGCATCCTGGTGCTGGCCGTCGGCGTGGCGGGCTCCCAGGCCTGGTCCACCCAGACCGAGGTCACGCTGAACCGTGGCGAGGCGACGGAGGTGGCGGGCTACACCATCCGCTTCGAGGGCCTCGCGGGCGTGGAGGAGTCGAACCACGCCAAGGTGGTGGGCACCTTCGCGGTCTCGGACAAGCACGGGCCCTACACGGTGCTGACGCCGGCCAAGAAGTTCTATCCGCAGGAGCAGACGCCGATCGCCGCCGTCGACTACCGCCTCGGCGTCCTGGAGGACCTCTACCTGGTGCTGGGTGAGTTTGCGCGCGACGGCTCGCACGCCACCATCAAGGTGCAGGTGAACCGGATGGTCTCCTGGCTCTGGATGGGCGGCTTCGTGCTGACGCTGGGCGCGGCGCTGGCCATCCTGCCCGAGCCGCGCCGCAAGCCCGCGGTGGCGCGCGCGGGGCAGCCCGCGACCGCATGAGCCTGACATGAGCCGGGCCTCCAGCCTGCTGCGCTGGATGATCCCGTTGGCGGTCGTGCCGGTGCTGGCGCTGCTGGCCTACGGCTTCCGCACCGACCCGCGGGAGATCCCCTCGCCGCTGGTGGGCAAGCCCGCCTCGCTCTTCACGTTGACCGCCTTCGACGGCACGCCGGTCGCGCTCGCGTCGCTGCGGGGCCGGGTCGTGGTGGTCAACTTCTGGGCCTCGTGGTGCTACCCCGCCTGCTACGAGGAGGCGCCGAGCCTGGAGCGGGCCTGGAAGGCGTACAAGGACCGCGGGCTCGTGATGGTCGGCGTGAACTACCAGGACAAGGACGAGCCCGCGCGGCGCTTCCTCTCCCAGTTCGGCCACTCGTTCCCCAACGCGCCCGACCAGGGCAGCCGCGTCTCGGTCGACTACGGCGTCTACGGCGTGCCCGAGACCTACTTCATCGACCGGAAGGGACGCGTGCGGTTCAAGCAGGTGGGCCCGGTGAGCGATCAGCTGCTCAAGGAGCAGATCGAGCGGCTGCTGGCGGAGGCCGCGTGAGGCGGGTCGCGCTCTTCCTCGTCGTCGCGCTCGTTCTGGGGCTCGGCGCATTCCCGCTCGGTCCGGCCATCGCGCAATCCCCGGCACCCTCGGCCCAGGCGCCCGGCGCGCCCTTGAAGCCCGCGCCGGTCGCGCCGCCGGCGGGCGCGCAGGCGGTCAGCGAGGACACCGTGCACGACGTGGCGGCGCAGCTTCGCTGCGTGGTCTGCCAGAGCCTGTCCGTCGCCGACTCCCCGTCCGAGATCGCGCACCAGATGAAGGACATCATCCGCGAGCGCCTGGCCGCGGGCGAGACCCCGGAGCAGGTGCGCGCCTACTTCGTGGAGAAGTACGGGACGTGGATCCTGCTCGCCCCGCCCCGCCAGGGCTTCAACCTGCTGGTGTGGGTCGTCCCCTTCGTGGCCATCGGCCTCGGGCTGGTCCTGGTCTTCGTGGTCCTGCGCCGCTGGAGCCGGCGGCCCGCCTCGACCGCGCCGGCGCCGACGCTCGATCCGGCGATGCGCGCCCGGATCCGCCGGGAGATCTCGGAAGGCGAGCGGTGAGCGGTCTCCAGATCTCGCTGATCGTCGCCTTCGTGGTGCCCGCCCTCGCGCTGGTGCTGTGGCCCCTGCTGCGCGGCACGGGAGCCGAGAGCGCCACGGCGCCGGAGGGGCCGCGGGACGACCGGCGGCTGGAGCTGGAGGAGGAGAAGGTCGCCCTCTACCGCGCGCTGCGCGAGCTCCAGTTCGACCACGACGCGGGCCACCTCTCCGACGCCGACTACGACGGCCTGCGGGAGCGCTACGAGACACGCGCCGCGGCCCTCCTCACCGAGCTCGACGCCCTCGGGCCCGCGCCCGCGCCGCGGGAGCCGGTCGCGCCCGCCCCCGCGCCGGCGCCCGCGGCCACGCCCTGGACCCGCCAGCCGGCGGCCATGGCGGCGGGCGCGGTGCTGCTGGTCGTCTTCGGCGTGGTCATCGGCATCAACGCGAGCCGCTTCACCGAGCCCGATCAGACCGTGACCCCGCCCGGCGCGCGGCTGCCGGTGCCCGGCGCCGGCCCCGACGCGGGCGGCTCACCCGTCGGCCCGCCCAACGTCCGCCTCGAGCCGGGCAAGCCCATCCCGCCCGAGATGCTGGCCGGCATGCTCCAGGCCGCTCGCCAGAGCCTCTTCGACGGCAACTACTCGCAGGCCATCGCGGCCTACCAGGCGGTGCTCAAGCGCGACGCGAAGAACGTCGACGCCCTGACCCACATGGGGCTCATCGTGGCCATCGGCGGTCACGCCGACGTCGCGCTCGAGACCATCGACAAGGCGCTCGCCATCGATCCCCGCTACCCGCCGGCCTACCTCTATCGCGGCCAGGTGCTCTTCGAGCAGAAGCAGGACTACGCGGGGGCGGTGAAAGCGTGGGAGAGCTTCTTGAAGCTCGTGCCCAGGGGCGAGGACCACGACCGGGTGGTGGCGCTGGTGGAGACGGCGAAGAGCAAGAAGCAGACGCGGTAGGCCGCGAACATCCCCTACAACGTTCGCACCGACTCCTTCATCCCGCCCTCCGCGTGCGCGAGCCAGAATTGCATGTCCATCTCGCGGTACATCGTCGTCGCGATGGTGAGGTGTTGATGCACCTCCGGACGTTTGCCGGTGCGCAGGTAGAGCTTTCCGAGGCCAAGATGGCAGTGGGCGATGAGAGGCCGCATTCCGCGTGGCTCGGCCAGTGCTAGCGCCTTGCAGTAGTGGGCCTCGGCGCTCTCGGCATCGAATCGGTCGGGATGGCTCGCGATGTCGCCGAGCAGATGCCTCGCATGGGCTTCGTCACTCTGGCGAAACGGAGAGTATGTGAGCGCACGCTCGCCCAGACGCTGCGCCTCGTCGAGTCGGTCGAGTAGCAGAGCGGCCCGTCCCATCGACTGGTAGGGCATGAGAACGCCTCTCCACCTCCACGGCTCTTGCCACTCGAGGAGCGCCTCGCCCTCCCGGAGTCGGGTCAGCGCCTCCCTCGCCTCGCCGAACTGGGCGAGAACCCAGGCGGAGGCGGCGACCATGGTGCGAAGGCCGGCGGCAATGCTCCCCTTCCGGAGCACCGCGATCCCGTGCTCGATCACTGAGCGTGCCGTCGCCCAGTCGCCTTTCCGGAGGTGTACCCAGCTCGCGGCATTGTAGGCCTCCCCAATGGTGAACGCGTGCTGAGTCGGCCCGGCGAGCCGGAGCAGCTCCGCCTCGTACCGGGCCGCCTCGGCGAATCGGCCGAGCTCCGCGAGGCTGTGGACCACCCAGAGGCGGCAGTAGACCGGTATCGGTATGGGGCTGTATCCGAAAGGCTCCTGGGCCCAGTCGGCGGGCAGTGCCGCGAGGCTATCGGTGGCCAGCTCGACCGCCCGCTCGAAGTCGCCCCGGTAGAAATGTGACTGCGCGAGATAGGTCGGGGCCAGGATGCGAAGCCTCAGGTCGCCTAGGCGCCCGGCCATCTCCAGCGCGCGAGTGCCGGCCGCCAACGCCTCGTCCGGCTCGCCGAGCAGCGCATGTGCGTTGCATAGGGCAAGGTGGGCCCGGGCTCGGCGGCGGTCGTCGTTCAACCGCTCGGCGAGGATCTCGGCCTCGCGCGCGTGCTCCAGCCTCCGTCGAGCCTCACCGAGCTGCACCAGCACCGGCCCCAGCTCCAGGCGGATCTCGAAGCCCTGCTCCAGGGTGGACGGACTCGGCGGCAACGCCGCGAGGCCATCCAGCGCCTGATCGAACCAGACCTGTGCCTCCCGTAGTGCTGAACGGGCGGCCGCCTTGAGTGCGGCACGCCTGAGATAAGGCACCGCCTTCTCCCACACCTCGCCACGGACCGCGTGATGGGCGAGCCGCTCGATCTGCTCACCGAGGCGATCACCGTAGAGGCGCTCCATGGTCTCCGCGATCCGGACGTGGAGGTCACGGCGCCGGCCGGGGAAGAGGCTCCCGTAGGCCACCTCGTGGGTGAGCGCGTGCTTGAAGGCGTATTCGAGATCGGGGAGGAGGCGCGTCTCGAAGAGGAACTCGGCCGTCTGAAGGTGGTCCAGCCGGCGACGGACCGTCCCAACCTTCTCGCCGGCTACCGCCAAGAGCAGGGCTAGGGGAAAGTCCTTCCCGATGACCGCGGCAATCTCGAGCAGCCGCTTCTCATCGGGTGGCAGACGGTCGATGCGCGCGGTCAAGATGGCCTGCACCGTCTCGGGCACGTGGACCGCGGGCAGGTCGCGCGCCAGCAGGTACTTTCCCCGGTCACCCGTCAACGCACCCGTCTCGACCAGCGCGCGGACGCTCTCCTCCACGAAGAGCGGATTGCCGTCGGTGCGCTCGATCAGTAGTCGCTTGAGCGTGTCCAAGCCTGGGTCGTTCCCGAGGAGCACATCGAGCAACGCTTCGGCACTTTCCCGTGGCAGCGGCTCGATCCGTAGGTGTGTGCAGGAGGTATGGCTGCCCCAGTCGTGCGCGTATTCGGTTCGGTGGCTGACGAGCAGCATGAGACGCGCACCGGGAAGGCTCTCGACCAGGCTGTCGAGAAGAGCCTGCGTCTGAGCGTCGATCCACTGCAGATCCTCGAAGACAAGCGCCAGCGGCTGGGCCTGGCTCTCACGCAGCAGGAGACCCGTGACGGCGTCCAGGGTCCGCTGCCGCCGCTCGGCCGGGTCGAGCCCTTGCCATTCCGCGTCGTCCACGGCGACCTCGAGCAGGGTCAGGAACGCGGGCTTGGCAACCTCAAGCTTGGGGTCCAGGGCATGGAGCTTGCCGATGACCTTTTCGCGGGTGGTGCGCTGGTCATCGCGCTCCGCAATCCCGCAGTAGATCTTGAGCAGATCGATCACGGGGAGATAGGGCGTCATCTTGCCATAAGGCACGGCGCCCACTTCCAGCACGAGCCAGCCGTCGACATGCAATGGGTGGGTCACTTCCCACAAGAGGCGCGACTTCCCCACCCCAGGCTCCCCTCCGACATCCACGAGCTGGCCGCGCCCATGAGCTACCGCGGCCATGCGGCTCCGCAAGATCTCGATCTCGGCGTGACGTCCCACGAACTGCGTCATCGCGCCCCACAGCCCCAGGCCCCGACGTTCCTGCCCCGTGAGCCGATAGGACTGGTCCGCGCTTCCTGCTCCTACGTCGATCGGGACGAGCTCGAACCGGCGCTCCAAGAACGGGGCCGCGGTCGCACTCACCACCGTCTCGTCGGTCCCGATGACGTGCATGAGCTTATCGAGTAGTGGCCCCTGCGCGTGCTGGGCATCCGCGTCAATGCCGATCCGGCTCGCCGACCGCCCAACGAGAACCTGAGTCACGTGGATGCAGATCTTGACCCCCGGCGTCCCGCTCGTGTCGTCGCGGGCGCGCTCGGCTCTCTTCTGAATGGCCATCGCGGCATGGGCGGCGCGCCGCGGCGCGTCGTCGACCGGATCGACCCCGAACGAGGCCATGACCCGGGTGGGGGTCAGCTCTTCGACGCGACCGCCGAACGTCTGCAGCTTGTCGATCACGACTTCGAGGGCCCGGCTCGTCTGTGCCCCGGCGGCGCCCCCGCCCGGTTCCACGAGAGCCGCGCACAGCAGCGTGATCCCACGGCGTTCCCACTGAATCCCCGTGCCCGTGAGGGACGGGGCCGGGGCGGCCTCGAGTCGACCCGGGCGGCGGGAAGCATCGCGCTGGCTACGCACGCCATACTTCTCGAGGCGCGCATACAGCGTATTACGCGCAATGCCCAGTCGAGCCGCCGCGTGCGAGATGTTCCCCGCGCATTGCGCCAGTACCCCCAGCAGATGCTGGCGTATCGCCTCGTCCGGGCTAACCGCGCCGGCGGCCCTCGAATTCGGCTCTGGGCCCGGCGGGACGGCCCCCTCCACCGACAGCGGCTCCAGCATGGCTCCCGTGACAACGGGAGAATCGGCGAAGAGTGCAGCACGTTCCATCACATTCGCGAGCTCTCGGACATTTCCCGGCCAGCGGTAGGCGAGCAGGCGGGCCCGCGCCTGCTCGCTCAGGGTCTTCCGCGGCAAGTCATAGTCGACGCAGGCTCGGTCGAGGAACCGTTCGGCGAGAAGCAGCACGTCACGTCCACGCTCCCGTAGAGGAGGCAGATCGAGCGTGATGACCGCCAGTCGGTGATAGAGGTCCTCCCGGAAGCGGCGTGCTCGAAGAGCCTCCTGGAGATCGGTATTCGTGGCGCTGACGAAGCAGACGTCGACCGCCTCGGGTCGGGTGCCTCCGAGGCGGCGGACGACCCGGTCCTCGATGACGGTGAGGAGCTTCGCCTGGGCCGAATCGGGTAAGAGCCCGACCTCGTCCAGAAACAGCGTGCCCCGGTTCGCGGTTTGAAGAAGGCCGGGCTTGGCGCGGCGAGCATCGGTGAAGGCACCCCGCTCGTAGCCAAACAGCTCGGCCTCGAGCAGCGTCTCCGGGATCGCCGGACAGTTGATGTCCACGAAGGGACCACCCTTGCGAGCGCCTGCGCGATGCACGAGCCGGGCGACGAGCCCCTTCCCGGTGCCGGTCTCACCCTGGATGAGAATGGGTGGGAGCCGCCGACCGGCCGGCCTGCCCTCCAGCAGGCGCCGCAGCTTCTCCCGCAGGGCGCCGATGACCGGGCTCTCCCCGAGCAATTCGGCCAGCGGTTCCATGGCCGGCTAGCCTACGCGGTTGCTCAAACCACTGCTCAGATTTCCGAACACTCCGAACACTCAGTGGTCGCGGCTGCGACGGTCGGGGGGCCATAAGTCCATGATATGTCGCGTCGCACCTACCTGCGCCCGGCACCTGATCACCTGGAACGCTTCACGCACCATCCCTGAATCCAGGGATATGCCCAGCGGGAGTCCTCTTCACTTGCCTGGACCGGAACGTACCGCTTGAGCCGCGACCACTCAGCCCTGATCGTGTCGCGGCGGCGGAAGCGACCGGCGGCTGGGTGGGCGCCGTCACCGGTGCGGCACTCGTATCGCTAAAACCCGGACTGCGGCCAACTCTAACCCAAAGGAGCTCCGATGAAAGCGATCCGTCCGAAGACCCGCCTCGCCTCGATCGTAGGCGCCGTTGTGCTCTTGCTCCACATCTCGCCCGTGTGGGCCGAAGACACATTCCATGGCCGCGTCGAAGTGATCTTTTTGAAATGGGTAGTCAGCGCGGGGCCGCTCATGGCGGGGGTCGTCAGCGGGGACGTCGGCGGGGGTACGTTTGCCGGGGAAATTCTCAATGCCAGCCAGCAGGGCAACATCCTGACGCTCGACGCCCTGTACCACATCAACGGCGGCGCTCACCAGTTCACCGCGCACAACCATATTCGACAGGACAACGCGACCGGCATCGCCGCAATCAGCGGCACCGTCACCGACGGGCCGCTTCGCGGCGCCCGGGTGCAGGGGGAGTACCAGGTGATCCATCCGTGCGGGATCACCAACGCCGCAGACTCCGGCGATCTCTGTTTCCAGGGCACCCTCACCATTCGTCGTTGAGCCGCCTCTTCGAGGGTTCGCCTCGAGATGCGCCGAGTCGCGCGCACCTTGTCCGGCGCCCTATGGGCATCGCGGCGGCGAGACTCCAGGGCTCTCGATGCTCGGTTCTCGACGCCGCGAGCAGGAGGTGCGTCGCCATGGCTTGCCCCGCGTCATCGTCTTCCGGTAATGAGCGACCGGCATGCCTAACCGCCGTGCCGCGAGCATCGCAGCGCTCCTGCTGGCGGCGGGAGTCTCCACCGCGTCCGGCTCGGACAGCGTGTCACGCCGCATCGATGGCGGCGGCGTGCTCTACCTCACCAACGTCCCCGGGGATCCGCGCTATCGCGGCGTTCCCGAAATCGGCACCTCCGGCACCACGTCGGGCTGGCTGCGACTGGCCGCACGCTCCCGGACGCGCTACGCGGCAGATATCCATGAGATTGCCCGCGAGCACGGCGTGAGCCCCGCGCTGATCGAAGCCGTCATTCGCACGGAGTCTGGATTCGATCCCAGGGCGATCTCGTCCGCGGGCGCGGCCGGGCTGATGCAGCTCATGCCGACGACCGCGTCCGCCCTGGGCGTGGCGAACCGCTTCGACCCGCGGGAGAGCATCCGCGGCGGCGTCCGGCACCTGCGCTATCTCCTGGAGCGCTATCAAGGCAGCGTCGTGTTGGCGCTCGCGGCCTACAACGCGGGGGAGGGCGCCGTCGATACCCATCGCGGCGTGCCTCCCTACCCCGAGACGCAGCGGTACGTCCGGAGCGTGCTGCAGCGTGCGGGTCTCGCCGACTCGCGCGCGAGCGCGGAGGCCCTCTACCGCTACACGGGATCCGACGACGTCACGACGTACAGCAACCTACCGCCCTGCCCTCGACCCTGAAGCAATAACGACACGGTGTCGACATCGAGTGACGAATTGACGGATCGTCGAGCCGCCAACCATAATCCAGCCACCTTGGGCACCGCGTCGTCCTCGCCGCTCCCTCTGGGCCAGATCCTCGTGCAGGCGCACCTGGTTACCGACGACATCATCGCGGAGGCGCTCGTGCGGGCCGGGAGCGACCACCTGCGTCTCGGCGAGGCGCTGGTGGCCCTGGGCGCCGCCACCGCGGAAGACGTGCTGAAGGGGGTCGCGGCGCAGCAGGCGCTGCCCTATCTCTCCGCGGAGGAGCTGCCCTCGACGCCCCCGGTGCTCAAGGAGCTGTCGCCGCAGTACCTGCGCCAGTCGGTCGCCTGCCCCATCGCGATCGAGGGGACGACGGTCACGATCGCCACGGCCGATCCCACCAATCCCCTGCTGGTCGACGAGCTCCAGCAGACCCTTCCGCTCGCCATCCGGCTCTGCGTAGCCTCCAGGCCGGCCATCCTGGAGGCGATCGAGCGCGCCCACGGTGCCAGCACCGCGCTGCAGAAGATCGTGGAGGGGATGGGTACGGGGCACGATCGCCATCTCGAACCCGAGGACGACGTCGATCACCTGCGCGACATGGCCTTCGAGGCGCCGGTGGTGCGACTGGTGAACCTCCTGATCGAGGGCGCGCTCGCGACCGATGCCTCCGACATCCACATCGAGCCCTTCGAAGACAGCCTGCGGGTCCGCTACCGCGTGGACGGGCTCCTCTACGACCAGGAGGCGCCCCCGCGACGGCTGCAGGCAGCGCTCACATCGCGCATCAAGATCATGGCCGAGATGAACATCGCGGAGCGGCGCCTGCCCCAGGACGGGCGCATCCGGGTCGCCGCGCCCGATAGCCGGCGCGTGGACATCCGCGTCTCCACCGTGCCCACCGTCCACGGCGAATCGATCGTGATGCGGCTGCTGGACCGCTCCTCGGTCTTCCTGCCCTTCGACCGGCTCGGCTTCGCGCCGGCGGCGGCCCGTGGCTTCGAGGCGCTGATCCACCGCCCCCACGGCATCGTCCTCGTCACCGGGCCCACCGGCTCCGGCAAGACCACCACGCTCTACGCCGCGCTCGACAAGATCAACCGGCCCGATCTGAAGATCATCACCGTCGAGGACCCGGTCGAATACCAGCTCAAGGGCATAAACCAGATCCCGGTGCGGGCCAAGATCGGGCTGTCGTTCGCCTCGGGCCTCCGGCACATCGTGCGCCAGGACCCGGACGTCATCATGGTGGGCGAGATCCGCGATCTCGAGACCGCGGAGATCGCCATCCAGGCCGCCCTCACCGGGCACCTCGTCTTCTCCACGCTCCACACCAACGACGCGCCGGCCGCGGTGACGCGCCTGCAAGACGTGGGCTGCGAGCCCTACCTGGTCTCTTCCGTGCTGAGCGGGGTGCTCGCGCAGCGACTGGTGCGCCGCATCTGTCAGGCCTGCCGGGCGCCGGATCATCCGGACCCCGCGTCACTGCTGGCCCTGGGTGTGACCGACTGGCTGGGCGTCGAGCTCTTCCACGGCAAGGGTTGCGACGACTGCCGCGGTACGGGCTATCGGGGGCGGATCGGCATCTACGAGCTGTTCCGCATCACCGAGGAGGCTCGCAGCCTGATCGTGAGGAAGGCGCCCGCGGGCGAGATCCGACGGCACGCGGTGGCGCAGGGCATGGTGACGCTGCGCGAAGACGCGTGGGCCAAGGCGTGCGCGGGGCTCACCACGGTGGAGGAGATCCTCCGCGTGACCCAGGAGGATTCATGACGGTCTTCGCGTACCGGGCCGCCGACCGCCGCGGACAGACGATCGACGGCGTAATGGAAGCGCCGGACGCGCGCGCGGTGGTGGAGCGTCTGCAACGCGACGCCTACTTCCCGATCGCGATCGACGCGCATGATCATCGCCGCCGGTGGCTGGGCTTCGCCCGGCCGGACACCGGGCGCGGCCGCGTGGCTGGCCGCGACCTGGTGGCGCTCACCCAGCAGCTCGCCACGCTGGTCGAGGCGGGCCTCCCCCTCGACCGCGCCCTCGCGATCCAGGGGGAGCTGGCACCCTCGCCGCGTCTGCAGGCCATCATGACCGACGTGCTGCACAGCGTGCAGGGCGGCGCCGCCCTGGCCGACGCGCTCGGCAAGCATCATCCGCGACCATTCTCGCGCCTCTACATCAACATGGTGCGGGCCGGCGAGAAGGGCGGCGTGCTCGAGACCACGCTGCGCCGGCTCGCGGGCTTCCTGGAGGAGTCGCAGGAGTTCCGCGACGCGCTGACCTCCGCGCTGATCTACCCGCTGCTGCTCACCGGCGTGGGCGCGGCCGCGGTGGTCTTCCTGATGACGTTCGTCATCCCGCGCTTCGCGGCGATCTTCGAGGATCTGGGCGCGACCATCCCGCTGCCCACCCTGATCCTGCTCGAGGCGAGTGGCTTCATGCAGCGTTACTGGTGGCTGCTCGGGCTGCTGGCCGCGGCCGGCGTGGTCGGCGGCCGCGTGGCGCTGGCGACCCCGCGAGGCCGTCTCGATGCCGACCGGCTGCTGCTCCGCCTGCCGCTCGCGGGCACGGTCATCGCGCAGACCGACGTGGCTCGATTTACCCGCATCCTCGGCACCCTGCTCAAGAGCGGCGTCGCGATGATCCCGGCGCTCACCGTGGTCAAGGACATGCTGACCAACCAGGTGCTGGCCCGCGCGGTCGGGGGCCTGGCCGACGGCGTCCGCCGTGGTGCGGGCCTCGCCCAGCCCATGGCCGAGGCGCGCGCGTTCCCGGCCCTCGCCGTGCACATGGTACGGGTGGGCGAGGAAACCGGGCGGCTCGAAGATACGCTGCTCCAGGTGGCGGCCTCGCTCGAGGCCGATACGCGCAAGCTCGTCAAGCGGCTGATCGCCCTGGCCGAGCCCTGCATCATCCTGGTCATGGGCCTGGTGGTGGGCTTCATCGTGGTCGCCATGCTGCTGGCCATCCTCTCCGTCACCGACCTGCCCATCTGAGGCCGACCATGACCATCAGGCGACTGCTTCGCGAGCAACGCGGCTTCTCGCTCATCGAGCTGCTCGTGGTGATCATCATCCTCGGGCTCATCGCGGGGCTGGTCGGCCCGCGCCTCTTCGGCCGAGTGGGCCAGAGCAAGGTGGCCGCCGCCCGCGCGCAGATCGAGCTCTTCGGCGCCGCCCTCGACCAGTACCGGCTGGACATCGGGGCCTACCCGCCGGCCGGCGCCGGCCTGCAGGCGCTGGTGCAGAACCCCAACCTGGCCGCCTGGAACGGGCCCTATCTCAAGAAGCCGGTGGTGCCGTCCGACCCCTGGGGCCGGCCCTATCAGTACAAGTGCTGTCCCGGCGATCACGGCGACTACGACATCTGGACGACCGGCGCCGACGGGGCTCCGGGCGGCGACGGCGAGAACGCCGACGTCGCCTCCTGGGACGTGAAGTGACTCGCCCATCTCCCTCTCCCCTCTGGGGAGAGGGCAGGGTGAGGGGCGGATTCTCCCTCATGGAGCTGGTGGTCGTCCTCGCGGTCCTCGCCATCGCCGCCGCGGTCGTCACCCCCGGCGTCGCCCGCACTGCGGACAGCGTGCGCGCCCGCGCGGAGGTCGGCGCCGTCGCCACCTTCCTCCGCTCCGCCCGCGAGCACGCGGTGGTCCGCCAGCAGACGGTGGAGGTGCGCGTCGACGACGAGACCCACACCCTCGTCATGCGCCGCACGGACCAAGCCGGCGAAGCGGGGGTGCAGGCCGCGCGGCCCGTGTCCCCGCTGCTCCGCATCGCAGCCGATCCGCCGCCGGCCGCCGTCACCTTTCTGCCGCATGGCATGTCAACGGGCGCGCGCTTCGCGATCGCCACGCCGGGGTCTCGCGCGTACGTGATCACGGTCGACCCGCTGACCGGGCGAGTACACACGTCGAGGTCAGGATCGTGATAAGCCCACCCTCACCCCGGCCCTCTCCCTCCCGCGGAGGGAGAGGGGGCGCGCGGGGGTTCACGCTCCTCGAGGTGCTGGTGGCCTTGACCATCCTGGCCGTCGCCATCGTCGCGCTCATGCAGCTCTCGTCCCAGGGTCTCCGGCTCCTTCACCGCGCCGACGACTACCAGCAGGCCATTGTCGTGGCGGACCGCGTCGCGCGTGCCGCCGAGGTCGTCGAGGAGGGCGCGCAGACCGGCCAGGAGGGGCGCTTCCAGTGGGAGCGCCGCGTGAGCCTCGTGCCGGTGCCCGAGGACCTGGCGGCCGGCGGGGGCCCGCCGCTGCGCCTCTACGCGCTCTCGGTGGCGGTGCGGTGGGGCCGCGGCCGCACGCTCGAACTGGCGAGCCTGCGGACCGTGGCGGAGAGCGGGGCGCGATGAGGCGCAGGCGCGCCGGGCGGAGCCCCTCGCCCAGCCCTCTCCCCTCGGGGGAGAGGGCTGGGGTGAGGGGGTTCACCCTGATCGAGATGGTGCTCGCGCTCGGCATCGCGGCCGCGGTGCTGGTGATCGTCTTCGGCGGGCTGCGCGCGGGGCTGGGAGCGTGGAGCCGCGGCGAGGCGCGTGCGGCCCGCATCGACCACGCGCGCGGCGTTCTCGTCCTGCTCGAGCGCGCGCTCGACGGCGCCTTCCCCTATCGCTTCGTCCCCGACCAGCGGAAGCCGGGCGTCCTCTTCGATGGGCGCCCGGACCGGGTCCTGTTCGCCACGCTTGCCCCTCCGTTCCCCGGCGGAGCGCCGATCGCGTTCACCGCGGTCAGCCTTTCCAGCGAGGAGACCGGGCTCGCGCTCCGCCAGCAGGCGCTCCCCGGCTCGCCCGGGCTCGACCGTCTCGTGCCGGTGCTGGTGGACCGCGAGACGGCCGCGGTACGCTTTCGCTACCTGGGCGAGACGCCGGGCGCCTGGCAGGACACCTGGGACATGACCCGCGAGGAGACGATGCCCCGCGCGGTCGAGATCACTTTCCTGGGTCGCGAGCGCGCGAGTGAGGGCGCGGCCCAGGTGCTCACCCTGCCCATCCGCGCGACCATGCCATGACGCGTGATCGCGGCTTCGTCCTGCTCGCCGTCCTGCTCGTGCTGACCCTCCTGGCGGTGATCGTGACCGAGCTGGCCTTCTCGGCGCGGCTCGAGGCGTCGCTGGTCCGCTCCTACCGCGACGGCGTGCTGGCTCGGCACCTGGTGGAGGCCGCGGTACAGCAGGCCATCCGCGAGATCGCCACCCCGGCGCAGGTGACCGCGCTCGACGAAACCGGCCAGATCGTCTTCTATCGCGCTCTACCCGGACAGACGACCCCCACCCGGCTTTCGGCCCTGCCACGCGTGCGCGTGGCCCTGGGCCCAGGGGAGTTCTCCTACCGACTCGCGGACGAGAGCGCGCGGCTCGGCCTCAACACCGCCGGGCCGGACCGGCTCGATCGGCTTCTCGAAGCCCTCGGGCTGGACCGGAGCGAGCGCGACATCATCGGCGACTCTCTCCAGGACTGGCGCGACCCGAACGAGGCCCAACGCCTCCACGGCGCCGAAAGCGACTTCTACCTGGCGCTGCCGGTGCCGTATCGCGCGCGCAACGGCAACCTCCAGGACGCGGCGGAGCTGCTCCAGATCCGAGGCGTGACGCCGGCTCTCTACCGGGGCACGGGCGAGCGCCCGGGGCTCGGCGAGCTGGTCACCGCCGCGGCGGTGAGCGCGGTGAACCTCAACACCGCCTCGCCGCTCGTGCTGAAGGCGCTCGGCCTTGCCGACGCCGAGATCGCCGACGTCGTGCAGACGCGCGTGCGTGCTCCCTACCCTAGCGTGCCGGGGCGCTTCGCGGGTCGTGGGCTGGCGGTGGGCAGCAGCGTGTTTCGCATCGAGGCCGAGGGCTGGGTCGCCGGCTCTCGGCGAAGCCACGCGATCGCGATCGTGCAGCGGGGCCGGACGGATGCGCCCCTTGAGGCGACGATCCTGACCTGGCGCCCGGGGGGCGAGCCGTGATGGCGGCGCGAGTCGGGATCTTCCTCCGCGACGGCCGGCTCACGGTGGTCGCGCTCGGCCGGCGCGGCCGGCTGGTCCACGTGGTCGTGGACGGGGCGGAGGACCTCGCGGCGACGCTCGCCGCGGAGCTGCGCGCCCGTGGGCTCGGAGCCGGCCGGCTGCGCCTCGGCCTCGATCGCCGGCTCGCGATCGTGAAAGGCATCGAGCTGCCCCGGACGGAGGGCGGGGACCTGGCGCGGATGATCGGTTTCGACCTCGAGCGGCACGTGCCGTTTCCCCGGGAACAGACCCGATTCGACTGGGTCGCACTACCGGACCCCGCGGAGCAGCCGCGGCGCGTCCTGATGGTGGCGGCCGAGGCGCGCACGGTGGAGCGCGCCCTGGCGCTGGTGACCGGCGCCAAGCGCCAGCCCGCCGCGTTGACCGTGGCCTGTCACGCGCTCCCCACCCTCCTGCCGCGCGCGCTACCGTCCCGCCACGCGGTGTGGGCGCACCGGCACGACGGCGGCGTCGATCTCCTCTTCGTCGCCGCTCGCACGCTGCTGATGAGCCGCCAGGTTGCCGCGGTCGATCCCGCGGAGCTCGCGCGCGAGATCCGCCGGAGCCTGCCGGTCGTGCGGTGGAGCACGGTGGACGACGTGTGGATCTCGGGGCTCTCCCCCCACGACGGCGCCGCCTGGCGCGACGAGCTGACCGCCGCCCTCGGGGTCGCCGCGGTCCCGCCGCCCTTCAGCACCGCCGCCCGGCCGCTCGTCGACCAGCTGTCCGCGGACGACCAGGGCTCGGGCTTGCTCGCGCTGGCGGTGGCCGCGGAGACCCGGAGCCCCGCGCTGAACCTCCTGCCAGCCGCCGCGCGCCCCTGGGTGCCGTCACGCGGCCAGCTCGTGACCACCGCCATGGTCGCGGCCATCGCCGGCCTGGGCCTGAGTCTCGGACTCGTCGATGTCGTGAGGACCGAGCGATATCTCGGACGCGTGAGCGCGGAGATCCGCCGCCTCGAGCCGGAGGCGAGGGCGGTGGACGGCCTGGCCGAGGAGCTGGAGCGGAAGCGACGCGTGCTGGCCGCGCTGGCGTCCGCCGAGGAGGGTCGCGTGCCGGCCCTCTCCGTGCTGCGCGAGCTGACCGAGACGCTCCCCGCGGGCGCCTGGCTGCAGGCGCTCACCATGGATCGTCAGGGCATCGAGCTGACCGGGCAGGCCGACGGGGCGAGCGCGCTGGTTCCGCTGCTGGAGGCGTCGAGCTGGCTCGAGCGCGCGGAGCTGACCTCTCCGGTGACCAAGACGCAGGACAAGGAGCAGTTTCGCATTCGGGCCGCCTGGGAGAAGGCCCGGGGATCGCGCTGATGGCGACGCTCAGCCCGCGCGAGCGCGTGATCGTCGGGTCCGGCGCGGTGGTGGCGCTCGCGGTGGGAGGCTATCTCTTCCTCGTCGAGCCGCTCCTGGCTCGCGCGCGCGACGCCGAGGCGCTCGTGCCCGCGCGCGAGGCCGCGCTCGAGCGGCGCCGGCAGCTGGTCGCCCAGCGGCCGCGCCTCGCGGAGGATCTGGCCGCCGTGACCGAGCGGCTCGAGACCGAATCGGCCCGTGTGCTCCGCGGCCCGACCCCGCCGCTGGCCGCATCCGAGCTGCAGAAGCTCGTGAAGGACCTGCTACCCGCGGGCGGCGTCGAGATCCGGAGCGAGCGGGTCCTGCCTCCGGCGGACCACCAGGGGCTGCGGGAGATCGGCCTCGAGCTGACCCTCGTCGGGAGCATCCGTGACACGGTCGCGGCGCTCGCGCGCCTCGAGCGCACGGACCGGCTCCTCGGGCTAAAGGACGTGAAGATCCGCGTGGTCGCGTCCGGCCAGTCGCGCGACCTGCTGACCACACTGACCGTGACCGGCTTCCTGCTCCCAGGCGTGGGGACCTAGCCGCCGTGTCGACTCCGCTCCGCGCCCTCAACGTGGCGCTTGCCCTCTTCGGCTGCCTGCTCGTGGCGGCCATCGGCCGCGAGATGCTGACCACCTATCCGCTCCCGCCTCCGCCGGCTCCTCGCGTGCCGCGGCCGGTCGCGGCCGGTACCGCGTCGACGGTATCGACCACACCCCCGTCGGCGGCCAACCATGGCGTCATCGCGATGAAGAACCTCTTCAGCGCGAGCCGGAGCGAAGCTCCCGCCGGACCCGTCGTCGCCGCTGGGCCAAAGCCGCTGCTCCACGGGGTCGTCATGGATGGCCCGAAGAGCCGAGCCTACATCGAGGATGCGCTGCTCAAGCGTACCTTCAGCTACGGGATCGGGGACACAGTGGGCGGGGGCCACGTGGAGTCGATCGCGGCGGATCGGGTGGTGATCGGTCGCGGGGATGGGCTCGTCGAGGTCTTGCTGCGCGATCCGTCCAAGCCCCGGCCGGGCCCGGCGGCCGCCGCGCCGACACCCGGCACCTCGGCGGCGGCCCCCGGCACCCCCGTCCCGGTGACGCCGACAACGTCGGCACCCGCACTCTCGAGGGCCGCGACGGGGCTACCGGTACCGGCCACGCAGACCGACCGGCGATGACGGCCTCGATTCGTACCGCGTGCTGGCTCCTGGTGGCGGCGCTCACCGCCGGCTGCGCCTCCGCGGTCGCACCACCGGAGCCGCCAGCGGCAGCCGGCCGGCCCGGCGAGCCGGGTCCGCCGCGAGTCGCGGTCACCACCGACCCGGCGCCCAGCCCGGTCGCGCCCGTCATGCCGGCCCCGCCGCCTCCGGCCCCACCGGCGTCCTCGCTATCCGGGTCCACGACCGGTCCCGACGCGGCGGTCGCGCCCACGCCGCCGGAGACCCGCGTCCCGCCGTCCGCGCCACCGGGTGTCTCCCTGCCGGGGACGGCCGGGCCCCCGCCGGAGCGCCCGGCCTCCCGGCCGCTCGTTCTGAACTTCGACAACGCGGACGTGGAGATCGTCATCCAGGCCGCGGCCGAGATCGTGGGCTTCAACTACGTCCTCGCGCCGACCGCCCGCGGCCGAAAGATCACGGTGCAGACGGTCGGCAAGATCTCGAGCGACGAGGTCTTCGCGGTGCTGCTCACGATCCTCGACGTCAACGGCCTCGCCGCGGTGCGCTCCGGCAGCCTGTACCGGATCATCCCTCGTGAGGGCGCGCCGCAGACGCCGGTGAAGACGATCGTCGGGCGGGAGGTGAGCGAGGGCCTCCCGCCGGACGAAATCGTCACCCAGATCGTGCCGCTCCGGTTCATCAACGTCCAGGACGCGGTCACGCTGCTGCGGCCCTTCGTGCCGGCCCAGGGGGCCCTCGCCGCGCATCGCGAGACGAATCTTCTGATCCTCAGCGACACCGCCGCCAATGTGCGCCGGCTCCTCGGGGTGCTCGACCTGGTGGACGTGGAGGTGGCGCTGAGCGAGCTGCAGATCATCGCCCTCAAGCACGCCGACGCGCAGGAGCTGGCCCAGCTCCTGGCCCAGCTCTTCGCGAGCGGGCGCGTGGGTGCGGCGCCGGGCACCCCGGGGCCGCCGGGACCTCCGCCCCCGTCCATCCCGCCGCCGGGCACCGCCCCGCCTCCCGCGGCAGGGGCTCCCGGCACCCCGGCCGCGGACCGGCCGCTCATCGTCCCGGAGCGCCGCTCCAACTCCCTGGTGGTCCACGCGCGCAAGCAGGACATGGAGATCATCCGTCGCCTCATCGAGAAGCTCGACGTGGATCTCTACGGCGGGCAGCGCGTGTTCATCTACTTCGCGGAGAACACCAAGGCGCGCGATCTCGCGACCACCCTCGACGCCATCTACGGTCGCGGTGACCGCGGGCCCGCCATCACCGGTACGCAGCAGGCGCCGCCGGGAGCGCCCAGCGTCTCCGGCCTCACGGGGTCCTACCCGATCCGGGCGTCGTCGTCCGCCCTGCCACCGCCGGTCGTGCCAGCCCCGGCGGCGCTCCTGCCGACCACGACGCGCTCGGGGGGCGGGCTGATGCCGTTCCCCGGCGTTTCCGGTGAGGGAGCCCCACTCGCGGTCGAGATCCGCTTCGTGGCGGACGAGGTCAGCAACGCGATCATCGTCACCACCTACCCGCGCCTCTGGAAGGAGATCGAGGAGACGGCCCGCAAGCTCGACAGGATGCCGCGCCAGGTGCTGATCGAGGTGCTGGCCGCCGAGGTCACCCTGACCGACGACACCAAGCTGGGCGTGGAGTGGGCGGTGCGGTCCGGACGCTTCGATACCAGCTCCTCGCCCTCGGGTACCCTGCCCGGCCGTCCGCTCCAGTCGCTGATCCCGCTCGGCGGCGCGGTGCCGATCGGCTTCAACGTCTTCACCTTCGCGGCCGACAAGTTCCTGGCCGCCCTCAACGCCCTCGCGAGCGAGAACCGCGTGAACGTGCTGTCCAACCCCTCGATCATGACCGCAGAGAACCGCAAGGCGGTCATCAACGTGTCGACGTCCGTGCCGATCGTGACGTCCCAGCAGGTCCCGGTGGCGGCGGGCGGCTTCACCGGCAACTCCATCACCCAGACCGTGGAGTACCGCGACGCGGGCATCATCCTGACCGTCACCCCGCGCATCGGCGAGCAGGGCACGGTGGCCCTCGACGTCAAGCAGGAGGTCAACGAGGTGGGCGAGAACGAGCCGCCGCCCATCAACTCGCCGCGCTTCACCAAGCGCGAGGCGGAGACCTCGGTGGTGCTGCTGAACAACCAGACCCTCGTGCTGGGCGGCCTCATCCAGAACAAGCGCACCCGGATCCGGATCGGCATCCCCCTGCTGAGCCGCATCCCGATCCTGGGCTACCTCTTCGGCTCGGTCGAGCACAAGATCGAGAAGACCGAGCTGCTGCTCCTGATCACGCCACGCACGGTCGGCACCGCCCTCGACGCGGCCCGGATCACCGAGCAGATGCGCCGGGTGACCCCGGAGCTCGAGCAGTCGATCCGGCAGGCGCCGCGCCAGCCTCCGCCAACCGCGGCCCCGCCGCCGGCTGCGCCGCCTCCGCCCTCTCCGCCCTCGCAGTAGCCCCTTCGCGCCCGGGTGGGCGCGAGACGGTCGATGGCGCCGCTCGCGGGCGGTTGTTATCCTGTGAATCGCGATGACGGCCCCGGCCGACGTGACCGCGCGAATCGAAGCCCTGCGGGAGCAGCTCCACCGCCACAACTACCTCTACTACACCGAGAACCGCCCCGAGATCACCGACGCCGAGTACGACCGCCTGTGGCGCGAGCTGGTGGCCCTGGAGGAGGCCCACCCGGATCTGGTCACGCCCGACAGCCCCACCCAGGCACCAGGCGGCAAGGTGGCCGAGCTGTTCGCCCCGGTCGAGCACCTGGTGGCCATGCTCTCGCTCGACAACGCGATGGCCCCCGAGGACCTGACCGAGTTCGAGGCCCGGCTCAAGCGGGCGCTGCCCGGCATCGCCCCCACCTACGTGTGCGAGCCCAAGATCGACGGCCTCGGGGTGGCCCTGCTCTACGAGCGCGGCCGCTTCGTGCGGGGCGCCACCCGCGGCGACGGGCGCATCGGCGAGGACATCACCCAGAACCTGCGCACGATCAAGTCCATCCCGCCGCGGCTCGCCGGCCCGCTGCAGAAGGCCACACGCCTGGAAGTCCGCGGCGAGGTCTACATGCCGCGCGAGGAGTTCGCCCGGCTCAACGCGGGCCTGGAGGAGGCGGGCCAGCCCGTGTTCGCCAACCCGCGCAACGCGGCGGCGGGAGCGGTGCGCCAGAAGGACCCCGCCATCACCGCGGCCCGACCGCTCGAGATCTTCCTCTACCACGTGAGCGTGCTGGAGCCGCCCGGCTTCCACTCCCAGTGGGAGCGGCTCGAGGCCCTGAAGGCGAGCGGCTTCCGGGTGAACCCGCGCTCCGAGCGCGCGGCGGACCTCGACGCGGTCCTGGCCTACTGCCAGCGGATCGAGGGCGAGCGCGACGCCCTCGGCTACGACGCGGACGGCGTGGTCGTGAAGGTCGACGACCTGGAGCAGCAGCGGCGCCTCGGGGCCACCGCGCACCACCCGCGCTGGGCCATCGCCTACAAGTTCGCGGCGCGCCAGGCCACCACCCGCGTGGTCTCGATCACGATCAACGTGGGCAAGTCGGGGGCGCTCACCCCCACCGCCCAGCTCGAGCCGGTGGAGCTGGCCGGCGTCACCGTCTCCAACGTGAGCCTGCACAACGAGGACGAGGTGCGCCGCAAGGACGTCCGGGTGGGCGACACGGTGCTGATCGAGCGCGCCGGCGACGTGATCCCGTACCTGGTGCAGGTCGTCACCTCCAAGCGCCCGGACCCCGAGCCCGAGCCCTTCCACATGCCGACCCACTGCCCGGCCTGCGGCGGCGCGGCGCTGCGGGTCGAGGGCGAGGCGGTGTGGCGCTGCACCAACACCGCGTGTCCGGCCCAGCTCAAGGAGCGCCTCTTCCACTGGGGCTCGCGGCGGGCGATGGACATCGAGGGGCTCGGCGGCGTCATCGTGGGCCAGCTGGTGGACCGGGGGCTCGTGAAGGACTTCGCCGACCTCTACGGTCTCTCGGTGGAGACGCTGGCCGATCTGGAGCGCATGGGCAAGAAGTCGGCCCAGAACCTCCACCGCGGCCTCGAGGCCTCCAAGACTCGCGGGCTCTCGCGCCTGCTCAACGCGCTCGGCATCCGGATGGTGGGCGAGCGGGCGGCGCAGCTCCTGGCCGCGCGCTTCGGGTCCATGGAGCGTCTGCTGGGCGCGAGCGAGGCCGACATCGGTCAGATCTACGGCCTCGGGCCCCACATCGCCCAGGCGGTCACCGCGTTCTTCGCCGAGGCGCGCAACCGGGCCACCATCGACCGCCTCGCCGCCGCCGGCGTCAGCATGGTCGAGGAGGGCCACACCGAGGGCCCGCGGCCGCTCGACGGCAAGACGGTGGTGCTGACCGGCGGCCTCGCCACGCTCAGCCGTGACCAGGCCAAGGACCTGATCATCCGCCTGGGCGGCCGTGTCACCGGCTCGGTGTCGAAGAAGACCGACTACGTGATCGTGGGCGAGGACGCGGGCTCGAAGGCGGAGGACGCCAAGCGCCTCGGGGTGACGACGCTCGACGAGGACGGCTTCCTCAAGCTGGTGGGGCGCGCGTGAAGCTCCTCGCCGCGCTCGCCCTGACGCTGGGCCTGCTCGCCACCGCGGCCTCCGCCCAGACCCGCCTGCCCCTCACGCGCGAGCAGGCCCTGACCCAGATCAAGAGCGAGGACGTGGACCTCCGCCGCCAGGGCGCGGCCTGGCTGGGCGAGCTGGGCGTTCCCGCGGACGCCCCGCTGCTCATCGCGGCCCTCACCGATCCGGACGAGGTGGTGCGCGTGCTGGCCGAGAACTCGGTCTGGCAGGTGTGGACCCGCTCCGGCGACAAGGAGGTCGACGGGCTGATGCAGGCCGGCATCGAGCAGATGAATCGCGGCGACGGCCCGGGCGCGGTGGAGACCTTCACCAGGATCATCCAGCGCAAGCCGGACTTCGCGGAGGGCTGGAACAAGCGGGCCACCGTCTACTTCCTGCTGGGGGAGAACGAGAAGTCCCTCCACGACTGCGACGAGGTCATGAAGCGGAACCCGGCCCACTTCGGGGCGCTCGCCGGCTACGGGCAGATCTACCTCCGGATGGACCAGCCGGAGCGCGCGCTCACCTACTTCCGGCGGGCGCTCCGCATCAACCCCAACATGCGCGGCATCCAGCAGGTCATCCCCGAGATCGAGCAGTTGCTGACCGAGCGGCGAAAAGGCACTATCTGACCCGATCCAGCCGTCAATCCCACAGGAGGACACCGTGCCGCTCACCACGCAAGAGATCGAAGCGCTCAAGAAGATCACCAGCCCCAGCGTCGCCAACGCCATCGAGACCTTCAAGGTGCGGCCCCGCGAGCAGGGTAACGTCTCCTCGGCCATCCGCGCCCTCTTCCCCGAGATGGGCCCCATGGTCGGCTACGCGGTGCCCTGCGTGAGCCGGGCCGAGGCCGGGCCCATCGAGGGCCATCGAGCCAGCACCTACGGCTGGTGGGACTACGTGCTCTCGATCCCGGCCCCGCGGGTGATCGTGGTGCACGACCTCGACGACCCGCGCGGTCAGGGGGCGCAGTGGGGCGAGGTGCAGGCCAACATCCACCGCGCGCTGGGCTGCGTGGGGGTGATCACCGACGGCTCGGTGCGCGACCTCGACGAGGTGCGCGCGCTCGGCTTCCAGTTCTGCGCCGCGCACGTATCGGTCTCGCACGCCAACGTGCACATGGTCGACTTCGGCATCCCGGTCAAGGTCGGCGGCCTGTGGATCAAGCCGGGCGACCTGGTCCACGGCGACCAGCACGGGGTGTGCACGATCCCGCCCGACATCGCGGCCCGGATCCCGGAGGCCATCGCCAAGGTCGAGGCCGACGAGCGCGAGATCATCAAGGTCTGCCAGAGCCCCGGCTTCAACGCCGACAAGCTCAAGGAGCTCTTCAAGCGGATCCGGCCCGGCACGTACTAGGCTCCGGTTGAGCGGGGCGCCCCGGCGCGCGTACAATGCGCCGGGGCGCTCCATGATCGAGATCCGACTTCCCCGCGTGGCCGACTCCGTCGGCTGCACCAGCCTCGCCGCCCAGGTCATCGGGGAGGAGCGCGCCCCCACCTTCATCCGCTCGCACATGGAGCGGCACCACCTGATCGTGGCCGAATCCCTGGGCGAGGTGGTGGGCTTCATCGCCTATCGCCTGGACTGGTTCCAGTGCACCTTCGTCAGCCTCATCGTGGTGCGCGAGGACTTCCGTCGCAAGGGGATCGCGCGCGAATTCTTCAAGTCGGTCGAGGTGGTCTCGCCCACCCCGCGCCTCTTCTCCTCCACCGAGGAGACCAACGTCGCGTCCATCCGCATGCACACCGCGCTGGGCTTCGCCCCCAGCGGCCACATCGACAACCTGCCCCAGGGCGTGCGCGAGCTGCTCTTCTACAAGCGCATCCCACCCCGCGGCGCCTAGCTCGGGGTCAGGTCTTACATTCCGACATTTTCCCCATGGAGGCGATCATGTCCGAGAAGACGACACTCCTCACCGAGGCCGAGACGGAGCTGCAGGCCCTGAAGCAGGCCCTCGCCGGCCTCGACGAGCCCCGCATGCGCGAGGTATGGCTCGGCACCTGGAGCGCGCGGGACATCGTCGCGCACATCTCGGGGTGGCACCGCGAGATGATCCCGGTCCTCCAGCGCCTGGGGCGGGGCGAGCGGCCGATCCCCGAGGGCGTGTCCTATGACGACGTGGACGCGTGGAACGCGAAGTTCGCGGAGGCCAAGAAGGCAGCGGCCACCGGCGAGATCCTGCGAGAGCTCGACGCCTCCCACGCGGCGTTCATGCAGGCCGCCGCGGGCGTGCCGGAGGACCGCTACGTGCCGGGCAAGACCGCGCACAAGATCGTCGACTTCAACAGCCGCCACCACTACCGGGAGCACCGCGGGCAGATCGAGGAGTGGCGCCGGCGCGTCCGCGCCTAGGCCGGGGCGCCCCGCGGGCCGGCGGTAGCGCGCGACATGGGTCGCATCCGGGAGCTGGCCGAGCGGTCCTGGGCCGCCGAGATCGAGCCCTACGAGCTCTGGAAGCCGACCGGCGCCACCGAGGAGATAGCGCCCGGCGTCTTCTTCCTGCACGCCTTCGCGAACGTGACGGTGGTGCGCGCGGGCGACGGCCTGGTGCTGGTCGACACGGCCAGCGAGGCGGCGCGGGCGCGCACGTTCGCCGCGGTCCGTGCCATCGACCCCGCGCCGGTGCGCGCCGCGATCTACACCCACGGGCACGCCGATCACGCCTTCGGGCTGCCGCCCTTCCGGGCCGAGGCCGAGGCCAAGGGCTGGGCGCCGCCGCGGGTGGTGGCGCACCGGGGCGTCGCGGCGCGCTTCGACCGCTACCGCGCGACCGCGGGGTACAACCGGCTCGTCAACGCCCGGCAGTTCTCCCGGCCGCCGACGTGGCCCACCGAGTACGTCTACCCGGAGACCACCTACGAGAGCGCCCTGCGCTTCGAGGCCGACGGGATCGGCCTCGAGCTCGAGCACGCCCGCGGCGAGACCGACGACCACACGTGGCTCTGGTGGCCCGAGGGGCGCGTGCTGTGGACCGGCGACCTGTTCCTCTGGGTGGCCCCCAACGCGGGCAACCCGCAGAAGGCGCAACGCTACGCGGCGGAGTGGGCCGCGGCGCTGCGGGCGATGGCCGAGCGCGGCGCCGCGCTGCTGATCCCCGGGCACGGCATGCCGATCTTCGGCGCCGATCGGGTCCGCCGGGCTCTCACCGAGACCGCCGAGTGGCTCGAGGCGCTCGTCGAGCAGACGCTCGCGCTGATGAACGCGGGCGCCCCCCTCGAGCAGGTGCTCCGCGAGGTGCGGCCGCCCGCGCGCCTGGCGGACCGGCCGTATCTCCAGGCGGTGTACGACGAGCCGCAGTACGTGGTCCGCAACCTGTGGCGGCTCTACGGCGGCTGGTACGACGGCGCGCCGGCCCACCTGCAGCCGGCGCCGGCGGCGGAGCTGGGCGCGGAGATCGCGGCGCTGGCCGGTGGCGTGGCGGGCCTCGTCACCCGGGCCCGGCGCCTCGCCGCGGAGGGGCGGCTGCCGGTCGCGAGCCATCTGATCGACTGGGCGGTGGCGGCGGCGCCCGACGATCGCGACGCCCACGCGGCGCGGGCCGAGATCTACGAGCGCCGGGCCGCCCGGGCCCGGGCCCTCATGACCCGCGGCATCTTCGCGGCCGCCGCCCGCGAATCCGGCGAGAAGGGCACGCCCGCGGCGCCGCCCAAACGAGAAGGCGGCGAGGGCTGAGCCCATGGCCGCGACCTATCGCCTGACTCCGGTCCGACGCGCGGCCAACCGGCTGGTGCGGCTGCTGCTGCGCCTGGGGCTGATGCCCGGGCCGACGTACCTGCTCGCGGTCCGCGGGAGACGCACCGGTCGGCTGCTGTCCACGCCGGTGACCCTGGTCGAGGACGGCGGCGAGCGCTGGCTCGTGGCCCCCTACGGGGAGGTGGCATGGGTGCGGAGCGCCCGGGCCGCCGGACGCGTCACGCTCACCCGCTGCCGGCACGCGGAGGACGTCGCGATCCGGGAGCTCGCGCCCTCCGGGGCCGCGCCGGTGCTCCGGCTTTACGTCACGCGCGTGCCCATCACCCGCCCCTACTTCGACGTGACGCCCGCATCGCCGATCGCCGCGTTCGAGGCCGAGGCGCCGCGCCATCCCGTCTTCCGGCTCGAGCGAGCGGACGGCGTCCGCTAGCTCGAAAATGTCGGAATGTAAGACCTGACCCCGTCAGACGACTTCGTCGGTGCGGGAGAGGACCTCGCCGAAGCGGGAGAGGGCCGGCGGGGGGAGGGTCTTGTAGACCTCGGCGATGCGGAGGTTGATCTCGCGGTTGGCGAGGGCGAAGAGGCTCCGGCCGGCGGCGTCGCCCTCGACCAGGAACGGGCCCAGGCGGTCGACGTCCAGCACCCACAGCGCCTGGGCGATGCCGAGCTCGCGGAGCCAGTGGACCTCGCGCACGCGGGCGATGCCGCGGCCGTAGGCCGCGCCCATGCCGTAGCCCACCGTGGTCAGATAGACCGCGCCGTGGGGGACGAACCACTCGCGGTAGGCCAGCTCGGTGAGGCCGGCCTTGCCCACGATCACCCGCGCCCCGGAGCGCTCGAACCACGGGCCCATCGACTTGCCGAAGCGGAAGCTGGCGGTGGCGGTGACCGCCTCCACCACGTGAGTGCCGTCCGGGCGCGTGGCCGCGGCGGGCGAGCAGTGGAAGTTGACGTTGGTCAGCGCGCGCACCGCGGGCGGGAACGGCAGGCCCTTGTCCACCACCTGGCGGTAGACGCCCTCTCGCGCGGTGTAGAGCGCGCCGCTCAGGTAGACCACGTCGCCCAGCTTCAGGGAGCGGATCGCCGCGTCGGACACCGGCGTGGTGAGGTGCACCTCGTCCATCGCCACGTCGTCGAGTCGCTCGACGGCCGCGCCCATCACTCGATGCCCTCGCGCCGGTAGTAGTCGGTGAACCACCCCGGGTCGGCGCGGAAGTCCACGCGCCCGTCGGAGTGGATGCGCGCGGTCGCCCGGCGGGACGACAGGCAGAACTGGTGGATGCCCACCGGCATGCCGCCGGTGTGGGTGTAGGCCAGCTCCACGTGGGTGGCGACCACCATCGACGTGCCCGCGAAGCCCATGGCCCCGATGCCGATGTAGTTGCCCAGCTCGGTCAGCTCCGCCTCCAGCGCGGCCGCGGCGGGGTCGGGATTGCGGCTGCCGACCGTGCGCAGGCACGCCGCTTCCTTGCCGAGCCGCACGCAGGTGTCCTTGGCCCCGCCGATGCCGACGCCCACGATGGCGGGCTGGCAGGCCAGGCCCCGCTTGCCCGACTCGATCAGGGTGTCGACGAAGAACCGCTTGATGCCGGCCAGGCCGTCGCCCGGGAACAGCATGCGGAAGTCGCTGCCGAAGAGACCGCCCTTGTGGACGGTGGTGACGTCGATCCAGTCGCCGCCGGGCTCGACCGAGTAGGTGACCTCGGGGGCGTGGATGCCCACGTTGTCGTTGCGGTCGGCGCGAGTCAGCGGGTGCACCCGGTTGGGCCGCAGTGGGATCGCCTGGGTGGCATCCGCGGTGGCCCGGCGCAGCGCCCGCTCCAGCGCCACCAGCCCGCCCTCCACCACCGCCTCGTTGCCGAGCTTCACGTAGTACCGCGGCAGCCCCGTATCCGCGCACATCGGCCGCCGGTCCGCCGAGGCGATCTCCCAGTTCTCCAGCATCTGCTCCAGCACGAACCGCGCGAGCCGATTCCCCTCCCGATCCCGGGCCAGCCGCACCCCATCCCGGTAGTCCGCCGGAATATCGATCGCGGCCCGCGCCATCAACTCTCGCGCCGTATCCTCCACCAGCTTCACCGGAATGCTAGCCACCAGCGGCTCCAAACCCGGCAGGGCAATGACGTCGATCCCGACGCGGTGGATCCACGAGGAGACGATCGATCATGGGCAGTATCGTACGCCGTGAAGTCGGCAGTTGATACTCCCACTGACAGGGCCGGGAGGGGGCGGGGCCGCGGCGGGTGGCGTGCCCGGTGAGTGGGGTCTCGAACAAGGGCGCGTCGCCCGTCGCGGCCCCGCCCCCTCCCGGCCCTATCGCCCTACCGCTTGCCCTGCCTTTCGTCACGCCGCAGCTTGTACTCCACCGAATCGACGAGCGCCTGCCACGAAGCCTCGATGATGTTGTCCGCCACGCCCACGGTGCCCCACGTCTCGTTCCCGTCGCCGGACGTGATCAGCACCCGCGTCTTCGCCGCGGTGGCCTTCGCCTCGTCGAGGATGCGGACCTTGTAGTCGAGCAGCGCCATCTCGCGCAGGTTCGGGTAGAAGTCCTCGAGCGCCTTGCGCAGCGCGTGGTCGAGCGCGTGCACCGGTCCGTTGCCCGCCGCCGCGGTGTGCTCCTCGATGCCCTTCACCCGCAGCCGCACGGTGGCCTCCGCGACCGGCTCGCCGTCGCCCGCGTTCTCCTCCACGATCACCCGGTAGCCGCCCAGCTCGAAGTAGGGCCGGTGGTTGCCGAGGGCCCGCTCCATCAGGAGCTCGAACGAGGCCTCGGCCCCCTCGAACAGGAACCCCTCGTCCTCGAGCCGCTTGAGCATCTCGAGGATGCGGCGGGCCTCCGGGGTGTTCTTGTCGAGGTCGATCCCGTACTCCTTGGCCTTCCACAGCACGTTGGACTGCCCGGCCAGCTCCGAGACCAGCACCCGCCGCTGGTTGCCCACCGCGTCCGGATCCACGTGCTCGTAGGTCTCGGGATGCTTCAGCACCGCGGAGACGTGGATGCCGCCCTTGTGGGCGAACGCGGAGTCGCCCACGTAGGGCTGGGCCGACCACGGCTTGCGGTTGGCCAGCTCCGAGACCAGGCGCGAGACGTCGCGCAGCTCGCGCAGGTTCGCGCGCGGAATGCAGTCGAGCCCCATCTTGAGCATGAGGTTCGGGATGATCGAGACCAGGTTGGCGTTGCCGCAGCGCTCGCCGTAGCCGTTGATCGTCCCCTGCACGTGCCCGATCCCCTCGCCCACCGCGGCCAGCGAGGTCGCCACCGCGCACTCGGTGTCGTTGTGCACGTGGATGCCGAGCGGCGTCTCCGCCTTGACCATGCGCTTGACCTCCCGAATGATGCTCACCGCCTCGTGCGGCAGGCTGCCCCCGTTGGTGTCGCAGAGGACCAGGCAGTGCGCCCCCGCCGCCTCCGCGGCCAGCAGCGTCCGCATCGCGTACTCGGGGTTCCGCTTGTAGCCGTCGAAGAAGTGCTCGGCGTCGTAGATGACCTCCTCGAAGTGCTTGAGGAGGTAGGCGACCGAGTCCGCGATCATCGCCACGTTCTCCTCCAGCGTCGTGCCGAGCGCGGAGGTCACGTGAAAGTCCCACGCCTTGCCGAAGATGGTGACGACCGGAGGACCCGCCTCGACGAGGGATTGGATATTCCCGTCGTCCTGCGGCCGGACTCCCGGGCGCCGGGTCGCTCCGAACGCGCTGATCCGGGCCGACTTGAACACCGCGTCCTGCACCCGCTTGAAGAAGCGCAGATCCTTCGGGTTCGAGCCCGGCCAGCCCCCCTCGATGTAGTGCACGCCGAGCGCGTCGAGGCGCTGGGCGATCCGCACCTTGTCCTCCATCGAGAAGGCCACGCCCTCGCCCTGCGTGCCGTCGCGGAGCGTGGTGTCGTAGATCTTGATCTGGCGAGAGCTTCCCGTCCCGGCCATGGAGGCCCAATCATCCCGCCCCGTCCCGGCGAGTGTCAAGCTATGCTCGGCGGGTGATTCCGGCCCTGATGGCGGCGGTGGTGCTGGCGGCGGGCTTCATCAAGGGCGCCATCGGCTTCGGCTTCCCCTCCCTCGCCACTCCGCTGCTGAGCCTGGTGGTGGACGTGAAGACCGCGGTGGTGGTCCTCATCCTCCCCAACATCGTCATGGACGGCATCCAGTTCGCCCGACGGGGGGCTCCCCTGGCCACCGTCCGTCGCTTCGGCACGCTGCTGCTCTCGGGCGGGGTCGGGATCGTGCTCGGCACGCGCGTGCTGACGCTCCTCTCCCCGCGCACCGCCACCCTCATCCTCGGCGTCTTCGTCCTGCTCTTCGTCGCCCTCAGCGTCACCGGCCTCGCCCCGAAGATCCCCCCGCACTGGGAGCCCTGGCTCTCCCCGCCCGCCGGCTTCGCGGCGGGCGTCATCGGCGGGGTGACCAACTCCCCGGCCACCGCGCTCGTCCTCTACTTCCACGGGATCGGCCTCGCCAAGCACGACTTCATCTCGTCGATCGCCTTCACGTTCTTCTTCTACAAGCTGGTGCAGCTCGGCGCGGTCACCTGGTACGGGCTCTTGCCGTGGTCGCTGCTCGGGGTGTCGGTGGCGCTGACGGCGGTCGCGCTGGCCGGCTTCGCGGTCGGTCTGCGGGTGCAGGATCGGCTGGATCAGCGGAGCTTCAACCGCGTGGTGCTGGTGTTCCTGGCCGTGCTCGGCGCGTGGCTGCTGGTCCGCGGCCGAGGGTGAGCGGCCGCCGCCGCGATCAGGCCGGGCGCATCGTGTAGGTCCAGCACTCTCCCTCGAGGAGCACCGTGCCGTCCTGGTTGGTGATCGTGGCCCGCAGCTGACACACCGGCTTGTCCGGCTTGAGCCCGAGCACCTCGATCTCGGCGGTCACGGTGTCGCCCAGGTAGGTCGGGGCCAGGTACTTGAGCGACTGGCTCATGAACACGGTGCCGGGGCCGGGCAGGTCCATCGCCACCAGCGCGTTCAGCATGCCGGCCGCGATCCCGCCCTGGGCCACCAGGCGGCCGAACCGGGTCCGGGCCGCGAAGTCGGCGTCGAAGTGGAGCGGGTTGCGATCGCCGGTGATCTGCGCGTAGAGCTCGACCTCGTGCGCGGTCACGGTCTGGGTGCGGCGCGCCTTCTGGCCGACCTCGAGACCGAGCGGCCCCATCGCCGCCCCGCCCTCAGACCACGCCGGCGGCGCGCAGCTTCTCGACGCGCGCCTTGGGCATGCGCAGGAGCTTCGTGAGCACCTCGTCGGTGTGCTGACCGAGGAGCGGCGGCGCGGCCTGCGCCCCGCCCGGGGTGTCGTGCAGGCGCACCGGCACGCCCATCACCCGGATCGAGCCCGCCTTCGGATGCGCGAGCGAGACCATCATGCCGCGCGCGCGCAGGTGCGCGCTCTCGCACACCTCGGCCACGCTCTTGATGCGCCCCGCGGGCACGCCCGCCTTGTCCAGGCGCGCGAGCCACTCGTCGGCCGGCCGCGCGCCCAGGATCTCGTTGAGGAGCGGCACCAGGACCTTGCGATTCGTCACCCGGTTGGCCTCGGTGTCGAAGCGCGGGTCCTTGATCAGATCCGGGCGGTCGAGCGCCTTGCAGGTGCGGTCCCACAGCGAGTTGTTGGCGACGCCGAGCGTGATGTAGACGTCCTGGGCCTTGAACACCTCGTAGGGAACGATCGAGGGGTGCTCGTTGCCCCGGCGCGCCGGCCGCCCGCCCGCGTTCCAGTAGAGGCCGGCCTGGTAGGTGAGCAGCGAGGCCATCACGTCTAGCATGCCGATCTCGACCTTCTGTCCCTTGCCGGTCTGGCTCCGGCTCAGGAGCGCCAGCGTGATGCCCTGCGCCGCGGCCATGCCGGCCACCAGGTCGCCGATCGAGTTGCCCACCTTCACCGGCGGACCGTCCGGGAAGCCCGTGATGTCCATCACGCCGGACTCCCCCTGGACGATCAGATCGTAGCCCGGGCGATGCGCCTCGGGCCCGCTCTCCCCGAACCCGGAGATCGAGCAGTAGATGAGCCGGGGATTGGCCCGCTCGAGAGTCTCGTAGCCGAAGCCCAGGCGCTCCATGGTGCCGGGACGGAAGTTCTCCACCACCACGTCGGCGGAGGCGAGCAGGCGGCGGAGGATCTCCTGCCCGTCCGGGGCCTTCAGGTCCAGGGTGAGGCTCTTCTTGTTGCGGTTGACTGACAGGAAGTACGTCGCCTCACCGTGCACGAACGGCGGCCAGCCGCGGGTGTCGTCGCCCTTGCCCGGCTCCTCGACCTTGATGACCTCGGCGCCCATGTCGCCGAGGGACATGGTGCAGAAGGGGCCGGCCAGCACGCGGGTCATGTCGATCACGCGCACGCCGTGGAGCGGCGGCCGGGTGCGGCCGGAGGCGGCGGGCCGGGAGGTCCGACGCGGAGCGGTCTTTCGGGAGCGAGCCCTAGTCCTGGTCTTGGCCACGAGGCCTCCTGTTCCACACGCCTTTCACGACGCTCTTGCCGATGGCGGCGACCCGCTCGCCGCGCGCGCCCGCGCGCCGCCAGAACAGACGCGCCCGGTCCGTGAAGCCCATGTTGGAGAAGTAGAACACCGAGTCCACCGCCTCCACCGAGACCCGGGAGCCGATCTTGACCCCGTCGGTGGCCGTGCCGTGGCAGAAGAGGCGCGCGCCGCCCTCCAGCTCCACCAGGGCCAGGTGCAGCGGGGCCCGGAAGCCCTCGGGCGGCGAGTGCAGCGTGGTGAACGACACCACCTCGCCGAGCGGCGGCAGCACCGCCGCCTCCATCTTCACCGGGTGGTCCGGACAGAGGCTGGCCGGCGGGACGACCAGCCGCCGGCAGCGCGGACAGCGCGAGGCCCGGAGCTCCTGGGCCATCAGCGCCGCGCCTCCACCAGCGTCACCCAGTTGTTGGTGGCGAGGCCGCCGATCGACTGGGCGAGCCCGACCCTCGCCGGCACCTGGCGGCCCTCCGCGGTGCCGCGCAGCTGCCAGGTCAGCTCCACGAGCTGGGAGATGCCGGTGGCGGCCAGCGGGTGCCCGCGGGCCTTGAGACCGCCCGACGGGTTCACCGGCAGCCGGCCGCCCACCGCGGTCTCGCCGTCGAGGGTGGCGCGGCCGGCCTTGCCGGGCGGCACCAGGCCCGTGTCCTCGAGCGAGATCAGCTCGAACGGGGTGAAGGCGTCGTGGATCTCGGCCACCTCGACCCGCTCGGGACCGTAGCCGGCCATGCGATAGGCGGCCTGGGCCGCGGCCTGGGTGGCCGCGAACGTGGTGAGGTCGCTCCGGTAGCGCACCGCGATGGTGTCGGCCCCCTGCCCGATGCCCGTGATGCGCACCCGGCGCGGCGAGCCCGCGGGATCGGAAGTCAGGAGGAGCGCGGCGGCGCCGTCCGAGATCGGGCAGCAGTGGAAGAGCCGCAGCGGGTCGGCCACCAGCCGGCTCTCCATCACCGCCTCGAGCTTCACCGGCTCCTGGAAGTGGGCGAAGGGATTCCGGGCCCCCTGGGCGTGGTTCTTGACCGCGACCTGGGAGATCTCCCGGAGGGTGACCCCGCGCCGGTGCATCAGCGCGCGCGTGATGAGGCCGGCCAGCGCGGGCATCGTGGTGCCGTAGCCCCGCTCGTGGGCGTCGATGGAGCGGCCGATGATCTCGGACGCCCGCGGCGTCGCCATGTGGCTCATCTTCTCGCCGCCCACCACCAGGATTGAGCGATGGAGCCCGGCTGCTATGGCGGCGTAGGCGGTGTAGACCGCGGCCGCCCCCGACGAGGTGGCGGTCTCCACCCGGATGGCCGGCACGCGGGAGAGGCCGAGGCGGGTGCCGAGCAGCGAGCCGTAGTTGCCCTCGCCGGTGAACTCCTCCGGGTTCATCGCGGCGACCACCAGCGCGGCGGGGTGCTCCACGCCCGCGTCGGTCATGGTGGCCAGCGCGGCCTCGGCCATGAGGTCGGGGAGGTCCTCGTTGCGCCGTCCGAAGCGGGTCATGCCCGCTCCGGCGATCCACACGTCGGTCACGGGTCCATTTCAACCGGCCCGCGAGCGGGTGTCAACGTGTTTGCGGCAGCGCGGCGGCCTCACCCCCGCGGCGCGGCGGCGTCGCCGGGGGCGGCACGCGGATCTCGAACTCGCGGATGAGGCGCAGGAGATACGTGCGCTGCAGGCCCAGGGCGCGGGCCGCGCGGGTGCGGTTGCCGCCGGCCTGGGTGAGCGTGGCCTCGAGGAGCCGCCGCTTGAAGTCGGAGACCGCGCCGTGGAAGCCGGGCAGCGGGCGCGCGGGCATCTCCGGGGGGGACGCGGCGCTCGAGAGGCCCTTGGGCAAGCGCGGCAGGGATGGACGAGGAGCGGGCTCGGGAGCGGGCAGCAGTATGGTCGTCATGCCCGGCACCCGTCGCAAGCGATGTGCCACGCGCGAGGCGCGCGGCCAGCGCGGAATTCGCGCGCTCTCCACCGCGCCGTGCACCGAGCGGTGTGCAGCGGGCCGCGCGCGCTGCCGTCGGCCGTGGGCACGGCACAAAAAAACCGGGAACCCGCGGTGCGGCGGGCTCCCGGAAGTGGACGGTCGGTCGGGCTGCGACTAGGCCTTGGTGGCCGGCTTGACGCCCGGGTTGTCCTTGAAGAACTGCTTGTTCAGCTCGATGAAGTTCTTCCAGTTGGCCGGCGTCTCGTCTTCCGCGAAGATGGCCTTCACCGGGCAGACCGGCTCGCACGCGCCGCAGTCGATGCACTCATCCGGGTGGATGTAGAGCATCGTCTCGCCCTCGTAGATGCAGTCCACGGGGCAGACCTCGACGCAGGCCTTGTCCTTCACGTTGATGCAGGGCTCAGCGATGATATACGCCATTCCGGCCTCCTGTTAACCGGTCACCCGGGAAAAACTGTCCGAAACCCACATACTTCTACCAACTTGCGCGACATGTGTCAAGGACGTTCCGCCGCCTCTAGAGGGTCCGCAGCTTGGGATCGAGCGCGTCGCGCAGGGAGTCGCCGAAGAGGTTGAAGGCGAACACCGCCAGGCTGATCGCGAGGCCCGGGAAGAGCGCCATCCAGGGGGCGGCTTCCGCGAAATCCACCGCCGCTCCGCGCAGCATCAGCCCCCACGCCGGCGTCGGCTCCTGCACGCCCAGGCCCAGGAACGACAGCGACGACTCGAGCAGGATCGCCTGGCTCAGGAACGCGGTGAGCATGATCAGATACGGCGCCACCACGTTGGGCAGCATGTGCCGCAGGATGATCCGCACGTGGCCGAAGCCGGCCGCGCGCGCGGCGTCGACGTACGGCATCTCCCGGATGGTCAATGCGGAGGAGCGGATGACCAGCGCGGCGCGCGGGATCATGGGAATCGTGATGGCCATGATCACGTTGGGGATGCTGTTGCCGAGGATCGCCACCAGCGCAAGCGCGAGGATGATGAGCGGGAACGACAGGAAGATGTCCATCAGCCGCTGCAGGTAGAGGTCCACCCGCCCGCCGAAGTACGCGCTACCCACTCCGAGCACCGCGCCCAGGGTGGCCCCGACCACCGCGGCCCCGAATCCCACCAGCAGCGCGGTGCGCGAGCCGAAGATCAGCCGCGAGAGCACGTCGCGGCCGAAGGCGTCGGTGCCGAGCCAGTGGGCCGCGTTCGGCTTGGCCAGCATGGCCCCGAAGTCCACCGCGACCGGGTCGTAGGGCGAGAGCACGTTGGCGAACACCCCGACCACGATCATGATCAGCACCACCACCGCCCCGATCGCACCGAGGGTGTGCCGGCGGCCGAAGTCGCGGATCGCGGCCCAGGCGGCGGTGGTGGCCGTTGGCTCGTTCGCCGTCGCGGTCTGGTCTATCGGTTGGGTGATGGCCATGTTTGCCGTTTCACGGGGCAGTTGGCCGGTGCGTGCGCTCGGGAGGACATGCGACACGCTGGATGTACGTCGGGTCTGGCGTTCGTGCGTTGGGTGATGGCCATGTCTACCGTTTCACGGGGTGGTTGGCCGGTGCGTGCGCTCGGGAGGACATGCGACACGCTGGATGTACGTCGGGTCCGGCTTTCGCGGTAGGGCCATGGTCTTTATCTGTTCGTACGGGCGTCGCGAGCGACGCCCTTTATTTGGAGGCTTCGCATCGTTCTTTACCGGTAGCGGATGCGAGGGTCGAGCCAGGCGTACATGACGTCCATGGCGAAGTTCACGAAGATGAAGATGCCGGCCACCAGCATCACCAGGGCCTGGATCAGGGTGTAGTCGCGGTGGGCCACCGCCTGCACGAAGAGGAGCCCGATCCCGTTCAGGTTGAACACCTGCTCGGTCACCACGAGGCCGCCGATGAGGAACGCGAACTCCAGGGCGATCACGGTCAGGACCGGCAGCATCGCGTTCTTGAGCGCGTGGCGGACCAGGATGAGGCGCTGCATCAGCCCCTTGGCGCGCGCGGTGCGCACGTAGTCCTCGCGCAGCACCTCCAGCATCGCGGAGCGGGTCATCCGGGTGGCCACCGCCGAGTAGCGATAGCCCACCGCGAGCGCGGGCCAGATCAGCTGCTGCAGGTTCTGCCACGGACTCACCCAGAACGGGGTGTAGACCATGGGCGGCAGCCACTTGAAGATCACCAGGAAGCCCAGGATCATGATGATCCCGAGCCAGAACGACGGGCACGCGAGCCCCGCGATCGAGAAGATCCGCACCGCGTAGTCCACCCAGCTGTCCTGGCGGAGGGCCGCGAGCAGGCCCAGCGGCACCGCCAGCACCACCGCCACCAGGGTGGCCATGATCGCGACCTGGAGCGACAGCGCGAAGCGCAGCTTGATCTCGTCCCAGATCGGCGAGCCGGTCCACATCGAGGTGCCGAAGTCGAGGCGGGCGACGCCCGCGATCCACGTCACGAACTGCTTCCAGATCGGCTGGTCGAGGCCGAAGCGCGTGCGCTCCGCGTCGATGGCGGCCTGGCTGGCCGCGCCGCGGTCGCCCGCGAGCCGCAGCTCCACCACGTCCCCCGGGATCACCCGGATCAGCAGAAAGGTGACCACCGCCACCCCCACGAGGGTGGGAAACATCAGCAGGAACCGCTTCACGAGGTACTTCCACATGTCAGAGGACCGATGCGAGCCCGGACCGGACGCCTTCGCGCCCGGTCCGGGCCCGCGGGCGCGCCTATTCGGACAGCCAGACCGTGTCGAGCATGTTGTTCAGGTAGTGGCTGGGAGTGATCGTCCAGCCGTGCACCCGGGAGCTGTGCGGGATGATGCGGTGCCATTGCAGGGTGTAGATGACGTGCGCCTCCTCGTCGAGCAGGCGCTTCTCCAGCTGGCGCACGATCTTCTTGCGGTCCTCCACGTCGGCGGCCCGCGCCTGCTTCTGGTAGAGCTCGTCGATGACCTTGTCCTTGTGCTTGCCGTAGTTGGCGTCGGACGTGGTGACGAAGCGCACCAGGTCCAGGTCCGGCTCGACGATGAAGCCGCACTGGAAGTCCATCGCCACCTCGAAGTCCCCGCGCTTGAGCATCGGGTGGTACGCGGAGGCCTCGATGGTCTCGATCTTCACGTTGAGCCCGATCTGCCGCCACTGGTCCACGAGCCAGATGCCGATCGGCTCGTAGGGATGCGGGATACCGCGGTTCTTGAAGGTGAACGAGAAGCCGTCCGGCACCCCCGCCTCACGCAGGAGCCGCTTGGCCTCCGCGCGGTTGGCGTTGATGTCGTGGCCGTAGCCGGCCAGCTTCTCCAGCTCCGCGGGCGGCGTCGCGTAGGGCGTGCCCGGCACCTGGATGCCGCCCACGTCCTTGACGATGGTGATCTTGGAGAGCTTCTGGGAGGCCTCGTAGCGGTCGAGGGCCAGCGACAGGGCCCGCCGCACGCGCTTGTCGTCGAACGGCTTCTTCTCGTGGTGCATCGAGACGAAGTTCAGGCAGTCCCACGGGCTCTCCTGCACCGTGATCTTGTTGCCGAGCGCGGAGACGAGCTGGTCACGCTCCGGCGGGCTGAAGCCGCGGAACTGGATCTGCGCCCGCTCGCCCCGGATCGTCGCCACCTGCGCGGCGGAGGAGCTCATGAACATGGCCCGGAAACCGTCGAGGTACGGCTTGCCCTTGTCCCAGTAGTTCGGGTTCTTCTTGCCCACCCAGTGCGAGCCCTTGACGTGCTCCACGAACGTGAAGGGGCCGGTGCCCATGACGTGGGTCTCGTACCAGTGCATGTCCTTGGCGAGGATGTCCGCCTTGTAGATCCAGTTCCACGGCGAGGCCAGGTTCAGCAGCAGCGACGTCTCGGGATACTTCAGGCGGAACCGGACCGTGTACGGGTCGGGCGCCTCCACCACCTCGATCGAGCGGTACGACTCCTTGCGGAGCGACTTCACTCCCGCGGGGGGGAAGATGATCTTGTCGTAGGAGGCCTTCACGTCCTTCGACGTCATCTCGCTGCCGTCGTGGAACTTCACCCCGTGGTGGAGCTTGAACGTGTAGACCAGACCGTCCTTGGAGATCGTCCACGACTCGGCCAGGTCCCCCACCGGCTTGGTGCCGGTCTTGTCGAAGGGATCCACACGCACGAGCAGGTTGTAGTGCGGCGCGATCGGGTGGATGACGCCGAAGGTCTCCTCGGCGTGCGCGTCGTAGGACGGTGGCTCCGACGGCACCACGTACACGAGCTCGCCGCCGTACCTTGGCTTCTCCTGGGGCTTGTCCTGGGCGCTGGCGGAGACCGCCGGTCCCATGGTCAGACCAAGCATCATCCCGAAGATCACCGACAGAAGCGACCAGCTGCGCTGGCGCATGAGCCACCTCCCCACTGAATTGAACGACCGAGTCGTTTGGTGAATCAATCGCTGAAGGCGGGTTCCGGTTCCAAGTTTCGCTACTTTAGCGGCAGGCCCCCGCCCTGTCAAGGCGCGGGTCACCTAGAGCCGGATGCAGGCCGCCTGGTGCCCGGGCTTGATCTCCCGCAGCTCGGGCACGATGGTCCGACATTCGGCCACCGCGATCGGACAGCGAGGGTGGAACACGCAGCCCGACGGGGGGTTGAGCGGGCTCGGGACCTCCCCGCCCAGGACCACGTGCTCCCGCCCGGCCTCGACCGCCGGGTCCGGGATGGGGACCGCGGAGAGGAGGGCCTTGGTGTACGGGTGCTGGGGGTCCTGGTAGAGCGACTTCCGGTCGGTGATCTCCATGACCTTGCCCAGGTACATGACCGCGACCCGGTCGGAGATGTGCCGCACCACCGACAGGTCGTGGGCCACGAACAGGTAGGTCAGCCCGAACTCGGCCTGGAGCTCCTCCAGCAGGTTGATGATCTGGGCCTGGATCGAGACGTCCAGGGCCGAGACCGGCTCGTCGCAGACGATCAGGCTCGGCTCCATGGCCAGGGCACGGGCGATGCCGACGCGCTGACGCTGACCGCCCGAGAGCTCGTGCGGGTAGCGACGGGCCATGGCAGGCAGGAGCCCGGCGTGCCGGAGCAGATCCTGGACGCGCGCCGCGCGCGCGGCGCGATCCGGCACGATGCGATGGACGGCGAGCGGCTCGGCGATGATCTGGCCGACCGTCATCCGGGGGTTCAGGGAGCTGTACGGGTCCTGGAAGATGACCTGCATGCGCCGTCGCACGCCGCGGAGCTCGGCGTCGGAGAGCTTGGCCATGTCCCGGCCCTCGAACACGACCTCGCCGCTGGTCGGCGTCTCCAGGCGGAGGATGCAGCGCCCGGTGGTGGTCTTGCCGCAGCCCGACTCGCCGACCAGCCCCAGGGTCTCGCCGCGCTGGATCTCGAAGCTCACCCCGTCCACCGCCTTCACGGTCGCGGCGGGGCCGCCGAACAGGCCTCCGCCCACCTGGAAGTGCTTCACCAGGTTCGCGACCCGGAGGATCGGCTCGCTCGTGCTCACGTGGCGACGGGAGCGGGAGTCAGGGTGGGCAGCTCATTGGCGAGCCAGCAGGCCGACAGGTGCTCGCCGACCACCGGCGCGAGCGGCGGCTCCTCCTCGCGACACCGATCGATCGCGTAGGCGCACCGCGGGGCGAACGAGCAGCCGCCGGGCAGGCGCGAGAGGTCGGGCGGCTGGCCCGGGATGGGCTGCAGGCGCGACCGCCTCGGCTCGTCGAGGCGCGGCACCGAGCGGAGCAGGCCCAGCGTGTAGGGATGCCGCGGATTGGCGTAGATCTCCCGCGCGGTCGCGCGCTCCACGATCTTGCCCGCGTACATCACGTTCACCCGGTCCGCGTAGCGCGCCACCACCCCGAGGTTGTGGGTGATCATCATGATCGCGGCCCCGAGCCGCCGGGACAGGCTCTTCATCAGCTCCAGGATCTGGGCCTGGATGGTGACGTCGAGCGCCGTGGTGGGCTCGTCGGCCAGCACCAGGCTCGGGTTGCACGCCAGCGCCATCGCGATCATGATCCGCTGCCGCATCCCACCGCTGAACTGGTGCGGGAACTGCCGCAGCCGCCGGGCCCCGTCCGGGATGCCCACGAGCGAGAGCAGCTCCACCGCGCGGGCGTGCGACTGGGACGCGGTCATCCCGAGATGGGTCTCCACGGTCTCGGTGAGCTGGCGCCCGATGGTGAGCACCGGGTTCAGCGAGGTCATCGGCTCCTGGAACACCATGCCGATCTCGCGCCCGCGCACCTGCCGCATCTCCTCCTCGGTGAGGGCGAGGAGGTTGCGCCCCTTGAAGCCGATCTCGCCGTCGACGATGCGGCCCGCGGGCGCCGACACCAGGCGCATCACCGAGAGCGCGCTGACCGACTTGCCGCAGCCGGACTCGCCGACCAGCGCGACGGTCTCGCCCTTGCGGACGTCCCACGACACACCGTCCACGGCGCGGATGACTCCGGCCGAGGTGTGGAAGTGGGTGCGGAGACGGCGGACGTCGAGGAGGACCTCCATCTCGCGGGGAGTCTAACACACCCCCCAGACGGGCCGGCGGCAGGCCGCTTCAGCGCGAGCGCAGGGGGGCGCGGTCCTCCACGCCGGGGAGCGCGGTGCGGAACGTGTTGCAATCGTCGATCCGGCCCGAGTCGAGCCCGCGCCGGAACCATCCCGCGCGCTGTCGCGCCGAGCCGTGGGTCCACGTCTCCGGGCTCACGCGGCCGCCGGCCTGCCGCTGGATGCGGTCGTCGCCCACCGCGGAGGCCGCGCCGAGCGCCTCCTCCACGTCCCCCTGCTCGAGCAGGCGCCGCTCGCTGGTGGAGCGGGCCCAGATGCCGGCCAGGCAGTCGGCCTGAAGCTCGAGGCGCACCGAGAGCGCGTTGGCGCGCGAGGGATTCCGCTCCTGGTTGGCCCGCACCTGGTCGGTGAGGCCCAGCAGGTGCTGGACGTGGTGACCGATCTCGTGGGCCAGCACGTAGGCCTGCGCGAAGTCCCCCGGGGCCCCGAAGCGATTCTTGAGCTCCTGGTAGAAGCCGAGGTCGATGTAGACCTTCCGGTCCTCCGGGCAGTAGAAGGGCCCCGCCGCCGCGTCCGCGGTGCCGCAGCCGGAGCGGGTGGCGTCGGTGAACAGCACGAGGCGGGCGTGCTCGTACTCGCGCCCGATCTGCTGGAACTCCCGCGTCCAGGTATTCTGCACGTCGTCGAGCACGAAGGAGACGAAGGCGGCGAGCTCCTCCTCGGCGGGCGACACCTTCCGCGGCGGGGCCGACGGGGAGCCGCCGCCCGGTCCCGGGGTCACGTCGCCGTCGCCGAGCAGGGCGAAGAAGTTCTGGCCGAAGACGAGGCTGAGCACCAGCAGGATCACCGCGCCGCCGATGCCGATGCCTCCGCCGACCCGGAGGCCGCCGAATCCGCCCCCACCCTCCCCGCGACGGTCCTCGATGTCGGAGCTGCGGTCCCCGCGTGTCCAGCGCATGGTGGTCCCCTAGCCGGCGGCCGGCGCGCCGGAGGCCACGCCCAGCTCGCCCATGACCTCGGTGATGGCGCGAAGCGCCCCGGCCATCTCGCCCTCGCCCAGGGCCCCGATGCAGCCGATGCGGAAGCTGTCGGCCACCGTGAGCTTGCCCGGGTAGATGACGTAGCCCCGCTGGGCGAGACGATCGTAGAACGTTTCGAAGTGGAACTTGGGGTCCGCCGGCATCTTCACGGTCACGATGATCGGAGCCTGGAGCCGGTCCGGCAGCAGGGTCTCGAAGCCCAGCGCGCGCAGTCCGGCCACCAGCAGGGCGCAGTTGCGGCGGTAGCGCCCGCCCCGTCCGGCCATTCCGCCCTCGGCGGCGTGCTGCTCGAGCGCGCGATCGAACGCGGCGATGACGTGGGTCGGCGGCGTGAACCGCCACTGCCCGTTCTTCTCCATCGACGTCCACTGGTCGTGAAGATCGAGGCTCAGCGACGGGGCCTGGCCGCGCGCCTCCTCGAGCGCCTCACGCCGCACGATCGCGAAGGCGACGCCGGGCACGCCCTCCAGGCACTTGTTCGCCGAGGCCACCACCGCGTCGAACGGCACCCGCCGCGCGTCCAGCGGCAGCGCTCCGAACGCGCTCATCGCGTCGATGAGCAGGCGGCGACCCCGTCGCGCGACCACCGCCGCGATCTCCTCGACCGGGTTCAGCACGCCCGACGTGGTCTCGCAGTGCACCACCACCACGTGGGTGATGGCGGGATCGGCGCCGAGCCTCGCGTCGAGGGCGGCCGGGTCCACCGGCTGGTCCTCCGCCGTCTCCTGCGCCACGCAGGCCCGCCGGTAGTACTCGCAGATGCGCACCATGCGACGGCCGTAGGCGCCGTTGACGAGCACCAGCAGCTTGCCCGCCGGGGGCACCAGCGTGCCGATCATGGCCTCGACGATGAAGGTCCCGCTCCCCTGCAGGGGGACGCAGACGTGGCTGCCGTCGCCCGAGACCAGCTCCAGGAGCCGCCGCCGCACCCGCGCGTTCATGGCGATGAACTCCCCGTCGCGCGAGCCCCAGTCCCGCAGCATCGCCGCCTTGGTGGCGGCGGTGGTGGTCAGCGGGCCGGGGGTCAGGAGGAACGGCTCGCGGCGTGTCTCGTCCATTGGCGCTCGATCCTTCCCGGGCCCGTGGGCCCGTTCAGCCCCCTGCTCACCCCTTGACGCGGACGCCCGGCGGGTCGTACGGCGCGGCCAGGCTCGCGCGCGCCGGCACCCGCTCCCCGCCGATGTCGAGGACGAAACGCCCCTCGTCGATGTAACGCTCGTCCACCCCGCTCGACTCTCGAACATATCCCATCGCCACCCCCCGCCCGAGCGTGTGGCCGAAGGCGGCAGAGGTCACCATACCCACCACGCGGCCGTTGCGCAGGATCGGCTCGTCACCCCACGGCAGCGCCGCGGGATCCTCCAGCACGAACGTGAGCAGCCGCTTCGCGAGCGGTCGCCCCCGCTGGGCCCGGAGCGCGTCGCGCCCGATGAAGGGCACCGCCTTGTCGAGCCGTACCGCGAAGCCCAGGCCCGCCTCCCACGGCGTGTCCTCGATGGTCACCTCGCGGCCCCACGCGCGGTACGCCTTCTCGCAGCGAAGCGAGTCCATCGCGTAGTAGCCGGCGTCCCGCAGGCCGAGGTCTCCGCCCCGGTCCTGGAGCACATCGTACACGCCCGGCGCGTCCTCGGCCTCCATGTAGAGCTCCCAGCCCAGCTCGCCCACGTAGGTGATGCGAGAGGCCCGCACCGTGGCGGGCCCGATCGCGATCTCGCGAGAGGCCCCGAACGGGAACGCGGCCCCGTCGAGGGCCGCGCCGCTCACCCGGCTCAGGAGCTCACGGGAGCGCGGGCCCATGAGCCCGAGCACCGCCCAGGCCTCGGTCACGTCGGTGACCGTGACCCGCGCGGCCTCCGGCGTGTGACGGCGGATCCAGTCGAGGTCGCGCGTGCGCTGGCCGGAGCCGGTGACCACCAGATAGGCGTCCGGGGCCACGCGCGTCACGGTGAGGTCGCTCTCGTAGCCGCCCTGCTCGTTCAGCATGCCGGTGTACACGATGCGGTCCGGCGACACCCCCACGTCGTTGGCGCAGAGGGACTGCAGGAGCGCCTCGGCGTCCGGCCCCTGCACCAGCAGCTTGCCGAACGAGGTCTGGTCGAAGAGGGCTACCGCCTCGCGGGCGGCGCGGTGCTCGGCCGCCGCGTAGGGGAACCAGTTCTGGCGGTCGAACGAATAGACCGGCTCGGGCTCGACGCCCTCGGGGGCGAACCAGTTGGCGCGCTCCCAGCCCATCTTGGCCCCGAAGGCGGCGCGGCGCGCCCGCAGCCGCTCGTGCAGAGGCGAGCGGCGCACCCCGCGCCCGCTGGTCAGCTCGCGGTTCGGGAACGCGATGTTGTAATGCACGCCCACCACCTCGCTCACCCGCTCGCGCAGGAAGCGCGGGTCGGCGTGGAACGGAGCGAACCGGCGGACGTCCGCCGGCCAGAGATCCATCGGCGCCCGGTCCTCCACGATCCACTCCGCCAGGGCGCGCCCCGCCCCGCCCGCGGCCGCGATGCCGCCCGAGCAGAAGCCGGCGCCCACATAGTAGCGGCGGACTTCCGGGGCCTCTCCGAGGATGAAGTAGTTGTCGGGCGTGAAGGACTCGGGCCCGTTGAGGAAGGTGCGCACCTCCGCGTGCTCGAGCGTGGGCAGCCGCTGCACCGCGTTGGTCATGAGGATCTCGAACTTCTCCCAGTCCTCCTTCAGGGTCTGGAAGATGAACGGCTCCGGGATGCGGTCGGTGCCCCACGGCTTGGCCCACGGGTCGAAGCCGCCCATGAGCAGGCCGCCCACCTCCTCCTTCACGTAGATGTGGCCGTCCTGGTCGCGCAGCACCGGCAGGTCGGGCGTCACGCCCGCGATGGGCTGGGTCACGATGTACATGTGCTCGCAGGCGTGGAGCGGGATGCTCACTCCGCTCATGCGCCCGAGCTCGCGGGCCCACATGCCCGCGCAGTTGACCAGGATCGACGTGGCGATCGGGCCCTCGGAGGTCTCGACGCCCGTCACCGCGCCGCGCTCGACGCGCACTCCGGTCACCTTCACGCCCTCGCGGAGCTGCGCGCCGCCCGCGCGGGCGCCGCGGGCGAGGGCTTGCGTCACGTCGGCCGGATTGGCCTTGCCATCGCCCGGGATCCACACCGCGCCCACCAGGTCGTCGGTGCGGAGGATCGGGTAGCGGCGCTTGGCCTCGTCCAGCGAGATCACGTGGGCCTCGATGCCGTAGGCGTTGGCCACCGACGCGTTCCGGCGCAGCTGGACCATGCGGTCCGCGGTCCGCGCCACGCTCACGCTGCCGCACTGCTTCCAGCCGGTGGACTGCCCGGTCTCGGTCTCGAGGCGGCTGTAGAGATCGGCGCTGTAGCGGATCAGCCGAGTGAGGTTGCTCGAGGACCGGAGCTGCCCCACGAGGCCCGCGGCGTGCCAGGTGGTGCCGCCGGACAGGCTCCCCTGCTCCAGCAGCAGCACGTCCCGCCAGCCGAGCTTCGTCAGGTGATACGCGACGCTCGTGCCGACGATCCCGCCGCCGACGATGACGACGCGAGCACTAGTAGCCACGGGACGCTAGACGGTTGCCCCCCACTGGGGGAGTGCGGGGGCCATGTCGGGGCCCCCGCAGATGAAAGAGCCTGAAGAAGTAAACGGCCCGACCGCGCCGGAACGGTTGTCAGCCGAGGCTAGGCGGTAACCGCTCTCACGCGACATGATTCAGCGCCAGATCGAACACGTCGAAGTTCCGGAGGCGCTGGTCGGCGGGGACGCCGGGGGTCGGGCGGCTCAGGAGAAGCGGCACGCGCTGCTCGCTGATGCCGCCGTGGGAGCGGAGCGGGGCGTCGAGCCCGGACAGGTCGTGGCGCGCCCCGCTGGTGCCGATGACCACGTGACGCTCGGAGACCGCGATGAGGTCACCCACCCGGTCGGGCGGCAGCTCGAAGCGGCGGCAGCCCGCCTCGCGACCCAGCACCACCTCCATGCCGGGCAGCGCGGACACGCGCTCGCGGATCTGCTCCGCGTCGGTGCCGGCCGGCAGGTACACGGTGGCGAACGAGCCGAGGGCGCCGTGGTGCACCACGTAGGGATCGGTGATGGGAAGGATCACCCGCGCCTGCGCGGGCCCGAGCCACTCGTCGAGCACGTCCTGGAGGTAGATCACCCGCGGATGGCCGGTCGCGTCGGTCTTGGCGTTCATGCCGTGATCGGCGGTGATGGCGAGCGTGGCTCCGAGGCCGGCCAGCTTGGCCAGGTAGCCGTCCATCATGCCGTAGAACTCGTTGGCCTCGGCCGAGCCCGGGGCGTGCTTGTGCTGCACGTAGTCGGTGGTCGAGAGGTACATGATCTCGGGGCGCGTCGACTCCAGGAGCTTGACCCCCGCCGCGAACACGAACTCGGACAGCTCGGCGCTGTACACCGAGGGCAGCGGCATCCCCGCGAGCCCCAGGCCGTCCGCGACGCCGTGCTCGGCCGCGGTGGTCCGGTCCGCCTTCTCGGCCGAGAAGCAGACGCCGGACATCCCGTGCCCGAGCAGCGCGCGCAGCTTGTCCTTGGCGGTCACCACCGCCACCCGCGCGCCCTCGCGCGAGAACGCGGCCAGGATCGTGCCGCAGCGCAGGTAGCGCGGGTCGTTCATCATGACCTCCGCTCCCGCGTCGCGGTCGAAGAAGTAGTTGCCGCAGATGCCGTGCACCGCGGGCGGCACCCCGGTGACGATCGACAGGTTGTTGGGGTTCGTGAAGCTCGGCACCACGCAGTCGGCCAGCCGCTCGGTGCCGCCGGGCAGCGCCTGGGCGAGGTACGGCATCGCCCCCGCGGTGGTGGCCTGCCGCACGTAGTCGGGCTCGCACCCGTCGATGCACATCACCACCAGGGGACGATCGGGCCAGGCGTACGACCGGCCGTTCACGGTCACCGCTCCGCCGCGTCGAGTGGCCATGGTCAGCTCCTGCAGCGCGCGTGAAGGAGGTGCTGGCGGGCCCCGGTGCGCAGCTCCGAGTAGAGGCGGCACACCGCCTCCGCCACGCAGGGCCAGCGATGCTCGGCCGCCCAGCGCGTGGCCTGCTGCCCGAGCCGACGGCCCTCGGATCCCTGGAGCAGCCTGGTGATGGCGGCAGCCAGCGCCGGGGCGTCGCCCTCGGGCACGAGGCGCCCGGTCACCCCCTCCTGCACGGTGGTGGTGAGGCCGCCCACCCGTGAGGCGACCACCGGGCTGCCGCACGCCATCGCCTCCAGGGCCACCATCCCGAACGACTCGTAGTGCGAGGGCACCACGGTGGCGTCGGCGGCGGCGTAGAAGAGGCGCAGGCGCCGCTGGGGCTGGGCGCTCAGGAAGTGCACGCGCCGGTCCAGACCGAGCGCGGCGAGGCTCCCGCGCAGGGCCGCGCCGTGCGCGCTCTCGCGCGCGTCCCGCTCGCCGCCCACGATCAGCAGGCGCGCCGGCTCGGGCACCATCGTCATCGCCTCCAGCAGCGTGTCGAGGCCCTTGATCGGCTGCAGCCGGCCGACGTACAGGAGCATCGGATCCGGCGGCAGCTCCAGCAGATCCTTGGCCTTGGCCGGGTCCATCGGCTGGAAGAGATCGGTGTCGACCCCGCACGGGATCACCGCGATGCGCTCGGTGCGGGCGCCGTAGTGCCACACCAGGTGCGCCCGCTCCACCACGTTGGCCGCCACCACCCGGTCGGCCTGGGCCACGATCCGCGCCTCCTCGTCCAGGCGCAGGGTGGGCTCGAGCTCCGCGTCGCTCTGGGCCACCGAGTTCTTCAGGCGGCCCAGAGTGTGGAACATCTGCACGAGTGGGGCGCCCCACGTCTCGCGCAACCGCAGGCCGGCCACGCCGGAGAGCCAGTAGTGCGAGTGGATCAGATCGTAGGCCAGGCCCTGATCGAGCGCGAACTCCTCCACCCCGGTCGCGAACTGCTCGAGGTGCGCGTGCACCGCCTCGCGGGCCATCGGGGCCTCGGGCCCCGCCGGCAGGTGCACCACCCGCGCGCCCGGACCCAGCTCGACCACCCGCGGGATGGTGGGGTTCTGGGAGCGGGTGAAGACGTCGACGTGCACGCCCATCCGCCCGAGCTCGCACGCGACCTGCCGCACGTACACGTTCATGCCGCCCGTCTCCTTGCCCCCGAGCGCGGCCAGGGGGCAGGTGTGGACCGATAGCATCGCGACGGTGAGCTTCATGGACGCTTCACGGGGCCACCCGCACGTTCAGCACGTCCTCCGGCGCGGGGCCGAAGCCGTACTTGTAGGGCTCCTCGCCGCGGAGGAAGTCGAAGATCGGGAAGCCGCGGTCGATGGCATCGCGGATGACGTGGGCCAGCAGCACGATGCCGGGGGCCAGCACCGCGCGCGCGGGATCGAAGCCGGAGTTGTACAGACCGACGCTGCCCGCGTACTCGAGGCAGAGGAACGCGGCCACCGCCTCGCCCTCGAACTCGAGGAACCAGAGCCGCGCCCAGCCCGCGGCGGCGAGTCGCCCCGTGGCGGAGCGAAAGAAGCGCTCCATGCGCTCGTCCATGAAGCGCGCCTTGCCCACCTTCGAGAGGCGGTGCAGCGTGAGAAAGCGGGTCATGGCCTCGTCCCAGCCCTCGAGCGTGGCGTGCGAGCGGCTGCTCGCGCCGGGCAGCTCGCGCTCGAGGCGGCGGATCTTCCGCCGCAGCTCGTGCCGGTCCTTGCCGGAAAGCTTCGCGAGGTACTCGTCCCACGTCTTGGGCAGCGCCAGCACCGGGCAGCGATCCTCGCGCTCCACGGTAGGGGTGAGGCCGGCGGCGGGAGCCAGCGCGGGAACCACGGTGGCGGTCGCGGAGGCGGCGCGAATGCCGTGCAGGTCCCACTCGGCCCGGTGGGCGGCGCAGTGGGCGAGCAGCGCGGCCCAGACTTCCTCCTCGCGGCCGGCGGGGGCGATCAGGTCGAGATAGTCGGAGACGTCGACGCCGCCGAGGATGCGCCAACGGCCGGGCGTCTCCTCGTAGAGCGGCAGGAGCCCGGCGAGCTCGCCCGCCGCGTCGGTGGCGGCCAGGATCTGCTTGGGCCGCTCGGCCGCGAAGGCCCGGCTCCACTCGGTCTGCCACTGCCAGGTGAGGAACACCGAGGGCAGCCGCGCGCGGTCGAGCAGCCCGTTCCAGCGCGCCTCGTCGAACGCCTGCAGATCGGCGTGGACCTCGACCTTCACGCTCAGAGCGCCCCCGAGTCGTCGCCGGCGGCGCCACCACCCGCGTCCATCGCCGGCTCCTCGCCCGGGGCGTCGCCGTCGCCCTCGGCCATGGCCTCGTCCATCGCCTCGTCCAGGTCGGGGCCCAGGTCCTCGCCCATCTCGGAGCCCATCTTCTTCACGAACTGGGCCACGCTGCGGGGGTCGTTCTCGTCGAGGTCGCCGAAGCTTCCGGGGTCGGACATGGCGTCGAGGCGGGCATCTTCGGACTTCACGGTGGCGAAGCGGGACATGAGGCGGGAGAGCTCGGAGCTACCACATCGTGGACATCGCGGGGCCTCGCCGCCTCGGAGGGTACGGATGAGCAGGCTGACCCGGCGTCGGCACCCCTGGCAGTCGTACTCGTAGATCGGCACCCGGCAGCCCTCCGCCCGCTTGAGATGCGTCATTCTAGCACGCAGATTCTGGACGATTCAGGGCGCCCCGGGCCGCTTCCGGCGGCGCTCCCGCCACTGCCGCTCCACCTCCGCGCGATCCACGGTCTCCTGCCCCAGGAGCTCCCGGATATCCTCGCCGTTGATGGCCGGTGCGTCGCCCACGTTGTTGTTGAGCTTGAAGTAGACGCGGCGGGCCCGCCCCTCCAGCGCGCGCCCACGGACCACGATGCCGGCCAGCTCTTCCCGCTGGTACAGATACCCGTACTTCTCGGCCACGCTCGGCTCCTGCCCGCGCAGCTGCTTCATGAAGCCCTCGCGGTTGCGGCCGTGCAGGCGGAGGATCGCGGTGGGCGACGTGAGCGCCACCGTGTCGTCGACCGAGGCGGGGGTGCGGGGGGCGTCGACCGAGACGTAGGTCAGCCCGTGGTCGCGCAGCCACGCGAGGGTCTCCTCGGTGTGCCGGGGCAGCCAGGAGGCGTCACGGAACTCCACCGCGATGGTGACGCCGGGCAGCCGCGCGGGCAGGCTCGCGAGGTACTCGAGCGCCGCCTCGCCGTACTTCACCCACGGCGCCATCTGGAACAGCACGTAGCCCAGCTTGCCCGCGTCGGCCAGCGGCTGCAGGCCCTCGCGGAAGGCGGCAAAGGCCCACTCTCGCGCCTCGTCGCCGAAGACGCCGTTGTCGAGCCGCCCCCGGTCGTCGGGGCGGGCCCGCGCGGGCACCCGGGCCGCCAGCTCGGGCGGCAGCCGGGCCGCGTCCAGATGGTGGCCGGTGAGCAGCGCGTAGGCCTTCACGCTGAAGAGGAAGCCGGGCGGGGTCCGCTTCACCCACTGCACCGCGTTCTGGGCCGCCAGTGGCGCGTAGAACGTGGAGTTGACCTCCACGCAGTCGAAGAAGCGGCTGTACCACCAGAGCCGCTCCTCCGCCTTCATGCTCTTGATGGGGTAGAAGGAGCCGTCCTCCAGCATGCTCCTGTCCTGCCACGCGCAGAGACCGACCCGGTACTCGGTGGCGACCGGGCTTTCGGGGCGATACCGGATCAGCGGGGGCGGGCTAGCGGGGGACGACTTCGGCATCGGAGCTGCGCTCGGCCAGCCCCAGGCGGCGGTAGAGCGAGGCCAGCGGCCCGGGCGCCCACCAGTTCCACCGCCCCATCAGGCGCATGGTGGCCGGCACCAGCAGGGCCCGCACGATGGTGGCGTCGATCACCACCGCCAGCCCGATGCCGATTCCCACCGCCTGGATGATCACCGAGCGCGCGGTCGCGAAGCCGAAGAACACCGCGGCCATGATGGCGGCCGCGCCCGTGATGAGGCGGCCCGTCGACTCGAGGGCGTCGGCCACCGCGTGCGCGGTGTTGCCGTGGCGCTCGTACTCCTCGCGCACCCGGCTCAGCAGCAGCACCTCGTAGTCCATCGAGAGGCCGAACACGAAGCAGAACATGATGAGCGGGGTCGCGGTCTGGATGGGGCCCGGGGTGAAGTGGAGCCAGCTCGACAGGTGCCCGTCCTGGAAGATCCACACCAGCGCCCCGTAGGAGGCGCTGATCGAGAGCAGGTTCATGATCACCGCTTTGAGCGGCAGCAGGACCGAGCCCAGGAGCAGGAACAGCACCACGTAGGTCGCCAGCATCACCAGCCCCACCGTGCGCGGGGCGTGCCGGGTGACCAGGTTGATGATGTCGAGGTCGAACGCGGTCTGCCCGGTCACCAGCAGCTCTCCGCCCACCGCGGGATGGGAGGCGCGGATCTCCTCCACCAGCGCGCGCGCCTCCGGGCTCGACGGCTTGAGCGGCGTGGCCACCACCAGGAGCGCGAGGCGGCCCCCGATGGTCTGGCGCACGAGCTGCTGCACCCCGGGGGGCCGCATCGAGGCGGGAGCGGTCGCGAGCTGCTGGTACTGCTCGCGGGTCACGCTCGGATCGAGGTCGACCAGGCTCTCCACGCGGGTCACGTGGGGCCGCTTGGCGAGCCATCGGCTCAGATCGTAGAGGGCGCCCACCCGCTCCGCGGTGAGCGGGGTCCCGTCGGGAAAGCGCACCACCACCAGGACGCGGTTGGTGTCGCCCCCCGCGAAGTGATCGCGCAGCGACTCGTCGCCGCGTCGGGACGCGGCCTCGGGCGGGAGCGCGTTGACGTCGCCCGAGCCCACCTGCAGGTGCAGGAAGGGGACGCCCAGGATCAGCAGCAGCGCCGAGACCGAGAGGAACACCGCCCACGGATGCGTCATCACCGTGACCGCCACCGAGTGCCAGAGCCCCCGGCCCTTGCGCGACCGCTCCGGGTGCACGAAGGGCAGCCGCAGCGCGTTCACCCGCGGGCCCAGGATCGCGAGCAGGGCCGGCAGCAGGGTGAGCGCGTAGAGCACCGCGAGCGAGACCACCACCGTCCCGGCCCAGCCGATGGAGCCGATGTTGCCGAGGCCGAGGAAGACCATGCCCAGCAGCCCGATCGCCACCGTGACGCCGGAGAAGAGGATGGCCCGGCCCGCGGTGGCCATGGTGCTCGCGAGGGCCTCCGGGCCGGGGCGCCGGCGGATCTCCTCCCGGAAGCGGCTCACGATGAACAGCGAGTAGTCGATGGCCACTCCGAGGCCGATCATGGTCACGATGTTGGGTGCGTAGACCGACACCGACGTGTAGCGGGCCATCAGCAGGGTGCCCGCGATCGCGCCCGCCATCGAGAGCGCGCCCACCAGCAGCGGCAGCATCGCGGCCACCACCGAGCCGAACACGAGCAGGAGGAGGATCACCACCACGGGCAGGATCACCAGCTCCGCCCGGTGCAGGTCGGAGCGGGTCACCTCGGTGAAGTCGTGATTGAGGGGGATGTTGCCGACCGGCAGCACCTCGAGGGTGTCGGTCTTCACCTTGCCCCGCAGGGAGGGATACACGTCGGGCGGCAGCACCGAGAACTCGAGCGACGAGAACGCGGAGGCCTCGCCCTTCAGCTCGACCACCGCGAGGGCGCGGTGGCCGTCGCGCGACATCATCTCCGCCGCCGGCACCGAGGCGTCGTAGACCGGCGGGTCGTAGGCGGTCACCACCCGCGCCACCCGGTCGTCCTGCCGCAGGGGGGCGAGCGCCTTCTCGACTTCTCGACGGAACGCGGGATCGCTCGCCCGGAGCCGGTCGCTGCTGAAGATCAGGCTGAACGAGGGCGGACGCCCGGGCAGCTCGCGACCGATCAGGTCGAGCGCGCGCCCCGACTCGGTCGTGGTGGGCACGTCGGTGGTGGCCAGGCGGCCGCCGTGGGCGATCAGCCACAGGGACGGGATCACGCTCAGCAGCGAGACCGCGATGACCGCGAACCGGAAGCGATGGACGAACCGACCCCAGCCCGCGAGCATAGGGTCCTATCGTAACCCAAACCGCGAGGGGACCCGCCCTCTAGGCGCGGCCGGCAGCCTCCGCGACCCGCGCGTCACGCCAGCCGTTCGCGGCCACGAGGGCGCCCACCAGCACGAGCGCGCCGGCCAGCGACCAGAACACCGCCCGGTAGCCGCCGAGCCACGCGTAGAGCAGCGACGCACCCACCGGCCCCAGAGCGCGGGCGCCGTTGGCGCCGAGCGCGACCGCACCGCTGATGGTGGCGTAGTGCGCGGGCCCGAACAGCTCCGCGAGCGTGGTGGCGCGCGCGAGCGTGGCCATGCCGTTGGCCGCGCCCAGCACCGCGATCACGAGCACCAGGCCGCCCGGCAGCCCGGGGGCGAGCGCGACGAGGGTGAGACCGAGCGCCTGGGCCAGGAACACCGCCATGGTGACGCCGAGCGCGCCGAAGCGGCCGGCCACCGCGATGAAGACGAGGCGGCCGGGAATCTGCATCGCGCCCATCCAGCCGATGGCGACGGCGACCGCGGTGGCCGGGTGCCCGTTCTCCACCATGTAGGGGATCAGGTGCAGGGTCACCGCGGAGGTGGCGAAGCTGCCGATCGCGAACGCCAGCGACAGGGCCCAGAAGATCGGCGCGCGCGCGGCCACCGCGAGCGGCACCCCCGGGCCGCGCGCCTCGACGCCCGCCGCGCGCCCGCGCGGCCGCGCGAGATGAGGGGGCTGACGACGCAGCACGAGGCCGTGGAGCGGGATCGTGACGACGGCCAGGATCGTGGCCAGCCCCAGCAGGGCCGGGCGCCAGCCCCAGTGCTGGAGCAGACCCGCGCTGATCGGCATGAAGATGGTGCTGGCGAGCGCGCCGGCCAGCGTGACCACCGTCAGCGCGCGGTCGCGATGCTCGGTGGGGAACCAGCGGACGACCGCGCCGAACGCGGGCTCGTAGAGCGTGGCCCCCAGGGCCAGGCCCATGAGCGCCCAGACCGCGTAGAGCCCGCCCACGCTCGAGACCTGCGACCAGGCGATCACCAGCGCGGTGCCGAGGCACGAGCCGAGCGTCATCAGCCCCCACGGGCCGCGCCGGTCGAGCCAGCGGCCCACCGGCAGCGCGGCGAGCGCGGCCACCGCCATCCCCACCGTGAACGCGCCGGTGATCGCCACCCGCGAGCCGCCGAGATCGGCCTCCATGGAGGCGAGGAACACCGGGAAGCCGTAGTACATGATCCCCCACGACACGATCTCGGTGACGCAGAGGGTGGCGACGACGGTCCAGCCGTAGCTCAGAGCAGGCGCTCCATGATCAGCACGTCGACCCATTTGCCGTCGAGCATCCCCTGCTCGTGGTAGACCCCGACCGGGGTGAAGCCCATCTTCCGGTAGAGGGTGACGCCGGCCTCGTTGTAGGGAAAGGTGGCCAGCACCATCTTGTGGTAGCCGGTGCGCCTGGCCAGCGCCAGCAGGTGCTGCAGGAGCGCGCGGCCCACCCCGCGCCCGCGCCACGCGCGCTCCACGTAGACCGAGAGGTCCACCACGTGGTCGTAGGCGGGCCGGGCGTTGAACGAGTTGAGACTGCCCCACCCCACCACGACGCCACCGGTCACCGCCACCACCACCGGGTGACGCGGGGCGCGCGCGGCCATCCACTGCCGGCGCTCCTCGGGGGTGCGCGGCTCGGTCTCGAGGGTCGCGATGCGGTCCTCGATGCCCTGGTTGTAGATGGTGCAGATCGCCGCCGCGTCGTCCGGCGTCGCGGAGCGAATCGAGACGTCCGCCATGGGTCCTCCTCCTGTCTCGCAGTGTGCGACCCCCGGCTGTCATAAGGGAAATAGATTGTTCTCATGCAAACGATGAGGAATACTTCGGGGAGATGGACCTCAATCCGGTCCACGTGCGGACTCTCCGGGAGATTGCTCGGCACGGGTCCTTCTCACGCGCGGCCGAAAGCTTGCGTCTGAGCCAGCCCGCGGTGAGCCTGCACATCCGGCAGCTCGAGGCCCGCTGCGGCACCGCGCTCCTCGAGCGGGTGGGCAAGCGGGCCTTCCCCACCCGCGCCGGCACCGTGCTGCTGGAGCACGCGGGGCGCGCGTTCGCCGAGCTCGACGCGGCGCAGGAGGCGCTGCGCCAGCTCCGCGGGGTGGTGGCGGGCCGCCTGCGACTCGGCACCGGCGCCACCGCGAGCATCCACCTGCTGCCGCCGCTGCTGCGCCGGCTGCGGGACCGCTACCCGGAGCTGGAGCTGATCGTGGTGACCGGCAACGCCCCCGAGATCGCGGCCGCGGTGGCGGCCAACGAGCTCGACGTGGGCCTGGTCACGCTGCCGGTCACCGGCCGGCAGCTCGCGGTGACCACGTTCCGCCAGGATCCGCTGGTGGCGGTGGCTCCCCCCGGCCACCGCTGGCCGGGCCCGGGCGCCCTCACCCCGGCGGAGCTGGCGCGGGTGCCGCTCATCCTCTACGAGCGCGGCGGGACCATTCGCCGCGTGGTCGAGGGGTGGTTCCGGCGGGGCGGCGCGCGACCGCACGTGGTGATGGAGCTCGGCAGCGAGGAGGCGATCAAGAAGCTGGTGGAGGCCGGGCTCGGGGTCTCGGTGAGCCCCGCGATGGCGGTGCGGGACGAGGTGCGGGCGGGCGCGCTCATCACCCGGCCCCTCTCGCCCGCCCTGGTGCGGCGGCTCGGGCTGGTGCGGCGGCGCGACAAGCCGGAGACGCCGGCCCTGCGCGTGTTCCTCGCCGCGGTGGGGGGCCTCAGTGAAAGTCGTGCGAGGGCACGCTCGCCAGGCGATGGCGGAGCGGCGCGAGCCGCTCGGCGCGCACGGAGGTGACGTTGTCCTGGCGCTGCAGCGTCCCCTCGATCAGGAGAAACGACTCGTTCACCAGCGCGAGCCGGTGCTGGTGGAAGAGGGCCGGCCGCACGATCACGTTGACGAGGCCGGTCTCGTCCTCGAGGTTGAGGAAGACGAAGCCCTTGGCGGTGCCCGGCCGCTGGCGCACCACCACCGCCCCCGCCACCTTCACCCACGCCCCGTGACGGAAGGCGGCGAGGTCCGCCGCCCGCGACACGCCCATGCGCAGGAGCCGTCCCCGCCGGAAGGCCATCGGGTGCGGCCCCAGGGTGAGCCCGGTGCCGTCGTAGTCGGCGAGCAGCCGCTCCTCCGCGCTCATGGGCCGGAGCGGCGAGGCCTCGCGCGGGGCGGGCAGCGCCTCGAAGAGCGCGCCCGCGGGCCGCCCCGCGCGCTCCGCCGCCCACAGCGCCGCCCGCCGCTCCGGCTCGAGGCTGCCGAGCGCTCCCACCCGCGCCAGCTGCGCCACCTCGTCGCGCCGGAGCCCGCCGCGCCGCACCAGATCCTCGACCGAGTCGAACGGCCGCCGCGCCCGCTCCGCCTCGAGGCGCCGGCCCGCCTCCTCGCGCAGCCCGCGCACGTAGCGCAGCCCCAGGCGCACCGAGCCGGCGGGCTCGATCGTACACAGCCAGCCCGAGTAGTTGACGTCGGCGGGATGGATGACCTGCCCGTGCCGGCCCGCGTCGTTCACGATGGTGGCGGGGTCGTAGAACCCCATCGGCTGGTTGTTCAGCAGCGCGGCGTAGAACGCGGCCGGGTGATGCGCCTTCAGGTAGGCGCTCGCGTACGCGAGCAGGGCGAAGCTGGCCGCGTGCGAGTTGTGGACGATCAGACCGTCGGCGACGAAGTTGTGGTCCTCCTCGACGGCCAGATCGTAGGTCGCGGCCATCCCCGCGGGCTCCACGTCCACCACGCAGTCCCAGCTCACGAAGGCTCCCGCCACCGCGGTGGCCACGTGGTCGTCGGGCCCCAGGGTTCCCAGCGGCCGCCACCCGGTCTCGGTGAGCAGCAGGTGCTCCGGGGTCGCCACCACCTCCCGCCCCAGGAAGGTGCGCAGCCGGTACACCGTCCGGGTGCCGCTCCGGGTGGCCGCGAGCACCCGGCGCTTCCGGATCTTGAAGTCCGCATCGCAGGCCAGGGTGTGGGTCAGCGTGGCACGGCCTTCCACCACGTCCTCGATCCGCACCGCGGAGCCGGTCTCCGCGTCGATCACCCGGCTGTCGCCCGCCACGCACTCCGGGAAGCCGTAGAGCGCGAACGCGGTGATGGAGTCGATGATGGCCTCGGCCGCGGCGCCCGAGATGCCCTTCCGGGTCATGCCCGCCCGCAGCTTCACCTCCACCTCCTTCATGGCGCGCTCCGAGCGCTTGAAGCCGAAGGCGCGGCGCAGCTCCTCGGCTTCCCCCCCGGTGAAGCCGGCGGTGGCCATCGCCATGCGCAGGAGCTGCTCCTGGAAGAGCGGCACGCCCAGGGTGCGGCGCAGGATCGGCTCCAGGTCCGGATGCGGCACCGTGATCGCCTCGCGGCCCGCGCGACGGCGCAGGTAGGGATGCACCATGTCGCCCACGATGGGACCGGGACGGATGATCGCCACCTGCACCACCAGGTCGTAGAATCGCTCCGGGCGCAGGCGCGGCAGCGTGGCCATCTGGGCGCGGCTCTCCACCTGGAACACCCCGATGGTGTCGGCCTCCTGGAGCATGCGGTAGACGACCGGGTCCTGGGGCAGATGGGCCAGGTCCACCGCCCCGCCGCGGCGGCGGATCATCTCGAGCGCGTCCTGCAGCAGCGACATCATGCCGAGCCCGAGGAGGTCGACCTTCACGATGCCGAGGGCGGCACAGTCGTCCTTGTCCCACTGCACCACGCTGCGCCCGGGCATGGTGGCCGGCTCGAGCGGCACCACTCCGTCGAGCCGCCCCTGGGCGATCACCATGCCGCCGGAGTGCTGGCCCAGGTGCCGCGGCAGGTCCTGGATCGCGCTCCACAGCCGCGCGAAGTGCTGCATGCGCGGCTCGGCCGGATCGCACCCCGCCTCGCCCAGGTGCGCGAGCAGGCTGTCGCCCGGATCGTTGTACTCCCAGTTGCTCACCAGCTGCGAGAGCCGCTCGATCACGTCCGGGGGCAGGTCGAGGACCTTGCCCACCTCGCGGGCGGCGCTGCGCCCGCGGTAGGTGATGACGTTGGCGGTCATGGCCGCGCCCAGCCGGCCGTAGCGCTCGTAGACGTACTGGATCACCTGCTCCCGGCGGTCGCCGCTCGGCAGGTCGAGGTCGATGTCGGGCCACTCCCCGCGCTCCTCGGAGAGGAAGCGCTCGAAGAGCAGCTCCATCCCCACCGGGTCCACCGCGGTGAGGCCGAGCGCGTAGCACACCGCGCTGTTGGCCGCCGAGCCGCGGCCCTGCACCAGCACCCCGTGCGAGCCGCAGTACTGCACGAGGTCCCACACGATGAGGAAGTAGCCGGCGAGATCCAGCCGGCCGATGAGGGCCAGCTCGTGCTCGATCTGCCGGCGCGCCTTCTCCGCGAGCGGCCCCGAGCCGTAGCGGGTACGCGCCCCCGCGTGGGCGAGCGTCCGCAGGAAGCCGATGGGGGTCTCCCCGCGCGGCAGCGGATAGTCCGGGAAGCGGTAGCCGAGGTCCTTGAGGGTGAAGCCGAGCCGCATCGCGAGCTCGCCGGTGTTGGCCACCGCCTCCGGGCAATCCGCGAAGAGCCGCTCCATGGCCGGCCCCGTCTTCATGAAGTGCTCGCTGTTGCGCGCCAGCTTCCGCCCGGCCTCTTCGAGGGTGACGTGCTCGCGGATGCACGTGAGCACGTCGAGCAGCGGCCGGTCGCGGCGCCCGATCAGGCGCGGCTCGTTGGTGGCCAGTAGAGCCACCCCCAGGCGGGAGGCCTCCCCGCGCAGCCAGTCGTTGCGCGCCTCCTCCGGACGGCTCAGGTGGCGCTGCAGCTCCGCGAAGACGTTGAAGCGGCCGTAGGTCGAGATCAGGCGCTCGAGCAGGCGCCGGGCCCCCGGCGCGCCCTCGCGCGCGAGCGCGGCGGCCACCGGCCCCCGTCCGCCCCCGGTGAGGCACACGAGCCCGCCCGAGAACTCGGGCAGCTCGTCGAGCGTGGCTGCTCCCGCCCCCTTGGCCGCGCGCATCTTGATGCGAGTGAGCAGACGGCAGAGGTTCTGGTAGCCCTCGCGGTCCTCCACCAGGAGCGGCAGCCGGCTGCCGTCGTCGAGGGTGACCTCCGCACCCACCCGCGCGGAGATGCCGAGCCGGGTGCACGCGCGGTAGAGCCGCGCCGCGCCGAAGACGCCGTCGGCGTCCAGCAGCGCGATGGCGGACTGGCCGAGCGCGGCGGCCCGCTCGGCCAGCGCCTCCGGCAGGGCGGCGGCCTCGAGGAAGCTGAAGGCGCTCTTGGCGTGCAGCTCGACGAACACGAGATCAGGCCGCGGGCGCCGGGGGCGTGAAGCGGCGGAACTCGACGTGGTCCAGCAGCTCCGCGAACCCGTCGCCGAGGACGTGGGGCGGGCGGACGTCGGCCTCGCGGATGCCCTCCGAGCGGGCCAGCATCGCGGGCGACCAGTGGGTCACCCGTCGCAACAGGTCGTAGCCGGGGCGGCTCCGCACGTCGCCGTAGCGGGCGAACACGTCCAGCACCCCCGCGGCCTGCGCCATCGTCACGTCCTTGATCAGGCTGTCGCCCACGTACACCGCCGCCGCGGGCTCGGCCCCGACGTCGGAGAGGATGTCGCGCAGCACGGAGGCATCCGGCTTCCACGTCCCCTCGCGGGTGTGGCGGGCAACGGTGGAGCGAAGCCGGTAGTGCTCCGGCGGATAGCGCCGGATCTGCGAGGCCGTCACGCCCTCCGGCAGGGCGTGGTCGGGCAGCGAGTAGAGGTAGTCGAGCGCGCCGTCGAGCTCGAGGGTGCGCACCCGGTAGTCCGCGTAGTACGCCCGGGACTCGGTGTAGGCGATCACCAGCGCCCCCGCCGCTCGCACCGCGCGCAGGGTCTCGCGCACGCCCGGGTAGAGCGCGAGGGTCCGGCGGCGCATGACGCGGTAGGCGTCGATGGCGGCCGCGTACCGCCCCGGCAGGTCCTCCGCATCGGGAGCATGCCGGGCGCGGAGCGAGGGCAGCTCCTGGATGGCGAAGGCGTACTCGGTCGTGCCGTGCCGCTGGTGGATCGCGAAGAATTCCGCCTCGAGCGTCGCGCGCGGCACGCCGCTGTCGGCCATCAGATGCTCGAGCATCGCTCCGAAGGCGGCCTGCCACATGCCGAGCCAGTCGAAGAGGGTGTTGTCCATGTCCGTGACCAGGACGGTCGCGAAGGAGCGGGCCGCGGCGGCCATCAGTCCCCGGTGGCGTCAGTCCCGGGGGTATCAGTCATAGATCCCGGCCAGGTGCCAGGCGGAGCCGTCGTGGGCCAGACGGCAGAGCGTGCCGTCGGCCAGCTCCACGTCCCACTCGTCCTGCAGCCACACGCGTGTGGTCCACCACTCGCCGGACGCCCGCCACGGTCCGACTCCGGCCACGATGCGCCCGGCGAGACGGCTCGATCGCAGCGCGACCGGCCGACCCGACGCGAGCGTGACCGCGGCGGGGACGGGCGGGCGGAAGCGGCGGAGCGCGAGGACCGGCGCGGCCACCACGGACGCGTCGCGGGGGGGATTCGGGGGCCGGCGTCTGGGCCCCCTCACCCTGCCCTCTCCCCGAAGGGGAGAGGGAGAAGCAGGGACTCCCCGAGGGGGAGAGGGAGAAGTGTGAGCTCCACGGCGGGGAGAGGGAGGAGGCGCATAGGCGTCCAGGCCCACGGCATCGGGCCGATGGCTGTCGAGCAGCGCCGGGGCGCCTATACGATCCGGACCCACCAGCGCCACCAGCCGGTTCATGGTGGCCGCCAGGAAGCGTGGGCTCGGACGCGAGGGATCGGTGAACGACTCCTGGGCGGCGCCCGCGCGGGTCGGCCGCGCACGCAGGGTCACCGTCCGCACGATGCCGCGCGGTGGCCGCGCCTCGAGGGCCAGGCGCAGCAAGGCCGTCACCGCGGCGGACTCGGTCAGCGGCACCGCGGGGGTGAGCGCGCCCTCGTGCGCGCCGCCGTCGGCGAGCCGGCAGGTCCACTCGAAGCCGTCGGCGGCCAGGCCGCGCGCGCCGAGCCGGGCGCAGAGGCGCGCGGCCATCGCCCCGAGCCGCTCCACCACCGGCTCGAGCGTCTCGAGCCCCCACTCGCACTCGACCGACTCCTCGAAGGTGGGCCCCGGCCGCCAGGAGCCGAGCGGGCGCGGGTCCTCGCCGCGGGCCAGCCGCTGCGCCCGCACGCCCTCGGCCCCGGCCCGCTCGAAGACCCCCGCGGTGGGCAGCGCCGCGAGCTCGCCCATGGTGCGGATTCCCCAGCGCTCGAGACGGGTGGCGAGCTCCTCGGGCAGCGGCAGGAGCGACAGGGGGGCCGGGGCCAGCGCGGCGGCATCGCCCTCTGGCTCGACGATCGCGATGCCTTCGCCGAGACGGGCTGCGACCAGGGCGGCCAGGCGACCGCCCGCGAAGCCCACCCGGATCGAGAGGCCGACCGCGAGAGCCGCGTCCCGGAGCCGCGCGCCGAGCTCGGGCTCGGCCCCGAAGAGGCCTTCGAGCCCCGCCGCATCGAGATAGATGCAAGTTACTGCATCTTCGACGCGAGGCGAATGGGCGAGCGCGAGCTGGATCAGTGCGCCCGTCGGCACGAGCTCCGAGGTCTCGGGGAGCAGGCAGGCGATGCGGGTCATGCGCCGATGCTCCAGTTGTCGTGGGGCCAGTCCTCGAGGGTCCAGTCGATCGTCCAGTGGTGCCCCTCACCCTGCCGCCCCTCACCCTGCCGCCCCTCACCCTGCCGCCCCTCACCCTGCCGCCCCTCACCCTGCCCTCTCCCCAGGGGGGAGAGGGGGGAGAGGGTGGAGAGGCGGAGGCGGGCGATGGAGACCTCCGAGCGGAGACCGGACAGGCGGGTGAGTGGACATACCCCTATCCACTGCGGCCCGAGCCGCCGGGTGGTCAGCACCAGTGAGGCGGGGCTGCCCTCGCGGTGACGGGCGACGCGAACGATCAGGATCGTGTCGGTGTCCTCCACCGCCCGCTGCAGCCGGATGTACGCGGCGGCGGGCACCGGGCCCAGATCGTCGAGATCCAGCACCACCAGGGCGAAGCCCGGACAGCGGGCCAGCAGGTCGGCGGCCCCGAGGGCCACCCGGAGGCGGCCGCCGCAGCGCACCCAGAGCAGGGCCGAGAGATCGGCGCCGGCCGCGGCGGCGGACGCGGGATCGAGGGCGTCGGTGGCGTCCACGAAGGCCACCTGCCCCGCGCCCGCCGTCGTGATGCGGGCGATGAGGGCCAGGAGCAGGCTGCTGGCTCCGGAAGAGCGGGAACCGACGATCTCGCTGAGCCGGCCCGGGGGGAACAATCCGAGCAGGCCGAGCAGGCCGTCGATCCTCTCGCGCTCCCACCCTGGCGGGGGTGAGGACTCGATCGGGGCGCCCATCGCGACTGATTACACGTCACCTGTTGAGTATATTTCAACAACAAGATACGGGGGTCGAGCGCTCAGCCCCGCACTAGATGGAGGACTCGCCTATGCCCGATCGCCCTGCATGCGGCGCCCGAACCGCCCGCGCGCCAGGGCCACGTAGGCCACCACGTACACCAGCACGCCGGCCACGTAGGTGCTCCACGCCACCGCCCAGATCGGTGAGCCCGCCGCGTACCGGGTGAACCCCTCGTACGCGAAGATGCTGAGGAAGATCCCGGACGGCGCCATCAGCAGCGCGGCCACGATCCTCGGCGCGGATCCCCGCCTGACCGCCCAGGGGGCGAGCAGCAGGCCGGCCTGCGAGACGAGGCCCATCACCCCGAAGATGGCCAGGCTGATGAGGTCCGTGCGCTCCGGCTCCGACATGCGTCCGAACCCGTACGCGGCGCTGGCGAAGGCCGCCGCGAGCGACAGCCCGGTCAGCCAGGTCAGGACGAAGAAGACCGCGAACACACCGCGGCGATCAGCCAAGCCAGGGCATCTCCACGCGGCGGCGGGCCTCGAAGGCCTCGATGGCGGGCATCTGCTCGAGAGTCAACGCCAGCTCATCCCGACCAGTGAGGAGCCCGTGCTTGCGAAAGCCGTCCACCTCGAATCGGATGGCCACCCCGTCGGGCGGGGTGACGGTCTCTGCCTCCAGGTCCACCGTGAGCGTGGTGCCGGGCCGGGCCGCGAGCGCCTGCCTCAAGCCGGCCGCGGTCTCCGCCGGCACCACGATCGGCAGCACGCCGTTCTTGAAGCAGTTCTCGAAGAAGATGTCGCCGAAGCTCGGCCCGATCACCACCCGGATGCCGTGATCGAGCAGCGCCCACACCGCCATCTCCCGCGAGGAGCCGCAACCGAAGTTCTCGGCGGTGACCAGGATGCGCGCCGCGCGGTGGCCGGGCCGGTTCAGCACGAAGTCCGGCTGCTCCGCCCCGGTCGCGTCGAAGCGCACGTCGTGGAAAAGGAGCGGGCCGAAGCCGCTCTCGCGCGGCCGCCGCAGGAAGCGCGCGGGGATGATGCGGTCGGTGTCGATGTTGGGCAGGTCCATCGGGGCCGCCACCGCGGTGAGCCGGACGAAGGGGTCCACGGGCGCCTCAGGCGAGCGTGCGCACGTCGGTGAGCCGCCCGGTCACCGCGGCGGCGGCCGCCATCGCGGGGCTCATCAGGTGGGTGCGCGCGCCCTTGCCCTGGCGGCCCTCGAAGTTGCGGTTGGACGTGCTGGCCACCCGCTCCCGCGCCGCCGCGAGGTCGCCGTTCATGCCCACGCACATCGAGCAGCCCGGCTCGCGCCACTCGAAGCCCGCCTCGGTGAACACGCGGTCGAGCCCCTCGGCCTCCGCCGCGCGCTTGACCCCGCCCGAGCCCGGCACCACCAGCGCGGGCACCGCGGCGCGCCGGCCGCGCGCCACCGCCGCCGCCGCGCGCAGGTCCTCCAGGCGGCTGTTGGTGCAGGAGCCGATGAACACGCGGCTCACCGGGGTGCCGGCGAGCGGCGCGCCGGCGGTCAATCCCATGTAGGCGAGCGCGCGCTCCATGCTCGCGCGCCGGGACGGATCGCCCACCGCGGACGGGTCCGGGATCCGCGCCGTGATGGGCAGCGCGTCCTGCGGGCTCGTGCCCCACGTCACGGTGGGCGCGATGTCGGCCGCGTCCAGGGTCACCTCGCGATCGAAGACCGCGTCGGGATCGGAGGGCAGCGCGCGCCAGTGGGCGAGGGCCTGCGCCCACCCGGCCCCGCGCGGCACGAGCGGGCGGCCCTCCAGATAGGCGAAGGTGGTTTCGTCGGGCGCCACCATGCCCGCGCGCGCGCCCGCCTCGATCGACATGTTGCACACCGTCATGCGCTCGTCCATCGACAGGGCCCGGATGACCGGGCCCGCGTACTCGATGGCGTGTCCCACCCCGCCGCCTGCGCCGATGCGGGCGATGATGGCGAGGATCACGTCCTTGGCCGCGATGCCGGGGGCCCGCACGCCGGTGACGGTGACGCGCATCACGCGGGGCTTGCGCTGCCAGAGGCACTGGGTGGCCAGCACGTGCTCCACCTCGGTGGATCCGATGCCGAAGGCGAGCGCGCCGAACGCGCCGTGCGTGGCGGTGTGGGAGTCGCCGCACACCAGGAGGATGCCGGGCTGGGTCGCCCCCTGCTCGGGGCCGATCACGTGCACGATGCCCTGGCGCGGCTCGCCGCGGCCGAAGAACGTGATGCCGAGGCGCTCGGTGTGCCGGCCGAGATCGGCGACCATGCGCCGCACCTCGGGATCCGCGATCTCCCCGCGACCGGACGCGGTCGGCACGTAGTGGTCCGCGGTGGCGAGGCACGCCTCGGGGCGGCGCACCGCGAGCCCCTTGCGCTCCATGCGCCCGAAGGCGTGCGTCGAGCCCTCGTGCAGCAGGTGACGGTCGACGTAGAGCAGGCTCTGGCCGCCCGGGCCCTCCGTCACCACGTGACGGCGCCAGATCTTCTCGAAGAGAGTGAGGCCGGTGGCCGCCATCAGCGCTGGGCGAACTTCTCCTCGATGCGGTGCCACCAGTCGAAGCCGACCCGGCGGAAGATGTCCATCGGGCTCAGCACCGGGCCCGGCTGCCAGTCGGTCCCGTGCTCCTTCAGGTACTGGAGCGACTTCTCCATCGCGGGCACCGCGGCGGCCATGCACACCGCGGGGAAGATCACCATCTTGAAGCCGAGGCTTTCGAGCTCCGACACCTTCACCGCGGGGGTCTTACCCCCGATCACCATGTTGGCCAGGAGGGGGGCCTTGATCTCGCGCGCCACCCGCCGGATCTCGTCCTCGGTCTGCGGGGCCTCGAAGAAGATCACGTCGGCGCCCGCGGCCGCGTAGCGGTTGCCGCGGTCGATCGCGTCGTCGAGGGAGGTCACGGCGCGCGCGTCGGTCCGCGCGATGATCACGAAGTCGGGATCGGTGCGGTACTCGGAGGCGGCCCGGATCTTGTCGCAGAACTCCTCGGTGGGGATCACCTGCTTGCCCGCGATGTGCCCGCACTTCTTGGGCGCCACCTGGTCTTCCAGATGCAGCGCCGCGACCCCCGCCTTCTCGTATTCGCGAACCGTGCGGACCACGTTGAGCACGTTGCCGTAGCCGGTGTCGGCGTCCGCGATCACCGGCAGCGAGACGCACGAGGCCAGGTGCGCGGCGTGGTTCGCCATCTCGGTGAGCGTGGCCAGGCCCAGGTCCGGCTGGCCCAGGTGCGAGGCGGCGGTGCCGGCCCCGGTCATGTAGACCGCCTCGAAGCCGGCGGCCTCGATCAGGCGCGCGGAGAAGCCGTCGTAGGCGCCGGGGGCGACGATGATGCCGGGGGCCTGGAGCATCTGGCGGAGGCGTGTGGTGGCGCGCATGACGGAAAACCTTTCCCGGGCGTTCGGCCCGACGGGAACGACAGGCTATCGGGGGCTGGACGGCGACGCTGATTGTCGGACGATCGTCTCCGCGTTGTCAAATGGCCCGGATTCGGGGCCTCTTCGGCAACAATATCCGGGGAGGTTATTCCATGACCCGACTCATCGTCGCCTCGACTCTGACGCTCGGTCTCTCGCTCGCGCCGGTCGGCCCGGTCGCGGCGGACGAGGTCCTCTTCCTCAACGGCGATCGGCTGTCCGGCAAGGTCCTCAGCGCGACCGACGGAAAGCTCAAGATCAAGACCGAGGGAGCCGGCGACGTCACGGTCGAGCTCACCAAGGTGAAGACGTTCTCCACCGACGCGCCGGTCCAGGTCGGCATCGGTGAGAACCCGCCCGTCAAATCCGGCGTGAGCGCGGGCGCGGACCGCCAGGTGCAGACCGGTGAGCCGCCGCACCCGCTGGCGATCGCGGACATCAAGACGATCAACGAGCCGCCGCCCGCCTGGACCGGATCCATCGCGGTCGACGGGCTGCTCACGAGCGGAAACTCCGAGACCGCGCAGTTCGGCGCGCGGGCCGGCCTGTCGAAGCGGTGGCCGAGCGACCGCCTCAACTTCGGCGCCGAGTACTCCTTCGGTCGGCAGCGAGACCCCGACACTCGCGAGTCGAGCACCACCGTCGATTACGCGATGGGCCTCGGCAAGTACGACCACTTCTTCACCAAGAAGTTCTACGGGTACCTCGGCACGAAGGCGGAGCGCGACGGCGTCGCGGAGCTGGAGCTCCGGCTGACTCCGGGAGCCGGCGTCGGCTACCAGTGGTTCGAGCGCCCGACCTTCAACCTCTCCACCGAGGCGGGCCTGGTGTGGGTGTACGAGAACTACAAGCGCACCGGGTCGCGAGAGTTCTTCGGGCCGCGCTTCGCCTACTCGGTCGACTGGACGCCCGTCCAGCCGTTCACCCTCTACCACAAGCTCGAATACATCCCGAGCTTCGAGGATTTCCGGGGCGACTACCTGCTCAACATCGACGCGGGAGCGCGCCTGAAGGTCTGGAAGGGCTTCTTCGCCGAGCTCCGCTACGAGTTCCGCTACGACTCGACCCCGGCGCCCGGCCGGGACCGGGCGGACGCCCGTTACATCTTCGGCGGAGGCTGGAGCTTCTGACCCGCGCCGAGGTCGTCGACGGCGCCCGATCCGACGCCGGCCGGCTGTTGTACAATCCGCAGGGGTTCTCACCAAGATCGGAGCCGAGCCATGCCGTTCGCCGACGTCGGCGGGGTCAAGCTGTTCTACGAGGAAACGGGCGCGGGGGCGCCGCTGGTCTTCGTCCACGAGTTCGCGGGCGACCACCAGAGCTGGCACCTGCAGGTGCGCTTCTTCTCTCGCCGCTACCGCACCATCGCCTACAACGCGCGGGGCTACCCGCCCTCCGACGTGCCGGAGGAGCCGGGCGCCTACTCCCAGGACCGCGCCGCCGACGACATCCTCGGCCTCCTCGACCACCTGAAGATCCCCAAGGCCCACGTGTGCGGGCTCTCCATGGGCGGTTACGCGGTGCTGCACTTCGGCCTGCGCCATCCGGAGCGCGCGCTGTCGCTCACGGTGGCGGGGGCCGGCTACGGCAGCGTGCCGGGCGAGCGCGAGCGCTTCCGCAAGGACGTGGAGGAGACCGCGCGCCGCTTCGAGACCGACGGCATGGCCGGCGTGGCCGGCTTCTACACCAAGGGCCCCACCCGGGTGCAGTTCATGGACAAGGACCCCCGCGGCTGGCAGGAGTTCTACGATCAGTTCACCGCCCAGTCCGCCCGGGGGCACGCGCTGACCATGCGCGGGGTCCAGATGTCGCGGCCGTCGATCTTCGACCTCGAAGCGGCGATGAGCCGTCTGGAAGTCCCGACCCTCATCATGACCGGCGACGAGGACGAGCCCTGCCTCGAGCCCGCGCTCTTCATGAAGCGCAAGATCCGCTCCTCGGGCCTGGTGGTGATCCCCAAGGCGGGCCACACCATCAATTTGGAGGACCCGGAGCTGTTCAACCGCGCGCTGCTCGACTTCGTCACCGCGGTGGACGCCGGGCGCTGGCCGCTCCGCAACCCGGCCTCGCTGAGCGGCTCCGCCATCATGCCCGCCTCGATGAAATCCGGAGGATCACGATGACGCTGCCGCTGGCGCCCTTTACGGTGATCGACCTCACCCGCGCCCGCTCGGGCCCCACCTGCGTGCGGCAGCTCGCCGACATGGGCGCGCGAGTGATCCAGATCTCGGCCCGCGAGGACGTGGAGGGCGACTTCCCGCGCCGGGGCTTCGACTCCCAGAACCTGCACCGCAACAAGCGCTCGCTCACCCTGGACCTCAAGGCGCCGCGGGGGATCGAGATCGTGCACAAGCTCGTCGCCGGCGCGGACGTCGTGGTGGAGAACTTCCGGCCCGACGTGAAGACGCGCCTCGGGCTCGACTACGAGACGCTCTCGCGCATCAACCCGCGCCTGGTCTACGGCAGCATCTCCGGCTTCGGCCAGGACGGCCCCTATCGCGACCGACCCGGCTACGATCAGATCGCGCAGGGCATGGGCGGGCTCATGTCGATCACCGGCCTGCCCGGGCAGGGTCCGGTGCGGGTCGGCATCCCGGTGGCCGATCTCACCGCCGGTCTCTTCCTGGCCCAGGGCATCCTGGTCGCGCTGCTGGAGCGCGAGCGCTCCGGCAAGGGTCAGTGGGTGCACACCTCGCTGCTGCAGGCGATGGTGACCATGCTCGACTTCCAGGCCGCGCGCTGGCTGATCGGCAAGGAGATCCCGCCCCAGGCGGGCAACGACCATCCCACCGCGATCCCCACCGGGGTGTTCAAGACCGCGGACGGCCACCTCAACATCGCGGCCTCCGGCCAGCACATGTTCAAGCGGCTGTGCGAGGCGCTCGGCACCGAGCCGCTCCTCGACGACCCGCGCTTCCGCACCGCGCCGGACCGCTCGAAGAACCGCAAGGCCCTCGCGGTCGAGCTCGAGAAGGGCTTCGCCAAGCGCACCACCCAGGAGTGGGTCGAGCTGCTCAACGCCAAGGGGGTGCCGTCGGGGCCGATCCTCGACGTCAAGCAGGTCTACGAGGACGAGCAGATCCGTCACCTGAAGATGGCGGTGCCGGTCCAGCACCCCGTCCTCGGCGAGCTGCGGCTCCAGGCCCCGCCGGTCACGCTCTCGCGCACCCCGGGCGGCGTCCGCACCCCCGCCCCCGACGCCGGCGAGCACACCGACCAGATCCTCGGCGAGCTGGGCTACTCCCCCACCGACATCGACACCCTACGCCGCGACAAGGTCATCTAGCCGGGGTCAGGTCTTACATTCCGGCATTTGGCGCATCGCGATGTCGGAATGTAAGACCTGACCCCATCGGAGAGAGACGTGAGAGAGAACGCGCTGAAGAAGATCTGGGCCAAGGGCGAGGCGGTGGTGAACGGGTGGCTGTCGATCCCGAGCGGCTTCTCGGCCGAGGTGATGGCGCACCAGGGCTTCGACTCGCTCACGATCGACATGCAGCACGGCGTGGTCGACTACCAGGTGGCGGTGAGCATGCTCCAGGGGATCTCGACCCTGGGCGTGGTGCCGCTGGCCCGCGTGCCGTGGAACGATCCGGCCCGGCTCATGAAGATCCTCGACGCGGGCGCCTACGGGGTGATCTGCCCGATGATCAACACCGCGCAGGAGGCGGAGGCGATGGTGCGCGCCTGCAAGTACCCGCCGCGCGGTTTCCGGAGCTGGGGCCCGGTGCGCGCCTCCCTCTACGCGGGCACCGACTACGGCGACCACGCCAACGTGGAGACCATCGTGATGCCGATGATCGAGACCGCGGAGGCGCTGAAGAACCTCGACGAGATCCTGAGCGTGGACGGCGTCGACGCCATCTATGTGGGCCCCTCCGACCTGAGCCTGGCCATGGGGCTCAAGCCGCGCCTCGACCAGACCGATCCCCCGGTGGTCGACGCGCAGAAGAAGATCGTGGCGGCCTGCAAGCGGCACAACGTGGTCGCGGGCATCCACAACGCGACCGCGGCCTACTCGCTCAAGATGATCGCGGAGGGCTACCAGTTCGTGACCCTCGCCAGCGATAGCCGGCACATGGCGGCCAAGGCCGCCGAGGAGGTCGGCATCGTGCGCAAGACCGGCACCAAGATCGGGAAGCTGCCGGCGTACTAGTGCCGGCCCGGCTGGACGGCGCGCTGCTCGACCGGGTGCGCGCCCATCTCGGCGCCTTCGACCGCGTCGCCCTGCCCGACGACGGGCGCCGGCGCGCCGCGGTGGCCGAGGTGCTGCTGGCCGACGCCGAGGGACGCGCGTGTTTCCTCATCACCCGCCGCGCCGCCACCCTGCGGAATCACACCGGCCAGTGGGCCCTGCCCGGCGGCCGGATCGATGCCGGCGAGACCGCGGAGGACGCGGCGCTTCGAGAGCTGCGGGAGGAGGTCGGCCTCACCCTGGACGCGGCCGCGGTGCTGGGGCTCCTCGACGACTACGGCACGCGCTCCGGCTACATCATCACCCCGGTGGTGGTGTGGGGCGGCGACGTGGGCACGCTGGTGCCGAACCCGGCGGAGGTGGCCAAGATCTTCCGCGTCCCCCTCGACGACCTCGAGGGACCGGACGTCCCGCGACTGGTCTCGATTCCGGAGTCCGATCGTCCGGTGATCCAGCTCCCGCTGCTCGGCACCCTGATCCACGCGCCGACCGCGGCGGTCGTCTACCAGATGCGCGAGGTGGTCGTCCACGGCCGCCCCACGCGCGTGAACCACTTCGAGCAGCCGGTGTGGGCCTGGCGCTGAGCGCCGGGCGCCACGGGCGGAGGAGCGGCATGGGCGTTCTCGACGGACAGGTGGCGATCATGACGGGCGGCGGCAGCGGCATCGGCCGCGCGGGGGCGCTGATGCTGGCCGCCGAGGGCGCCCAGGTGGTGGTGGCGGGCCGGCGCAAGGCGCCGATCGAGGAGGTGGCGGGCGAGATCGCGCGAGCGGGCGGCCGCGCGGTGGCGCGCGTCGCGGACGTGGAGAAGCCCGCGGAGGCGCGCGGGCTCGCGGAGTGGACCGTCGCCCAGTGCGGCCGTGTCGACATCCTGGTGAACAACGCTGGGCACTCGAGCCGGGCGCGCAACGTCCGCTGGGTCGGGCAGGAGGAGTGGGACAGCGTGCTCGCGGTGAACCTGACCGGGGTCTACGCGCTCACCCAGGCGGTGCTGCCCGGCATGATCGAGCGCGGGGGCGGGACCATCATCACGGTCAGCTCGCTCGCCGCGCTCAAGCCCGGGCTGATCGGCGGGGCCCCCTACGGCGCGGCCAAGGCCGGGGTGCGCAACCTGATGGGACACGTGCACACCGTGCTGCGCGAGAAGGGCATCCGCGCCACCACCATCATGCCCGCCGAGGTGGACACCCCGATCCTGGACAACCGCCCCCTGCGCCCCGACGCCCGGGCCCGCGCGACCATGATGCAGGCGGAGGACGTGGCCCGCGCCATCCTCCTCTGCGCGACGCTGCCCGCGCGCACCGTGATCGAGGAGATCGTCATGAGCCCGACGATCCTGCGCGACCAGGCGGCCGACATCAGGACCGCGCGCGACGAGGGCGCGCCGCCGGGCAAGGCCTAGGACGCGGCCGAGCCCTTCTGCCGCCGGCACGAGCGCCGCCACGCCACGAGTCCCGCGCCGGCCAGGCTGGCGGCCACGAGGGTGAGGGTGGCGGGCTCCGGCACCGTGGTCGGGCTCGGGGCGGCCGGGTCGACGTCGAAGCTGAAGTTGTCCCAGCCGAGCCCGCCCGGATCGGTGATCCCGTGGATCCGGATCGACGTGACGTGGTCGAAGGCGGTCAGGTCCACCAGGTTCGGAGTCGTGAAGCTCGCGTCGCCCAGGATGTCGACGGTGGCCGCGAAGGCACCGCTCTCGAAGACGTCCACCTCCGCGACCTTCGAGTTGGCCACCGACTGGTTGTCGCCCACCTGCAGGAACGTCAGGTTGCGGACCGGCGACGTGAAGGTGAGGAAAGTGTCCTGGGTGCAGGTGATGAGCCCGAGGGCGGTGCAGATGAAGTTCAGGCCCGCGCCGAGCCCCGGCTGCGAGGTGACCACGTTGACGGAGCCGCGCTCGGCCGAGAAGGTGACCTCGGGGAACTGGGCGGTCACCACCGGCCCGGTGCTCCCGACATCACCGAAGCCCTCGAAATCGATCA